>Ga0137375_10005484_pt1 | contig 15062 bp, 11 predicted proteins | sample SagtaG_24_FD_104936 | JGI IMG/M metagenome (GOLD analysis project Ga0137375, IMG submission 104936) | Vadose zone soil microbial communities from Sagehorn Ranch, Mendocino, California, USA - Sage1_R_113_16 metaG | ecosystem: Environmental > Terrestrial > Soil > Vadose zone | place: USA...
ACGGCTGCGACAGCGTCGGTGAACACCTCTGTCTCGTTGATGAACGGAACATCCAGCGGATTCGAGACGTGCAGACGTTCGTCCAGATGCACCTCGGTCGGGTCGAGCGTTGCCAGAGTCAGGCGATCAGCCTGAGCGGCCCGGTCAGCTCCCACGACGCCCGCCGCGCCGGAGACCGAGATGAGGGAGACGGCCGGCCGAACCGTCCGTGCCAGATCCGGGTAGACCCCGGCGACGACGAGAGCATCGGCCAGGTCCGCGACCGTGCCGACCGCGCGCACGCCGAGCTCGGCGAGGATGGCATCCGACGCATCGCTCGACCCGACGATGCGCCCCGTGTGACCGGCCGCGGCCCGTCGGCCGCTCGCGCTCTGGGCAGCCTTGAGGACGAACATGGGCTTGCCGGTCTCGCGCAGCGCGATCTCGAGGCGGCCGAGCCAGGCCGGGTCGGTGACCCCCTCGAGGAACAGGCCGACCGCATCCACGTCCTTGCGTCCCAGGAGTCCGGTGGCGAGTTCGATTGCGCCCGTGTCGACCTCGTTGCCCGTGCTGAACCACTGGTTCAAGCCCACATGCCTGCGGATCATCGTCTGCAGCAGGCTGTTGCCCAGTGCCCCGCTCTGCGTCACCAGGCCGACCCGGCCCGGGTGAGGTACGTCCTGGAGCAGGACGCTCGAGAAGGTGAGGTACGACGAAGCGGCGACACCCAGGGTGCCCACGCAGTTCGGTCCGATGATGCGCAGCCGGCTGTCTCGCGCAAACGCGTCCAGCTCACGCCGCGACTCCCCGTCGCGGTCCTCGAAGCCGCTGCCGATGACGACCGCGGCACCGACCCCGATGCTCTCGGCGTCCGCGAGCGCGGTCAGGACTGCGCGGGCGGGAACCGCCACGAGCGCCACGTCGACGCCTCCGTGCGGCAGGTCCCGCAGGGAGCGGACGGTCTCGATCCCGGGCAGGTCAGCCCGGGCATTGACGGCGTACAACCGTCCGGCGTAGCCGAGCCTGGTCAGGTAGTCGAGAGGCCTTCCCGAGAGCCGACTCGGATCGGCAGAGGCGCCGACCACGGCCACGCTCGTGGGGTTCGCCAGGGTCTCGACGAGGTCACCTCCTTCGAGCCGCATGTCCCACTTCCTTTGCCTTGTGTTCATGATCGCATTCGTGATCGTGTTCTGACAGTACAGGAATTGTTCTGTCAGTTCAATCCTCCGCCGACGTTGTCGCACCTTGCGACCTCAGGACGTGCTTCTGGACCTTGCCCGTGGACGTCTTGGGAATCTCGCCGAAGACGTAGCGCCGCGGGACCTTGAACCCCGCCAGGTGGTCGCGCAGGAAGGCCTCCAGCTCGTCCGGAGAGACCTCTGTACCGGGACGGAGCGCGACGTGGGCCACCGGCACCTCGCCCCAGCGTCGGTCCGGTACGCCGACGACCGCGCACTCGGCAACGGCCGGATGCCTCTCCAGGGCCCGTTCCACCTCCACCGACGCGATGTTCTCGCCGCCGGAGATGATGATGTCCTTGCGACGATCCCTGATCTCGAGGTACCCGTCAGGATGCTGGACGGCGAGGTCACCGGTCAGGAGCCAGCCGTCGCGGACGGCAGCCCGGGTCGCTTCCTCGTCGCGGTAGTAGCCCAGCATCACGTCGTTGCCCCGTACGGCGATCTCGCCCACCGTGTCCGCGTCGGGAGCGACGTCGAGACCGTCGGCGTCGATCACCCGCACTGCCGAGGCGATGATGTTGCCGACGCCTTGCCTGGCCTTGAGATCCGCGACCTCCTTCGCCGTACGCCGACTCCAGCCGCTGTGCCAGTCGTTGACCACGATCGGCCCGAAGGTCTCGGTGAGGCCGTAGAGGTGCTGCACGGACATGCCCAGCGCCTCACAGCGCTCCAGCAGGGCCGGTGACGGCGGAGCGCCTCCCGTGTCCACGCGGACCGTCGGGTGGAGACTCACTCCGGCTGCCTCGTCGGCTTCCGCGATGAGCCGGAGCACGGCGGGTGCGGCGCTGAAGTGCGTGATGCCCTGGGTCGTGAGTGCCGTCCAGATCTGGTGGACGTCGACGCTGCGCAGGCACACGTGGGTGCCGCCGGCAGCGGTCACTCCCCAGGTGAAGCACCAACCGTTGCAGTGGAACATCGGAAGTGTCCAGAGGTAGCGGCTGTCGGAGTCGAGTCGGGCGTGGAAGGCCATCGCCAGCGCCTGGAGGTAGGCACCGCGGTGGTGGTACATCACGCCCTTGGGTCGTCCGGTCGTGCCGCTCGTGTAGTTGATGGCCAGCAACGCGCGTTCGTCGACCACCGGCATCGGGGCAGGCTCGATGCCGCTGAGGGAGGCGTCGTACCCGCCGGGACCTTCCGACTCCAGGAGCAGCTCGACTCCGGCGCGCTTTGCGACCTCGGTAGCGCGGTCGGCCAGCTCCCTGGTAGCCACGAGTAGCCGAGCGCCGGAGTGCTCGACGATGTAGACGAGCTCGTCGACCGTCAGCCGGATGTTGAGCGGCACCAGCACTGCGCCGCGCATGGGCACACCATTGTGCAGCTCGAGCATGACGTGGCTGTTCGAGCACAGTGCTGCTATGCGGTCGCCCGGGCCGATGCCGCGCGACGCGAGGGCACCCGTGAGGGCCAGGCAGCGAGCGCCTAGCTCGGCGTACGTGAAGTTTCGGCCCCCATCGACCACAGCCGGCTCGTCGGCGTACACCTGCATGGATCGCAGCAGGAACGACGACGGGGTCATCGGCTCGAACCCGAGCCCTTCGATGGTCATGGTTGTCTCAGGAGCCGGTCGTGGCCACGGCACGTTGCTCGGCCAGCGAGACGAACGCCTCCAGCGCCTCGGGGTTGGCCAGCGTGCCGCGGCTCGTCACTGTGTCGGGATCGGCGCCCTCGAGGATGCGGCGCACCGGCACCTCGAGCCGCTTGCCCGTCAGAGTCTTGGGAAGATCAGGCACGACCTGGATCACATCGGGCACATGACGAGGCGAGAGTCGCGTGGAGAGGTCGTCGCGGATGCGCTTGAGCAGTACGTCGTCGAGCTCGACTCCGTCCTGGAGGACCAGGAAGAGGAAGAGCTCCCCGTCCTTGCTGGTTCCCGTCTGCACGTGGACGACGAGTGCTTCTCGAACGCCGGGGACTGAGTCGAGCACGGCGTAGTACTCCGACGGCCCGAGGCGGACGCCGGCACGGTTAAGAGTCGCGTCGGACCGCCCGATCACCGAGCAGGATCCGTTCTCGTAGAAGATCACCCAGTCCTGCTGGTCCCACACGTCGGGGAATGAGTGGTAGTAGGTGTCTCGAAGCCGAGTGCCGCCGACGTCACCCCAGAGGGCCTTGGGCATCGACGGCAGCGGCGTGGTCACGACGAGCTCGCCCGGCGCCCCGATGACGGAGTTGCCCTCTTCGTCCCAGGCCTCCACGCGAACTCCGAGATAGACGCAGGCCTGGCGTCCCGAGTAGACCGGGACGAGCGGCGACCCACCGATGAAGGTGCCGGCGACGTCGGTGCCGCCGCTTGAGCAGCCGACGAGCATGTCGGCGCGGACCTCTCGGTACCACCACTCCCAACCCTCGGGCGGGTAGGGCGAACCGCCGACCATGCCGACCCGAAGCGACGAGAGGTCGAAGTCGGCGCCGGGGCGCATTCCCTGGTCCTTGCAGGCCAGGACGAACGCGGTCGACGCACCCAGGTGGGTGATGCCGAGCTGCTCGACCATTCGCCACTGCTTGTCGAGGCCGAAGGCGGTGGGACTGCCGTCCATGACCACGATGGACGCGCCCATGGTCAGGGCGGAGACGGTGATGTTCCAGACCACCCAGCCCGTTGTGGTGAACCAGAAGAACCTGTCACCGGGACCGAGGTCGGCCTGTATGCCCAGCCACTTGTGGTGTTCGAGCAGCGGCCCTCCGTGCGAGTGCGGCACTGCCTTGGGCAGGCCCGTCGTCCCCGAGGTGAAGAGGACGTAGAGCGGGTGGTCGAAGGGCACGGACTCGAACGTGATGTCGCCGTCAAGGGCGAACGCATCGTCCCAGGCAACCATTCCCCGTGGCGCTGGGGCTGACCCCAGGTAGGGCAGCCAGATGGCGTGCTCGACGCTGGGGAGCGCCTCCACGATCTCCGCCACTTGCGCAGTCCTGTCGAAGTCCTTGCCACCGAAGCGGTAGCCGTCGACAGCGATGAGTACCTTGGGCTCCACCTGGCTCAACCGGTCGACGACACTGTTGAACCCGAACTCCGGCGGACACACTGACCAGACGGCACCGAGGCTGGCCACGGCCAGGAACGCTGCGATCGTCTCGGGGATGTGAGGCAGATAGCCGGCTACGCGGTCACCGCGTCCGACCCCGAGCTCGACGAGACCGCGCCGGATCCTGCCCACCTGCGCTCGGAGCTCGCCGGCGGTCACGTCGAAGTCTCCGCGTGTCTCGGACACGGCCCTCATCACTACGTCTTGGGGCATGCAACGGAAGACGTGCTCCGCGTAGTTCAGGGTGGCGCCGGGGAACCACACGGCGTCGGGAACCCGGCGGGTGGTCAGCACCGTGGAGGCCGGGGTGTCGAAGCGTACGTCGCTGAACTCGGCCAGCTCTGAGTAGAAGGTCTCGATGTTCTCGACCGACCACTGCCAGAAGGCGTCGTAGTCGGCGAGTACGACGTCGTATCGCTCCTCAATCCGCGTCATCAGCCGGCCCATCCGGGTCGTCTCACGGGCGTTCGCCGGAGGAGTCCAGAGCACATCGCCGTCCATAGCTGCCTCTTCTCTCGATGATCTGTTCACGCGTGGTGTTCTTGCAGTCGGACGAACAGCCCACTGGCCTCACTGAGGACGCGTCCGCCGTCCAGGATCTCGCCGTCGATGAAGAGCTTGCGTCCCTCCACCCGGTTGGTGCGTGCCATCACGACCAGCTCGCGGTCGATGGGCACGATGCTGCGGAAGTCGGTGCGCAGGTACGCCGTTCGAGCTCGCGGCTGGCCAGGAATGTTGGCCAGCTGGCCGAGCAGGTCGTCGAACAACAGAGCGATCGCGCCACCGTGCGCAGCTCCGTTGCTTCCGAGGTAGAAGCGGGTGAAGGTCACGCGTGCTTCGACGTACTTCTCGTCGTAGGTGTCGACCTGGATGGGCGGCAGCAGGGTTTGGCCCCGCGCTGGGCGGGTGAACTGCCGTCCCGCCACTTGTGCGGCCTCGGGTACGACGTAGGCGGCAAGGTCGGCGGTGAGCCTCTCCAGCTCGTGGGCGGCCGCGATGCAGGCTTCCGCGGGCGGGCGGGAGCCGGCGACCCGGTTCTGCAGGCACTGCAGCGCCTCGGCCAGCCGACCGAAGGCGGGGTCCTCGTGGGCAGACGCTTCTCGACCCAGCCAGAGGTTCAGGTCGAACGTCGTCATCGCACGCCTCCTGGGCCAGAGCCGAGGTGCAGCGGCAGCGTGACCGGGCCCCGGGTGTTGCCGGCGGACCAGGTGACTTCGCCTTCGGCGGGAGAGAACTCGGGGATCCGGGCCAGCCACTCCTCGAGGGCGACGCGCAGCTCCATCTGGGCGAGGCCGGCGCCCAGACAACGATGGATGCCGACCCCGAAGGCCAGGTGCCGCACCCGCTCCGGGCCGATGCAGACCTCGTCGGGGTGTTCGTGCACGGCGGGATCGCGATTGGCTGCTCCCCATGGCAGAACCACTCGGTCGCCCGCGTGGAGCGTGCGCCCCGCCACCACTGTGTCTTGCCGGACGATGCGGCCGATGGTGACGGGCGCGTAGACCCGGAGCAGCTCCTCGACGGCCTGGGGGATCAGCTCCGGTGAGTCCACGAGCAGCTTGCGGTCCTCGGGGTGGTTGGCCAGGTGCCACAGGCTCGACCCCAGGGCACTCCACGTCGTGTCGATCCCCGCGATGAGCATGAGGAAAGCCATCCCGAGCACGGTCTCGTCGGTCAGGGTCGGGTCGGCAAGCTGACCGCGGCGGAGATACGACAGGATCCCGCGTTGGTCGGGCTCGGGGCCGCGGGCGAAGGCTTCGGCGAAGTAGGCCTGGATGTTGCGGATCGCCTCCGAGCGCACGGCGTAGTCCTCGGCTCCGTCCTTGAGCATCCGGACCGTCCACTCGCGGAACTTGGGCTGGTCGGCCTCGGGTAGACCCAGCATGTGCGTGGTGACCACGACCGGAATGACTCGGGCGAAGGCGTCGACCGCGTCGACCGTGCCCCCGGCCGAGAGGATCTCGTCGATCTGGGAGCGGGCGGTCAGACGTGCCATCGGCTCGAGCTCGTCGACCGCCTGACGGCTGAAGAAGGGCATGAGCAGCTTGCGCTGGGCTGCGTGCAGGGGTGGGTCAGAGTTGACCGGAGGCAGCTTCAGCTCACGGCCCTCCGCCGGTATCGGTCCGGTGACCTCGCCCACCCGCGACGAGAACGTCGCTGGATTCAGAGCCGCCGCGGTGATGTCGGCGTACGTCGAGAGCATCCAGCCGCCACCGTTGCGACTCGTGTGCGCGACCGGGCAACGCTCGCGCATCGCTTGCCAGCGCGGGCCAGGGTCTCGTCTGAACTCGGGATCATTGAGATCGAAGCCATCGAGCTCGTCGATGCTCAGGCTGCTCTCGTTCACCGCGACTCCCCCCTCGCAATCACGCCGGCGTCGAGCCAGTCCCGGATGTCGTTCGCCGCACAGCCCCAGTCGGTCAAGGCGTCCTCGGTGTGCTCGCCAGGCAGTGGTGGCCGACGCGTGAGGGCCGCGGCCGTGCGGCTGAAGCGCGGGGCGGGAGCCGGCTGGAGCACCCCTTCGAACTCGACGAAGGTCCCCCGCGCAGCCAGGTGCGGGTCCTTCTCGACCTCATCGACGTTGAGGACGGGAGCGACACACACCTCGAGATCTGCGGCGCGATCGGCCCATTCGTCGCGGCTGCGAGTCTTGATGACAGAGGCGAAGAGCTCCTTCAGCGCCGGCCAGGCGGACCGGTCGTCTTGGTCGGGAAGCGTCTGCGGGTCGAGCTCGAGCAGTCCGAGCAGTGCGGCGTAGAAGCGGGGCTCGACGGAGGCGACGCTCAGCCAGCCACCGTCCGCGGTCTCGTAGACGTCGTAGTAGGGCGCACCGCTGTCGATCATGTTGGTGCCACGTTCGGGCGCCCACTCCCCCGACTGCGCCCAGCCGAAGAACGAGGTCGCCAGCACGGCCGATCCGTCCACCATGGCTGCGTCGATGACCTGGCCGGCTCCCGAGGTGCCTCGCTCGACGATGGCGGCCAGGACACCGAGCGCGAGCATCAAGCCGCCGCCGCCGAGGTCACCCACGAGGTTAAGCGGTGGTGTCGGCGGCTGATCGCGGCGCCCGATCATGCCGAGAACTCCGTTTGCGGCGATGTAGTTCATGTCATGACCGGCCTTCATAGCGTCCGGACCGGCCTGGCCATAGCCGGTCATCCGGCCGTAGACGAGACGTGGGTTCCGCGCAAGGCAGACTTCGGGCCCGATCCCCAGCCGTTCGGTCACGCCGGGGCGGAACCCCTCGATGAGTACGTCGGCTCGCTCGACCAGGCCAAGGACGACCTCCGCGCCACGCGGGTGCTTGAGATCCACCTTCACCGACCTTCGGCCGCGGTTGACCAGCTCGTTCCCGTGGTTGGCGCTCGGTCCCACCGGTCCGGCGTCCTGGACCCGGTCGATGCGAATGATCTCGGCACCTAGGTCCGCGAGCAGCATCGCGCAGAACGGGCCGGGTCCGATCGACCCGATCTCGACCACGCGGAGTCCGGCGAGGGGACCGGGCCTCGGAGTGGTGGTTGTGTCTTCAGTACTCATACGAGGGTGGCCTCCGTCGTTCCCGGGCGTGTTGACTTGCCGCTGAGCCGGATACCCGCAGCCTCGCGGTCCCAGCAGCCTTCGGTCCCGCTGGCGCGGATCCGCTCCTTCTGCATCTTCCCGCTAGGGGTGAAGGGCAGCTCCGCCACGAACTCGACGTACCTGGGAACCGCGAAGTAGGGCATGGTCTTGGTGCAGTGCTCGATGAGCTGCAGCTCGTCGAGGGCGGCCCCGGGTCGCAGCACGATGCTCGCCTTGACCTCCTGCTCGGCCATCTCGCTCTCCACCCTCACGACGCCGACCTGAAGCACGGCCGGATGTTTCACTATGGCCGTCTCGACCTCGTACGACGAGATGTTCTCGCCGTGCCGCCGCAGGTAGTCGTCCTTGCGATCCTCGAAGTAGAAGTAGTCGTCGTCGTCGATCCTGCCGAGGTCGCCTGTGTGGAACCACAGGTTCTTGAACTTCGTGGCGGTGGCCTCGGGCTCGCGGTAGTAGCCCTCGAAGATCGAGTGCGGCTGCATGGGGCGTACGACGACCTCGCCGATCTCGCCACGGGGCAGCTCGAAGTCGTTGTCGTCGAAGATCCGTACGTCGAAGTACTCACGAACGACCTTGCCCGACGAGCCTGGCCGCAGTGGGATCGCCGGACCGGTCACCGACAGCGGCGCAGCCTCGGTCATGCCGTACACGCTCTCGAACTTGCACCTCCAGCGGTCCTCCATCGCCTTCTGCAGCGACACCGGCGGGGCCGGGACACCGACCACGGTGTCCACACCCTCGGAGCCGGAGGGCTCACGGGTCCACAGGAGCATCGCCACCGACCCGAGCATGAGGGTGGCGTTGCAGTTCTCCTCACGGATCCGGTCCCAGAACGTCGAGACGCTTAACCGCTCGTCCTGGACGCATCGCACGCCGCGACGCATCGCGCCGAGCACGCCGATTCCCTTTGCTGCGAGGTGGAACAGCGGGCCGCAGGAGTAGAACACGTCGTCGGGAGTTCGGTACCAGATCTGCGCCTCGATCTCGGCGAAGTTGCACATGTAGTTCTGGGTCATCGTGGCGCCCTTGGACGGACCCGTCGTCCCGGACGTGAAGGTGATCGTCGAAGGGTCGGACCATTCCGGGTCGACCACGTTGAGGGGGGCCGAGTCCTGGTTGCGCAGAAGGTCGATCCCCGCCATCGAGAGACCTGTCGGAGCCGGAGCGTCAGCGTCGCCGCGGACCACAATGTGTCGCAGCTCGGGCAGCTCGTCGACGACGTCGAGGACGTTCTGCAGCAAGGGGGCGTCCACGACGATCACCCGCGCACCACTGACCCGAAGCTGGTGGGAGAGGAACCCACCTTTGTACGCCGTGTTGAGCATGACCTCGATCGCCCGCAGCCTGGCCGTGGCGAACTGGATGACGACCTGGTCCGCACAGTTCTCGGCGAGTACGGCGACGACGTCGCCCCGGCCGACGCCGATGCCCTGGAGGCCGCGCGCCATGGAGTTGGACCGGGCAACCAAGTCGGCGTACGTCAGGTTCTCGCCGACGATCGTCAGCGCGACCTTGTCGGCGGAGCGCTCGGCCTGGTGGAGCAGCATCCCGGTGAGGGTGCGGCTCTCGAACAGCGACGACGACTCAATCATGGGCTCTCCTCGGATACGGCGGTCAGGTCATTTCGAGATCGGGGCGGTCGAGGTCGGCCTCGTCCACCCCGAGGTACGCCGCCAGCACGCGCTCGTCGGCAGCAACCACGGCGGGGGTGTCCACGAGCAGGCACTCGCCCCAGTCGAGGACAGCGACCCGGTCGCTGACCTCCATCACCATTCCCACGTCGTGCTCGATCAGCAGGACTGAGCACGAGGCCTCAGCCTTGAGGTGCTGGATGATCCTGATGAGCGAGCGACGGTCCTCCTCGCTGGTGCCGGCAGCCGGCTCGTCGAGGAGAAGCGTGGCCGGCCTCAGCGCCAGAGCCCGCGCGATCTCAACGCGCTTCTGGAGGCCATAGGGCAGGGAGCCGGCGTGGTCGTCGGCTCGGTCACGGAGGTCGAGCAGCTCGAGGATCGGTTCAACCTCATCTCGCAGGCGTCGCTCAGCTCTCCTTGCCCAGCCGACTCCCAACGCGGCCTTCACGATGCCGTACCCCAGACGCCGGTGACAGCCCAGCATCACGTTCTCGCGCACCGTGAGCTCACCGCACAGCTGGTTGTGCTGGAAAGTCCGCGCGATGCCGCTGGCGACGATGGCCTCGGGGCTACGCCCAGACAGCACGGTCCCGTTGTACGTGATCGAGCCCGACGTGGGTGGATAGATGCCGGTGATGGTGTTGATCAGGCTGGTCTTGCCGGCGCCGTTGGGCCCGATGACACCGAGGATCTCGTCCGCGAAATGTGTCAGGGACACGTCGCGCAAAGCGATGACACCACCGAAGCGCAGCCCGATCGAGTCGAGCACCAAGCCCGCCGCCGATGCACCCTTCACAGCAACTCCTCCGTCCCGGCGAGATCGGCGACGCCGAGATAGCGCGCGGTCATGTCGCCCAGCTCACGCAGTTCACTGCTGGAACCCGATGCCACCACACGGCCCTGGTCGAGGATGTAGGCGCGGTCCACGAACTGCAGGGAGAGCACTGCCGCCTGTTCGATGAGCAGAATGGCCGTCCCCTCGCCCGCTGCGCGAACGCTGAGGCCGTCCAGCAACTCCTGGACGATCCGCGGTGCGAGTCCAAGCGACAGCTCGTCGGCCACGATCAGGCGAGGGCGGGCCAGCAGCGCCCGGGCCACGGCCAGCATCTGCTGCTCGCCACCCGACAGCAGCCCGGCCATCGACCGTCGGCGCTCTCCGAGCACGGGATACATCGCGAAGGCCTCGGTGACATTCGAGCGCTGGTTCCGCGGCAGCCCCACCAGGACCAGGCGGAGGTTGTCCTCCACGGTCATGTTGGGGATGATGCCGCGGCCTTCGGGGATCGAGACGATCCCCGCCCGCAGCCCGCGGTACGCCGGCCAAGCGGTGCAGTCAACCCCGTCGTACCGGATGGCCCCGCGCTGAACCGTCGCCCGGAAGGCACGGGTCACGCACGTCACGGCCCGGGCAACCGTCGTCTTCCCGGCACCGTTCGCCCCGATGATCCCGACGCGCTCGCCGGCAGCCACCGAGAGACTGACCCCGGCTAGCGCATGGGCGCCGCCGGCATAGGCGACGTCGATCCCGTCGACTTCCAGAAGTGGAGCGTCAGGCATGCCGAGCACCCCCGACTGCGCGCTGCACCATGCGGCCCGCGGACCGCGCCGGACCGATCAGCCCCTCCGGCTTGAAGATCACGAACACGATGATGATGACGCCGTACACGATGGTCTGCAGCTCGAGAGGGTGAGCCAGGAGGCCCTGGTCCTGTCCTCCGACCTGCCCGCCGTACTGCTCGGAGAGCCGGTTGATGCCCACCGGCACCAGGGTCACGAAGCACGCCCCGAGCAAGGATCCACCCAGGCTCCCGAGCCCACCGACGATGATCACCGCGACCGATGTGATGGCCAGATCGAGCGTGTAGTACTCGAAGGTTGCGGCGCCGATGAGATAGGCCTGCAACACGCCGGCGACAGCGATCATCGCGCCGCTCAGAGACCAGACCACCAGCTTCACACGGCGTACACGAATCCCGCAGGCCGCAGCCGCGACGTCGCGCGCCTTGACGGCCTCGAGGGCGCGACCGTGCCCGCTGTGCATGATGTTGTGGATGACCAGGCCGATCACGGCGGCAAACGCCAGGATCAGCAGGTACATCGCGCGATCGCTGCTCAGGTCCACGCCGCCCACCTGCAAGGGCGGGAAGATCGCACCAGCCGCACCGAACTGGCTGGTTTGGAACCGCTGGGCTGCAAAGACGACGAGGTAGTGCGCAGCCAGCGTGGACATGAGCAGGTAGGCACCTCGGAGGCGCAACGACGGCAGACCGACCACCAGGCCGACAAGGGCACCGACGGCGGCCGCGGCCAGCAACGCCAGCGGGAGCTGGAAGTCGAGCTTGAGGGCGATGAACGCTCCGGTGTAGGCGCCGATCGCGAGGAAGGCGGCGTTGCCGAGGGAGAACTGGCCCGCGTTGCCGGTTAGGAGGTTCAAAGGAGCGGCGATCGCAAACGCGAGCACCGCGTTGGTCGCGATGAGCGTCCAGTACGGCGTGAGGACGTCGGGCAGACCGATGGCCACTGCGGCCGCCGCTGCGAGTCCGACCCACCGGACCAACTGCCAGCGCGTGACTGCCGGAACTCGTGCTGCTGTCAGGCTGGTCACGGTCGGACCACCTCCGGGCTTCCGAAGAGACCCTGCGGCCGGAACAGCAGGAAGACCATGAGCAAGACCATGGTCGAAGGAATCCGGAAGTCGTTGCCGAGATAGGTGCCGGCCAGCAGTTCGATGACGCCGACGAGAACGCCGCCGAGCATCGCTCCTCCCAGGCTGTCCACTCCGCCGACGATCATGGCCGAGAAGGCCCGCAGCGCGAACGCTGCGATCGACAGGTCGGCCACCGTGAGAGACGCAAGCAGGGCACCCGCAAGGGCAGCCAGTGCACCGGCTGCAGCCCAGGCATAGGTGAAGATCCAGGTCGGGTTGGCGCCGAATGCTGCGGCGACCTCGGGACGAGAGGCCGCTGCTCGTAGCTGCAGTCCGACTGCCGTACGGCGAAAGGCAACGCTGAGGACCACGGTGGCGGTCACAGAGATCACGAATGCCACCAGCAGCGTCGTCGAGACCGTCGTGTGCATGGGCAGGCCAAAACTTGCCTGGCCGACAGGTGAGTCCAGGAAGGTGGCCTGATGCCCGAACTTGATGCCGGCCACGCCCTGGAGAATGCTCGCGAGGCCGATGGTCACCATCACTCCAGGGAACAGGCCACGGCCGAGCAAGGGCCGCATCACGACCAGGTTCGCCGTCCCCCCGATAGCGGCGACAACCGCGATGGCCACGGCGGCTGAGATCCAGAATCCGTGGCCGACGCTCGCCGCGACCAGTCCCCCCACCGCCATGAGCGCTCCGGCCGAGAAGTTCAGGATGCCGGTGCTCTTGAAGACCACGACCAGTCCGAGCGCCACCAGTCCGTAGAGCGAACCGAAGCCGGTGCCGCTGATAACTGCGTTGAGGAAGTCGCTCATCGCTCTCCTTGGTCCAACTGCGGATGACGAGGCATCGTGGGTGGCGCGCAAGCCACCCACGATGCCTGGCGCGGTCAGGGAGCCTTGACCTCGACGATTCGGCCCTGGGCAGGGTCGAACGTGAAGGCCTTGATGGACGACGGGTCGGACAGACCGTTGCTCTTGCTCCAGTTGATGGGAGCCGAGTAACCACCCGTGTCGTAGCCGTCGGGCGACTCGAGCGCGGCCGTGAAGGTTCCGAGGTTCAGGTCCTTGCCAGCCGCGTCGATAGCCTTGATGACGACGTTGCCGATCACCCAGCCCTCGGCGTAGTTCTTCTCGTCCTTGTAGTCGTTCCAGTCGCCGTTGGCCTTCATCGCAGCCTCAAGAGCGGCGCGTCCGGTCACATCGCTGTCCGGTGGCGCGAAGGCGTCGAAGGCGAAGACCTTGGGTGCCAGTGCTCCGGCAGCTTCCCAGAGGGCGGGACCGTTGGCGCCGAACGTCGAGTACACAGGGACGTCGAGTCCGCCCGTCAGCATCGACTTGACCAGCGCGATACCGCCGCCGCCACCCGCATGCAGGGTGACCGCCGTATCGCCTTCCTTCTTGAACTGCGCCACCTGCGCAGCCGCCTCGACAGCCGCCGGGTCGATCTTCTGATGGCTGGCGACGGTCGCACCGATCTCGGGAGCCGCCTGCTTAAACAGATCGAACCACTCGTCCCCGGACGCCGTGCTGATCGTCGCAACGCCGACCTTGGCGCTCCCGCTCTGCTCGGCGGCCATGAACTTCCCGATGGCCTGCGCGCTGGTGGGCAGGTCAGCCTGTGCCTGGTAGACGTAGGGGTTGTCCAACGTGAGCTTGGTGACGCCGACCGGGCCCACGATCGGAATCTTCGCGGCTTTGATGCGCGTGTCGAGTGCCTCGAACATGGAGGACACGTTGATGCCGAGAATGGCCAGAGCCGGGTCGTCGGTCGTGTACTTCTTGAACTCACTGATGGCCTGGGCCGTGTCGAACTTGGTGTCGCCGGTCGCGAGCTCGATCTGGCGGCCACCAGCTCCACCGTTTGCGTTGGCGACGTCGATCGCCGCCTTGATGCCCTTGAAGTAGGTCAGCTCCGTGCCCGAATCCGGACCCGAGAGGTCACCGATATATGCCAACTTCACCGTCGTGTCCGTGACACCGGGCGCGCTGCCCGGACCGCTGCCGCCGCCGGTGGCCCCGGTCGATCCGCCTGCGCACGCCGTCAGGGCGAGAGCCGCACTGGCGACCACCCCGACAACGGCCGTGGCACGGCGCACGTCGCCGGCCCGCCTCCACCTGATAGGTCCACTCATGTCGGCTCCATTTGTCTCTTGACTACACTGGGCGTGTCCGAGATTTGTACTGCCAGTGCAACAGTGCACGCGAATCGCGAGTGTGTCAAGGGTCACTCTGTCCCACAAAGACGCCCAGGCAGGCGGATAGCATCGCCTCTTCGGCCCGCTTCGCCAGATTCACCATCAGCAAGCCGTACAGTCAGTACATGCTTGGATGCACCATCAGTTCAAGCGCATCACGCGGTCAGCGCCGGAGCGGGGCGCTCCCAGCACACCGGCGGAGGCGAGGGCCGCACCCATGAGGAACCATCCGAAACCCAGGCCGTCGACCTGGACCGCGAGAGCCCTAGCCACGTTCGCTTTGGGCTGGGGATGGTCGGGCCTGAGGTTCGCTCTGGCCCGGTCCTTTGTGAAACCCGGGAGCGAACAGACTCGTCCGAGGTATACGAGGAAGGGCCTGCAACGAGCGTTTCCGCAGGTCACAGGCCCTTTTCAGGTGGTGGCAGGTGAAGGATTCGAACCTTCGAAGCTTTCGACAATGCCGAGATCGACCCCTCGAGACTTCGGCTTAACGGTTCACGTAGCCGGCTGCACAGGCAGCGTCAGCAGCGGGAGTGCCGTAGACGAACAACGCATTGTGCTCGCCAGCTTGCCCAAGGTGAGCGAGCACATGCAGTGGCTGCATGCGCGATGCGGTCGGAGCGATGTCCACGTTCGGGTTGTTCTCGAACACAGACAGCGGCAGCACCACCGCTTCCTCCCCGGCGCCTTCTGCGAGCACGACGCACTGGCCGTTGCCCACCACCTTGGCGGGCACTGTTGCGTTGACGGATCCCGGCGGGC
>Ga0137375_10005492_pt1 | contig 15052 bp, 10 predicted proteins | sample SagtaG_24_FD_104936 | JGI IMG/M metagenome (GOLD analysis project Ga0137375, IMG submission 104936) | Vadose zone soil microbial communities from Sagehorn Ranch, Mendocino, California, USA - Sage1_R_113_16 metaG | ecosystem: Environmental > Terrestrial > Soil > Vadose zone | place: USA...
AGGATCGTGGGGATCAGGTAGTCGGTGAACGATGCGTTCCCGATGATCCCGTCCGTCACCTGGATCTCCTCCATGACCGCGAGGCCCAGGCCCATCGCGGTGCCTCCCTCGCTCTGACCTTCGACCCCCTGGGGGTTGATCGACCGGCCGGGGTCCATGGCCGAGGCCACCTGGACCACCCGGACCAGCCCGAGCTCCTCGTCGACCTCGACGACGGCTCGCTGGGCGCAGAATGCGAACATGACGTGGACGTCGCCCTGGCCCATATGGTCCATGGCGGTCGTCGTGCGGTGCCGGAACACCCGCGTGGCCACGACCGGCTCCCTCAGGAAGTCGATGACCTCGCCGACCTCGGCGCCGTCGCTTCGGATCATCCCGTCCTCGATGGAGAGCGCGCCGAGGTGCCCGGCGGCACGGGCCCGCCCGAACAGCTCCTCCCGCGCGGCACGAGCGGCGAGCTGCACGGCCCCGGATCCCATCAGGGTCTGGCGCGAGGCGGAGGTCGAGCCCGCAGAGTCCACCTGCGTATCGGCCAGATGCATCCGCACGTCGTCGATGCCGAGCTCGGTCATGGCCGCCTGCACCATCACCGTGGACAGTCCCTGCCCGCACTCGACGCCCGCGCTGTGCACCTCGGCCATCGGGCCGTTGGGCCCTGCCGACAGCGTCACCCGGGCCTCGTGGAAGTCATCGAACCCCTCGCTGTATGCGACGTTCTTGTACCCGACGGCGAACCCCACGCCCCGCTTCAGCGACTCGCCCCGGCTCACGTTGCCGGCGCCGCCCGGATAGGTCACCGGCTCACGGAGGCCGGCCCGTTCCGGCTGCGGCATCGGGATGTCGCGAGCCCGCTCGATCAGTTCGCGGACCGGCGCGCTCCCCCTGACGATCTGGCCAGTGGGAAGGATGGATCCCGTCCCCACCGCGTTCAGCAGCCGAAGTTCGACGGGGTCGATCGACAGGGTCGCTGCCAGCTTGTCCATCTGCGCCTCGTAGGCGAAGCAGACCTGGGGCGCGCCGAAGCCGCGCATGGCCCCGCACGGAGGGTTGTTCGTGTACACGGCGGTCCCCTCAAGGAGCACGTTCGGCACCTCGTAGGGACCGGCGGCGAAGGTGGTCGCGTTTCCGATCACGGCGGTCGACGACGACGCGAACGCGCCGCCGTCGACCAGCACCCGGGCCCGGACGTTCACCAGCCGGCCGTCGCGCCTCGCGCCGGTGCGCATCCAGATCCGCGACGGGTGGCGGTGTACGTGCGCGAGGAACGACTCGGCCCGGTCGTAGGTGATCCGAACTGGCCGGCCGGTGTGCAGGGCCAGCATGCATGCGTGGATCTGCATGTGGAGGTCCTCTCGCGAGCCGAACGCGCCACCCACGCCCGCCAGCGACAGCCGAACCTTCTCCTCCGGCAGGCCGAGGCACGGCGCGATCTGCTTGCGGTCCACGTGCAGCCATTGGGTGGAGACGAACAGGTCGACCCCGCCGTCCTCGGCGGGCACGGCCAGCCCCGCCTCCAGTCCCAGCGCCGCCTGGTCCTGCATGCGGGTCTCGTAGTAGCCCTCCACCCACACGTCCGCCTCCACATCGGGATCCCCGTGGACCACGCGAACGTGCCGCAGGACGTTGCCCCACTCGCGGAGCTTCGGCGCGTCGGGAGATAGCGCTTCCTCCATGTCCGTCACGGGCGGCAGGACCTCGTAGTCCACGGCGATCCTGCCCACCGCCCGGCGGGCGAGCTCGGGCGTCTCGGCGGCCACCACGGCCACGGGCTGGCCGACGTGGAGGACCTCGTCCCAGGCCAGGACGGGCTGGTCGGCGAACTCCAGGCCGTAGGTCCTCCTGCCCGGGATGTCCTCGGCGAGCAAGAGCGCGTGGACCCCCGGCCCCCCCAGTGCCTGGGACACGTCGATGGACCGGATCCGTGCCCGTGGGTGCGGGCTGCGGAGCGTGTGGCCAAACAACATGTCGTCGTGCCACAGGTCGCCGCCATAGGCGAACTCGCCCTTCACCTTGGGGACGCCGTCGACCCGGCGTACGCTCTCCCCCACCCCCCCGCGGAGGCGCTCACCGAGGCGAACGCTCATCGGGCGGCCCCCGCGGCGATCCGTCGAGCCACCCGGTGCCCCTCCGCTGCGATGTCCTCCTCGTCGGCCGTGACCAACCGGCCGTCGCGGACGACCGCGCGGCCCTCGACCAGCAGATGCCGGGGCCGAACGGGCCCGCACAGGACCAGTGCGGCCACCGGGTCCACCTCGCCCCCCGCGTGGGACAGGTCATCTACCGGGAACAGCGCGACGTCGGCTCGTTTGCCCGGCTCGAGCGAGCCCACGTCGTCACGTCCGAGGCAGGCCGCGCCGCCCCCGGTGGCCACCCGAAGGACCTCGCGGGCGGACAGGCCCCCCGACGTGCCGCGGGTCCGGCTGACCAGCACCGCCTGACGTGCCTCGGCCAGGAGGTTCCCGGCATCGTTCGACGCGGCGCCGTCCACCCCCAGGCCGACGGTGGCTCCCTCGCGCACGAGCATCACGGCGGGCGCGATGCCCGAACCGAGCCGGAGGTTCGACGTGGGGCACCACGCAACACCCGTCCCGGTCTCCGCGACCCGGCGGACGTCCTTGTCATCCAGGTGGACGCAGTGGGCCAGCCACACATCGGATCCGAGCCACCCCCAGTCATCGAGCAGCTCGAGCGGTCGCCGGTCGAAGGTCTCGACGCAGAACGCCTCCTCCTCAAGGGTCTCGGCGATGTGGGTGTGCATTCGCACATCCAACCGGCGCGCCAGCTCAGCCGACTCGCGCATCAACCGCTCGGTCACGGAGAACGGCGAGCACGGTGCGACGGCGATGCGGAGCATCGAGCCCGGTCCGGGGTCGTGATGCCGGGTGACCGCCTCCTCCGTGGCCGCAAGCGCATCGTCGGTCTCTTCCACCACGGAGTCGGGCGGAAGCCCGCCTCGCGACTGCCCGAGGTCCATCGAGCCCCGACAGGGGTGGAACCGGAGGCCGAGCTCGCGAGCCGCGTCGATCTCGGCCTCCAGGACGCCAGTCCGGCCCGGCGGGAAGAGGTAATGGTGATCGGTGGTGGTGGTGCAGCCCGAGAGCGCCAGTTCGGCCAGGCTCGCCCGGGCCGCAGCCCGTTCCCACTCGGCGTCGACGCCCGCCCACACCGGGTAGAGCTCGCGGAGCCAGCCGAACAGCCCCTGGTCCTGGGCTCGGACGCGGGTGAGCGTCTGATAAAGGTGGTGATGGGTGTTGATGAGACCGGGGACCGCCACGGTCCCCCGGCCGTCGAGCCGCTCGGCACCCGCGGCCCCGCCGTCAGCGCTGTCCGCGCTTGGGGGCGGACCGGCGCCCACCCACGCCACCATGCCGTCCTCGATCAGGATCGACCCGCCGGCCACCTCCGTGCCTGCGTCGTCCATGGTCACGACGACCTCGCAGCCATCGATCAGGAGCCGACTCACCAGTCACTCTCTCGCTTCCGCTCCGCCGCAAGGCTCACGGCGTCCATGATCTTCTGGTAGCCCGTGCACCGGCACAGGTTGCCGGACAGCGCCTCGCGCACGGCGGCCTCGCTCGGGGACGGGTCGTGATCGAGGAGGTCGGCCACCGCCACCACCAGCCCCGGCGTGCAGAATCCACACTGCACAGCCCCCGCTTCAAGGAATGCCTCCTGGACGGGGTGCAGTCCCTCCTCGCCGGTTCCCGACAGCGACTCGACCGTGCGCACCTCTCGCTCGTGGGCCTGCGCGGCTAGGACCAGGCACGCGCACACGAGGTCGCCGTCCAGCCACACGGAACACGACCCGCACTCACCCTGCTCACAGGCGTTCTTCGACCCGCGAACCCCGAAGTCCTCCCGCAAAGCAAACAACAAGCTCGCGCCGGGCCACACGTCGGCCTCCCGCAACTCGCCGTTCAGGTTGACCCGGATCAGCATGTCGTCGGCCTCACGCGAGCTGGGCCTCCGCGACGCGCTCCGCCAGCGCCCAGCTCAGGGCCCGGCCGGCCAGCACCCGGCAGGCGTGCCGGCGGTATCCGGCGGTGCCGCGCACGTCGTCGATGGGGGTCGCCGCGCCGCTCACCCGTTCCGCGAAGCCTTCGAGGTCGCTCGGTGGGAGGGGTGCGGAGGGATCGTCCCATGCCCCCGCGCGCGACAACGCTTCTGCGGCGAAAGCCTCGGCCTCCTGCGACCGAAGGACGGTCGGGCCGACCGATCCGAGCGCTACCCGGACCGTCCTCGAGTCCTCGTCCATGACCAGGCACAGGTTGGCCACCGCGATGACCATCGCGTTCCGCGTCCCCACCTTCGAGAACGACTGGGGGCCTCGGGCATCCCTCCACTGGGCTCCAAGGATCAGCTCATCGGGGGCCATGGCATTCCGCTTCGGCCCGAGGAAGAACTCGTTCCAGGACACCGATCGGGTGCGATCTCCGGCCGCGCCGAGCACCACCTCGCCGTCGTGGGCGTCGAGGACGGGGACGGCGTCGCCCGCCGGTGACGCCGTGCCCAGGTTCCCCCCGATGGTGCCCCGGTTGCGGATCTGGGGCGACCCCACCGACCTCGAAGCCTGCGCGAGCGCCCGCATCTCCGGGAGCTCGTGCAACGCCCGCGTGTACGTGAGGCCCGCGCCGAGGAAGAGGTTCCCGTCCTCCCGGCGCCAGGTGTTCAGCTCGGACAGGCGAGAGACATCGATCATGACCTCGGGCCTGCTCCGGTCGAAGTTCAGGTCCACCATCAGGTCCGTCCCGCCGGCGATCGGCACCGCCTCGGGATGGTCCGCCTTCCACTCCAGCGCCTCCTCCAGCCCACGAGGGATGAGGACCTCCATCAGGGCTTCCTCGGCATCAGAACTTCCCCTCCGCGAACGCGTCGATCATGGCCAACACGTCGTCGCCGAGCGGATACAGGATCGGGCAGGTGCACCCGGCCTCGACGTACTCGCGGACCTTTGCTCGGCACTCATCAGGTGTTCCGGAGGCCGTGATCATCTGCACAACGTCGTCGGGCACCAGCTTCATGGCGCCTCGGATCTCCTCTTCGGAGGCCGGCCAGGTGAGGACCCTGCCGATCTCGTCCAGGAGCGACTGATCGACGCCGCTCGCTTTCCCGATGTGGGGCTGCTGTCCCAGATACTGGGTCACGAGCTCTCGTGCCCGGTCGAGCGCCGCCACGCGGTCCTCGTCGAGCGAGCACACCACGAGCTGTGGCCGGTCAAGATCCTCTAGCGTCCTCCCCGCCCGAGCGGCACCGACAGTCAGGTGCTCCAGCGCCGACTGGTTGTACTTCGGCCCGACCAAGTAGTTGAGGAGCACGCCGTCGCCGATCTCTCCGGCCAGCTCCATCATCTTCATGCCAGTGGCCCCTATGTAGATCGGCACGCTCCTCGGCGAGCGATCGCCGTGGACGATATCGATCTCGATGTCGTCGACGTTGACGAACTCGCCGTCGAACGTCACGCGCTCCATGGCGATGAGCCGCCGAGCCGTTTCGACGACCTCCCGCATCTCCTGGAGCGGCTTCCGGCGGTCCACACCGACCTTGGACGCGAGCGGCTCCCACCACGCGCCGATCCCCAGCATCACCCGGCCCGGCGCCAGGTCGTCGAGCGTCACGAACGTGGCAGCAAGGAGCCCTACGTTTCGGGTCCAGCTGTTCACCACGCCCGAGCCCACCTTGATCCGCTCGGTCGTGGCGGCGAACGCGGCCATCGGGACGGTGGCCTCCCGGACGAGCCGGCTCTCCGCCTGCCACACGGCTTCGAACCCCCGATCCTCCGCGTAGCGCACGTACTCGATGGCCTCACGCAACGGGTGCTTGTCCTGGAGATACAGGGCGACCCGGCCGTCGCTCGATACCGCCATCGTCACTCGTCCCCCGCCGGCTCGAACGGGTGGGCCGGGATCGCGTCGATGCGTTCCCACAGCTCCTGTGCAGCGGCCTGGCTGAAGGCTCCGGGCTCGCCCTCGCCTCCCCGAAGGAGCCGTCGTTCCCGGACCACGACCGAACCGTCGACTACGACGTCGCGGACGTGTGACGCTGAGAGCCCGAACACCCAGTGACCGGCCAGGTTCTCGGCCGACAGCGGCGTCGGGGGGTCGTAGTCGAGCACGACGAGGTCGGCCGGCGCGCCGGGCTCGATCCGGCCGAGGAGCGGTTCGCCGAACCCCCGGCCGGCGAACGCGGCCCCGGCCGCGACGCGGCCGAGCACCCATGAGGGCGAGATCGAGGGATCGTCCTCGTGCCCTCGCCAGTACGCAGCCTGGGACTCGGCGAACAGGTCGCCGCCGATCCCGTCGGTCCCGAGTGCGACCCGCTCGCCGAGCCTCGCGACCGGCGCCCGGCCGACGCGGTTGTTCATGTTCGAGCGCGGGTTGTGGGCGACCCACGCCCCCGAGTCGCGGATCAAGTCGATCTCGCGGTCGTCGACGTGCACGCAGTGGGCGAGGAGCGAGCGCTCGGTCAGCGCCCCGGCGTCGGCCAGCCGCTCGATCACGCGTCGACCAAACCGAGCCTCGGCGTCGCGCTGATCCGCCGCGTCCTCGGCCACGTGGACGTGGATCCCGACGTCGAACTCGTTCGCAAGCGAAACGCATGCTGCGAGGGTCTCCGCGGACAGGGTGAACGACGCGTGCGCCCCGACCATCGTCCGACGGATCCGCCCGAGGCCCTCCCGGTCGGAGATGTTCTCCTTCAGCCTCCGGTGGGTCTCCTCCAGCCCCGCGGCAGCGGTGTCCAGACCGTCACGGTCCGTGACCTCGTAGCAGAGAATCCGGCGGACCCCGAGGCCCCGGAGGCCCCGGTCGACCGACTCGAGCGAGTCCTCGATGGCGAAGGGCGAGGCGTGGTGGTCCACGATCGTGGTCGTGCCGGCGAGGAGGGCATCGGCGCCCCCCGACCACGCCGACCAGTGGATCGACGACGGGTCGAGCGCGCGGTCCAGGCGCCACCACACGCGCTGGAGGATCTGCACGAAGGTCTCGGGCGGCTCGAGGCGGTACGGCATCCCTCGCGCCAGCGACGAGTACAGATGATGATGCGCACAGACGTTCCCCGGGATCACGAGGCATCCCGTGCAGTCGATCGACGAGGCGGCGGGCGTGACACCACCCTCCACGGCCGCGACCCGGCCGTCCCGGATGGCGATCGATGCGAAGGTCACGGACGGAGGGTCGAGCGCGGTGACCACCGTCCCTCCCGACAGGACCAGGTCCATCCTGCCCCCTTCAGGCGCCGCGCGATGCCGCCAGCTTCGGAACCGCCGATCGCGCCGCCACCGAGTCCTTCATCGGGAGCCGTGTCCTCCACTGCCCCTCGAAAGCGTGGAGGGCCCCCGCGACCGCCGCGGCTGTGGGGACCAGGCCGATCTCGCCGAGACCCTTGGCCCCGTACGGACCCTCGGGCTGCGGCACCTCGACCAGGACGCACTCAACGTGCGGCATGCCGGCGGGCGGCACGATCCCGAGCGACTTCAACGTGGTGGTTACGGGATGGCCGTCCCGCACCACGTAGTCCTCGGACAGGGCGAATCCCAGGCCCATGTGCACGGCTCCCTCGATCTGGCCCTCCACCAGTGTGGGGTTGATGACCTTGCCCGCGTCGTGCGCGGCGACCACCGTGGCCAGCCGGCCGTCCTCGTCCAGGATCACCACCTGGACGGCCCAGCCGTAGGCGAAATGCGTCATGGGCCTCTCGACATCCACTCCGGGCTTGTTCGTGTAGTCGATTGTCAGCTCGCCGTAGAACTCGCGGCCCGCGAGGTCGGCGATCCGATGGCCGTTCAGCTCCGACTTCAGCTTGTTCGCCGCATCGATGACGGCCCGGCCGCCGAGGATGGTCGAGCGCGACGCGGTGGTCTGGCCCGTGTCGAGTTCGCGCATCGTGTCCACGACCACGTGCACCCGGTCGGCGGTGAGGCCAAGCTCCTGGCAAGCGATCTGCTGGAGCGCCGTGTGGACGCCCTGACCCATCTCGGTCCACGAGTGGAACAGGGTCACGGAGCCGTCGGGCTCGGGTCGGAGGATGGCCTTGCCCTGCTCGAGCAGCCCGTTGCCGATCCCGTTGTTCTTCACCCCGCAGCCGATGCCGGCGAACCGCGCGCCTCTGTAGGCGTCGCGGACCGCGAGCAGGCATTCCTTGATCCCCACGCCCGGCCCAAGCACCTGGCCGGTCCCGAACGCGTCCCCCACCTCCAAGGCGTTCCGCCACCGGATCTCCCAGCCGTCCACGCCGACCTTCTCGGCCAGCCGGTCGAGCATCCCGTCGACGGCGAACGCCACCTGGTTCACCCCGAACCCTCGCATCGCGCCGTTCGGCGGGTTGTTCGTGTACACGGCGCGGGCCTCGACGTCGACGGCCTCGAATCGGTACGGCCCGCACGCGTGGCCGGCCGCGCGCTCCAGGACCTTGTCCCCCACGCTCGCGTACGCGCCGGTGTCGCCGACGATACGCCCGCGGATGCCCGTCAGATGACCGTCGGCATCGGCCCCGATCGTGTACTCCATCGTCAGCGGGTGCCGCTTGGGGTGGAACTTCAGGCTCTCCTCGCGGGTCAGCGTGAGCAACACCGGCCGCCCGGTCAGATGCGCCATCAGGGCAGCGTGGCACTGGACGTTCAGGTCCTCCTTCGCGCCGAACGCCCCGCCGTTCGACACGAGGGTCACGCGCACTTTCTCTTCGGGCAGCCCCAGGAACGAAGCGACCTGACGCCGGTCCTCCCACACCCCCTGGCCCTGGGAGGACACGTGGAAGCCGCCGTCCTCTGGGACGGCGAAGGAGGACTCCGGCTCTAGGAACGCGTGCTCCACCACCTGGGTCCGGAACGTCTCTGTCAGCACGTGCGTCGAGCTCTCGAGGGCCGCATCGACGTCGCCCCGCTTCACGATCGAGGTGGACAGGAGGTTCCCGCCGTCGTGCAGGCTCGGCGCCCCGGGATCGAGCGCACGGAACGGGTCCGTCACCGGCTCCAGCACCTCGTACTCCACCTCGATCAGCGCGGCCGCCTCCCGCGCGGCCTGCCGAGTGTCCGCGGCCACCACCGCCAGCACGTCTCCGATGTAGCTCGTCACCTCGCCCTCCGCGACGAGTTGACGCCAGTCCCTGGTGATCAAGCCCTGTGTTCGTTCACCGGGGACATCTCCCGCCGTGGCCACGGCGACCACGCCCGGATGCCCCGCCGCCTTCGTCGTGTCGATCCGGATCACCCGGGCTCGGGGATGGTCGGAGAACCGGATGGCTGCGTGCAGCATCCCCTCGGCCTTCAGGTCGTTCACGTACGGCTTGTCCCCGAGGGCCAGCTCCCGGCCCTGGTATCGGCCGGTGCGAGAACCGACCTTGCCGCTCCAGTCGGGCTCCGGCACGGGCTCGCCGCGCTTGGCACCCGCTGCGAGCTCGATCGCGTCAACGATCTTCACATAGCCGGTGCACCGGCAAAGGTTCCCGGCGAGCGCCCGCGCGATCTCGGGACGCGACGGCTCGGGGTTCTTGGCAAGGAGCCCCTCGGCCTTCATGACGATCCCCGGCGAGCAGAACCCGCACTGGGACGCGCCGGAGGCGACGAAGCAGTCCGCCCAAAGCTCGCGCTGGGCCGCCGACAGCCCCTCCTGGGTCACCACGCTGCGCCCATCCGCGTGCCCGGCCTTCTGCGCACACGACACAACCGCCTTGCCATCGACCAGCACGGTGCAAGCCCCGCAGGAGCCCTCGGGAGCGCAGCCGTCCTTCACCGAGGTGAGACCGCGCTCCTCCCGGAGAAGCTCGAGCAGGCTCATACCCGTCCGGACCTCGGCCTCGACCGGAGCCCCGTTCAGCGTGAACCGCACGGCCGCCATCCCCTCGCGTTACTCCACTGCGCCCAGCACAAGCGCCAGCAGGGCCATCCGCATCACCACACCGTTGTAGGCCTCGATCCAGTATCGCGCATGGTGGGTGTCGTCGACGTCGACCGGTAGCTCATCCATCCGGGGCAGCGAGTGGAGCACGATCGAGTCGCTCTTCGCCTTGTCCCGGAGCAGCTGCCTCGTCACCCGATACGCCTCGGGCGTCGCTGCCAGCTCTCCCCCGCGCTCGTCCCGTCCCTTCGCGTAGTCCGCCTGGACCACTGGTTCCATGTAGATGACGTCGGCCTCGGCGACGCACTTGTCCACCGACTCGACCTCGCGGTAGGCCACGCTTCGCTCGTCGAGCTCGGATTTGAACTCCGGCAGCAGCGACATCTCGGGTGGGCACACGATCAGCGCCTCCATGTCGAACTGCGACATCGCGTACAGGATGGAGTGCATGGTTCGCATCCGCATGTCGCCGACGCAGAGCACGGTGAGCCCGTCGAGCGTCCCCTTCTCGTGCCAGATGGTGTATAGGTCGGTCAGGACCTGCGTGGGGTGCTCGCCCCAGCCGTCGCCGCAGTTGATCACCGGCACCGAGGCCCAGCGGGCCGCCTCGGCCGGCGCGCCCTGCTGAAAGTGCCGCATGGCGATGACGTCGCCGTAGAACTCCAGCATGTGGACGGTGTCCTTGATGGACTCTTGATAGAAATCGCCGGCCCTGGTCATCTTGGCGTCGGAGAACCCGCACACGTGGCCGCCCAGGCGATGCATGGCGCCCTCGGTGGCAAGGCGGGTTCGGGTGCTTGGCTGGTAGAACGCCGTGATCAAGGTCTTTTCCCGCAGCAGGTCCCCGTTCCGCCGGTCCCGGGCGTGAGGCGCGAGATGATCTGCCACCTCGAAGACGTGGAAGAACTCCTCCCGCTCGAATTCCTTGAGCGACAGGATGTCCCGGCACAGGAAGCTCCTCATCTTCGCGTTCCTCCTCGTCGGCTCAGCGCTTGCTCCCGGTGAACAGCACCGCCACTCGCTCGTGGGGTCCCACCTCACCCGCCCGCACTAGCTCCAGGACGCCGGCCATCCCCGCCGCCCCCGTGGGATCGACCGAGATCCCTGTAGTGACGTGGGCCATGGCTTCGGCCTCCACGACGGTCTCGTCCGAGACGAGCACCGGAGATCCATCGGTGGCCAGCATCCCGGCGACCACCGCCGCCCAATCGTAGGTCTCGTCGTCGAGGATGCCGGTGGCGATCCCTTTCGGCTCCTCCTCCCACGGCCACATGAAGCTCGAGCGGTGCGTGCGTGCGTAGGTCAGGCCCTCCACGATGTCGGACGGCGACGAAGGATCGGCCATCCGTTCCACGACCCGATCGTACGCTCGCCGCAGCGGGTAGCCGCCGAGGGTCTGGACCGCGTGGATCCTCGGCAGCTTCACCCGGGCTTCGAGCAGGGCCGCGTCCTCGAACGCCCGGATGCACGAGCTGGCCAACGCCCCTCCGCCCACCTGCACAACCAGGCGGTCCAGGCCGACGTCGGTTCGCGCGAGCTCCGAGACCATCTCGTAGCCGATCGTCTCCCCGCCTTCGATGGCCATGCCGTTGTCCGGGCCCTGCACCGTGAACGGGATCGCGCCCTCCTCCAAGGCCCCGCGCAACGCGAGGTAGGCGGGGTCGCCTGATGCTCCGTCGGTGCGCCGGCACACAACGACTTCCGCCCCCAAGGCCTCCAGTCGCGAGCGGATGTGCGTATCGGCCCACGTGGGGACGAACACTCTCAGGTCCCGGTCCGCGGCTCGAGCAATGACGGCGGCCGCCAGGGCGGCGTTCCCGCACGAGGCGATAGCCAGCGGCCGCTCCCCGTCCGGAGCCAGTCCGACCTGCTCGGTGACCAGCAGGAGGAGCATCACGCCCATCAGGTGGCGAGCCTTGTGCGAGCCCGCGACGTTGCCGGTCTCGTCCTTCACCCAGATCCCGCCCTCCGAGGAGAACCGGAGCCGTTCCGAGAGCTCGTCCGCGCGAACGAACGGGGTGGACAGGAAGCTCCGGCTATCGACCTCGGCCACCGCCTTGTCCAGCGACACCACAAGGTCGACGAAGCGGCCATCGGTCATCCCGTGACCCAGGCCGAGGTGGTATGCATGGAGCAGCTCGCGGTACCGAACGTACGGGTTGGCCTCGTCGCCCTGCGGGAACCCCACATGGGTGGGATCGAGCTCTCGAACCAGGACGTGATCGACGTTGTCGCCGGGCCTGGCGTTCGGGCAGCGGAAGGGGTAAGGCTCGTCGGGGGACACGACGAACCCGCACCCCGCGCACACGATCGAGGTGATGTTCCCGGTCACGGCCTCACCCTTCTTCACCGAGGCCGGTGCGGGCGTTGAGCTCCTCGATCATCGAATCCCACAGCGGCAGCTCGTCCCGGATGTCCCGCCAGAACCGCTGGGACCGACGCGCGGTGAAGTCCTCCACGGAGACACCCTGTTGCTCGACCCACGTGAAGTACCCGAGGTTGAACACCCGTTCTCGGTCCCGCTCGCCGAGCTCCAAGAAGTGATCGGTGCCGGCGCCCTCGATCGAGCGGCCGAACGTCTCGGCCGCGGCAGTGTCGTCGAAGCCGTCCGGGAAGTCCCGGGCCAGCGCCTTGTCCTTCTCCGTCCCGTACATCGCGGCGCCGTCGGTGGCCACCGTGACGACCACATCGTTCGGTCCCATGCCGAGAGCCCGCGCGGCCTTGATCGCCGCGAGCATGTTGCAGATGCTGGATAGGCCGAACGAAGAGAGCGCTTCTGCGACGGCGCCACCCACGCCCCGCCGGGCCAACGATCCTCGGCCGACGTCGGTGTTGAACAGGACGTTCAACGCGTCGGTGTCGCGGTCCGAGATCGCCGTCACCGCGTCGGTGTTCATCACGTTGTGGATGAACGGGATGTGCTTGTCCCCGATGCCCTGGATGTTGTGTTCGCCGAACCCGTTGTACAGCATGGTCGGGCACTCCAGGGCCTCGACCGCCACGATCTTCGATCCGTGCCGTTCCTTCAGGTAGTCGCCGGCGCCGAGCGTCCCCGCCGAGCCGCTCGCCGAGACGAACGCCGCGAGCCGCAACGACCCGTCGCGCTCGCGCAGGGACTCGTACACGTGCTCGAGTGCTGGGCCCGTGCACGCGTAGTGCGCGAGGTGATTCCCGAACTCGGAGAACTGGTTCAGGATCACGTTCTCGGGGTCATTCGCCAGCTCCTTGCACACGTCGTAGATCTCCTTCACGTTGCTCTCGGTGCCTGGCGTCCGCACGATGTCCTGAGGGTCGGCCACCCATCGCTCGAGCCAGTCGAAGCGTTCGCGGCTCATGCCCTCCGGGAGGACGGCGACGCCCCGGCAGCCCATGATCCGGGAGATGGCTACCCCGCCACGACAGTAGTTGCCGGTTGACGGCCACACCGCTCGATGGCGGGCCGGGTCGAACCCGCCGGTGACGATGCGCGGAGCCAGGCACCCGTAGGCCGCCAGGACCTTGTGGGCGCCGATCATAGGGAACCGATCGCCCAGCGCGACCGCGATCCGGGCATCGACGCCGGTGAGCTCGCGCGGCAGCACGACATGCTCCGGCACGGTCACCTGTTGCCTTCGGTCCGCGCCGTTGTACCAGTGCACGCGGAACAGGTTCAGCGGGTGGGCCGCATCGGGATCCACGGAGGCCAGAGCGGTACGGATCCGCTCAGGGATCTTCGCGGGGTCGGCCAGTTCAGCGAAGGTGGGGAGGAGGATCCCCGCGGCCCCGAACCGCTCGGCGGCTCGTTGCAAGACCGGGGGGTCGGCGAGCTCACGTTGAATGTCCGTTCGCCTCCACCTCCGTTTTCGTCTCGGATGATAGCCCTCGGCTCGGAGGGGCGGCCTCTGGCGCTCTGAGTCGAGTCTAGGTCGTATCGAGCGCGTGATGTCGTGCAATCCCATCGGTTGATGGCCTTCAACAACGCCGGAGCGAACTTGACCCCCTCTGCGGGCGCGATTGGATACCTCGAATGTCGGTCAGAACACCTGGGAGGCGTAGACGTCGGCCTCTCGAGAGCAAGCCACTTGGCGGCTCTTCGACCCTCCGGCGGGGCCCCGGGCCCGCGCGATAGCGGCCGCCGTCGGGACGGAACCACGCGACCGTGCCGCCTGCATCCCGACGTAACTGCCAACGGTATTCGTGCACGAGCTTGTGGTGGAAGGTGCAGACCAGCACCAGGTTCTGGAGATCGGTCGACCCTCCGTGCTCCCACCACACGATGTGATGGGCCTGGGTGAAGCGGCGCGCTCCGCACCCCGGGAACCTGCACTCCTGATCCCGATACCGAAGCTGGCGCATCATCCACGCCGAGGGCTCCCTGGATGTACGTCCCAAGCTTACCGGCTGCCCCGATTCGTCCTCGATAACCGCCTGAACCCGCCCGTTGCAGAGCAGGCGCCTGGCGGTCTCGGAGTGGATCACCCCACCGCCTTCCAGCTCACAAGCGCCGCTCTCGGACACGAGCGCACCAATGGGTGCGTGGACGACCACCGTGGCCCGGTCGGGAACGGCGTCGGCCGCCAGGCGGGAGGAGCAAAGCGCCACCAGGGCGTCGGCCCTCCTCGCGCCGGAGCAGGTGGCGTCTCCGTCTCCCGGCATGGCCGGAAGCTGCTCGGCGAGACGGTCCAGTGCCTTCGCCACCACGGCCCCTTGGGCCGCGGGAAACTCGGCTTCCACCCCCAACCGCCTGCCGTCGTCGAAATACCACCACGACAGGAAGCGGTCCCTGTCCGCGTCCTGAGCCTCCTCCATCGACTGGCGGATGGCCAGGTCTGCTTTCCGCCGGATGCACCCACACGACACGCCCTCGGCCCACCGGATGAGCCTCGCCTCGGTCTCCGCTGTGGCGAACCGAGCGAGCTCGACCACCTTGTCGATGCCGAGCTCCCCGGAGGAGAACGCCTCGGAGAGCCGAGGGAGCCGCTCGAGGGCATGGGCAGCAGCGATCCACCTCCTGGCCTTCCAATCAGAGATGCCGTGGCGAATCGAGATCCAGTGGGCCATGTCTCGGGCCCCGGAGTTCCGCCAGAGCTCGCGGCGGTCACCTTCCGCGATCAGCCGGAGCAGCTCGCGCTGGGCGCCCGAGATGCGGGCATGAGCCGAGTCGATGCCCTGAGTCAGATCGTCGTTGCTGCGGTCGTCTCGAACGTGCACCCGGACCTCGATCGGTCACGGGGGAGAATAGG
>Ga0137375_10005504_pt1 | contig 15031 bp, 17 predicted proteins | sample SagtaG_24_FD_104936 | JGI IMG/M metagenome (GOLD analysis project Ga0137375, IMG submission 104936) | Vadose zone soil microbial communities from Sagehorn Ranch, Mendocino, California, USA - Sage1_R_113_16 metaG | ecosystem: Environmental > Terrestrial > Soil > Vadose zone | place: USA...
CAAGAGCCAAACGCCGCCGACGATCGCAGCGTTGCGGATCGCGCGAGGGAGCTGCGCCGCGACGACCCCGGCCGCTATGGCGGCCGCGACCGTACGGGCCGCGAGCGTCAGACCGCTCGTCGTCGGGCTCGCCGTCGAAGCGAGCGTCGCGCCCCACACAGCTCCGAGCAGAGTCAGTGCGATCGCCAAGGCACCCGCTACTCGAAGCAATGAGTTGATGCCGTTCTCGCGCACCGCCGGCGTGCGCGCCAGCGCCACACCGAGCCCGATGCCGATGAGCAGCGGCCATAGGCTCGACACGAAGCCAACGGGTGTGCAGGCGTCGGGCACCTGAAGAGGAGGCGGAATCAAAGCACCTGAGTTGCGTTCGCAGAAGGTCAGGAGACCGGGGATGCGCAGCGCGATGCCAAAGCCGACATACGCAAAGTCCAGAACGAGTGCGATCGGTCCTCCGATCGCGAGCGCCATCGCAGCGCTCGTGGCCGCACCAGCGACCGTGATGAAGGGTGGGAGGGGGCGAGCTCGAGCTGCGGGTTCGCAGCCGTCAAGGCGCGGTAGGCGAGCCCCACCAGGGACCCCAGGACCGCCGCGACGAGGAAGCCTGATCCGATAGCCGAGACCGCGGCCCATATGGCTGGCTCGCGATAGAAGACAAAGTGCGAGCGCGCCCATGTGAACGCGCGCCCCGCCTCAGGCAGCTCGCGCGCGAGACCTTCTCGCATTCACACGTATTGTGACGAGATGAGCGACGCGCAGATGGAGGACGCGACCGCCGAGCGCGACGTGCTCGCGATCGCGAAGACGATCGCGGCCAACGACTTCCCGGTCGAGCGGGCGTCCGTGATCGGCGTGGATCGAGAGAGCGGTCGTCTGCTCCGCCTTTCGCCATTTCCGTGGAAGGGCAACGACACCGATCCGCCGCTGCTGCGGTGGTCGTGGATCCATGCGCGTACGGCGAAGGACGGGCGGGACGTCCGGCCCGAGACGGTGAACGTCGACGGAGAGGTGACGCCGACGGCCTACGTCGACGCGAAGGATGCGTGGCGCCTGCGCTGGCCGTTCGTCCGACCGCACCTCCACGCGTCGCTCGAGTCGCTGCAAGCGCTCGCGCGAGACCGCGCTGCAACGGCCGGATTCATCCGCCCCGAACCGGATGCCGACGTCCTTCATCTGCCGCTGCGCCTACGTTTCCGCTGCGCGAGCGACGACTGCCGCGAGACGCACGAGCTACCCGTCTTGGACTGGGAGCTGCACGAGATGGCGCGGCTCAGCCGCGAGCGGTACGGTCCGCAGTGGGCGACGCGCTTCCGGGAGACGTGGGGCACGGCGCTCTTCGCCAAGTACGACGTCCACCTGCTGGTCTCGTCGTACGCGCAGGCACCGTCGCGTTTCTACGTCGCCGGCCTCTTCTATCCGCCGCGAGAGAAAGAGGACGAGCACGCCCACCTTCACCACCAGGAGCATCGAAGCCACGTCATGCGGGAGGGCAGCTGAACGTCCAACGGTGACCTCTAGATGAGGAGCGATCCGAGCTGGTCGCCGCCGCGAATCTGAGTTTCGTCGGCTCCTTCGCAAAGCTCGGCAACACTGCGCCCGAGGCGAGGTCCGCGAACGCGGCGGCATCTTCGCCTTCACGACGGGGCTGCCCATCTCGCGCGATGAGGAGCGTGCGGCCGCCGCCGCGGAGATCGCTGTCGCGCTCGGGCTCCAGCGGACGGGTGCGGCGTATCCAGGGATGGTGCTCCACGCAGTGCCGGAGACACCGGCACGGCCGCCCGGCGTGACCGTCGTGCCGGTGACACCAGAGAACCTCGCGGTCCAGCACGCGGTCCGCATCGCGAGCGGAATGACACCCGAGCTCGCGCGACGTATGTATTCGCCCTCATTCGCGTTCGATCCCGACGTACGGGTCTTCACCGCATGGCTGGACGGCGAGCCGGTGGGCGGTTCCATCGCCATCGGCACCGGAGACGTGGCCGGCGTCTACGCGGTCGGCACGATCGCGACGGCGCGACGGCGCGGGGTCGGGACGGCGGCATCGTGGGCCGCGGTCGCGGCAGGTCGAGCCTGAGGCTGTGACACGATCGTGCTGCAGGCGTCGAGGATGGGCTTCCCATCTACGACGCGATGGGCCTTCCGCACGGTCGTGTCCTACGAGGAGTTCCAGCGCGCGCCCTAGACCTTGCCCGCGAACTCCTTCGGGACGTCGTTGCGCTCGGTGCCCGTCTCGCCGGTCTTGCCCTTGTAGCCGTGCGGGAAGAGCCGCAGCAGCAGGTACGTGCCGGTGACGGGATCGTCCGCGCTCTCGACCACGATCGATGGGCCCCATGGCGAATCGAATCGGTCGCCGACGTCGGGCTTGCGCTTTCCGACATCGAATCCCTGCTTGTCCCACTGCAGCACCGAGTAGCCGCGCACGACACGCTCTTCGTCGCCGCCCTCGTCGGGACGCCAGCGATGCGAATCCGGATGCTCGCGCTGGCAGACCGCGGGCGAGCCCGAATACATCGTCACCCACTTGTACACGTCCGCGTCTTTGCTCTGCGCACCCGTGGGGTACGCGGCGCGATACCGCTCCTCTCCGAGCGTGCAGAGGTAGTAAAAGAGCATCGAGCGCAGTATATGAATCGTGATGCGGTCGACGATGCGCAGCGTCATGGGTCTGCGCACGCGCGTCCTCGAAGAGGGCGACACCGGGCCTGGCGACCCGGTCTTGATGATCCACGGTGTCGGGGGTTGGGCCGAGAACTGGCGTGAGGTGATGTCGCCGATCGCGCGCACGGGACGCCGCGCGATCGCTTTCGACCTGCCCGGGTTCGGTGAGAGTGATGCGCCCGGTGATGTCGAGCACTTCGGTCCGCGCGATCCTTTCTATCCGCGTTTCGTCGGTGCGCTTTTGGATGAGCTCGGTATCCGATCGGCACATCTGGTCGGCAACTCGATGGGCGGCGCGGTCGCGTTCACCGCCGCTGTAAGCCAGCCCGAACGCACGCGCTCCCTCGCTCTTGTGGCGGGTGGCGGCGTCGGTACCGAGGTCGCCCTGTTCTTGCGGCTCTGCACGCTTCCCGGCGTGCCCACGCTCTCGCGCGTGTTCGGCCGGCCGGCGCAAGCACGCGACGTGCTACGCACATGTTTCTATGACGCCCGCCGGATCCCCGAGACGCTGTATACGGAGGCCGAGCGCTACGGCTTCGCATCATTCGGCGAGTTCGTCAACGCGCTTCGTTCGGGCGTCACGATCTTCGGCGTGCGTCAGTCGCTCCGCGAATACTGGGTCGGCCTCGCGCCGCGCTTCGCCGGGCCCGTCCTCGTGGTCTGGGGCCGCGAGGACCGCGTGCTGCCGGTGGAGCACGTGGCCGAGGCCGAGGACGTGATGCCTCGGGCCCGCGTCGAGCTCATCGATCGCTGCGGACACCTTCCACAGGTCGAGCGCACCGACGCATTCCTCGCGGCGCTCCTGCCCTTCCTCGACCGCGCCGAAGCGGCCGCCGCTGCGTGAGGGAAACTGGCACCATTGAGGATGGAGTGAAGACGCGGTCGCGGCCCTCCATCACCACGCCCCGCGCGAAGCTCACTCTCAGTGCCGAGCAGATCATCGCCGACTACCGGCTCGCCGTGCGCAGCCGTGCCGCGAGCGAGCTCGGCCGGCGAGAGGTGCTCGCCGGGCGCGCACCGTTCGGTATCTTTGGCGATGGAAAAGAGGTCGCGCAGCTCGCGATGGCGCGCGTTCTGCGTCCCGGCGACTGGCGCAGCGGTTACTACCGGGACCAGACGGTGATGCTGGCTGTCGGCGTCACCAATCTCCAGCAGTACTTCGCTCAGCTCTACGCGGATGCCGACGTGACGCGAGACCCATTCTCCGGCGGTCGCCAGATGTCGAATCACTACGCGACCCGCATCGTCGACGAGCGCGGACACTGGCGCGAGCTGCTCAGCGCGATCCAGGTCGCGTCCGACTTCTCGCCCGTCGCCGCGCACATGCCTCGGTCGGTCGGACTGGCGTGGGCGTCGAAGCTGTACCGGCAGTCCGCGGCGCTCCGCGATGCCGCGAAAGGCTTCTCGCGGAGCGGCGACGAGGTGTGCTTCAGCACGATCGGCAACGCGGCCGCGGCCGAAGGCCTGTTCTGGGAATCGGTGAACGCGGCGGGCGTGCTGCAGGTGCCGCTGCTCATCAGCGTGTGGGATGACGGTTACGGCATCTCGGTCCCGAACGAGCTCCAGATGACGAAGAGCTCGGTGTCCGCCGCGCTCGCGGGAATGCGACGCGACGGCGGCCCAGGGTACGAGATCGAGGTCGTGAAGGGCTGGGACTACGTCGCCCTGTGTGACACGTATGCCATCGTCGCCGAGCGTGTGCGGCGCGAGCACGTGCCCGCGATCGTCCACGTCATCGAGATGACGCAGCCGCAGGGACACTCGACCAGCGGTAGCCACGAGCGCTACAAGCCGAAGGAGCGTTTGACGTTCGAGGTCGATGCCGATCCGATCCGCCGGATGCGCCAGTGGATGATCCTGGAGGACATCTCTGACGCCTCCACGCTCGACCGGTACGAGAAGCACGACCGCTCCGAGGTCGAGCAGATACGTGAGATCGCATACGAGACGTTCCAGGAGCCGGTCCGTCGGCGTCGCGACGAGGCGCTCACGCTCATCGCCGCGGCCGCGACGGAGTCCAGCGTCCCTCTCGATGCGATCGCGGATGAGCTGCGCGAGGCCGGAGATCCGCTCAGTCACCGCTCCGTCTACACCGCGACGTTCCGCGCGCTCGCGACGCTGCGCGGGCGCGAAGGTCCGGCGCGAGCCGAGCTCGCACGGTTCGTCCGCACCTACCGCGAGGAGAACGAGACGCGCTACAACTCGCATCTCCTGAGCACGTCCGACGCCTCGCCGCTTCGTATCGCGCCGGTCGCGCCGAAGTTCCCCGCCAAACCGGAGGTCATCGACGGCCGCATGGTCCTCTTGCGCTGTTTCGATGCCAACCTCGCACGCGATCCGCGCATCGTCATCCTCGGGGAAGACGTCGGACGTCTCGGCGACGTGAACCTCGTGTACGAGGGGCTGCAGGAGAAGCACGGCGCGCTGCGGATCACGGACACCGGCATCCGCGAGGCGACCATCCTCGGCCAGGGCATGGGCGCCGCGATGCGCGGCCTCCGACCGATCGTGGACATCCAGTACGTCGACTACCTGCTGTTCGCGCTCGAGCAGGCCTCCGACGATCTCGCGACGCTGCGGCATCGCACCGCGGGTGGCCAGATGGCGCCGGTCATCATCCGCACGAAGGGGCACCGTTTGCAGGGGATCTGGCACACCGGATCGCCGATGCAGATGCTCCTGGGCACGCTCCGCGGCATGCACGTGTGCGTGCCGCGCGACATGACGCAGGCGGCGGGCTTCTACAACACGTTGCTGCGCGGGGACGACCCCGGGATCGTGATCGAGGTGCTGTCCGGCTACCGCCTCAAGGAACGGCTCCCTGAGAACATCGGCGACTACACGCTCCCACTCGGCGTGCCGGAGCTGATGCGCGAGGGCGAAGACCTCACGCTCGTGACCTACGGCGCGCTGTGCCGGATCGCACTGGAGGCCGCGAAGGATCTCGCGAGCGCCGGCATCCATGTCGAGATCATCGACGCGCGCACGCTCCTCCCGTTCGACGTCGGCCACACGATCGTCGGATCGGTGCGGAAGACGGGCGCGCTGCTCGTGGTGGACGAGGACCTACCCGGCGGTGCTTCGGCCTACATCCTTCAGCACATCATCGAGACGCAGGGGGGCATCGATCACCTCGACGTCGGACCGCGCACGCTCACCGCGCGCGCGAACCGCACGCCGGTCGGCGTGGACGGTGATTACTTCTCGAAGCCGAGCCGCGAGGACATCTTCGCGGCCGCCTACGCGATTCAGCGCGAACGCCACCCGGATCGCTTCCCGTCGCTGGACCTAGAGTTGGAGTGATGGCCGAAAAGAGCAACGTCCAAGCGGTCCACGACACCCTGTTGTCCGAGTTCCGGCGGGACGAGCGCTACATCCTCATGGGCGAGGACGTCGGTGCCCGTGGTGGCGTGTTCCGCGTGTCGGACGGCTTCATCGAGGAGTTCGGGAAGCACCGCATCATCGACACCCCCGTCGCGGAGTCATCGATCGTCGGGATCGCGATCGGAGCGGCGATCGGTGGGCTCCTGCCCGTTGCGGAGATGCAGTTCGCGGACTTCAGCGCACCCGCGTTCGAGCAGATCGTCGACGAGGCTGCGCGCATCCGCTATCGCTCGAACGGCTCCTATGGCGTGCCGCTCGTCATACGCATGCCGTGGGGCGGCGGCATCCGCGGCGCGCTCTACCACTCGCAGTCGGTCGAGGCGTTCTACGCGCACGTGCCGGGGCTCAAGGTCGTGGTGCCGAGCACGCCGCGCGACATCACCGGGATGCTGCGGGCGGCACTGCGCGACCCGGACCCCGTGATCTTCCTCGAGCACAAGGCGACATACCGTGCCGTCCGAGGCGAAGCCCCGGACGATCCGGAGTTCACGATCCCCCTCGGCCCCGCCGAGGTGAAGAGAGAGGGCACCGACATCACGGTCTTCGCGTACGGGCTCATGCTCCACCACAGCCTGAAGGCCGCGGAGGCGCTCGCGACCGAAGGCATCTCGGTCGACGTCGTGGACGTGCGCAGCCTTCGCCCGCTGGATGCCGCGACGATCCTCCGGGAAGCGCGGAAGACCGGAAAGTGTTTGATCGTCTATGAGGACAACCGGCTGTTCGGCGCCGGCGCCGAGATCGCCGCGCTCATCGCTGAGGAGGCCTTCGACGGTCTCGACGCACCGGTGATGCGCCTCGGTGGACCCGAGGTCCCGGCGATGCCCTACAACAAACCGCAAGAGGACTGGTTCATGCCGGATCCTGAGAGGATCGCGACGAAAATGCGCGAGTTGGCGGCGTATTGAACCCCCGCCTCGCCCTGGAGGTGTTCCATGTCCGTCTTTGAGCTGAAGATGCCCAAGCTCGGTGAGTCCGTGACCGAGGGCACGATCGGGAAGTGGCTGAAGCAGCCCGGTGAGAAGGTCAACAAGTACGACCTGCTCGTCGAGGTGCAGACGGACAAAGTCAATACCGAGATCCCGTCGCCCGTCGCCGGCACGCTCAAGGAGGTCAAGGTGGACGAGGGGCAGACGGTCCCGATCGGGACGCTCCTCGCCACGTTCGACACAGCCGACGGCGAAGCGGCTGCTGCGTCGCCAGCCCAGGGCTCGACGCGACCGCAGGCAGCGCGTCCTCAGGCGAATGACTCGCCTGCTCCCGCACGCGCTCCATCCGCACCCTCAATGCCGCAGGCTCAACCGCCCTCGTCGGCGCCGCCTGCGTCCGCGTCGTCCCGGTCATCGCAGCCGACACCCTCGGCTCCGTCAGCGTCTCCGCCGTCCACTGCGTCCGCGCCGTCTCAGGCGCCGCGTCCCGCACCCTCTTCACTGTCGTCCTCGTCCTCGCAGCCATCCGCCTCTGCCTCGTCGACGGCAACGGCGGAACGTCCCGATCTGTCAGAGGTGAGAGCCACGCCGGCGGTGCGAAAGCTCGCGGCGGAGCACGGGATCGATATCTCGCAGATCGAGGGCACGGGACTCGGTGGACGCGTTTCGAAGAAGGACGTCGAGGATTTCATCGCCAGCGCGCAGGCCGCGCCTGCGCAGGAGGCGCGAGCGGCGCCAGCACAGCAGCCACAAGCCGCGCGGTCCGCCGCCGCGTCTCAGGTCGTTTCGGGAGCGCCCGCGCCGATCGCCGCCCGAGCGGCACCCGCGACGTCGCTGGCGGGAGACGAGCTCGTGCCGCTTTCGCAGATGCGCCGCGCAATCGCCAGCAACATGGTCCAGGCGTGGAGCGCTCCGCACGCACACGCGGTCATGGAGATCGACATGACCGCGCTCATGAAGTACCGCGACAAGGTACGTGGCGACTTCCAGGCACGCGAAGGATTCGATCTGTCGCCCGCGGCGTTCATCTGCAAGGCCGCGGTCGAAGCCCTGCGGACCGTGCCGCTGGTGAACTCGAGCTTCACCGACCAGGGTGTCATCGCGCACAAGGAGATCAATCTCGGCTACGCGGTCGCCCTTGGCGACGAGGGTCTCGTCGTGCCCGTGATCCGCGACGCCGACGGGAAGAGCCTGGCCGGCCTGATGCGATCGATCCGCGACGTCGTCGATCGCGCGAAGGCGCGCCGGCTCACCTTCGACGACTTCTACGGGGGAACGTTCACCGTGAACAATACCGGTCCGCTGGGGACGATCATCTCGAGCCCGATCGTGCCGCCGGGCCAGGCCGCGATCGTGTCATCGGAGACGATCGTGAAGCGGCTGATCGTCACCGACGACGACGCCATCGCGATCCGGCAGCGCATGAACCTCGTGATCGGCTTCGACCATCGCGTCATCGACGGCGCGACCGCCGCACGGTTCCTGCAGACGATGAGGGATTGGCTCCAAACGGTCGGGCCGACCGTGCCCGTCTATTGATGGCCGAGCTCTCGCCGATCATCTTCGAGACCCCTGGCGAGGTCGAACGACCGCGGTCGCGCGGTCGTGGCGCGTCGAACACGGTCGTGCCGATCGACCGGGCGCGGCCCGACTGGCTCAAGGTCCGCCTGCCGACGGGGCCGACCTACGAAAAACTGCGCCGGCTCATGCGCAGCAAGGAGCTGCACACGGTCTGCGAGGAGGCCCACTGCCCGAACATGGCCGAGTGCTGGGGCGCCGGCACCGCGACATTCATGATCCTCGGCGACACCTGCACGAGGTCGTGTGGCTTCTGCGCGGTGAAGAGCGGTCGTCCCGGTGTCGTCGACGCGGAGGAGCCGCGCCGTGTCGGTGAGGCGGTCGCGCAGATGGGCCTCGGGCACGCGGTCGTGACGAGCGTCAACCGGGACGAGCTGCCCGACGGCGGTGCCGAGATCTTCGCCGAGACGATCCGCGAGATCCGCCGCCAGTCGCCGGACACGACCGTCGAGGTGCTGATCCCGGACTTCGTCGGCCGGCCCGAGTCACTCGACGCCGTCCTGGCCGCGCGGCCCGAGATCCTGAATCACAACGTCGAGACGGTGCCACGCCTGTACCCGCGAGTGCGCCCGCAGGCGCGCTACGAGCGATCGCTCGAAGTGCTGCGTCGCACCAAGGAGCGAGCGCCGGAGCTGGTCTGCAAGAGCGGGATCATGGTCGGGCTCGGCGAGACCAACGACGAGGTCGTCGCGACGATGCGCGACATCGCCGCGCAGGGTACCGACATCCTCACCGTCGGGCAGTACCTGCGGCCATCGCCCATGCACCTGCCGATCGAGCGTTACTGGACGCCGTCGGAGTTCGACCAGCTTCGCGACGCGGGCATGACGATGGGCTTCCGGCACGTCGAGGCCGGGCCGCTGGTGCGCTCCTCGTACCACGCGGAGCGTCATGTCCGGCGTTAGCCCCCCGCCGCTCGGCGCGAGCTGGCTCGGCCGCGTCGACTATCTCGAGGCCTGGCGGTTGCAGGAAGCGGTCGCCACGCGCGTCCGCGCGGGGGGCGACGAGCGACTGCTGTTCCTCGAGCACGATCCCGTCTACACGGTCGGACGACGCGGAACGACAGAGCACCTGCTGGCAGGACCCGGCGAGCTTCGGCGCGCGGGTGTTTCGGTGTACCGCGTGGACCGTGGCGGCGACATCACCTATCACGGACCGGGTCAGCTCGTCGGTTATCCGGTGGTACGCCTCGGCGATGCACCGGATCCGGTGCGCTACGTGCGCGCGATCGAGAGCGCGCTCATGGACGCGCTCGCGTCCTACGGCGTCGCCGCGAGGACCGAACGTGGCAAGACCGGCGTCTGGGTCGATCTGCCTGGCACGAGTCTCGCCGCGAAGATCGCTGCGATCGGCGTACGCGTCTCGCGCGGCGTGACGACGCATGGTTTCGCGCTGAACGTGCGCACCGACCTCGCGGCGTTCGAGCGGATGATCCCGTGCGGGTTCGCGCACGAGGTCGCCTCCCTCGAGCTCCTCGGCGTGATGACGGATGTGAGAGGCGTCGCCGACCGCGCCGCTGCTGCGCTCGCGGAACGCCTCGGCCGTCGTCTGCTCTGGTCCGGTGTCGAGCCCGCGCGCGACGATGAGATCGCAGCGGACGCGCCGGTGCGCTCGGCCGTCGACCTTGTCCGAGACGCGGTGCCGGCCTAGCTGACGTCCGCTAGCCCGCGGCGCGCCCCTTCGCTTTTGTGCTGAGCCCCCGGATGAACGTTTCCACCGGGATCGCAGTCAGCGTCTCGATCTGGACGCTGCCGCGTGCGCCCAGCGCGACGGACAGGCGCGCGATCGTCTCGTTGTCCTTCGCTTCGACGATGTTCACGAAGTCGTAGCGGCCGAGTGTTGCGTACTGGGCGACGACCCGCGCACCCAGCGCCTCGACATCCTTGTTGACTTCCTTGATGCGGCGCGGATTCGACTGGAGCGTCTTGATCCCGGCTGCGGTGACCTTCGTGAGCAGCACGTACGTCGCCATCGCGTCCCTCCTGGGCGATACTCGGCGAGAGCATATGCCGACCTACACACGCAGCCAGGCGGAGGCGCTGCTGCCCAAGGTGCGACCGCTGCTCGAGGATCTGCAGCGGCGCGTGAACGCGTACCGGCGGCGTCCGTCGGACCCGATCGCGCAGGAGATCAACGCGGTCCTGAAGGACATCGCCGAGCTGGGCGTCGAGGTGAAGGATCCCGACCGCGGTCTGGTGGACTTCCGCACGAAATACCGCGGCCGCGAGGTGTATCTGTGCTGGCAGCTGGGCGAGGGGAACCACATCAGCTACTGGCACGACCTCGAGGCAGGGTTCGCCGGACGGAGACTCATCGAGGACTGAACGCGGTCCCGCGAAAATCGCGGCCCTCGTCGCACGAACGTGTGACGGGCGAGGGACAGACACGAGCCCCATCGATGTGGTCTTTACTCGTGCATGGATCGGCACGAGCTTGCGTGGGCGGCGGGGTTCTTCGACGGCGAGGGCTGGGCCAATCGGTTCGGACGCAGCGTCCAATCACGCATCAACCAGGCTGGCTCTGACGGCATGCCCGATGTGCTGATCAAGTTCCAGCGGATCGTCGCCGTCGGCCGTCTCAAGGGCCCGCGCCTGGACGAAGGAAAGCAGGACCTCTACTGGTGGGAAGCTACTTCGCGTCCGGACGTCGCGCGTGTCGCCGATCTGATCGGCCCACGGCTCTGCCCGTCGAAGCGCGCCGAATTCGAGCGCACACTACGGCGACCGTTGGCGCCAGCGATCTGGCCTTCCTCGATGAGCGAAGAGCTCGCCTGGGCCGGCGGCTTCTTCGATGGCGAAGGCTGCACGTATCTGGAGAAGCACAGGACACATACGGGCTACGTTGTGCCGCGTCTATACGTTCCTCAGTCCTGTGACGTCGGCATCGCGCCTGAACTCCTCCGACTAAGCTCCGTCCTGCACGGCTTGGGCAGGATCTCGGGCGTTCGCCGCGGCAAAGGCGACAGTAAGCCGTACAGGCGCTGGCGCATTCAGGCATCAGGTGACGTTCAACGAGCGCTGCACCTCCTTTGGCCATTCATCGGCGACGTCAAGCGAAGTCAGGCCCAACGCGTCATGCGGGTGATCAATGCGCAAGGCGATCTTCCACGAGGAAACCCGGCCTTCGGCGTGGCGGGCGCGCGCTTCTGCTTGCGTGGCCACGACAAATGGAACGCACGAGTGCGGCCGTTCAAGGGCCGTGGGAAGAATGAAGAAGACCCGAACCTTCATCTGCGGCAGTGCTTGGAGTGCGCGAGAGTCGATGCGCGTGCGCGCAGACTGCATCGACGAAACAAAGATCGGCGGCACACCGGCCGCCGATCTCGCGTCACCTAGCAAGTTACTACTTGTTGAAGTAGTTCTTGTTGACCTCCGTGTAGTTCTTCCACTTGTCAGGTACTGCGTCCTCGGGAAAGATCGCGCTCACCGGGCACACCGATTCACACGCGCCGCAGTCGATGCACTCATCGGGATGGATGAAGTACATGTTGTCCGCGTCGGTCGTATAAATGCAGTCCACTGGACACACATCGACGCAGCTCGCATCCTTCACATCGATACACGGCTCGGTGATCACGTACGCCATTCGAGTCAGTTCCTCCAACAGAGGCGGTCGCGTCGGCGAAGCGAAGCGTATCATCGCGAACGCCGATGAGCGAAATCGCCGAGTTCCCTCTGCCCGCTGATGTGACCGACGAAGAGCGCGCGACCGCGAAGCGTGAGATAGGGAAGTACGCGAAGGTCGTGGACGAGAAGGACAGCGCCATTCTCTTTAACGGCGAACTCATCGGGCAGACCGGGCCGGTCTGGCACTTCCAGTACACCCGCATGTACAAGCTGCCGAAGGGCTACCTCGCCGCGGCTCACGACCTTCACGAAGGCATCAAGGTCGCGTTTGCCGACCGACCGGAGGACCTGCCGAAAGCATTCGAGAACCCGCTCGTGCGTGAGTTCCTCGAAGACGAGCTGCGCTTCCGAAAGGTCGTCGGCGCTGAACACGCCCGGACCGAGTAGCCGCGACCGCAAGTCGGCGCGGCCGCCCAAGCGTGTCCCCGGCGGTCCCACCGACGAGCCTGTGCGCGCCAGATGCGACGATCCGGCGCCGCCCGAGCTGATCCACGGCATCGAGCAGTTCAACGCCGGCGAGTTCTTCGAGCAGCACGAGACGCTGGAGCTCCTCTGGCGCGACACACGCGCGCCGATCCGCGGGCTGTATCACGGGATCCTGCAGATCGGCGTCGGGCTCCACCACTGGCGCAACGGGAACTTTCACGGCGCGTCCACGCTTCTGGAGGAGGGGATCGAGCGACTACGCCTGTTCGCACCGCGCTGTCAGGGCGTCGACGTTGACACGCTGATTGGTGATGCGACGGCGGCACACGAGCGGCTCATCGCGCTGGGCGCCGAGGGCATGCGCCGAGTCGACATCGCGTGGGTCGCGCCGCGGATACGCTTCACGCCGTAGTGCTACACGCTCGCGCGCCTCACGCATGAGCGACGGCAGCGACGCCCGAAACTGGGCCAAGCGGCTGGGTCGCGTCGGTGTGTGGACGCTCGATGTCGAGCGGCTGTCCGCCGCGTCCGCGCGCGACTACGTGCGCGAGCTCGAGAGCCTCGGCATCCCCTCGCTGTGGATACCGGAGACGCTGGGCAGCAAGGAGGTCTTCGCGCACGCCGCCATCCTGCTCGCGTCGAGCGAACGCCTTGTCATCGCCACCGGCATCGCCAACATCTGGGCGCGCGACGCGACCGCGATGGCCAACGGTCACCGCGCGCTGTCCGAGGCCTACCCCGGCCGCTTCCTACTCGGGATCGGTGTGAGTCACGCGCCCTCGGTGCGTGTACGCGGCGGTCGCTACACGAAGCCGATCGAGAGCATGGCGAACTACGTCGATGCGATGGACAAGGCGCCGTTCACCGGCGCAAAGCCGGCCGAGCCACCCGGCCGCGTGCTCGCCGCGCTCGGTCCACGCATGTTGCGCCTCGCCGCGGAACGCTCACTCGGCGCGCATCCGTACTTCGTCCCGGTCGAGCACACCGCGATCGCGCGCAGCGAGCTGGGCCCGACGCCGCTCCTCGCCGTCGAGCAGGCCGTGGTCGTCGCAGAGGATCCGACCGCCGCGCGCGCGACAGCACGCCGGTACACGAAGCGCTACCTCGCGCTCGAGAACTACGCGAACAATCTGCGGCGCCTCGGCTGGAGCGACGTCGATCTCGCGAACGACGGGAGCGACGCCCTCGTGGACGCGATCGTCGCGTGGGGCGACGCGCGCGCCATACGCAAGCGCGTCGAAGCGCACCACGCGAACGGCGCGGATCACGTCTGCGTGCAGGTGCTGCGCGCGGATCTCGCGGCGCATCCGCTGACGGAATGGCGCGCTCTCGCGCCGGCGCTGCTCTAGCGAGAGGCTGGTCCGCGAGGTCGAGTGATCTCGGCGCTCGCCTATCCGCGGTCGACTAGCGGTCGCCGTCCAGGTCTGACGGCAACGGTAGCTCCGTCGGACGGAAGTCCGGTTGGTCCCAGCCCAGCTCCGAGTACGGCGGCAGGTTCACAGCCTCGACGCCGCGGAGCTCGGGGATGTCCGCGCGCAGCGCGCGCTCCACCCCGCTCTTGAGCTGCAGCGATGCGACGAGCCGGCTCGGCCCGGGCCGCGTGAGAACGACGCGCAGCTTCGCGATGCCATCTTCGACCTCGAGCAGATCGACCTGCCCGCCGCTCCGTTCGAGGTACGGACGCATTTCGGCGATCTTCGCGGCGACGCGTTCCTTCAGGTCGGCCATCGGCGCGAGCATACGGGGTCCTCTGGTGGCAGCATTAGCCCTCCATGTGCCATCCACCGGGCGCTCGTCCGCCGGATGTTCCTGCTGATCTCCTTCCGATCTCGGGCGGCGGAGGCGCCGAGGACGTCATGCTCACCAGCGAGGACGCGACGCGGTTCCGCGCGCACCTCGCGAAGGCGGCCGACGGCGACAGCGGCGTCGTCATCGCGCCGGACGTGCGCGGGCTGCATCCGTTCTACGAGGAGCTGGCCGAGCGATTCGCCTCGGCCGGCGTGCACGCGATCGCGTTCGACTACTTCGGCCGCACCGCCGGCACGTCGCGTCGCGGGGACGACTTCGAGTTCCGCGAGCATGTCGCCAAGACGAAGACCACCACGATCCAGGCCGATGTGGCGAGCTCGATCGGACACCTTCGGGGCGCGACCGATGCGCGTCGTATCTACGTCCTCGGCTTCTGCATGGGTGGCCGTCAGGCGTTCTTCGCTTCGGCCGAGCATGTCGAGCTCGCAGGTGTCGTCGGCTTCTACGGCAGGCTCTCGACCCGCGAGGGTGAGGAGGGCACGGCCCCGAAGGATCGCGCGCCGCGCATGCGCGCGCCGGTGCTGGGCCTGTTCGGCGGCGCCGATCCCGGGATCCCGGCGAGCGACGTCGAGGAGTTCGACCGCGCCCTGAGCGACGCGGGCTTGCAGCACCATTTCGTGAGCTATC
>Ga0137375_10005519_pt1 | contig 15018 bp, 18 predicted proteins | sample SagtaG_24_FD_104936 | JGI IMG/M metagenome (GOLD analysis project Ga0137375, IMG submission 104936) | Vadose zone soil microbial communities from Sagehorn Ranch, Mendocino, California, USA - Sage1_R_113_16 metaG | ecosystem: Environmental > Terrestrial > Soil > Vadose zone | place: USA...
TCCGCCCAGGCCCCGGCGATGCGGCCGACGTTCCAGCCGACCTCGGTCGGCTCACCTGAGAAGCCGTAGCCGGGTAGCGACGGCAGCACCAGGTCGAACGCGTCCTCGGCGGTTCCGCCGTGCGCAGTCGGGTCGACGAGCGGGGCAACGGCCTCGAGCAGCTCGATCACCGAGCCGGGCCAGCCGTGCGTCATGACCAGCGGCAAGGCACCCTCGTGCTGCGAGCGGACGTGGATGAAGTGGATCTCGACCCCATCGATCTGGGTCGTGAACTGCGGGAGCGCGTTGAGCTTCGCCTCGGCCTTGCGCCAGTCGTAGTCGGTCGTCCAGTAGCGGGCGAGCTCCTGGAGCGTCTCCAGCTGGACACCCTGCGACCGATCGTCGACGAGTTCCCGGCTGGGCCAGCGCGTCGCCTCGATTCGGCGCCGCAGCTCGGCGAGCCTCTCCTCCGGAACGTCGACCTTGAATGGACGGATCTCGGTTGCGGTCTCGACGGTCGTACTCATGAAGACCTCCGTGGTTCGTGCGGGCGGGGTGCGATGACCTCCTCTCTCGGGTTGGGCGGACCTCACCGACACTACTCCTGTGTGTCGGGCCTGAACAACCGGCTACACCGGATCGACACGCCAAACGTCAAAGTTGCCATTGCTTCCGCCCGTGCCATGCTACGCACGTGCTCTCCGAAGTCCGGTACGCGCGCAGTGGGGACGTCAACATCGCCTACCGCGTCTTCGGCGACGGGCCGTTCGACGTGGTCTTCGTTCCGGGCACAACCTCGCACGTCGACTTCGTCATGGACGTTCCGGGATTCCGCGCGATTCTCGAGCAGATGGCCTCGTTTTCACGTCTGATCTTCTTCGACAAGCGCGGGACGGGGCTGTCCGATCCCGTTGATGCCGGCACGCCGCTCGAGGTGCGCATGGACGACGTCCGCGCAGTCATGGATGCGGCGGGCTCCGAGCACGCAGCGGTCATGGGCATCTCTGAAGGCGGCCCGATGAGCATCCTCTTCGCGGCGACCTATCCCGAGCGGGCCTGGGCGCTCGTCCTGTACGGAACGTACGCGCGCGAGCTCTGGGCACACGACTACCCATGGGGAACTCCTGAAGCGGAGTACCGGTCGTCGCTCGAAACCATGCCGACACGCGTGGCTCGGCCCGAGCGATTCGATGAGTTTGCACGCTCGGGCTGCCCGAACGGCACCGCGGAGGAGCTTGCGGCGCTGAGCCGTTATCTCCGGCTCGGCGGCAGCCTCGCCGCGCACGTTGCGCTCGCACGAATGAACATGGCAATCGACGTCCGCGAGGTTCTCGGCGCGATTCGCGTGCCGACGCTCGTGTTGCACTGCGGACGCGACCCGTGGGTCTCGGTCGAGCAAGGCCGCTACCTCGCGGGGCGGGTTCCGGGATCGACCTACGTCGAGGTCGACTGCGACACACACATCCCAGCGGAGGCGGAAGTGCCGATGATCTTCGATGCAGTCCGGCCGTTCTTGGAGCGCGTGTGGGCCACGCGCGTGGACGAGGCAGCCGAACCCGAGCGTGTGCTCGCGACCGTCCTGTTCACGGACATCGCCGGCTCGAGTGAACATGCGGCGAGGCTCGGCGACAGCGTCTGGCGGCAGAAGCTCGAGCAGCATCACGAGCTCGTGCGCCGGCAGTTGCTCCGCTTTCGCGGCGTCGAGGTCGATACCGCCGGCGACGGATTCCTCGCTTCCTTCGACGGGCCGGCGCGCGCGATTCGCTGCGCATCGGCGATCACGTCCGGCGTGCGCGAGCTCGGCCTCGACGTCCGCGCGGGCTTGCACACGGGCGAATGCGAGCTCGTCGACGGCAAGGTAGCGGGCATCGCCGTCCACACCGGCGCACGCGTGGCGTCGCAGGCGCAACCCGGAGAGGTGCTCGTTTCGAGCACGGTCAAGGATCTCGTCGCCGGCTCCGGGATTGCCTTCGAGGATCGGGGAGTCAGCGAGTTGAAGGGCATTCCCGGCGAGTGGCGGCTCTTCGCCGTCGCGCCTGGCTAAACACGCGCTCGCCGTCTAACTCGACCCGCACGTCATCCGCGCCGTTGCCGCAGTCGGTTGACGCACCTCCGGAAACGCCGGAGAATCGTCCGGCTCATTCCCTCGAAGGAGGTCCGGATGGCCTGGAATCTCAGAGGCAGCTACGTCGAGACATGCTCGTGCGACTTGATCTGTCCATGCAACGCGACGTTCGACCACGGCGCGACGTACGACTACTGCCGTGTCACGCTCGTCTTCAACATTCGCGAAGGCGAGATCGAGGGCACCGACATCGGCGGGCTCAAGATCGCCGCGATTGCAGACACGCCCAAGGTCATGACCGAGGGAAACTGGCGGCTGGGGGTGTTCGTCGACGAGAACGCGACAGATGAACAGGCGGACAAGCTCGTAAAGGTCTTCACCGGTCAACTCGGTGGGCCCATGGCCGGGATCGCGCCGCTCGTCGGAGAGATGCTCGGCGTAGAGCGAGCAGGTATCGACGTTCGCGACGACGGAGTTCGTCACAGCGTGCGCATTGGAAACGTCATCGACTTCGAGATCGAGGACATCGTCCCGTTCGGCGTCGAGACCGGGGAGCCGGTGCGTTTCTCCGGCATGTTCCATCCAGTCGCATCGGACCTCACCATCGCGGAGGCGAGACGCTCGCGGATCAACGCCTTCGGCATCGAGTACGAGGGAAGGACAGGGCTCTCGGCGTCCGAATTCTCCTGGGCCGCCTGAGCGATTGATCGCCTCGGCGGATGAACAACTCCGCGGCCGCGGTGACCTTGCCGTTGCCTTCGCGGCCGCACGCACTCGGCTAGAACTCGTCGCTGTGCTCTTCGTCCTTGCCGGGATCGGCTGGTGGTGGACGGTCGATCAGATGAGCGGCATGGACGACGGCCCGTGGACCGAACTCGGGACGCTGGGGTGGTTCCTCGGCGTCTGGGTGGTGATGATGGCCGCAATGATGTTCCCGTCGGTATCGCCGACGGTCGCCTTGTATGCCCGCATGACGAGTGCGCAGTCGGGCGTTCGTCCACTGCTGTTCGCAGTCGGCTATCTCGTTACGTGGACGACTGCGGGAGCCCTTGCGTTCGTCGTTGCGCTCGCCGGCGGCCGAGCAGCCGGTGACGTGCTCTCCTGGGATCGCGCAGGCCGCTGGGTCGCGGGCGCGACGCTCATCGCCGCGGCCGTGTACGAACTGACGCCGCTGAAGGATGCCTGCTTGGGCAAGTGCCGCAGTCCGATCGGCTTGTTACTCGGCTCTTGGCGTGACGGCTGGTCCGGCGCGTTGCGAATGGGCGTGCAGAACGGCGCTTGGTGCGTTGGCTGCTGCTGGGCGCTGATGGCGTCGTTCTTCGCGCTGGGGATCATGAGCATCGTCTGGATGACGGTGATCGCCGGTCTGATCGCGATCGAGAAGACTCTCCCATGGAGGCGTGTTGCCGCCTACGGGACGACAGTGGTACTGCTGGCGCTCGGCTTTCTCTTGCTCGCGGCCCCGAATGCCGTACCAGGCCTCACCGTCCCTGCGAGCGGTTCGATGTCACAGATGAACGAGATGGGTCCCTAGGGTCGCAGCTGCCGCGCAACAACAACCCTTAGTCGCGCTTAGCCCCGGCCGTACTCGTCGTGGCGACGGAACCAGACGCCCTGCTCGTTCCGTCCCTTGGGCGCCCGGTCGAGCCACTGGTACATGCCCCAAAGCCCGTCGAGGCCGCGCGCGTACGCGGAGTAGGTGTGATAGACGACCCCGTCCTCCAGCGCGAACGCGCTCATCCCGGGTGCCTGCCGCGTGTAGGTCGCGGGGTCGGTTCCGGTCATCGCCGCCACCTGGCCGACGACGCTGTCGGCACCGGCTTCGAGGGCGGGCGTCACGTCCCTCGGGCCGAAGTTGTACTCGACTGTCCCGCCGCGCTGTTGCTCCTCGGTGATCGAGACGTCGAAGTCGAAGTTGAAGTCGCTGCCGAGCGAGGACGCCCAGGGAAAGCTCCAGCCCATGCGGCGTTTGTAGGCCTGGATAGCGGCGATCGGAGCGAGCGACACGGCCATCATCGCGACGTCGTGATTCTGGAGGTGGACGACGGAGCCGTCGAAGCCGTCCGCGATCGCCGAGCAGGCCGGACAGCCGGCCGTGTACTCGGGGCCGAACATGAAGTGGTACATGAGGAGCTGCGAGCGCCCTCCGAAGAGGTCTGCCAACGAAGCGCTACCGTCGTCGGTCTCGAAGCGGTAGTCCTTTTCGACCGGGACCCAGGGAAGCTGCTGCCGCTGTTGCGCGAGCTCGTCGCCGCGCCGGGTCAGCTCTTTCTCCGCCTGAAGCAGCTGGAGCCGGGCCTCGAGCCACTCCTCCCGCGTTCCGATCCTGTCGTTCGTCATTGCTCTTCTCCTCTCGCTACATCGGGGGTGTGAGACCGTGAATCGAGGACGGTGCGACCGCGGCGACGATGCCGAGCGCGACGATCGCCGAGGCCAGCGGCACGTCGATGACCGCCGTCGGCGGCAGGAGCTTCTGCGTAAGCGCGACGGCACCGACCGCGACCATCCACGTGACGCTCATTGCGCCCAGTGCCAGCAGCATCACCATCAGTCCGATGCTCGAGCCGACGCAATAGGGCCCGAACTCGAATCCGGAACGGAGGCTCGCTCGGCAGCGCCGCCGGCATTCGCGCTTGAGCGGCGTCAGCTCGTAGACGCCGGCCGCAATGGTCAGGGTGCCGGCCACGGTCGTGCCGTGCGGCCGGTAGAAAGCGTAAACGGCAAGACCGGCCACTGCCCAGACGGCAAGGTACGACCCCACGAAGCCCGGCACGGCGCTCGCACGGGCGTCGCTGCGGGCGAAGCTCGCGATCGCCGGAGCCGCACCGGGCAGCATCATCGCCGCCATCATCGACACCCAGGCGGCGACGAAGAACGGGAACGATCCAAGCTCGGTCGCGACGCCCATGTTCATTCCATCCGTCTGCCGCACGGTGAGGACCCAGGCGGCGGCTGAGAGAGCCAGCGCCGCCACAGCTGCCGCACGCGACATCACGCGGGACGTCGACCCTGGGGGCCGACGGCGGGTTCGAACGCGGCGGTGTAGTGCTCGAAGCGCGCCTGCCATACGCCGGGGTCGGGCTCGAGGCCGACGAGGCGGTCGAGACAGTTTTCCCAACCGGCAGCGTTGCGCGCGGCAGAGTCAGGAGGCAGCTCGTCGACGAGGACGAGCCGCGTCCCGCCCTGCTCCGGCGAGAGCGCGAAGCGCAGCGTGTCTTCGCCCCAGGTGAAGACGAGGAGGTTCGGTTCGTCGACCTCGAGGACCTCCCCGTTGAGGGTCAGGTCCATGACCTCGGGCGGGAACGGGAAGGTGATGGTCGCGCCGACCTCCCACCGCCCTTCGTCGAGGATCACGTCGCAGGGGAACCAGGACCGAAGTTGCTCGCGCTCGGTGAGCGCCTGCCAGACGACCGGCGGCGGGTCGGGGAGGTGGCGTTCGAGCCGAACGGCCGGACGTGCGCCGTCGGTGAGCAGCGTTGCGTCGGTCATGATGTCCTCCGTCGGTCGAGGTGGTCCTCGAGGCGGTCCAGGTGCGTCGTCCAGAGCTCGCGGTAGGCGGCAAGCCACTGGTCGAGCTCGGCGAGCGGCTCCGGTCGGATGCGGTACAAGCGGCGCTGCGCATCCGGTCGGGCCTCGACGAGCCCGGCGTCCTTGAGGACGCGGAGGTGTTTCGACACCGCCGGCTGGCTGAGGCGCAGCTGCTCGACGAGCTCCCCGACGGGCCGTTCGCCGTCGCGGAGGAGGTCGAGGATCGCCAGCCGGCGAGGCTCGGCTAGCACCTGGAGCGCGGCAAGTCCTTCCATTCGAACCAGCATGCCATCTCAGTTATATGCTCGTCAAGGAATACTTGGCCGCACGAAGGCGACTAGGCAACGCGACTTAATGCCATGCCGAGCACGGTCCCCTCGCAGAAAGCGCGCGGCGGGCACAGTGCCCGCCGCGCCGTCGTAGCTCGACTAGCTCATTGCCGTTCTCGGCCTGTCGGCCTTGCGGTAGCTGTAGCCACCCTGCTGCTTCGTGGTGAGGCCGAGGAAGACGGCCGCGAGGCCGACGACCAGATGCGGCACCCAGACGTTTGCCGTCTCGTCGGCGAAGCCGAAGATCCACGGCGAGGCGGCGAGCAGCGCGCCGGCCGCAATGTCGATCAGATTGTGCACGGCCATCGGAGCGACCTTCCAAAGACCGAGCTCGTAGTTCGTGAAGAGGCTGTAGGCAATCAGCCCGATCCCGAGGACGACCGGGACGACCGTCGCGGCGGTGTGCTCCGAGAACCGGAGGATCCACGGAGCGGCGATCAGCGCGGCGCCGACGATGTAGTCGAGCGGCGCGTGGAACTTCGTGGCGATGAAGCGCATCGAGAGCTCCTTTCGACAGGTGTGATGAGTTCCCGCCCTGATTCGCAGCGCGCGCACTTTCGGTTCGGCCTCGAACTGCCGCCCTGCGCGGTTAGTGCGCGGTTAGTGCTCCGGCCTAGCCTGCGACAATTCCGACCGCAGAGGGGTCGTTCATGCAAGCTCTCCGTTCTCGAGCACCTACCGCGCTCCGGGCCACACGCCGGGGAGCGGCGCTCGTCGTCGCTGCCGTCTTCACCGCGATGTTCGTCGGCGCCGCCGGCACGGCCCGCGCCGACGACCCCGCCCCGTGCTCCGCGGAGACGCCGTACAGCCTGCAGCTCGAGGCGCTGACCGGCCCCGCGGGCGCTGCCCTCACCATCGGTGTCGCCGCTACGCCGGGGTGCGAGGTGCCCGACGTCCTGAAGAAGGTTCAGCTGAAAACGTTCGCAGCCGACGGCGCTCTCGACGAAGCCCGCAACCTCACCGATGTCACCGCCCCTGGCGGCATCGCGAAGGACATCGACCTCGGCGACATTCCGAGGGACAGGCGCATCGAGGCCGTCGTACTGGTCCAGCCAGGGCAGCCCGCGCGGACATACGTTCTTCGTGGAACGACGAAGACGCTTCTTCGTCCGGACCTCGTCGTCAAGGAGATCACTCCGAAGCAGACGCTCGTCGGAAAGCCGGTGGTCATCAGCGCCGTGATCAGCGAGCGCAACGGTGACGTCGGCACATCCGCGGTTGTCTCGATGTCGGCAATCCCGGGAGCCACCGAGCCCGTCAGCGTTCCCGCCGGCGGGGACGTCACCGTCAGGTTTGCCGAGGTCACGTTCGAGACCCCCGTCCCGGTCGAAGTGACCGTCACGGTCAGCGGCGCCATCCCGGCTGAGACCGACACCTCGAACAACAGCAGGAGCGCGGTAATCGAGGTCACGGAGCACCAGCTGCCGACCCCCCGGAACGTGCTCTTCCCGTCGCTGCTCGGCTACGGCGCCCAATTCGGCATGCACCTCTATGCGCCGGTGACGCCTTGGCCCGCGGGCGTCGGCTACGGCGACGTCGAGGACAAGGTGAAAAAGCTAGAGCCGCAGCTCGTGCGCATCTTCTACAACGACAACTGGGACGGAAACGCGAACGGGAGGTTCCCGGACTGGCAGACGAACTACGCCTCGTTCGTGAGGGTCGTGCAGCTGGCGCAGGAATCCGGTGCGACGATCGACATCAGCTTCCAGAACCTCGGCAACGCGAGGGTCACGCCCGAACCGGCGATGGCCAAGTTCGCCGACGTGCTCGAGGAGCTGGTCAGGAAGTACGGCCTCACCAACCTCCGCTGGGCGGAGGTCGGCAACGAGCCGAACGATCCGAACGGTGCAGTGACGCTCGACCAGTACAACGCGCTCTACCGGGCTCTCCACGCGCAGCTGGTGGCACGAGGGCTCCGCGAGCAGATCCACCTCATGGGCGGCGGCCTGGTCGAGAGCTCCGGAGCCAAGAACCACTACATCTGGATGAAGTGGATCGCGCAAAACATGGGAGACATCGTCGACGCGTACGCGGAGCACGTGTACTGGTGGTACGACCGCTCCGGCCGCCTCGAGTACCGGCTCCGAGACACGTACAACCTGATGAGGAACGAGCTGCCGACGGAGCAGCGGAAACCCGAGTACATGATGGAGTACGGGATCCGCGGCTACAACACGTGCGGCACGAAGCCGCCTCTCCCGGCGTCGAATCCCTTGTACTACCGCGACGACAACTGCACGGAGATCTGGCGGACGAACATCGCCGGCTTCCAGCAACTCTGGTTCAACATCGACTCGGCGCAACTCGGCGTCGCGGGAACGTCGAAGTGGGACGCATTCTGGAGCCGGTACGACAACAGCAGCGTCAACAACCAGCTCTACTGGATGGTCGGGCCTCCGACCGAGGGCTCTCCGCTCACGCCGACGTACTACGCGATGTCGCTCCTCTTCCATGTGACGGCGCCCGGCTGGCAGATCATCGGCGTCGACCCCTGGGAGGCGAATGACTGGGGCGTGCCCACGTACGGCGGAACCGGTCTCAGCACCTCCGACGACCAGCCCGAGAAGGAGCTCGTTGCCTACGCGGGGCCGAACGGCGAGCTGACGGTCGTCGGGCTCGATACGCGCGGACGGGACCTGAACACCGCCTCGCCCGACGCGCCGTCCGACTACAGCATCGGCGGACTGCCGCCGAATACGGCGTTCAACCTCGCTGTCTGGAACGCCACCGGTGACGGGACGAACTCGATTGCAGGCAAGGTCACGACCAACTCGGCCGGCGTCGCGCGTTTCAGTGTGCCGCTCCAGGCGGCCTTCGCGCTCACGACCGTTCCCGTGTCGTGATCCACTCGTGCTGAGGCTCGGCGGCCCGGGCCTCAGCACGAATTGAGCGATGTGACTCGAACGCGTCGCGATTGCGCCGAAACGTTGACGGACACTTTCGGTCGCTGCCGCTCCGATCTATGACGGAGAGCGATCCCTCCCTCAACGATCGGAGCGCACATGTCACGACTGTTCCTGTTCGCACTTCTCGTCGCACTGCTCCTCGTTCCTGCCGCCGGCGGTGCCGGTGCGTCGGACGTCGTGGTGAGCCAGATCTACGGCGGCGGCGGCAATGTAGGCGCCACCTACCGCAACGACTACGTCGAGCTGTTCAATGCCGGATCCGGCGCGGCCGACTTGTCAGGCTGGACCGTGCAGTACGCAACCGCCGCGGGAACGAGCTGGCAGCCGACCGCATTGTCCGGCACGATCGCGCCCGGTCGCCACTACCTGGTTCAACTCGCCTCCAACGCTGACGTCGGCGCCGCCCTCCCTGCCGCAGATGCGACCGGCACGAGCAACCTCGGCGGCACGAGTGGGAAGATCGCGCTCGCTCGAGGTGCCGCCGCGCTCACGTGCGGTGCTTCGGCCGGTAGTTGCTCGGCCGACCCGCTCGTGGCTGACTTCGTCGGCTACGGCGGCGCGAGCGACTTCGAGGGCACGGGCTCGGCAGCGGCGCTTTCGAACACCACGGCCGCGCTTCGGGCGAACGACGGGTGCACCGACACCGGCGACAACGCGGCGGACTTCGCGGCGGCCGGGCCCGCTCCCCGGAACTCCGCCTCCCCGGCGAGCTCGTGCGCGAGCACGCCTGCCGGGCCGAGCGGCTCGGTGAACGTGGCTCTCGACGTGGCTTCGGTCCTCTCCGTGTCGGTTGACCGCCCCTCGCTCAGCTTCGGCACGTTCACGGCCGGCGACAGGCCGCAGCCGCTCCCGGAACGGGTGACGGTCTCGAGCAACAACACGGCGGGCTACTCGCTCGTCGTCGCCAGGAGCGTCTTCGCTCCGGCGGATCTTCCGCTGGCGCTCTCCGCGACCGCCCCCGCCGGCGCGGAGCTCGGAGCCGCACTGGGTGGCGGCGCGCTCGTTCCCATTCCAATCGCCCCGGCAACAGCGCTGACAGTGGGCACGAAAGGCGCGGCGAGCGCTGCGGGCGGAGACGTGTGGGCGACCAACATCGGCTTCCCCTCTCCGCTGCCGCTCGTCGCGACCGGCCGCTACACCGCAACCGTCACGTTCACGGCAGCCGCGCGGTGAGAGCTGCACTCGCGCTCGCGGGCCTCACCGCGCTCGTCTCGGCGTCCGCCCCTGCCGCAGAGGGGGCGGGCGCAGCCCGGCCTCGGGTCGCGCTCTCGGTCTCGCCGGCGCAGCTCGCACTCACCGTGCCGGGCTCGAGAAGGATCCGGGTTCGAAACGAAGGCACCGAGCGGGTCGTTGTCGACGTCACGCGGCGGACGTGGCTCCGGATCGTGCCCGCACGCCTGACGCTCCGCTCCGGCGAGAGCGCGACCTTGACACTCGGCCTGAGGCGACCCGCGCACGCGGAACCGGGCGACCATCGCGCTCTCGTCCTCTTGACCACACGTCCGCTGCGCGCCGGTCGCGTGAACGTGCAGATACAGCTAGGCGTCCGAGTTAAGCTGCGCGTGCCCGGGCGCATCGTTCGGCAACTCACCCTGGGCCGCCTTCGTGTCGAACGAGGGCGAGGCGCTCGGTTCATGTTCGTCTGGGTTGCGAACCGCGGCAACGTCACCGTCGCGCTCCGTGGCCACGTCACTGCGTCACTGCTCCGGCGCGGTCGGCAACCGGCGCGGCTTGAGTCTCGGGCACGACGAGCGCTGGTCCCAGGAGCCCACGCGGTTCTCACGCTGCGCTACAGCGGCCGTGTGCGCGGCCCCGTCACCCTGGTGGTGCGGGTCAGGCTTGGCGCGAGTGGTCGGATCGTCGAGCGTCGCTATCGAGCTCGACTCTGAGCGTCACTGGATCAGGCCGACGGTCCGCCCCTTCGCAACCGCCTCGACACGCGAGCGCGCTCCGAGGCCGCGCAGGACACCTTTCACATGGTTGCGAACGGTTTCCTTGGAGATGCCCATGCGCTGCGCCATCTGCGCGGTCGAGTACCCGGCGGCGAGCAGCGTCAGCGTCTCACGTTCGCGCGGGCTGAGCCGTGGTGGGCGTTCGACCGGCGGCTCCAGCTCTCCGAGGACCTGGACGAGCCCGAAGCTCCCGATCATCTCGCCCTCGCCGTTCCTGAGCGGAACGGAGTTGATGGCAACACGAACCCGCGTCCCGTCCCGGCGCGGAAGGGACACCTCGAACTCTGTGTGTAACGCGCCGTTCTGCTTCCGCGCAAAAGCCTCCCGCGCGCGCACGAGAGCAGAACGCCGCCTCGATCGACCTCGTGGGAGATCTCCGCGGCCGCCTCGACGGGAGCGTGGGCCTCGATCCCGCGGTGCCACCGGATCCGGCGGTGGTTGTCGACGATGTACGCCGGGACCCTGAGCGTCTCGAGCGTCGTCAGACACCCCGGCGGAGAGCGCCTTCAGCAGCTCCGCCGCCGGAACCGAACCCGTGCTGTCCATTGTGTCCACCTGCCTGAGCCTCGCCCGCCGTTTCCGCTACACTACTGACCGGTCTGTAGCACGGTCACGGTACCAACCAAGTGGGCATCAGTGACGCAATGGCGACTCGGAGCGACAAGCGTCGAACTCCTGCCGAGCCCGGCGGTGCCCGCGAGCGTCTGCTCAGGGCCGCTTACGAGCTCTTTCGCCGCCACAGCCTGAACACCGTGGGAGTCGACCGGATCGTCGCGGAGGCCGACGTGGCGAAAACGACGCTCTACCGGCACTTCTCGTCGAAGGACGAGCTCGCCGTGTCGGTCCTCGAGCATCACGAGCAGGTCTGGACGAGGGACTGGCTCGAGCGGACCGTTCGCGAGCGCAAGACAGCCGGCGCCGGCCTGCTGGCGATCTTCGACGCGTTCGACGACTGGTTCCGGCGGGACGACTTCCGGGGCTGCCTGTTCACGAACGCGCTGCTCGAGACTCGCGATCCGGGCAGCCCCGTCCAGACGGCCGCCGCCACGGGTCTCCGCAACATCAGGGCCCTCATCGCCGGCCTCGCGAAGGAGGCGGGTGTGCGCGACCCCGATCTCATTGCCCGCCAGCTCCAGATGCTGCTGCTCGGCGCAATCGTCCACGCCGTCGAGGGTCAGCTCGACGCCGCACGGCAAGCTCGGGAGGTGGCGCGAGTCCTGCTCGAGCGAGACGGCGTTCGCCTGGATTCATGACTCGGGCTGCTCAGGGCGGACCGAGGCAATCGCGCGGGTGAGGCCCTCACGCGAAAACGGCTTCTCCAGGATCTGCTCCCCGTCCAGATCCCGAAGCCCCGGATAGTCGGTGACATAGAGGACGGGTAGCACCGGCGTGTGCGCCCGAAACCGCTCGGCGATCGCAGGGCCCTGAATCGAAGGTGTGGCTTCGGTCAGGAGTAGGTCGATCTCCGTCGAGTTCGCGAGCTCGAACGCCTCGGTCTCGTTGGCCGCGACGACCACGCGGCAGCCGGACGCTTCCAGGATGCGCTTGATCAGCACACGGAGGTCGTTGTCGAGCACGACCACGAGGACGGTCACGGGCTCATCGATCCCCGTGCAGGGAGGCTGGCGGCAACCGCCTCACAGACCTCGTCGAGCGCGAAAGGGCTGGAGAGTCTCGCGCTGGGGTCGATGTCGTCGAAATCGTCGTCCGGGCTACCGATGCTGACGATCCGCAGACCGGGTTGGATCGACGTGAGCTCGCCGACGAGACTCTGGCTGCGCTCCTCGAGCAGGGCCCCGACGACCAGGACGTCGACGCGTACCCTGCGCACGACTTCAAGCGCCTCGAGCACGTTCGTCGTCCCCAGGACGCGATGGCCTGCCTCGCGTAACGCCTGATCGACCAGCTCGTGCACGGCGGCGTTTTCCTCGAGCACGAGCACCGTTGAAGGCACGCCGCCACGTTGACCACTGCGCGAGGGCGGCGCCAGACCCAGATGGGTTGGTTGGCCGAGCGAAAGCTGCGCTTTCGCTCGGGTGGAGGTACGGCGCTTCGCGCGGAACGCGCGCAGGCTCGGCCCGCGCGCTCCAGGGGTGGTCGGCGGTCTTCGTCAACCGTGCGGCGCGGCGAGGCTGCGCGTCGCCGCGTCGCATCAGTTCGCCTGCGCGTAAGCCGGCTTCGCCTGGCTTACGCTCCGGCCTTCGGGTTGCTGGCAGCCGTCTGGCCCCGGCCGGCAGGCGAAGTCATCGCCCGACTCTTACGAACGCTGTTCCAGCCAGTCGGTGAGGGAGCGAGGACTGAGGTGGACGTCGATCTGACGGAGCCGCGTGTCGCCCGAGTTGACGAACGCATGTGGCTCTTCCGGCGGCACGATCACGACGTCACCAGGGCCCACGACCCGCTCGTCGGTTCCGTCCGAGAACGTGGCCAGGCCCTCGAGGACGAAGAAGAGCTCCGCGTACGGATGCTTGTGCAGCCTCGGGCCGCGGCCCGGTTCCGCGTCTACGAAGATCACGCAGGCCGGGATGCCGCCGAACTCGTCGCCGACGAGCTCGTGGGAGAAGTTGGACTTCGGTAGGTCAGTTTGTCTCAGGAATTGGATACTCATGGCGCGATCATGTCCGACCACCCCAGCCTGCGCGTCTCCGACGCGGACCGCGAGCGCACGGTCGTGGCCTTGCGTGAGCACGCTGTCGACGGACGCCTCACGCTCGAGGAGTTCACCGAGCGTATGTCCGCCGCCTACGATGCTCGCACAAGTGGCGAGCTCGAAGGGCTCGTCGGTGACCTGCCCTCGCGTGCCACGCCGGCCGCGCGGCGCCGGCCCACGAGCATCGTCCTCTCGATCTTCGGCTCGAACGAGCGCGACGGCCGGATCCGAATTCGCCGCCGAGTGCTGTGCCTGACGCTGTTCGGCAACGTCGACCTGGATCTCAGGCAGGCGACTCTCGAGGGGGATGTTGTCACCGTCGTCGCCCTGGGCATGTTCGGCGCGATCGACCTCTACGTGCCCGAAGGCGTGGAGGTCGACCTACACGGGCTCGCACTCTTGGGACACAAGGGTGCGCGCGGGAACGATCCACCGCCGCGTGTCGGCGCTCCAATCGTGCGCGTGTTAGCGATCTCGCTCTTCGCCGGCATCGACGTCTGGCGCGTCCCGGTCGCGTGGGCACAAAAGACGTGGCGCGAGGTGATCCGCGGGATCCGGTCCGGCGCTCACAAGGAGCTGGAGGGCTAAGGCGAGTACCACACGATCAGCCTCGGCCGACGCGACGGATCAGTGGCGCGCGAGCTCGGGAACAGCGGGCCGTTGACGGCGAAGTTCTCCTGCCCGTCGACCAGCTTCAGGAGGATGCCGTCGTTCTCCAGGCCGCCCGAGGACCAGTCGGCAACGAGGTCGGTCACGTCCCAGGTGATCCATTGCGGACGCGCGAACGGCTCCAAGGAGGCGAAGCCGACCTGTGGGCCGTAATCGACCTCACGCTCCGCGAACCAGTGCGGAGTGAAGATCGGATGCAGGCCGAAGTCGAAGCCGCGCCCCTCGCACGGGCGGCTCTGTTTGCGCGGTGCGATGCACGTGCCGTCATACCAGAGCGACAACTCCGCAGTGATCACCGTGGCGGCGTCCGGAATCGTCTTGGTCGAGAAGCGCAGCGCCGACCGCCAGACCTTGTCCGGCTCACCGCCGCCGACACCGAGCCGCGGGCCGTCGAGCCGATAGCAGCGCTCATCCCAGTCGTAGCCCCAGTCGCACCAGAACGGAAACGAGACGTCGTCGACCGGCGTCAAGTGGACGGTGCGGACGTCAACTGCGCGTGCTACGCCCGTGAACACGAGCGCAGCACACACAAGTGCTGTCAGGAATCTCACACATCCACGGTGCCCGCAAAGGCGTTACGCCTGGGTCAGGTGAATGCGACGAAAGTGTGCCCCCGTCAGGCGACCGCCGACCTGACCTTCTCGATCGCTCCGCTCTCCGAGGCATCGCCTCCCGGCGCGGCGCTCGCGACCGACTGGGCGACCTCGATGACGAGGTCGCGATACGGCTGCAACTCGTCCGGCGCCTTCGACTCGAGCGTGGTCTTTGCCGTCTGCAGGGCCGCCAGCGTTTCCTGCTCGACCTTGTCAGGGGACGAGGTGAGGCCGAAGCCCGTGCCGTGGATGTCGGCGAGCTCCCGGACCAGCTCACTCGAGGCGCTCTTCTTCGCCGTCGCCACATGCTTGCCGAGCGCCCCGGCTTCCTTGAACGTGTCGAAGAA
>Ga0137375_10005533_pt1 | contig 15003 bp, 13 predicted proteins | sample SagtaG_24_FD_104936 | JGI IMG/M metagenome (GOLD analysis project Ga0137375, IMG submission 104936) | Vadose zone soil microbial communities from Sagehorn Ranch, Mendocino, California, USA - Sage1_R_113_16 metaG | ecosystem: Environmental > Terrestrial > Soil > Vadose zone | place: USA...
AAGGATGGCATGGCGTTGCCTATGGCAAGCCTCTGGTGCGAACGCGCGAGTACATCGCCATCATTCGCCGGATCTTGGCCCGCGAAGCGCCGCTCGAATTCCAAGGGGAAATCTACCGGATTCCGTACAACGGAGCCGACGCGACCGGCCTCGGCAAGCCCTTGAAAAGCATTCTGCACGGCCGTCGCGATCTGCCGATCTACACCGCGTCGATCGGACCCGCGGGCATCGCCTGCAGCGCCGAAGCCGCCGACGGTCTCATCCCGGTCTGGATGAATCCCGAGCGGTTCGATCTGTTCCGCGATCCCCTCGAGAAGGGTTTTGCCAAGGCGGGGGGAGGGAAAAGCATGAACGACTTCGACCTCGCGCCGATGGTTCACGTCGTGCTCGGCAGTGACATCGAAAGTTGCCGCATGCCGATCAGGGCGATGCTCGCGCTCTACATCGGCGGCATGGGCGCTCGAGGAAAGAACTTCTACAACGACTACGCCAAACGGCTCGGTTACGACGAAGCCGCAGCGACCATTCAAGATCTCTATCTCGCGGGCAAGAAGGGAGAGGCCATGGCCGCAGTGCCCGACCGACTGGTCGACGAGGTTGCGCTGGTCGGGCCCGCCGAACGCATTCGCGAACGGGTCAGCGTCTGGAAGGCGTCCCCGGTCACCACGATGATCTTGGGCACCGTTCAGCCCGAAGCCCTGCGCCTGCTGGCCGAGCTTTGTCTTTAGCACTAGCTCAGCGGAGAGCGTCGGGAAGCGATGCGACGGCGCCGCGCGTGGCCGCGTCGAGCGCATCGAGCTCGGCTGCCTCACCCTGTTCGGGCGACTCGGCTCTCCCCTCGATGATCGCGCGGATCGCACCGCTCTTGCGCTCCCTCAGTACGGCGGAGACCATGCACCGTACCGGTGAGGCTCCCCCGTCCAACCTGACGAGGGATGCCGAGAGCACGTACCGCTTCGAACGGGCGGCATTTCCGAGGGCGAGTGAGGCCACTTCGCGCTCGAGCGCTTGGCGCAATGCTTTCGGCAAGTCCACGTTCGGCCGCGTGACGCGCGTCGCCACTTCACCGACAACGACGCGGCGGCCATCCTCTCCGCGCGCCACCCGGGCACCGGACAGGACCGTCGTGACGACCATAAAATACACTGCCCCACGGCTGATGCTCCAGTTCGTCTCCATCAGCACCTCCCGCGTAGGGCCTTATCCTACCCGAGCGGCGAAGGCCAAGTTTCCGCTTTAGCCTTTACGAAGCGCCGCTCAGAAATCCGCGCAGCGTACGAATCTCGTCGGCGGCTGCGAAGCTGATCGGACTTCCTTCGTCCGTGAATACCCTCTCGAGTACGCCGAGGACCGCGTCGAGACTGGCGGAGTCCGCCAAGAGCTCGACGGGATGAGCCGGATCGTAATCGTTGGCCTCGTCGTACTTCACGAGTGAACCGTCCGAGCGCAGTACGAACCGCACCGTGAGCCGGTGGCCCGCATCGCTTATGCTGATGCGCCGCGCCAACTCGATTTCCTGAGATCGGAACACCAGCTGGAGCGACGGCTCGAGGTACTGCACCAGATCGCTGAAGAAGCTCGCGCGCAAGAACCTCGCCCGGCGCACCGCGTCGAAAGGTGCCCTCGTCAGATCGCGCGGGACCCGTGCCAATATCCGCGCCTGCCGCAGCAGCTCGTCGCGCGAGACCGCGGCCCGCGCCTCCCACGAAACGGCTTGGTTCATCATGCAAAGAACCTGAGGACGCTGAACGGAGGCGGCACACGGTCCAATGACCGACCTCGTCGCGACAGATGCTAGGATTCCCCATCATGTCGACCTTCCGCCGTTTTCGAGGGACGGAACGTTACCTGACGAACGTGGCCCTCGAGGCCGCCGTCAATGCCGCGCTCGCTCTCGAACGCCCGCTTTTGGTCCGAGGTGAACCGGGAACGGGAAAGACCCTGCTCGCCGAAGCCGTGGCCGAGGCATTGCCTGCCCCCCTCATCTCCTGGAACGTGAAGAGCACCACGCGCGCGCAAGACGGCCTCTATGTCTACGACACGGTGCAGCGCCTTTACGACTCGCGGTTCGGCGACGGCGATATCCGTGACATTCGCCGCTACATCAAACTGGGCCCTTTGGGGCTAGCGGTGAGTGCTCCCGAGCGGGTCGTGCTCCTCATCGACGAGATCGACAAAGCCGACCTCGAGTTTCCGAATGATCTGCTGCACGAGCTCGATCGCATGCGCTTCACCATCGCCGAAACCGGCGATGAGATCGCGGCGAAACAGCGCCCGGTCGTCATCATCACGAGCAACAACGAAAAGGAGCTGCCCGACGCGTTCCTGCGTCGTTGCATCTTTCACTTCATCGATTTTCCGGATCGCGATTTCATGCGGCGGGTCGTCGCCGTCCACCACCCAGGGCTCGACGAAACGTTGGCGACACAAGCGCTCAATGCTTTTTTCGAGATCCGTGCCATGCGCGGGCTTCGCAAGCGTCCGTCGACGAGCGAGCTCATCGATTGGATCGCGGTGCTCCGAAAAGCGGGAGTCGCTGCGGTCAAGCTCGAGCCAGCACTCCCCTTCTTGGGCGCCCTTCTCAAGAAAGAGCAAGACGTCGCCGCCTATGCCGATCAGCTGGCGGGGGGACGCCGTTACCGGTCCTGACGATGTTCATCGACTTTCTCTACGAGCTCAGGCGCAACAAGGTGCCCGTAGGTCTGCAGGAAGCGGTCGCGCTGGCGCGTGCGCTCGCGCTTGGTCTACACGAAAGCTCTCTCGACGGATTCTACTTCCTGGCGCGGTCGATCTTGGTACATCGTGACGCGCATCTGGACCCCTTCGATGTGGCGTTCGCGGCGCATTTCCGGGGCATCCACATCGACGCCAAGAAGATCGCCGACGAACTTCTGCAATGGCTTCGTCATCCCGCGGAGCGGCCTCAGCTCACCGACGAAGAAAGAGCCCTGCTGGAAGCGCTCGATCTCGAGGAGGTGCAGCGCCGGTTCGAGCAGCGTCTGATGGAACAAGACGCGCGACACGATCGCGGCAACCGCTGGATCGGTACGGGCGGCACGTCTCCCTTCGGCCAGAACGGAGTCAATCCCTCGGGGATGCGGATCGGCACGTCATCCGGCGGTCGAAGCGCGATCAAGACCGCCGATGCCCGAGCGTATCAGGGATACCGCAGCGACGTCGTGCTCGACGTTCGGCAGATCGAGGTCGCGCTCCGCAAGCTGCGGGCATTCGCCCGTGAGGGTTCCGAGCGCGAGCTCGACATCGAGCAAACGATCGACGAAACGGCGAGGAACGCCGGCGAGCTCGAGATCGTGACCCGCCCGCCGCGCCGACCCAATACGCGGGTCATCCTCATGATGGACGTCGGCGGATCCATGGATCCTTACGCCGACTTGATGTCGCAGCTCTTCACCGCGGCCCAGCGTTCGACGCATTGGAAGGAGCTGCGCATCTTCTATTTCCACAACTGCATCTACGGGCACGTCTATCCCACCGAGGGTCTGCGCGATCCTGTGGCGGTCACCGATTTGGTCGCCTCGGCGGGCCGCCACTACAAACTGGTGCTCGTCGGCGACGCCCTCATGGCAGCCTGGGAGCTGCTCGGTGCGCCGAGCCACGCTTCCTCGGAGCGAGCGGCTTCGGGTGTCGCCTGGCTCCTCTATTTACGCGAGCACTTCGACCGCGCCGTTTGGCTCAATCCGGAACCAATGCGGGCATGGCCGGGCAGCACCGTCGAAACCATCGCCAGCATCTTCCCCATGTATCCTCTCACCCTCGACGGTCTCTCCGACGCCATGGGCGAGCTCGTGCGCGGTTCCAATGTTCGCTGATCGCACCCGTCGCCGGTTCTCTGTGCCAGCTGTGCCATACCCCGTGCGAGCCGTCGCCCGGGGAGGTGCCGCAAGTGCGGAGAATGCCTGGGTGGTACACTGATTGCTTTGGGCTGCCTGGCGAGGAATTTCCGATGACTAAGTTGCTTTCCTACTTTGGTTACCTGGTGTGTGTCTCGTTGGTTTTGCAGGGTTGCGGGCCAGCTCCGAAACCATCCCAAGGGCAGCCCGGCGCGGATGCCGGGACCGACCAGCGCGACCCCGTGCTCGACGTCACGCTCGCTCCTCCCGCCACCCCCGAGCAGGGGTTTCAGCTGGCGATTCCTCCCTTCGACCTGATGCCGGGTGAAGAGGTCCAGCAATGCTTCTTCTTCACGGTCAATTACGACACGCCCATCTTCATCAACCACTTCGAGATCGCCCAGACCACCGGAACGCACCACATGAACATCTTCCGCGTTCGCACGGTGAAGCTCCTCGACGGGGCTGACGGCGAGTCGGTCGCGAACGGCGAATGTTGGAAGCCGGCCAACTGGTCCGACTGGCCGCTGGTCGTCAATTCGCAGAACGAAGGTCATGTCGACGTGCAACTGCCGGAAGGAGTCGCGCACCGCTTCGAACCCGGCGAGAAGCTCATGCTGCAAACGCATTACGTCAACGCCACGACCCAAAAGACGCCCGGGGCCGGCAAGATCTTGGTGAACTTCAATCGCATCGATGCGACCTCGGTTCAGGCCGAGCTCGGCACCGCGTTCGCCACCAATCAGAACATTCGCATCTGTCCGGGTGACGTCGAGCGGCGGTTCGAAACGACGTGCCGCTTCGCGCAAGACAACCCGGTGACCATCTTCGGCGCGAACGGCCACTTTCATAGCCGCGGACGCCTCTTCACCATGGCGGTGTTCGATCAAACGCTCGGGACAGGGCAGCAGTTTTACGAAAACACTGCATGGGACGAGCCGGTCTTCGAACGAAATATCGGCGTCTCCGTGCCGATGGGGGGCGGTATCACGTATGCCTGCGAGTACACCGTGCTGTCCACGGAATGTGGCGACCCCAACGACGGCTGTTGCTTTACGTTCGGCGGCCACGTCGATGCGCAGGAGCACTGCAACGCGTTCGTCTATTACTACCCCCGCAACGCCGCGACGGATGTGAATTGCTTTTGAAAGCCTCGGCGACACTCGCGATGGCCGCGGCCATCGCGGGGTGCGCCAGTTCCGCCTCTCGCGAAACCGATTCGGCGGCGGAGGGCGGAAACGACGTCGATGCGTATGGCTCGGATAGGCGGGCCGACACCGAAGCAGGTAGTGCCGACCTCGTCGTTTTGCCCGCGCAATTCACGGAGGAGAACATGCCGCTGCGGATGCTCGCCGACGGCGATCCTCTCGACCTTTGGGCCGCACCGCAGGGAGGCCACGTCGTGCTGCTCTCCGCGAAGGTGAAGCACTTGAGCACCGATACCGCGACGCTCAAAGTGCAAGTTCGTCGACCGGACACCGGTCTGATCGTGGCGGTGGAATCGCGGACCGTCGCGATGGTCGCGGTCGCAGGGGAACCCGACACCAAGCAACCCGATCTACGCTCGCGAAGCCAGGCGGCGCACGTCCCCTTGTGTCCCGACTACGACGCGATCGACATTGTCGACCAGCCCGTCGACGTGTTGGTGCAGGTGACCGGCCTCTACACGGATCCTCCCGCAATTGGAGAAGCAACGCGCCGGCTCGTGCCGAGCTGCGACCACACGACGCCGGAAGATGAGCCGCTCTGCCGCTGCGAATGCCAAGCGGGCTATTTCCTCGGCAAGTGCAAGCCGGACGCCGGCACCGATGGAGCGATGGCCAACGACGCCGCGGAATGAAAGCGTCGTTGTGCCACCAGTTTGGCACAGATCGGCACAACCGAGGCTCGCCAGCCACGACCAGCGCCGAATGCCGGTCGGCATCGTACTTGCTTAATGTAGCGCAGACTCGGAGGTCATCGTGCGCATCCTCGTAACCTCGTTGGCTCTCGCCATGGCGGCTTCGGCCGCGGTCGCCGTGCCTGGCACCGCGAGCGCCTGCGGCGGGACCTTTTGTGATACGGGGCCTCGCGCCATGGCGGTCGATCAGACCGGGGAGAACATCCTCTTCGTGATGGAGCCTGGCACAGTCGAAGCCCACATCCAAATTCAGTACCGCGGCGACGCGGCGCGCTTCTCGTGGGTTCTGCCGGTGCAGGCGCTACCGGCATTCGAGGTGGGATCGCAGGCGCTCTTCACCCGCCTGCTCACGGCGACCGTGCCGAGATTCGGATACACGACCCAGCGCGATTTTTGCGGTAGCCTAGGCGGAACCAGCTCGGGCGCCGGCGGCAGCGGCGGCGGCTTTCCCGTGGACGCCTCAGCAGCGGTTGACTCGGGCGTGAGCGTCGTTTTGCAGAAAACGGTGGGGGCCTTCGAGGTCAAAGTTCTTGCCGGCGGCACGGCGGACGAAGTGCTGACCTGGCTCGCCACCAATGGTTATCAGGTCCCTACCAATGCGCCCGCGCTGTTCCAGGATTACGTGGCGAAGAGTTATCTGTTCGTCGCGGTGAAGCTCACCGGCGGAGCCGGCATCGATGAGATCCATCCCCTGGTCGTGCGCTATCCGGGAACGCAACCGTGCGTGCCCCTCAAGCTGACCGCGGTCGCGGCTGTCGAAGACATGGGCGTGCGCACGTTTTTCCTCGGGACCAAAAGGGTCGTCCCCGGGAACTACAAGCATATCGTCTTGAATCCGGCCAAGCTCGACTGGATCGCTTTCGGGTCGAATTACAACGATCTCGTCGGGCGGGCCGCCGATAGCCCCGTCGCGAATGGTAAAGGTTTCACGACGGAGTACGCGGGCCCGACGGCCGTCGTCGGCACGACGCCCATCGCTCAGGTCAGCTGGGATCCGGTGGTCTTCACCTCCCTTGCTGCCGTCGATGTCGTCGACCGGCTGAAGCAGCAAGGGTTCATGCGCTGCTCGGGCTCTTCTTGCTCCTATGGTCACCCCCTTCTTTTGCCGCTGCTGCGAACGTACCTGCCCGCTCCGGCGACGCTCAGCCTAGATGCGGGCGGAGTGGTCACCGATGCGGCTGCCGAGAACCTCTTTTACAGCTGCCTGTCCTGCTACGCATCGCAGATCGATCAGGCGAAATGGAATGGGGCGGCGTTCGCCGCAGATCTGCGGGCGCGGATCGTCGAACCCGCGCGCCACGCGGACGCGCTCCTCGCGAGCTGGCCGTACCTCACGCGAATGTTCACGACCATCTCGCCCGCCGAGATGACCGAGGATCCCGAGTTCAGGGAGCATGATGGGCTGCCCATCGTATCCACATCGGCGACCGCGGCGAGGCGAATCACCTGCACCGGTCAAAGCGGGATGATGCTGCCGGATGGAAGGCAGGTCGCACTCACACCCCAGGGAGCGTGGCCCCTTTTCGACATGCCGTGGGCCGAACGCATCGAGGAGTTTCCCCTCGTTGGTAACCCCATCGTGCTCGTCAACAACACCGAGCCAATCAATGTCCAGTTGAAGCTCTGGAACGATTCGCAGGGCTGGCCTCCCGCGGTCACCACGGGTGGGTCCGGAGGATTCGGCGGCCAGGGGGGCACCGGTCCAGGTGGAGCGGGCTACGGTCCGTCATCCGGGGGCGGCGGCGTCCGACTCGACGGCGGTGCCAATAGTCTCTTCGATTCCGATAGCGGCGCGACGGGCTGTAGCTGCACGATTCCCGCAGCACCGGGGTCATCTGCCCTTCCGTTCGGATTCGCGGCGCTCCTCGGGCTGGCCCAAGCGCGACGCCGGAGACAGCGTTCCAAACTGTAGGCCGTGCCACGGTTGGCACACATCTACGTCCCTTTCGATGAATACGCGCGGCATCATCATTGCTAGAGTTCGGACGCGACGGGGCCGCGGACTCCTTCAACGACCCGTTTCTGGAGGCTTGTCATGCGTTTTTCTTGGACCTTCACTCTTGGTTTTGCGGCATTCACAGTGTCCACGGTTGCGGCACCCCGGCTTGCCCAAGCCTGCGGGGGCACGTTCTGCGATACGGGTGGTCCTCAGGCGATGCCCGTCGATCAGACGGGCGAGAACATCGTCTTCGTGATCCAGTCCGGCACCGTCGAAGCGCACATCCAGATCCAATACCGCGGCGACGCTCCGCGGTTTTCGTGGGTGCTGCCCGTGCCGGCAAAGCCGGAATTCGAGGTGGGCTGCCAAGCCCTGTTCGATCGGTTGCTCGCGGCCACCGTTCCGACCTACAGCGTTACGACCCAGCAGGACTTCTGCGGCGACAGCGTCACGGGGGCGGGTACCACCGGCGGCACGGGTGGAAGCAGCGGATCGGGTCCGGAAGGCCAGCCACCGGTGGTCGTGCTGCACCAAACCGTCGGCGCATTCGACGTCACCGTGCTGCAGGGGGGCTCGGCCGATACGGTGCTGAACTGGCTCTCGATCAACGGCTACCAAACAACGCCCAATGCTTCTCCCCTTCTTCAGGAATACGTCGCCAAAGGCTACCTGTTCCTCGCCGTCAAGCTCGTTGGTGGAACGGGGGTCGACGAAATCCATCCGCTGGTCGTGCGCTACCCGGGAACCGAGCCATGCGTGCCGATCAAACTCACCGGCGTCGCAGCGGTCGAAGACATGGGGATTCGCACGATGTTTCTCGGCACCAAACGGGTCGTGCCGAAGAACTACAAGCATATCGTGCCCAACGTCCTGAAGCTCGATTGGTTCAACAGCTCCAGCGCCTACAACACCTTGGTGGGTCGCGCGGCAGACAGTCCGGTGGCCAACGGGCAAGGATTCGTGACGGAATACGCCGGCCCCACTGCCCTCGTAGGGGCGATGGCCATCGCGTCGCCGAGCTGGAACGCGGCACCCTTCGTCACGATCAATCCGGTTGGCGTGATCGATCTTCTGGAAAACCAGCAGCTGCTCAACTGCACGGACGGCTTCTGCAGCTACAGCAATCCACTCCTTCTGCCGATCCTGCGCGAATATCTGCCCGCCCCGGCGACGCTCAACGTCAAAGGTCAAATCCTCGTCGACCCGGTCGCCGTCGAAGGTTACTTCTACAGCTGCCTTGCCTGCTATGCATCGCTCATCAATCAGAGCCGATGGAACGGAACCGAGTTCGCCGCGAAGTTGTCGGAGCGCATCATCAATCCCTCCCGGCATGCCGACACGTTGCTCTCGACTTGGCCCTACCTGACGCGGATGTTCACGACCATGTCGCCGGCGGAAATGACGCTCGATCCCGAATTCGCAGAGCACGACGGGCTGCCCGGCCAGCTGCTCATCAGCGCAAACGCCAGCCAGCGCATCGCGTGCGGTGGTGCATCAGCTGTCGCGACATTGCCGGATAAGCGCAGCGTGGCTTTACCCGCGAGCTTCACCTGGCCTCGCTTTTCCAACGACATGCCGTGGGCCGAGCGGATCGAGGAGTTCGGCGCGACGGGCGAGGCCGTGGTGCTCGTCGACAACCGACAACGCATCGATGACCAGCTCAAGGCCTGGAACGACTCGCAGCATGTGTCGACTCCGATCCCTGGAACCGGCGGAACCGACGGCGGCGCGAACGCCGCCTTGTCGGTCGATGGGAACGGCTGCGGCTGCATCATCGGCAAGACATCGCCGACCAGACCTGTGTGGGCCTTGGCAGCTTTCTTGGGCCTGGCCACCTTCGCGCGACGTCGCCGAAGCAGCTGACCAAAGTGGCCCCTCCCCGTAGGATCGGGGATAAGATGGGGCATGATCGACTTACGATCGGACACGGTGACTCGCCCGAGCCCCGCGATGCGCGAAGCGATGGCGCGCGCGGAGGTGGGCGACGATGTTTACGGTGAGGACCCCACCGTCCGTATGCTCGAAGAAACGGTCGCCAGCTTGCTCGGCAAGGAGGCGGCCCTCTTCGTCCCTTCGGGCACGATGGGCAACCAGCTGGCTTTGTTGACCAGCACGCGGCGTGGCGACGAGGTCGTCTGCGGCGAAGGGGCCCACCTCGCTTGGTTCGAATCGGGCGCGGGTGCCGCCCTCTCCGGCGTGCAGTTCGCCGTCGCCGGTCGAGGCGGTCTGTTCAATGTCGCGGAGATGGAGGCGGCGGTGAAACCGAATGCCTATTACTACCCGCGCACGTCGCTGGTCGCGATCGAGAACACCCACAACCGGGCGGGCGGCCGCGTGTTTCCCTTCGACGATGTTCTCGCCATCGCCCGCCGCGCTCGCGAGCTCGGCCTGCGCCTTCACCTCGACGGCGCGCGCCTCTGGAATGCCGCCACGGTGACCGGCGCGCCGCTTGCTCAGCTCGCCGCGCCATTCGACACGGTCAGTGTGTGTTTTTCCAAGGGGCTCGGCGCGCCGATTGGTTCGGCGCTGGCCACGTCGAAAGCGCAGATCGACGAAGCTCGGCGGCTCCGGAAGATGCTCGGCGCGGGCATGCGGCAGGTGGGCATCCTCGCGGCCGGCGCACTCTTCGCGATCGGAAACAACAGAAACCGGCTCGCCGACGACCACGAGCACGCGCGGCTCTTTGCCGCGGAGCTGCGAAAGCGCATCGCCGCGGACGCGGTGACGGTCGACGATCCGGAGACCAACATCGTCAATGTCGATCTGCCGGCGCAAGTAGCGAGTGAGGTCGTCGCGCTCGCGAAGGGGAACGGGGTCCTGGTGGGACCGATCGCGCCGGCACGCCTTCGCGCCGTGTTTCACCTCGACGTGAACCGGGAGGCGGCGCTCACCGCCGCGACGGGGCTGGCGCGCGCCGTGAACGCTGGTTGCAAGCGCGCTTGACCCGGCGCCGTTGGTCGACCTGGAGCGTCGCCGCGGCGCTGGTGATGGGCTGCGCTTCTTCCCACGTCGGCGAAGGATTCGTGCGCGCCAAGGGGGCCGGCGACAGAGCGTACTCCTCCGGACGCTACGACGAGGCGGCGAGCGCCTACGAGGATGCCAGCCGCCGTGCATCGCGTGCCGGCGACCGCAGCGAGGCGCTCTACTTGCAAGCATCGGCCTACCGACGCGCGCGCTCGTGGGACCGAGCTCGCGCCTCGTATCAGCGCCTCATCGCGCAGAGTCCCACGAGCGATCGCGGGCGGCGTGCGAGCTTCGACCTCGCCGACCTCGATATCGAGGTGGGAAACACCGAGAGCGGCTACCAGGCCCTCCGCGACGCCCTCTTTCGTTTTCCGAACGACGGACTCGCGCGGCGCGCATTCGAACGCTACGTCGCGCACCTCGATCCGAGCGGCGGCGCGCTCACGTGGCTGCGGGGCGCGCTACCCAGGCTCGCATCGACCGAGCTCGACGAGACGGCTCGCTACGCACTGGCGGGTCACCTGGCCACGAGCGGCGCGATTCAAGAAGCGCGGGATGCGTATCTTGCCTGCGCCGAACGGCACCCCTACCCGCGCGGCAGCCTCTTCGACGACGCGCTCTGGCAAGCCTCGCTCCTCGACGAGAAGCTCGGCCGCCCGGAGCAAGCCATCGTCCACTTGCGGCGCATGCTCGCGGTCCGAGAGAGCTCCAGTTTTCTCGGGAGCTACGAGCGACCGAGATTTTCCCCCGCTCAGTTCCGAATCGCGGTGCTCTACCGTGACGCGCTTCGCGACCACGCCGCCGCGCGTCGCGAATTCCACCAGCTCTATGCGAGCCATCGTACGTCGATCTTACGCGATGATGCGCTGTGGGAAGAAGCGAAGCTTGCGCGCGCAGACGGCGACGCGTCAGGAGCTTGCTCGCTGGTCGCGACGCTGATCGAAGATTTCCCCGACTCGCGCTACGCACCGTGCGCGCGAGCACTCTGCGCTAGCGCACCCGCCACCCCCGCGGGTGAGTGTCATGGGTATCTCTTGCGTGAGCGGCGCGACTCCGGATCGGATTAGATCGGAGTCAGGCCTCGTCGTCCTCTTCCTCTTCTTCCTCTTCTTCGTCGTCGTCCTCGTCTTCGTCGTCCTCGTCGAAGTCCTCGTCTTCTTCTTCCTCTTCTTCGACCGCGACGGCCTCCTTGGCCTCGTATTTCAGATCGATGCCGACGTCCCCGAGCTGGGTCTCGAGCAGCTCGAAGAGCTCGTCCACGTCGTCACCGCCCCACTCGTCGAGCATGTCGGTCAAGAACTCGAAAAAATCGCCGGTGTCCAAGCGACGCTCGATCTCTTCCACTTGTTCTTCGGTGAAGGCTTCGAGCACGTCCTCCCGCAACGTCTCGGTATCACCCTCCTCGATCGCATCTTGTGCAGAAATACGGATTTGCCGCACCGCGCGCTTGTCGAGAAAGATCTCCATGAGGCAGCAATCTCCCGGGGTCCTTCGGTCCGACCGGTCAGCAAGAAAAACGACGACTCAGGCGTTTAAGCGAAGCTTCGGGGGGACGTCAAGCGGATTACCCGACCGGAAGAAAAGCAGCCTGCTCCTCCCTTCTTGTTGGTAGGCGGGCCCCACCCCCTAGCAGCACCGCGCTCGACAGGCGTAACAAAGGCGCGTATTTTGAGGCGAGTGCATCGGCACACGGTCGGAGCCCTGCTCGGGAGTGCGTGGGCCGCCTATGCCAGCCTGTCGCCGAGGCCCGCCCAGGCACACGACGAACGCCTCGAAACGGGGTACGTGCAGTACGGAGCAGCACTTACCGCCGAGCTTTTGGCTTCCGCGGGGGCGATCTGTCCCTCGAATGCAACCGTTCCATGTGTGATCGGATCGGGTGGTGGACTTGCCGTGCGGGCAGGCTACCGGTTCCATGCGCCCTTTTACGTCGGCGGCGCTTACGAGTTCTCGAAGCAAGACGCACACAAATCGATTTACCTCGCGATTTTGCAGCAGATGCGCGCCGAGGCTCGGTACTTCTTGCCGGTCAGCGGCTCCTACATTCCCTTCCTCGCCGCAGGGGGCGGGGTGGTGGGCTACGGCAGCGAGTGGTCGCTTCAGACAGTCGGCGCGACGGCGTTCCTCGGGCTGGGAGTCGAGCTCGAGCTCTCCCGTACCTCTGTGATGGCGTTCATCGTCTCCTATCGACCCATCCTCCTCACAACCTGGAAAGACTCCGCCCTCCAGGAACGCCCTACCGGCGTCCTCTCGATGGTGAGCTTGGAAGTCGCACTCGAGCAGCGAAATCCCGTCTATCGACCTCCCGATCGGTAGGGAGTTCAACGGGGTACCCCAGGAATCTGCTTGACGTAACAGGGCCTTGAGGGTTTCCCTTAGGGGACGTGATCTGCGACCGCTGCGGGCGCAATAACCCTGAAAACTTGGCGTTCTGCCAAGACTGCGGCCGTCGCTTGGCCTCGGCAGCCGGCGTGGTGCCTCCTACCCCGCCCACTGGCCTCGGCGTGATTCCGCTGCCCGCGGAGTTTCCGGGAGAGGTACTCGCGGGCACGCGCATGTCGCGTCCGAACGCGCCAGCGTTTGCATTCGATGCTGCTGCTGCACAGGAAGAAGGGCCGGTGTGCCCAAGCTGTGCCACGCATAACCCGGTCGGCAATCGGTTCTGCGTGTCGTGCGGCACGCGACTTCCGCTCGTTCAAGCGCAACCCGTTGCACCGGCGGCCGGGCCCGCGCAAGGAAACCCGGTCGTTCACGTCGCACCCAGCGGCCCCCAAACGACGCCGGCGCGAATCGTTTGCAGCCGTTGCAACGGAGCGTCCGACGCGACGATGCTCTATTGCCAGTTTTGCGGGGCAAGCCTGCGCGCGGAAGCGCGTGGCACTCGGCCATCGAGCCCACCGATGGGCGTGAGAGTCGACGGCATGCTCGCCGCCGAACCACAGGCGAGCGGTCTCGAGCAGACGGCTGCTGCAGCGCGACCGGCGCCCGGTTTGGAGGTGACCGGACGTCTGATCACGATAGCCCGCGACGGCGCCGAAGGAACGAGCTATCCGCTGAGCGGCGATCAGCTCGACATCGGCCGTGAAGAGGGCAGCATCCTGTTGCGGGAAGATGCATACGTTTCACCACGACATCTGCGCCTCATCCGGCGTGAGCATGGTTGGTATGCAAAGGATCTCGGTTCGCTTAACGGAATCTATGTGAGGCTTCGAAAGCCCCACGCCTTGTCCGATGGAGATTTGCTCCTTGTAGGGCTTCAGGTGCTAAGATTTGAGGCCGTGAAAGATGCGGAGCAGGGGTTCGGCCCGGCGACGCAGCACGCGACACTGCTCTTCGGATCGCCTATGCTGCCAAGGTACGGGCGACTGTGTGAGCGGACCGTCGAGGGGGTCACCAGGAACGTGTTCTACCTGCACCGCGACGAAACGATCATCGGCCGCGAATCGGGCGACATCGTGTTCACCGATGACCCATTCATGTCCAGGCGCCACGTTTCGATCCGACTCGACGGAGCGACGGCAACTTTCACGGCGACCGATCTCGGATCCTCCAATGGGACCTACCTCGCCGTACGAGGTGAAATACCTCTTGCCCACGGCGATTTCCTGAGGGTGGGACAGCACCTGTTTCGGGTGGACCTCGTCGCATCCCGTCCACCTCCAGTAGGCGGCTCTCCCCTTGGGATCCGGCGTGGCACATGAACGAACCGCCGACCGGGCAGCCACCGACTTCCCCTACCCCGGCTCACGGCACGGAGCTGGTCGCGGCGTCCAGTAAGACCGGCGAAATTCGCGTGAAGCTTTTTGGCCGCACAGACGTTGGACAGATTCGCGAGCACAACGAGGACAACTTCCTCGTTGCCGATCTGACTCGCAAAACGCGCAGCTTGCTCGAGGCTGATCGCTCGTTCGCCGTGGGCCCGCTCGGGACGATCCTCGGGGTGTGTGACGGCATGGGCGGCGCCGCCGCGGGCGAAGTGGCCAGTCAGCTGGCCGTCGACATCATTTTCGAAAAGATGGCATCGGTGGGCATGCCGCGGAGTCGTGACGACTTTGCGCACCGGCTCGTTCAGTCGGTGGAAGCGGCCGGTCTGCGCATCTTCACCGAAGCGAAGGTGGATCGAGCGCGGCGGGGGATGGGAACCACCGCGACGATCGCGGGTCTCATCGATAGCTATCTCTTCTTGGCCCAGGTGGGCGACAGCCGCGGTTATCTGCTGCGAGGCGAAAAGCTGGTGCAGGTCACGCGCGACCAATCGCTGGTGAATCAGCTCATCGAAGCGGGGCAGCTCACCGAAGCGGAAGCGGAGACGTTCGAGCACAACAACATCATTCTGCAGGCCCTCGGCA
>Ga0137375_10005538_pt1 | contig 14997 bp, 17 predicted proteins | sample SagtaG_24_FD_104936 | JGI IMG/M metagenome (GOLD analysis project Ga0137375, IMG submission 104936) | Vadose zone soil microbial communities from Sagehorn Ranch, Mendocino, California, USA - Sage1_R_113_16 metaG | ecosystem: Environmental > Terrestrial > Soil > Vadose zone | place: USA...
ATGAGTGACCACCTGTCCACCAATAATAATATCGCCAGCCGTGGGCTTCTCTAGCCCAGCGATCATGCGCATCAGCGTGGTCTTGCCGCAGCCTGAAGGCCCGAGCAGCACCAAAAACTCTCCCTCTTTGGTCTCCAGGTCGATACCGTCCACCGCGGGGACCTCACCAAAATATTTTTGGATGTTACGAACTTTCACAGTAGCCATGTCGCATTCCTGCTCGAACGACTGCAACCTTGACGCACGGTCCCTGTCTACACTTTGCCCTTGGCTTTCCATTTCTTGAAGATGCGCTTCACCTCCTGATCCGCCTGGTTCATGGCGTCCTCTGGCGACAGCTTGCCAGAGGACGCCTGTGCAAACATCGTCGAGATCACCCAGGTACTAAAAATCTCGTCAATAGCGGCATTGGCATAGCCTGGATAGCCCACGTTGGTGGCCCACTCTAGACTATCATCTAAGATTTTATATTTATCAGCCGGTTTGGCATTTGGATCGTTAGCAATGAGGCTCTTGAAATCAGGTACAATCTGCGTGAAACAGGGGAAATTGTAATATTCACTGGCCAGGAAGGCCTGCTTGAAATTGCCGATGTAGTCTACCAGGAACTGCTTGGCCCCGTCGATGTTTTCAGCAAACTTCCAGATGACGTAGACGTCCATAACGTGCTCGAGCCCCATGCGCCGCACTGGCCCTTTGGCGGCCTTGGCGAGCCAGATATTGTCGGCCACGGGCAGTTTTTGCTTCTCCCCTTCCCGCGTAATAGAGATGGCGTTCAGCGCCAGAGAGCCCTGCCCCGCCAGCATCAGGCGGTTGTTTGAGGAGGCCTCCCATGTAAAAACTTCATCGGTCATGGCCTCCTCATAGAGCGCCTTGACAAACTTGATAGCCTCCAAGGTCTCTTTGGATTTTAGGGCGGGATTACCTTCGGCATCTTGTTCTGAGGCACCGAACGCGTACATGATGGCACGCATGGCCATATTGGTGTCGATCTCTGAGGCTAGCCCGATACCAACCGGAATATTATGCTTCTGCTTAATTTTCTTCCCGCCAGCCCGGATGTCATCCCACGAATCGGGATACATGCCGACATCGTCCCATAAGTCTTTGCGATAGTTGACTGGATCAGGGACGTAGCTATCGGAGAATCCGTAGTACTTCTTCGTCTTGGGGTTGTAGGTGCTCTTGATCGCCAGGTCGATGGGCTTACCATACTTGCGCTCACATTCCTCGTAGATCTCACGATGGTCGATCACCTGGTCCTCGTGCACTGGCGGTGGCCACAGAAACATGAAGAGGTCGTGGCCTTTCTGCGCTGACACCTCTGCAGCAGCACGGCTGTTGAGACCAGCCAGACCAATGTTATCGACCATGACGTTGGTATTGTTTTTCTCACCCCAGGCTTTGACATACGTCTCGTTAAACCATTTGTCATAACCTGGGACAAAGTGGTTCCACTGCAGGACCTTCAGCGTTTTCTGCTGGGCGCTGGTACGTCCAGGCACAAGCAGCGCCGTCGTCAGACCTGCTGACAGAGTGCCAGCCCCTTTCATGAAATCCCGCCGTGACACTGGTCGTCTCGGTCGCTGTGCCATGCTCGTCTCCCCTGTGCACCCTATGATAGTTGAAGAAAACACTGCGCTACACTAGTGGGCGACGGGATTAAAACATGGCGCTGGAAGGCTGTCAACCTGAGACCCCGAAGTGCGAGGGAAGAGCCACCGTCAGCAGGATGAGGGCGAGAGATGCCTATGCATTCGCCTGCGACAACCGGACAGGGTGAGGAGGAAGCCCAACGGTGGCCGAGGCTTCCGCTAGGTCCTCACCGTCTTTTTGGCGTTACCCACACATTATACGGAGGTAGAGATGAGGATAATTCTGTGCCAGAATATCTGTAGAGTACATGGGGCGCTGCTGCCGGCAGGGGGTCCCGGACGTGCTCCGCTGGAGAGCCATGGAGGCGGCAAGCGATTCAAAAAAACGGGCTATTCTACCCGGAGAGCGCGGCGGTGAGACAGGCGCTGCTGGCCTTGCTGCTGCAACGTCCTGCCAGAGATCTGCAGTTAAAGTGTCTAAGGTGTCATCCACGTGTTGCATGAGGTACGTCCTTTCTCAGGGATGTGGCTTGTATTGTGAAACACAGTGTAGTGGTATACTTTTAATATCGGCAATTTTCCTGACATCTTGAGTGTTCAAGACCCATAAAGTACTCAAGACCCATAAACCCATAATATGACTACTTGTGAGAGAGTGTAGCGTACATTCTTCGGAAGAAAAAACGAATTGATTTCATGCCGACCATAAAAAAATGTACTATGAGCTAATTTCATAGCAATTATGAAGAAATGTACTGCAAGGGAGAACCATGGATAGCTTGGACACCCGTCAGTTGCTGGCTTTTACGACGATTGTCGAGACCGGTGGCTTCACCAAAGCCGCCCGCAAACTGCACCTCACGCAGTCGGCGTTGAGTCATCAAATCAAGAGTTTGGAGACCCAATTGCAAGCTTCAGTGTTTGCGCGCCTGGGTAAGCGTGTGGTCCTGACGCAAAGCGGTGAGATATTGTTGCCGTATGCCACAGCAGTGTTGCAGCAACTGCAAGCGGCTCGCGAGGCGATTGCTGCGCTGCACGAGCCAGGGCGAGGACGTTTGCGGGTGAGTGCGGCCAGTTACAGTTGCTATCAAATTCTGCCGCATGTCTTACGGGAGTTTTGTGCTCGCTATCCGCACGTTGAGTTGTTTGTCACGGCTGAGTATACAGACAGAGCCGTACAGAGTTTACTTGGGGGTACCCTGGACATGGGAATTTGCTTGCAGCCCCCCGGTGCGGAGGGGCTCCACGTGGAGCCGCTGTGTCGGGACGAACTGGTCGTCATCACCGCTCCGCAGCATCCCTGGGCCCGTCGTCGACACGTGCAGTGGTCTGATCTCGCCACCCAGGTGCTCATTACCTACAACCATGGCAGCGAGACCTTTCAAATGCTCCAGCGCGAATTGCACAAACGCGGTGTCAGCATTCGCGACATCATGGAGGTGCGTCACGGTACGGCGGTCATGGAGATGGTGAAAGTTGGCCTGGGTGTCGCCTTGCTGCCGCGCTGGGTCGTGCGTGAGGATATCGAGAATGGCTCACTCAAAGCCCTCCCGCTCGGACGGGGTGGACTGAAGCGTCAGTGGGTCCTGGCATATGTCAAGGGTGCGATCCTCGCTGCACACGACCAGGCCTTCATCCAGTTGTGCCACCAGTGGTTTCCGCAACTCATGAGCGATACGGCAGATGAGGCACGCTCGGCCTTGGCACTGGCGGGGCAAGGGTAGGAGCAGCTCAAATTCCTAGATACGCCTTCTTGACCCCTTCATCCTGCAGCAGCTCTTGGGCCTCTCCTTGCATGACGATACGGCCTGTCTCCAGGACATAGCTGCGCTGGGCAATGGTCAGGGCAAGCATGGCGTTCTGTTCCACAAGAATGACCGATACGCCTATGGCGTTGATCTGCTGCACAATCTTGCCGATTTCTGCGGTCATGATGGGGGAGAGGCCGATGGACGGCTCATCGAGCATGAGGAGGCGGGGCCGATTCATGAGCGCCCGGGCTGTGGCCAGCATCTGTTGCTCGCCGCCGCTCAATGAACCGGCACGTTGGTGTCCCCGTTCCTTGAGGATAGGAAAGTGCTCGTAGATGCGCTCCAGAGTAGCCGCCACATCGGTCTTGCTCCGCTGCAAATAGGCGCCCATTTTCAGGTTCTCTAACACCGTCATCTTCGGAAAGAGGCGACGGCCCTCAGGTACGTGACCGATACCCATGCGGATGATCTGGTGAGGAGAGAGGCCAATGAGGGAGGTGTTCTCAAATGTGATGGCCCCGGCGCTGGGCTGAACGAGCCCAGTCAGGGAACGCAAAATGGTGCTTTTCCCGGCACCGTTGGCACCAATGAGGCTGATCATCTCGCCAGCCTGCAGATGGAATGACACGCCCTTCACGGCTTCCACGATGCCATAGTGCACCTGTAAATCGCGCACCTCAAGCATGCGTCACCCCCGTGCCGAGATAGGCGGCGATCACGTCTGGGTTGCTACTCACTGCGGCAGGGGTGCCCTCAGCGAGCTTTTGGCCGAAATTGAGGACGACAACCCGCTCGCAGGTCCCCATGACCGCTTTCATATTGTGCTCGACGAGCAAAATCGTCGTGCCACGGTCACGAATGGTTTTCACCAATTGCATCACGCGCAGGCTCTCATCAAGGTTCATGCCGGTGACCGGCTCGTCTAACATCAAGAGTCGGGGGCGCACTGCCAGAGCCATAGCGATCCCCAGGGTGCGCTGGTGACCGTGTGGCAGGCTTTTGGCCAATTGATCAGCGAGTTCCACCAGACCAGTGAAGGCAAGCACCGCATAGCAGCGGTCGATTTCATGCTGCGGAAACGATCGCCGACTGCACAGCACCTGCCCGAGACCTCTCTGGCTATGCAGGTGGAGTCCCATGAGCACGTTCTGCAGGACCGTCATGTCCTGAAACAGCGTCGTGTGTTGAAAGGTGCGCACCAGACCGCGGGCCACGATGTGGTGTGGTTTGAGACCCGTCACCGGCTGCCCATGAAAGGTGATCGTGCCCGCTGTGGGCGGTAAAAAGCCGCTTAGGAGATTGAAACAGGTGGTCTTCCCGGCGCCATTCGGGCCAATGAGACCCACAATCTCACCTTCCTCCACGGCGAGATCGACCCGATTGACCGCGGCGAGCCCGCCGAAATACTTGGTCAGGTTCTGCGCTTCCAGTAGTGGCATACGAGTTTCGCCTTACCCCTCGGGGTTGCCATGCACCGCTACGCGTTGCCCTGGCAGCACCACCGCCGAGCTCGGGCTCGATACACCTTCAGTGCGCCGCCGGCAGAGATCGGTCAGCTTGCCAGGGAGCGTGATCAGACCACCCGGAAGAAAGAGGATCGTGAGCAGCATGGTGATGGAAAAGAAGATCGTCTCATACTGTCGCGTTGCCTCGCTGCCTCGAAAGATTTCAGGTAGCCAGGAGAGAAAGGCGGCGCCCACGATCGGGCCCCAAAAGTGCCCGCGTCCCCCAACGTAGTTATACACCAGGATGTTGGTGGCCATCAGGAAGTCAAACGTTGGAGGAAAGAGAAAGCGCACGAAGTGCGCGTAGAACGCTCCGGCCACACCAGCGAAGAAGCACCCCAGGGCAAACGCCAAGAGCTTATACGCAGCGACGTTCACCCCGAGCGACAGCGCCAGGTTATCCGCCATGCCAATACTCTTCCAGATGAGCCCCAGGCGGCTATACTCCAGCTTATACAGGATGAGCAAAGTCACCACCATCAAGCCGAGTGCAAGGTAGCACTGGTCTGGCTTCGTGACCAGGACCATCCCCAGCAGACTCGGTTTGGGAATACCACTCAATCCACTCATGCCGCGCGTCAGGGATACCCAGATCTGCACAATGAGACGGATAGCTTCCACAAAGGCCACCGTCACCATAGCAAAATAGACCCCACGCAACCTGAGCGATGGATACCCCATGGCTACCCCAACGATCATAGCCAAGGCGGCTCCACTTAGCAGGGCCAGTTCAAACGGCACACCAAGGTTCTTGGCCAGCAAGGCTGAGGTATAGGCCCCCACCGACATAAACGCGGAGTGGCCAATGTTTAGCTGGCCACACATGAGTGACAACCGCAGGCTCGCGGCGAGGATCACATTCGTGAAGACTAACGCCAGTAGATGGGCGTAGTAGTTTCCCCCTACAGCGGTCAGGAGTATAAGGGCGAGAAGGACAACTGCCAGCATTGCGACAGTGCGGAGCTTAGACTTCATGGCCGAAGAGTCCAGTGGGTTTAAAGAGTAGCAGCAGGATAATGAACACAAAGCTCAGGAGAAACGCCGGTTCAAGCCCCATCACCGTCGCGACGATGGAGTCGATCTGCCCCAAGATCAGCCCCCCAAGAATCGCCCCTGGAATGCTCCCCAAACCCCCGAGAATGATAATAATAAACGCCTTCAACAGCGGTTGTTCACCCATCATAGGGTCCAGCTTGAAGATCGGTGCCATTAACGCGCCACTCGCCGCCGCCAGGGCGAAACCCACGCCGAAGGCCAGAGCGTTGACCACGTGGACGTTGACCCCCTGCAAGGCCGCCGCTTCTTTGTCCTGCTCGATGGCGCGCATAGCCGCACCCATCTTGGTCTTGTTGATAAACAGGTACAAACCCAGGACGAGCACGCCAGCCACGGGGATGATCATCAGGCGTTCCGCAGAAATACCCACCCCGAGAATGGAGTACATACCGTGGAACACGGTTGGCACGTGCTTGTCAAGCGTGCCGAAGACTGGATAACCCATGGCTTGTAAGAACGTCGTCAGGGCGATGAGGGCTACCAGGGTGGGTTCGACTCCGCCTTTGATCGGGCGATAAATACAACGCTCGATCACGAAGCCAAACGCCCCCAGCAGGAGCATGGCCAGGAAGAACGCGATCCAATAGGCTGCGCCCCACTGGGCAAAGACGTAGTAAATGACAAAGGCGCCCAGCATGTACACGGCCCCGTGGGCGAAGTTGATGATATGCATCATGCCGAACATGAGTGTCAGTCCCAAGGCCATCAAGATGTAAGTAGACCCAAGGGACAGCCCGATAACCATACTCTGGATCAGGAGTGCAAACGTCATGATCTCGCCTCTCGCCTCTCCTGCACCCCCTCTCCCGCTGGGAGAGGGGAGTAGGAAAACCACTAATTATGCGGTGGAGGCAGTTGCACAATCATGGTCGCTACGCCGTCCTTCACTTCGGAGAAGGGCATGGCATAGATGATCTGGTTGTTGATGCCGTAGAAGTCTTTCCCGCCGTAATGGGCCTTGCCCCAGAGATTGTCAAATTCAACAGTCTGCAGGGCCTGGGCGATCTTTTTGGGCTCGAGGCTCTGGGCTTTCTTCACGGCTGCTATAAAGGAAAAAGCCGGGTTGGCAAAGTCGATACTGGTGGCATTCCACTCACCATATTTCTTGGTGTAGCGTTCCTTCCAGCTCTTCAGCGACTCCGGCAGCGGGGTCTCCACATAGCCGTGCACCCACATGCCTTCGACATTCTGCTTACCGGCAATGCCAGCTACGACCGAGGTATCGACCTGGCCAATATGAATGAAACGTCCCTTGAAGCCAAGTTCGCGTGCCTGCTTGATGATCAGCCCGACACTCCCTGCCGGTGCCGCGTTCACGCTAATAATATCTGGATTCCGGGCTAACATCCGCAGCAAGATGGGGTTGAAGTCGGTCAAGCCGCGCTCGAAGAACTCCTTCGCGACGGTCTCATAGCCCAATTTTTCTGTATATTGGGTTTCCACCTTGATAGACCACCAGCCTGTGTCATCGTTTGGACTAATCGTCGCGAGCCGTTTGATCTCCGGATGATGTTCCTTAACCCACTTCCAGAACGTGGTCGTCTCAGGCGGGGCAGGGAAGCTGTGAAAGATCAGGGGGTTCTTCGGGCTCACCAAGCCTTCCGCATAGGCCAAAGGCAGTGCCAGCACACCAGCTTCATTGACCGCTTCCTCATTGGCTTTAGCCACAGCCCCACCCAGAATGCTCAAATATTTCACGTCGTCCTTGGAGATGAGGCGGTTGACCGTGGCCACCCCTTCGGCAATGACGTACTTATGATCATAGGCCACCACCTCCACTTTATACCTCTTCCCGGCGACTTCCAGACCTCCCTGGCTGTTGATTTCGTCGAAGACCAACTCTGTGGCCTGCTTGTGCGGAATCCCCCAGGCTGCCGCCGGACCAGAGAGGGGTGTCGCTATGCCGAATTTGATGACATTGTCAGCCGCGCTGACCTGGCGAACTCCACTGGCCATAATAAGCACTACAGCACACAACATCAGACTCAGGAGTGTTATGAACCTTTGTATCATTATGCTCCCCTTAATGTGGATGCCCTCGCCACTATATGACACCCACATAAAACCACCATAAACCATGGCACGCAATAGTAGCGCACTCTAGAAAACACCCCTGTGCTTGTCAATACCAATTGCACACACGGTCAGGACACCCCAGGATAGGCTTAAGCAGCCTGCACTGCCGGGCGAATCTCTGTCACTATCAGATCGAGTGTTTCCAGCATCTGAGCCAGGTTGTCACGTCGGAAGTCCACAACCAAATGCGTGAGCCCAAGTGCTTTGTACGCACAATACTGATCGATAATCGCCTGTCTGGAACCCTGGACGGTTTCCGCACGCAGTGGCAGGCGCAGCGATAACTCGAGTTCGTCAAACGGTCTCCCAGCCCTGTCTGCGGCCTGGCGCAGACGTTCCAGGCTGTGCTCTAACTGCTCGGGGGATTGTGAGGTGGCGTGCCAGCCATCACCCAGTGTAACGACACGGCGAAAGGCCCCAAGACTGTTGCCTCCTACCCAGATTGGCGGATGAGGTTTTTGCACGGGCTTGGGGGCAAAACCGATATGGCTAAAGTGGTAAAATTCCCCATCGAACTGCGGCTTATCAGAAGTCCACACCTCCTTGAAGACACGGAGTATCTCATCGCCCTGGCGTCCGCGCGTGTGGAAAGGAATCCCCAGGGCCGCAAATTCTTCGGCCCACCAGCCTACGCCAACGCCACAAATGAGCCGTCCATTGGACAGGGTATCAATGGTGGTCAACATCTTGGCCATGACCAGGGGAGGCCGGTGGCCTAGGATGAAGACTGAGGCACCAATACGCGCGCGTACCGTACACATCGCCGCGGCTGCTAGGACGGCGACTGGCTCCAGATACGCTGTCTCGGGCGCATGCGGAAAACGCCCACCTGGATAGCTGCTGGTGTTAACTGTGGGAAACACGACGTGATCACTGACCCATAAGGAGGCAATCTGCTGCTCCTCTGCCTGACGGCAAAACGCCAACAAAGCCTCACGTGTCGCCACAGGGCCTTGGGTGGGTAGATGACAGCCAATGTGCATGGTGGAACTCCCCATATCATACATCCGTGTGCCACGGCTATCGCCATCGCCAAGAACGCCCGTGCTCTCCAGCAGCGGCAGCGCCGTGACACGTTCCCCTGACCGATGGCCCTCCTGGCGCACTTGCTCCTTGCCATCACCGGTGCGCTTGTGGGACGTCTCGAGTCCCCAGGGCAGCCATCCAGGGCGTAACGCCCGCTCTTAACTGTCGAAATGCCGGTCAGATACTGGACGATGCTCCTGGTTCGCCTGGATGGTGTCGATGTCCCAGAGTTGCGAGAATTTCAGGGCGCGAGGGCAGTGGCCATAGGCTTCCTCGACTTCCACCACGATCCCCTGGAGATGTTTCGCATTGTCATCCGGGTTGTAGAGAGACAAGGTGAGATTTTGCTGCTCCAACGCGTCCTTGTCAACGACCCTCACAGTACCGTTGACGCGAACCGTATCATTTACCCCGGGGATGAGAAACAGTAGTCCGACATGCGGATTAGTATCTAGATTTTGGTAGGACTGAAACAATTTATTGCCAGCGACATCTGGGACCAGGAGATGCCGTGCGTCGAGCACTTTGACGAAGCCCGGTTGCCCGCCCTTCGGGGAGGCGTCGCAATGCCCTGCCTCATCACCGGTGGCCATAATCATGAACGGCGCGTGGCGGATGAAATCTTGGACGTATGAGGTCATGTAGTCTTTGACTTTGGTGACCGCTCTGCCGTTCGGATTCGGATAACCAAATTTCTCAGCGAAACGATTCGGTTTAACGGCTATCGCCATGGCTCTTCTTTCCCCTGTGCACAGTGTATCCCCATCTCTGCGGTGTTCCTGACCTGGAGCAAACCACAGGCGGGGCGCTTCTCTATGGTAACGTGTCACATCCGGGAGCAGCTTACGGGACTGCAGACACTACGTCAAGATGTGAGACTGGGCAGAGATGAGGCGGGGCGAACTCTCTCACACCTGATGGGGCATCGAGAGCTCTCCACGTAGCCATCTATCGCGCTACGCTCGGCTCCCGAGCCCCACCCTGTGACACCGTCTGTCCTCGCAGACGCCTTAGTGGCTATGCACGTGTTCCGGCGTTTCTTCGAGGAAGCCGTCGGTTTCGGCCTTTTCGAGCGTCGCGAGGATAGTCATCGCCAGTTGGCGCGCCGCCTCTGGCGTGAGCTCCACGGCCACCCGCGCACTCGGACCTTCAGCTTCATTGACAAAGTCAATATTCAGCGAATGCTCCAGATGAAAATGGAAAGGGTGGTCATACGACACGTTGGCTTCACGCAGGTCAAACCATCCCTGCGCTCCCTTCCCACAGCCGGCAATCTTCGCTTGCAGAGTCAGCATGGTACACATCTTTACACTCCTATCCGTGTTCTCCGCATGGGCTCAACGGCCGTGCCAGCTAGTACAGGTGTTTTTCCAGGAAAGCAAAAACTTTCTTCCACCCGTCCACCGCTTGCTCCTGCCGATAGGCGGGCCGGTCATAGTAGAAGAAGCCGTGGCCGGCACCGTCATATCTGTGGAACTCGTAGGTTTTGCCGTGCTTCTTCAGCTCCTCCTCATGCTGGTTCACCTGGGCCGCGGTCGGAGCCTGGTCGTCATTGCCAAAGAGGCCCAAGAGAGGGCACTTCAAGTCTTTGGTGAGATCAAGAGGGGCAACGGGATTCTTGGGATTGAGTTCTGACGGGGCCATGACCACACGCCCACCCCAGCAGTCGATGGCGGCATCGAAGTGGTCTATGCGACTGGCCGCAATGGTCGTCTGGCGTCCTCCCGAGCAGGTACCGAAGCAGCCCACCTTGCCACTGCAATTCGGCAGCGCGCGCAAGAACCGCAGCGACCCTTCGACATCGCCCACCATCTGATCATCCGCGACGCCCCCCGCGGCACGCACTTTGGCCGCGACATCTTCTGGAGTGCCATGGCCATCACGGTAGTAGAGATTGGGAGAAATCGTCACAAAACCGTGGTGCGCAAACTTCCGTGTGGCTTCACGATACCATTCATCCCAGCCCGGCAGGTGATGGATCAGGACCATCCCTGGGTAGGGCCCGGGGCCCAGGGGCCGGGCAAAGTAAGCGTTAATGAGATCGCCGTTGGCGCCGCGAATGACGACGGTTTCCGACAGCAGGCCTTCATACATGTTTGTCTGGTACATACACACCCCCTCACGCTTCAAATAGATAGTCATGAGCTTTAGCCAATGGTACTTGCGTTTCCAGGGCTCCGGTTCACGCGGTACCCGGAGGAGACTCGCTGGGAACTATATTGCCACAAACCTGCACAGGAATCAAAGCCAGATTTCTGTCCGAGAAAGTGTGGAGAAAGGCAAATGAAAACGGTTGACTTCCATGAGGACTTTCCCTATCGCCATCCTGCCCTACAGGGGGAGGATAGCGACAGGGGGAAGCAGAGCGTGCTAGCCGATGTCCCAGCCAGTATGGGAGACGTCGAGTACCACCCCATCAGGGCCAGCCCACTTCATCTCAAAGTTGCGCGGGCCACGTGGACCCATGGCGGTATCGAGTCCATCCTTCTGGGTGAGTCGTTGCCCGTCGACCTTTTCGAGCTGCTCAGAGGTCTCTGCGAGATCATCCACCTCAAAGCCAAAATGGTGAATGCCGCTATAGTTGGGTCCATTGGTGCCCACGTCCGCATCTTTCTCGGTCTTCCAATTCAAGATGGCCAGGTTAATGTACCCATCTGTGAGGAACACCGCGCCATTCGGGCTACGCCGGATTTCTTTGAGCCCAAACGCCTCTTTGTAAAAAGTCGCTGCCTTGTCAGGGTCCTGGGTGGTCAGGGCAATGTGCTTGATCTTCGCCATAGTCTTGTGCTCCTCTGTATTGTCCTTGGCTTTGTGGCTGATACTCCTCCATCGCCTAGGCATAGCAATGCCATTCTAAAAGGGAGAGGGTGGAGTGTCAACGACAAATACCTGCAGTGCGTCCGGAGATATCGTTCTCTACGCGGACCTTAACCAGCGGTATGTGAAGCTGACGGCGCTCTATCCGCAGCAATCAGTTGGTCCATAGGAACCCTCTCGTATTGGGGTGTTGATGCGTGGCTGAGCCAATAGACATGAGAGGGTTCTGCTGTTTGTGCCACCGTCTTCGCCGGTCCCGAACGCACGTTATGTGAGGCAGTCCCTACAGACGATACACGAGGATATTGAGCCAAACGGCGGCTCTATAGCACAGCAGCCCGATACCAATGAGCAGTATATGAGGAAAGGCAGAAGCCAGGGGGAAAGACAGACGCTCACAGAGCACCTGCTGTGGATCACGACCTTCGACCTGCGTACAGACCACCGTACCTCAGATATTGATGAAAATCCGCTTGCGATAGAGGAGCCACATCAGCCCGAGCCAGAGCAGCACATAGGTCAAGGCATACAGCAACGAGGCGGACGCCGGGCCCAACCACTGCCCCCAGGGTTCATAGCCGTGGACGTAGATCCACATCTTGAGCGAGACCCGCGAGCCATCCGGCTGTGAGAGACTCCACCAGGCCAGAATCCGATCCATGAAGATGGATAAAGCATAGACCGTGATGGCGTTCGTTCCGAAGACCACAAAGGATGTGACCACTCGCCGATACCCCTTGATGTCGACCAACCAGTAGCAGAAGGCCAGTGCCGCAAGCGCCATGCCAGTGGTGAAGACGACGTACGAACTCGTCCAGAGATTTTTGTTGATCGGGAAGAACGGGTCCCACGCTACCCCGAGTAGCAACCCTACGCCCCCCATGACAAAGAGCCCAGAGACCTTCTCATAGGGATCGTGGGAGGTCTGCAGCCACTGTCCGGCCAAGCCCCCGAACAGCGCGGAAGCGATGGCCGGTATGGTACTCAGGATCCCTTCCGGATCCCAGCTGCCCTGCCAGAGGTGACCGCGCAGCAGCAGATTATCGATGTAGGCGGCCAGGTTTCCCTCGGGGGTCAGTACACCTGCCCCGTATCCTGGTACGGGCACCAGGGTCAACAGCGCCCAGTACAGTAGCAGACACAACACGGCGGCGTATGCTTGCTGCCTGGGAGTGGTCCACAGGACGAGGAGCGACGCAATGCCATAGACCACGGCAATACGCTGCAAGACGCCCGGAATGCGCAGGCTGGTGAGGGTCTGCCACCAGGGAATAGAGTACAGGGCGTTCAACACCAACCCGAGGCCAAAGAGGATGGCAACGCGTCGTCCCACCCGGAGATAGACCCGCATCGGCGGGCGCTCTGGACCACGGTAACGTGCGAAGGCAAACGCCATGGAGACACCAACAATGAAGAGAAATGACGGAAAGATCAGATCGGTGGGCGTCCAGCCGTCCCATGGGGCATGCAGCAGCGGGGCATAGACGTAACTCCAGTCGCCAGCATTGTTGACCAGAATCATCCCAGCGATGGTCAAGCCGCGCAAGACATCGAGTGATACCAGGCGTTCTCTCGGAGGCGGAGCCATCGATCCATCCTTACGCCCAGCAGCACAACAGGCAAAGTACGCGCCCTGTGCTACCGGCTCTCCCTGGAACAACACGGCATCTGTGGGGACACTTCCTGCATGCCTTGGGGCTCTGCAGCGAACAGCTCGTTCGTCCGGATAAAGCTCAGCAGGTACTGGGGCATCACCAGCATCTGACTGTGGTACTGTAAGAGGGCCTGGCGCTTCGTCTGTATCTCCTCGGCAGACAAGGAGAACGACCACCATGTGGCCTCTGACTCCGGGAAATGCTGTGGCAGGTGCAGCTGTGGTCCTGTGCTATCCATGCCAAACATGGGCCACCAATTGCCAAAGTGCACCAGAAAGGTGAGGAGGGAGGGGCGGAGAGCCACGTCATACTTTTGCAGTGCCTGTAAGGCCGCCCTGACAAAGCGATACGTTGCGCAGTGGTCCGGGTGCCGATCCATAGGATGCACCGTGGCGACCAGGGTGGGACGAAAATGGGATAGCACCCAGGTGAGCTCTTTCGTGAGATCCTCACCGTTATATTCGATACTGGGCAGCATAACATCAGCGGTCGGAGGGCGGTCCTCCAGGGTGAATGGTGAGAGATAATTCCGCCCGTTGTCGATGAGATACGTCATCTGCAAGGGACACAGCCCGCTATCGGGAAAACCGAGAAAGAGCACGTCCTTGCTTGGCAGCCCCAGGGGGGCGAGGGCCTGCTTCGCTTCTTTCTGGCGAAGCAGGCCATACTCACGGTAGTCCTGGGCCTGGGGATGTTGGAGATGACGTGCTAATGCCACGCCTGCTGGAAAGCCGTCGCCACTGGTCATGAAGACTACTTTCACGGCTCCACCGGCGTGCAGCACACGCTGGATGAGGCCGCCAGCGCCCAGGGTCTCGTCATCGGGGTGGGGGGACACCACGAGGAGGCGGGTCGCGGATGAGAGCTGCGTCGCGAGTGGTGGTTGCTGGTCCGCCCGGGCAGCCGGGACCAGCAGACACATGAGGGTAAGCAGAACAGTCCACACGTTTTTTTGCGTCATAGAAGCCATACCTTTTTTGGGGATACATGTCGCAGTATGGTAGAAATTATGCCACTGCGGGTGCGTGCACTGCCATTGATTTGCCCAACTCCCTTAAACGTGGGATGATATGCTATACCGTACCGGGCGCAGATGCGGATGCGTCGAACTCCTCTTCAGCATCGTGGAGTGGCCCATGCTGCTGTACGGCGCCGTCTTTGAGACGCAGCACATGGGGATCATTGTGGGCGAGGCGACCACGCCGCTGTCTATTACGGTGGCCCTGGGAGGGGTCTGCGAGGTGCCGCCGCAGGAGATCGGCTTCATTATCGGCATTCAAGACGGTTGTTTCCGTGCAAACCAGTCGCATCCCTCTTTGCCAGCCGCCATTACGATGATCGCTAGCAGTGGATGCAGCGGTTCGCTGTAACGCATCTCGGACCAAGTGCTCATGTGGACGAGCATAAAATATGTGCAGACCACGACGAACGGCAGCAGGGGCCGAACTCGGCCGCGGACGGCTAAGAACACCAGGGCCACCAAGGCGATAAGGGGCAGTTGCCGGGCCATGAACAT
>Ga0137375_10005550_pt1 | contig 14984 bp, 10 predicted proteins | sample SagtaG_24_FD_104936 | JGI IMG/M metagenome (GOLD analysis project Ga0137375, IMG submission 104936) | Vadose zone soil microbial communities from Sagehorn Ranch, Mendocino, California, USA - Sage1_R_113_16 metaG | ecosystem: Environmental > Terrestrial > Soil > Vadose zone | place: USA...
CAGGTTCGCGCCATCGACGTACACCTGGCCGCCGTGCGCGTGCACGATTTCGCAAACGCGCTTGATGCCTGCCTCGAACACGCCGTGCGTCGACGGATACGTCACCATGATGGCACCGAGGCGGTCGCGGTGCTTCGCCGCCTTCGCCTCGAGATCGGCGAGATCGACGTTGCCGTCGCGGTCGCACGCGACGACGACGACCTGCATGCCGGCCATCTGCGCGGACGCCGGATTCGTGCCATGCGCGGATGCGGGAATCAGGCAGACGTTTCGCCGGCCCTCGCCGCGGCTTCTGTGGTACGCCTCGATCGCGAGCAGCCCCGCGTACTCGCCCTGCGAGCCCGCGTTCGGCTGCAGCGAAACCGCGGCGTAGCCGGTGGCCGCGCACAACATCGCCTCGAGCTCGCCGATCAACTCGGCATAACCCTGCGCCTGGTCGACCGGTGCAAACGGATGCAGCGCGCCGAACTCGGGCCACGTGACGGGAATCATCTCCGCGGTCGCATTGAGCTTCATCGTGCACGAGCCGAGCGGGATCATCGAGCGGTCGAGCGCGATGTCGCGATCGGCGAGCCGCCGCAGGTAGCGCAGCATCTCGGTTTCGCTGTGGTAGCGGTTGAACACCGGATGCGTGAGGTATGCCGATGTGCGCGCAAGCGCGGCCGGAATCGCATCGGCCAGATGCGCATCGACATCGTCGACGTGGAACGGCGCATTCGCGCCGGCGAAGATCGACCAGATGAGCTCGACATCGCCGCGTGTGGTCGCCTCGTCGAGCGAGAGCCCGAGCGTTCGCGCGTCGACGCGCCGCAGGTTCGCGCCGCGCTCGACGCCGCGGGCGACGATGTCCCGTGTGCGATCGCCGGTTTCGACGATCAGCGTGTCGAAGCACGTTGCAGTCGGCACGACGAACCCGAGCTTTTCGAGACCCGCCTTCGCGATCGCAGTCAGCCGGTTCGTTCGGCGCGCGATCGTCGTGAGTCCCTGCGGGCCGTGATAGACGGCGTACATGCTCGCGATGACCGCGAGCAGCACTTGCGCCGTGCAGATGTTCGACGTCGCCTTCTCGCGGCGGATGTGCTGCTCGCGCGTCTGCAGCGCGAGCCGGTACGCCGGGTTGCCCTGCGCATCGATCGTCACGCCGACGAGCCGGCCCGGCAGCTGGCGCTTGAACTCGTCGCGCGTGGCCATGAACGCCGCGTGCGGGCCGCCGTAGCCCATCGGCACGCCGAAGCGCTGCGACGATCCGACGACGACGTCGGCGCCCCACTCGCCCGGTGCGCGAAGCAGCGTCAACGCGAGCAGATCCGTCGCGGCGATGACCAGCGTTCCCCCCGCGTGCAGCGCATCGGCGAGCGGCGAATAGTCGCGCACGTCGCCGTTCGCGCCCGGATATTGCAGCAGCGCGGCGAACGCGCCCGCGCTCGCGGCGTCGGACGCCGGCCCGACGACGACATCGAGCCCCAGCGGCCGCGCACGCGTGCGAACGACGTCCTGCGTCTGCGCGAATACGTCGTCGGCAACGAAAATGCGCCGGCTCGAATTCCTGGCGACTCGATGGCAGAGCGTCATCGCTTCGGCGGCAGCGGTCGCCTCGTCGAGCATCGACGCGTTCGCGATCGCCATGCCGGTCAGATCGCAGACCATCGTCTGGAAGTTGACGAGCGCTTCGAGCCGGCCCTGCGAGATTTCCGGCTGGTACGGCGTGTACGCGGTGTACCACGCGGGATTTTCGAGCACGTTGCGCAGGATGACGCCCGGCGTGTGCGTGCCGTAGTAGCCTTGGCCGATGAACGACTTCATCACCTTGTTCTTCGCCGCAATCGCCGCAAGCCGCCCGAGCGCCTCCTGCTCCGACAGCGGCTCAGGCAAGCTCAACGGCGCACGCCGGCGAATCGATTCGGGTACGAGCGCGTCCATCAACGCGGCGCGGGACGGATAGCCGAGCGTTTCGAGCATCGCCTGCTGCTCGCCAGGCGACGTTCCGATGTGCCGGGCAATGAACGCGTCGTGCTGTTCGAGCGTGGCGAGAGGAGTCGAATGACGCATGTCGTTCATCTGCATCTCGCTACTCGGCGATCAACGCTTCGTACGCTTTCGCGTCGAGCAGCTTCGCGAGATCCTTCCCGTCGGTAGGCTTCACCTTGAAGAACCAAGCGGCGTATGCGTCCTCGTTCACCTTCTCCGGCGCGTCGGGAAGCTCGGCGTTGACGGCGACGACTTCGCCGCCGACCGGCGCATAGACGTCCGAGGCGGCCTTAACCGATTCGACGACCGCGCATGCGTCGCCGGCGGCGAGTTTGCGTCCGACTTCGGGCAATTCGAGGTACACGAGGTCGCCGAGCGCGGCTTGCGCGTGATCGGTGATGCCGACCGCAAGCGTGCCGTCCGCTTCGGTGCGAACCCACTCGTGCTCGGACGTGTATCTGAGATTCGCCGGAACGTTCATCGCGCCTCCGTGCAACGGGAAAGGGATTCGATTCGTAACGTCATGTGCACCTTGTCGTACGCGATGCCGTCGACCTTGATCGCCGCTCGCGCGGTGCCCCAGGCGACGAACCCGGCGCACTCGTACAGCGACTGCGCGGCGGCGTTGCCCGCGGTCACCGTGAGCGTCAGCTGCTGGAGTCCTGGAACACCGCGCGCGCGTACGATCAGCGCATCGAGGAGCAGACGGCCGATGCCTTCGCCGCGAAACTCGGCGGGCACGTACATGCCGAACACGTGGCCGCTGTGGCGCACCTTGCGCCGCGGGTCGACGTCCATGCCGACGACGCCGATGAGCGCGCCCTCGGCAGTGAACGCGCCGAGCACGACATCGTGCGGCGCATCGAGCTTCGGGCCGATACGCCGCTCGATCCATGCGAGCGGCTTCATCGCCTCTTCCTCCGCGTCGGAGGTGAACGCGTCCGGATGCTCGGCGAGCCCGCGCAAGCGCAACGCCCGGTAAGCAGACGCGTCGGTGTGGACCAGCGGGCGCACGACGATCGGGCGAGCGCTCATTGAACGCCCTTCGTGCTGCGCACTCCGGTATTCGCCCTTGGTCGGCTCGGGCTCATGCGACGAGGCTCTTGCCGTTGCGCGCGAACGGCGGCTTCACGACGCGCGCCGCGAGCGGCTTGTCGCGAACGACGACGTGCACGACGTCGCCGGCTTTGACTTCAGCGGGCAGCCGCGCGAGCGCGATCGATGCCGCGAGCGTCGGGCTGAACGTGCCGCTTGTGATCTCGCCGTCGCCGTGCGCGGTGCGAACGCGTTGATGCGCGCGCAGCACGCCGCCCTTGTCGAGCAGCAAGAGCCCGATGAGCTGCCGATCGCGGGCGCTTGCTTCGAGCGCGCGCTTGCCGACGAAGTCGCGCGGGCTTGCGAGATCGACGGTCCAGCCGAGTCCCGAGACGAGCGGCGTCACCGTCTCGTCCATGTCCTGCCCGTAAAGGTTCATGCCGGCTTCCAGACGCAGCGTGTCGCGCGCGCCGAGCCCGCATGGTCGAACGCCCGCGTGCGCGAGCGCGTTCCACAGGTCGACCGCGTGCGTCGCGGGCACGACGATCTCGAAGCCGTCCTCACCGGTATAGCCCGTGCGCGCGATGAACAGATCGCCCCACGGATGCCACATCGTCGCCGCGGTGAACGGCGAAAGTCCGCCGCTGACCGCCTCGCTTCCCGGCAGCGCCTGCCACACCTTCGCGCGCGCGTTGGGACCCTGGACGGCGATCATCGCGAGGTCCTCGCGAGGCGTGATCGAAAGCTGCGGCGCATTCGTCGTCGCGAGCTTTCGCAGCCAGGCGATGTCCTTGTCGGCGGTTCCGGCGTTGACGACGAGGCGGAAGAAATCTTCGCGGATGAAGTAGACGATCAAGTCATCGATCACGCCGCCGTCCTCGCGCAGCAGGCATGAATAGAGCGCCTTGCCCGATGACTTCAGCTTGTCGATGTTGTTCGCGAGCGCATAGCGCAAAAAGTCGCGCCCACCCTTGCCCTCGAAGTCGACGACGCGCATGTGCGACACGTCGAACATCCCTGCGTCGCGCCGCACCGCGTGATGCTCGTCGATCTGCGATCCGTAATGGACCGGCATGTCCCAGCCGCCGAAGTCGACCATGCGCGCACCGGCCGCGCGATGAGCGGCGTTGAGCGGCGTCTTGCGGGCGGCTGGATCGGACACACGCTTCTCCGGTCGGACGATGAAAAAAGGGGCGAAGCGCATCGCACACTTCGCCCCGTCTGTCCTTTTTACCTGAGAGATTGCCGGCGAAACCCGCCGGGTGCCCCTTCGGTGGGCCGCTCGCGACACTTCACGTCGCACGGCCGCTCTCCAGATCAGTCGTCGTCCGGCAGTCCTTTTTGCCTGAGCGGTTGCGGGAGTTACGCCTTCGGCGGCGGCGCCGGTCGCCCGGCCCGCGCTCTCCTGCACGGACGGTTGGAGTTTACCAAACAAAGAGGCGGCCGCCGCTTCACCCGCGGCCGCCGGTCCACGTTACTTAAGGCTTAGTACGTAGCTGACCATCGTCTTCAGCTCGTCGTCCTTCACCTGCGGGTTCGGCGGCATCGGCACCTGGCCCCAGACGCCGGTACCACCCGCCTTCACTTTTGCCATCAGCTTCGCCGGCGCGCCCGCATCGCCCTTGTACTTGGCCGCGACGTCCTTGTAGGCGGGGCCGACGACTTTCTTGTCGATCGCGTGGCACGCCGTGCAGCCGTTCTTCTTCAGCAGGTCTTCGCCGGATTGCGCGCTCGCGACCGAAGCGACGGCGGCGATCGACGCAGCGAGGACAATGGGAGCGATCTTCATCTTGTCTCCAGGAGTGTCGTGAGGGAACCCGGGATTTTACCGCATCAAGTCGGGCGGGCAGTCCGACAACGGGCCATGCGCATCCGGGGTTGACGCGCGTTGCGCCAGTGCGGCTTCGAGCGCGTCGAATGTCGCGACGGGGGGCAGGCATTGCATACCACGGCACACCCATGCAAGCGCGCCGTTCGCCGGCGGCGGGCCCTTCGCAAGCTCCGGCGGCAGCTTCGCGTCGCCGACCGCGAAGACGCGAACCGACGGACGGAATGTGCGACGAAGCGCGCGTTGCCATTCGTCGCAAATCGCCGGGTCGCCGGTGATCAGCACGGAGCTGGGCGGCACGAGCGTGTCCTCGAGCGCCTCGATCAGAGTCGAATAGCCACCCGGCGATTGCGCGATCGCCGGTGCGAACAGCCGCACGGCGCGCTCGCCCGCCTCGATGTAGCGCGGCTCGGCCGCGAGGTGACCGAGCGCGATCAACGCAGTGGCCGCGACACCGTTGCCCGACGGCGTCGCTTCGTCGTGGCCGGGCTTCATCCGGTGGAACAGCGGCTCGTGGTCATGGCTCGTGAAGAAGAACCCGCCGGCCGTCTTGTCCTCGAATTGCGCCAGCAGCACGTCGGCGATGTCACGCGCCCACGCGTAATCGGCGGCGCGCCAGCGCGTCTGCGTCAGCTCGAGCAACGCGGCGAGCGTAAACGCGTAATCGTCGAGATACGCGTTCAGATGTGCGCGCTCGTCCTTGCGTGTGGCGGTCAGGCGCCCGTCGCGCCATGCGTAGCGGCGCAACGAGTCGGCGGCCGCGAACGCGAGGTCGGCCCAGCCCGGCTCATCGTGCGCGCGCGCGGCGCGCGCGAGACCCGCGATCGCAAGCGCATTCCACGACGTGAGAATCTTGTCGTCGCGGCCGGGTCGCACGCGTGCGGCGCGCAGCGCGAACAGCGCGGCTTTTGCAGCGGCGATGCGCGTCGCGGCGTCGGCGAGCCCGATCGACAGCCGCTGCGCGACGTCGGTGAGCGGCACGACGACGCGCAGATGCCAAGCGTGGCCTTCGAAGTTGGGCGCACCGTCGAGTCCCCAGTGCGGTGCCGCGACCGCGTATTCGTCGTCGCTCAGCGCGGCGCGTATCTCGTCGCGCGAGAACACGTAGAACTTGCCTTCCTCGCCCTCGCTGTCGGCGTCGAGGCTCGAGAAGAACGCGCCGTCGACGGCGCGCATCTCGCGCGTCATCCAGCCGACGATGCCGCGCGCCACGTCCGCAAACCGCGGCTCGTTCGCGACGCGCGCCGTTTCCGCGTAGAGCGCGAGCAGCGGCCCGTTGTCGTAGAGCATTTTCTCGAAGTGCGGGATCGACCATTGCGCATCGACGCTGTAGCGGCAGAAACCGCCGCCGAGCTGGTCGTGGATGCCGCCGTCGGCCATGCGGGCGAGTGTCGTCGTCACCATCGCGAGCGCGTCGGCATCGTCGTCGCGCGCCCACTCGCGAAGGCAGAACGCAAGCTCGGCCGGATGCGGGAACTTCGGCGCACCGCCGAATCCGCCACCGGCCGAGTCGAACGTATGCTTGAGGCCGACGAGCGCGAGCGCGCTCGCCTGATCGGGCAGCGACGCCTCGCGCGGATCGGTCTGCGGCTCGAGGCTCGCGAGCGCATCACCGAGCCTCGCGCTCTGCTCGGCGATCGCTTCGCCTTGCTCTCGATAAGCGGCGGCGATGCGCGGCAGCAGGTCGAGAAAACCGGCGAGGCCGTAGCGGCCTTGCTTCGGGAAGTACGTGCCGCCGAAGAACGGTGCGCCGGCTGGCGTGAGGAACATCGTCAGCGGCCAGCCGCCGGTGCGGCGCGTCAGCAGTGCGTGCGCCGTCTGGTAGATCTTGTCGAGATCGGGGCGCTCCTCGCGATCGACCTTGATGTTGACGAAGTGCTCGTTCATTACGGCGGCGACGACCGGGTCTTCGAACGATTCGTGCGCCATCACGTGACACCAGTGGCACGCCGAGTAACCGACCGACAGCAGGATCGGCTTGCCCTCGCGCCGCGCGAGCGCGAGAGCCTCTTCGCCCCATGGATACCAGGCGACGGGGTTATCCGCATGCTGCAGCAGATACGGGCTCGTCTCGCCCGCGAGACGGTTCATGAAGGTTGGACCCGAGCGCGCGAGTGCCGTTTCACTGCGCGAAACGGCGGTCCGCCGCTCGTACTTCTATCGGTCGGACTCTTCGAACGCGACGCGCTCGAAATCGGCGCCGCGCTGCAGCAGCCGGGTCAAGCGGAACTTGCGCTCGGGACCGGCATCGATCGTGCGCAGCACGCGGCTCGGATTGAACGTGCGCGGAGGCAGGATCAGGCACGCCTTGTCGTCCGGCGATTCGGCGATCAGCAGCGCCCCGACCGGCGGATCCTCGGTCACCGCATTGGACAGCGGTCGCACCGGCACCGCTTTCGGGTTGCCCGACCACAGCTTGAGCGTCATCGCGAGCTCGTCCTTCGGCCCGAACGCCACACGCGACACGTAGCCAAGCCGCACGCGCTCGTCGTCGCGAACGGTGACGAGCTGATCGAGATGCCATCGATGCTGCGCGGCGCCGGTTCGCACGACGGACGCCTCGCGCCATTCGTACACGCCGTGCCAGCGCTCCCACGTGAACGTGCGCTCGGCTTCCTCGCGTCCGCGGTCGTAATCGGTGAGCGCGCCGAGCGTCTGCAGGTGCTGCGCGCCCTGGAACGACAGCCGGCCGAGCGGATCCTTGCGGTCAAACGTGCGCCCGCCGACGCGGAAATACGATCCCAGGATGCCGCCGCCGCACAGCTCGATCGCCGCGCGCGGAAGACCGGCGGTGCTGCGCGGCAATTGGTACCAGCGCGCGTCGAGATGGCCGAGCAGGTGCGTGCATTGCTCGACGCTGCAATCATGGCCGAGCTGCAGCTCCGCGGGATTCGCGCCGGTCTGCAATCGCTTGAGCCGGCCGCGCACGCTGGTCGCGAGCTTGCCGGGATAGCCGTAGCGCGTCGACGGTGGGGCGTTGCGCGGCGTCGTCGAGGCGAGCATCGCGGGCGAGCTGCCGTCGAGGTCCACCACGATCACGGGTCCCTCGCTCTCGCGCTGCTCGCCGTACGGAAACACCTTGCGCGCCCACATCGCGAGCCAGCGGTCGGTGAGCTCGATCTGCTTCACCGTCATCGCGCACGGATCGGCGAGCGCGAGCAGCAGCGCGTGGCTGTAGGTCGAGTAGCACGAGATGCCCACGCCGTTGGGGATCAGGTTGTCGGACACCGCGGTGACCGCGCACTCGAGCATCTCGGCGAGCCGATAGTACGCGTGCAGCTCCTGCCACAGCGAGGGCGGCGCCACGCGCCGCGCGAGGCCGTGAACGAGCACGAGCTGCTTGCCGACGTACAAGCCGCGCTGCAATAGCTTCGGCTTCACGCCGGCGAGCTCGGGGTCGCCCTCGAGCAGCGGCTTGAGGCACGCCGAATACTGCTCCCACAGCGCCTGCCACAGCGCAAGCGCCTGCTCCGCGGCCTCGAGCTCGCGATCGACGGCGGGCTGCGGCTTGCCGGCGTAGCGGCGCGCGAGCTCGGTGTGAAGATGCGCGACCTGATCGCGCATCACTTCGGCAATCGTCGCGCGCTCGCGCGGCGCGAACTCCGCGGCGGACATCGCGCGAAGCTGGCCGAGAACCGCGTCGTAGACCTGCGCGACGTTCGTGAGCGGCAGCATCTTCGCCCACTGCGCGACGCCCTCGGCGTCGGCGAACGCGAGCGACGGCATGCCGGCGTTGCGCTCCGGCGCGGGCGGCGCGGCCTTCAACGCGGGGGAAATCGACTCGGACATCGTCGTGGCGATCAGGGTCTCCCGCGGCGCGGTTCATCGCGCGACCGGGACGAACGATCACGCGAGCGCCGCTCGCGAAACCTGCCTCTTATAGCACAAAGGAAAGCGAGCCGGCCCCGCCGGCCGCTGTGCGGGCGCGGCGGCCGATCGGCCGGCGTGAATATTCTGCATCCGTGATGGCGAATGTGCCCGCGCACGCATCGGCTGCGACGGCTAACGTTGCAGCAAGAGGATCGAACCGAGCGTACGGGAAACGACGAAACCGTCGAATCGCCCGCTCGCCGGAACCGTTGCCTCCACCCCGCGCGCCGCCGGCACGCCAGCTCGTAGACGTTGCGGGGTCTTTTATTCCGTCGGCCCCAAGCTGCGCTTGCGGCCGCGAAAGGAACGACGAATGGACCGCATCCTCCCACCCGAACCGGCGCGCTCGACGGTCATTTACGCGGTCGCTGGGCCGCGCAAGCTGCGCGGACGCGGGATGATCGCCGGCCTGTGCACGCTCGGCGCGCTCTATCTCGCGTTCGCCGTCGGCACGCCGTGGCTGCTGCGCGAAGCGCCGCCCGACACGTACGCCGTCGTCGCGACAAAAGCCGCGTGCCCCGCGCCGACCGATGGTGACGCACTCTGCGCGGCCGCGCAGCGCTCCGCCATCCGCCGCTAGACGAGAACGCGCTCGATACCGCCGCTGTTCGCCTTGGCCACGTACTCGCGCATCCAGTCGGCGCCGAGCACGTGCTTCGCGATCTCGACGACGATGTAGTCGGCCGTCGTTCCCGAGTCGTCGTCGAAGCGCGACAAGCCCTGCAGGCACGACGGGCACGACGTCAGCACCTTCACCTCGCCCGCGAAGCCGTCGGCGCGAAGATCGGCGGCACCCTTGCGCATCTCGGCCTCCTTGCGGAAGCGCACCTGAGTCGACACGTCCGGGCGCGTGGTTGCGAGCGTCCCGGACTCACCGCAGCAGCGGTCCGACAAGGGTACGGGCGTGCCCATCAGCTCGGTGACCACCTTGAGCGGCGAGTAGGTCTTCATCGGCGTGTGGCAAGGGTCGTGGTAAATGTAGCGCACGCCTTCGACTCCTTCCAGCTTCACGCCTTTCTCGAGCAGGTATTCGTGGATGTCGAGCAGGCGGCACCCCGGGAAGATCTTGTCGAACTCGTATTTCTGCAATTGATCCATGCACGTGCCGCACGACACGACGACCGTCTTGATGTCGAGGTAGTTCAGCGTGTTCGCGACACGGTGGAACAGCACCCGGTTGTCGGTGATGATCCGCTGGCCGCTGTCGTGGTTGCCGGCGGACGTCTGCGGATAGCCGCAGCACAGATAGCCGGGCGGCAGCACGCACTGCGCGCCGATGTGATAGAGCATCGCCTGCGCGGCGAGACCGACCTGCGAGAACAGGCGCTCGGACCCGCAGCCCGGAAAATAGAACACGGCGTCGGACTCGTCGTTGACCTTCGCCGGGTCGCGGATGATCGGGACGATCGTGTTGTCCTCGATGTCGAGCAGCGCCCGCGCCGTGCGCTTGGGCACGCCGGCGGGCATGGGCTTGTTCACGAAGTGGATGATTTGCGCGACGAGCGGACGCGCGCCGGTCGTCGACGGTGGACGCGCGGTCTGCCGGCCGGCGATGCCGACCCGTTTGGCGACGCCGTACGCGAGCCGCTGCGCGCGGAAGCCGATATCGATCATCAGCGTCTTCGCGAGCTTCACCGTCGACGGATCGGTCGCGTTGAGGAAGAACATCGAAGCGGCGGTGCCCGGATTGAAGCGCTTCTTGCCTTCGCGACGAAGGAAATTGCGCATCGCGATCGACACGTCGCCGAAGTCGATGTCGACGGGACACGGGTTTTTGCACTTGTGGCAGACGGTGCAGTGGTCGGCGACGTCGGAGAACTCGTCGAAATGGCGAAGTGAAACCCCGCGCCTCGTCTGCTCCTCGTAGAGGAACGCCTCGGTCAGCAGCGACGTGGCGAGGATCTTGTTGCGCGGGCTGTACAGCAGGTTCGCGCGCGGCGAGTGCGTTGCGCACGGCATCTTGCATTTGCCGCAGCGCAAGCAGTCCTTGATCATCTCGGCGATGTCGCCGATGTCGCTCTGCTCTAGGATCAGGCTCTCGTGGCCGATCAGCGAAAAGCTCGGCGTGTACGCGTTGGTGAGATCGGAGGCGGGCGTCGGCTGGCGCAACAGCTTGCCGCCGTTGAAGCGGCCTTGCGGGTCGACTTCGCGCTTGTACGCGGCGAACGGCGCAAGCTCGCTTTCGGTCAGGTACTCGAGCTTCGTGATGCCGATGCCGTGCTCGCCGGAGATCACGCCGCCCAGGCTTCGCGCGAGCGCCATGATGCGCGCGACCGCCGCGTTGGCCCGCTGCAGCATCCCATAGTCGTCCGAGTTGACGGGAATGTTCGTGTGCACGTTGCCATCGCCCGCGTGCATGTGCAGCGCGGCGAAAACGCGGCCGCGCAACACCTGGCGATGGATGTCGTTCACGCGCGCGAGCACCGGCGCACAAAGCGTGCCCGCAAAGAGCTCCTCGAGCGGCGCCTTGAGCTCGCTCTTCCACGACACGACGACCGCATGATCGCGCAAGGCGACGAACGTCTCGTCGAGCCGTTCGTCGAGGTCGTGCCAGCGCGCTCGCGTCGATGCGATCAGCGCGCGCGCCTCGTCGCGCTTCTCGTCGATCACTTCCTGCGCCGGCCGCTCCTCGCTGTCCGGCCCCCACGTCTGCATGAAACCCGGGCTCGCAAAGAAGCGCTCGAGCTCGTCGCAGAGCGCGAGCTTGTTCGCGATGGAGAATTCGATGTTGATCCGCTCGATGCCGTCGGTATAGTCGCCGAGACGCTCGAGCGGGATCACGACGTCCTCGTTGATCTTGAACGCGTTCGTGTGCTTCGCTATCGCTGCCGTGCGCGCGCGGTCGAGCCAGAACTTGCGCCGCATCTCGGCGCTCACCGCGACGAAGCCCTCGGCGCCTCGGGCGTTCGCGATGCGCACGACCTCGGAGGCGGCTTTCGCCACGCCGTCGTCGCTCTCGCCGACGATGTCGCCCAGCAGCACCATCTTCGGCCGCCCGTGGCGTTTCGCCTTCGTCGCGTAGCCGACCGCCTTCACGTAGCGCTCGTCGAGATGCTCGAGGCCGGCGAGGATCGCGCCGTGCGGTCGCGTGTCGAGAAAACGCTTGATGTCGACGATCGCCGGCGTCGATTCGTGCGCCGTGCCGAAGAACTCGAGGCACACGGTGCGAATCGCCGGCGGCATCCGGTGCAGCACGAAGCGCGCGCTCGTGATGATGCCGTCGCAACCCTCCTTCTGCACGCCGGGAAGCCCGGCGAGAAACTTGTCGGTGACGTCCTTGCCAAGGCCCACCTTGCGGAAAACGCCGCCGGGGATCGCGAGCGTTCGCGTACGCTTGACCTTTTCGCCTTTTGCGTCGAGCCAGCGGACCTCGAAGGTCGCCTGCTCGGCGTCGTGGATCTTGCCCATGTTGTGGTCGAGCCGCGTCACCTCGAGCCACTGCGCATCGGGCGTCACCATCCGCCACGACAGCAGGTTGTCGAGCGCCGTGCCCCACAGCACGGCCTTCTTGCCGCCGGCGTTCACCGCGACGTTGCCCCCGATGCACGACGCGTCCGCGGATGTCGGATCGCATGCGAACACGAGCCCTGCCACTTCGGCGGCTTCCATCGCGCGCTTGGTGACAACACCCGCGCCGCAGTCGAGCGTTCGCACCGGATCGGCGCGGCCGGCAATGGGCATCGGCTCGATCGCCGACATCCGCTCGAGCTTCTCGGTGTTGATCACCGCCGAGCGCGGCGACAACGGAATCGCGCCGCCGGTGTAGCCGGTGCCGCCGCCGCGCGGGACGATCGTCAGCCCCAGTTCGATGCAGCCTTCGACCAGACCGCGAACCTCGTCTTCGGTGTCGGGAAAGAGCACGACGAACGGGTACTCGACGCGCCAGTCCGTCGCGTCGGTGACGTGCGAGACGCGCGCGAAGCCGTCGAAGCCGATGTTGTCCTTGTGCGTGTATCGTGACAGCACGCGGACCGCGCGTTTGCGCAGTACGGCGGCTTCGGGAAACCAGGCGGCGAATCGATCGATGGCCGCGCGCGCCGCAGCGACGAGTTGCGCGACCTTCGCGTCGCGATCGCGGTCGGCGTCGCCTGAACCGGCGTGCGCCACTCGCCGCTTCTCGATCTCGTTCAAGCGGTGGCGCAGCGCGTCGACGAGCAGCCGCTGCCGGGCCGGATTGTCAAGCAGGTCGTCCTGCAGATAGGGATTGCGCTCGACAACCCAGATATCGCCGAGCACCTCGAAGAGCATCCGCGCGGAGCGGCCGGTGCGACGCTCGTCCCGCAGTTCCCCGAGCAGCCGCCACATGTCCGCGCCCAACAGGCGGATGACGATCTCGCGATCGGAGAACGACGTGTAGTTGTACGGGATCTCGCGCAGCCGCGGCGTTTCGCTGTGCGCGGAGTCGGTCTCGAGGATTCGATCGGCGACCGTGTTCATGGAACCGACCATTCTAGCGCAACGCACAAGGCGACTTGTCTGATACGCCGGGGCGAAGTGATTGCATGGTGCGATCGACTGGAGCGACGAGGAGCTCGACGATGTGACGCTCTACCTCAACGAGCGGTATTGCGCGTTCCCGGTTTGCGAGGGTCGATGCGTGACGACGCTTGCGCAGCGCGCGCTGCGATAGGCAGCGGCGTCGCCGTCCGACCGCATCGCTGCCGGCCGTCGGGAATCAAAACGCCTTGTACGCTGTTTCCGGCGTATTGTGCGCGCCCGTCGTGGCCGCGCGATTCCCTGGAGGCCAAGGCCATGAAGCGCATCGCGCTGCTGCTCGCCGTGACGGTCGTCTTCGCCATTCCTTCGGTCGGCAACGCCGCCGCCACCGCCTACAGCGCGACGCTCAACGGCCCGAACGAAGCGCCGCCCAATGCATCGCCCGGAACGGGATCCACGACGATCTTCTACGACGCGGCTGCGCATACGATGCGCGTCGTCGTGACGTTTGCCGGATTGACGGCCGGTACGACCGCCTCGCACATCCACTGCTGCGTCGCCCCGCCCGGCGCGGCGGGCGTTGCCACGACCACGCCGAACTTCGCGGGATTCCTGCTGGGCGTCACCAGCGGCCTTTACGACAACACGCTCGATCTGACCAGCGCCGGCAGCTGGAATCCCGCCTTCATTACCGCGCACGGCGGCACGCCGGCGGGCGCCGAATCCGCGCTCGCGGCGGGATTGTCCGCCGGCCAGGCCTATCTCAACATCCATACGAGCGCCTTTCCCGGCGGCGAGATCCGCGGTTTTCTGGTCATTCCGCCGACGGCGCCGGAGGTGTCATCTGCCATCCCCGCGCTTTCCGAATGGGCGGTGATCCTGCTGATCGCCTCGATCGCAACGATCGGCTTGGTCGCGGTGCGCAGACGGCGGCGGTAGTCGGCGCTGCGCCTCACCCGCGATCGAACCGCCGGTAAGCGATCGCTTCGGCGACATGCGGCACGCCGATCGTCGCGCAGGCCGCGAGGTCGGCGATCGTGCGTGCGACCTTGAGGATGCGGTGATAGCCGCGCGCCGATAGCGAAAGCCGCGCCAGCGCCTGCGCGGCCAGAGCGGCGCCGGCGGCATCGGGCACGCAATACAGGTCGATGTCGCGGGCGGCGAGCGTCGCATTCGTCCGCCCTTGGCGCGCCAGCGCGATCGCACGTGCCGCGGCCACACGCTCGCGTACGCGCGCCGTTGTCGCCTCGTCATCTCGTGGCGCGCCGGCGGCGAGCGCGTCGGCCGGGACTGCCGGAACGTCGATGCCGATGTCGATGCGATCGAGCAGTGGACCCGACATGCGGGCGCGATAACGCGACACCTGGTCCGGCGTGCAACTGCAACGTCCGCTTGCGTGACCGAGCCAGCCGCACGGACATGGCCGCGTTGCCTTTTTGCCACTGACCCATATCCGCCTTAAGTGCCGGAAACCGAATGGCTATCTTGCTGAACCTAGGACCCTCGGCGAGCACATCCGGAAGCGCCGGCTGAAACTTGGGCTGACGCAAACCCAGGCCGCGAAGCGGCTTAAGGTCAATTCCTCGACAGTGTTGAACTGGGAAATCGGCCGGTTCGACCCGCCCATGCGGTCGATGCCGCCGATCCTCAGCTTCCTCGGTTACGATCCGTTCCCTCCGCCGATTGCCGTCGGCGAACGACTACTCCAGGTGCGTCGCCGGTACGGTTGGTCGATCAGCGAGGCGGCTTGCCAGCTCGGGGTTGACCGGACGACCTGGCAGCGGTGGGAGCAGGGCGAGATGATTCTCTTCCGCAAGCACCGAAACACCGTGGCAAGGCTCTTAGG
>Ga0137375_10005560_pt1 | contig 14973 bp, 15 predicted proteins | sample SagtaG_24_FD_104936 | JGI IMG/M metagenome (GOLD analysis project Ga0137375, IMG submission 104936) | Vadose zone soil microbial communities from Sagehorn Ranch, Mendocino, California, USA - Sage1_R_113_16 metaG | ecosystem: Environmental > Terrestrial > Soil > Vadose zone | place: USA...
GCCCAGGCGAGCAGGTCCTGGTAGCCGGCGGGGTGGTGGCGATGCTGATGGTGGCCACGCGGCGGCCGAGCTGGTCGTTGGCGTGGGCGACGTGGACGTCGAGGTGGGTATCGACCCCGACGGTGATCTGGGGCCGGGGCGCGCCGGGGTGTGCCATGCTGGTGATGGCCGTCTCCTCTCCTTGGCGGGGTGGGGATGGCACGCGCGCCGGCCGGGCGGACAGCACTGCGAGGGGTCTGGGCGACAGGCTCGTATCAGGTCACGTTCGTCCGGTTGGCGTGCCAGTGGTGGTCGCGGCTCGAGCCGACAGGTCAGATTCAAGGCACCAAGCCGGTGGATGAGCGGGTCAGACCCTCGCCGCGACCACACCGGTGGAACGCATGGTGGTCGCGGCTTGAGCCGACAGGTCGCATGCAGGGCACGGAGCCGGTGGGTGTCTGGGTCAGGCCCTCACCGTCACCACCACGGGACAGATCATCGCAGAGGGTGTTCGGCTGGTCGGGAGAGCGTCGCGTCTGCGTTCCTGCTGGTCGCAGTGGTGCGTTGGCGCGACACGCAGGGGCGTTCTCCATCTCGGCTCCCGCAAGCGGGCACTTCAACCCGAAGAGCAGCACTGGCTCGATCGAGGAGGCGCAAGTGCGCTGTACGCGTTCCAATCGAGCCGTTCAACCTCGTCAGCTTGCGCTGGGCCACGGCGACGACCGATGCGCCGGCCGTCCCGTCACCAGCGGCTCTCGCCGGTGACGGCGGGTGCGGGCGCCGCGGGCGCCGGGACCGGGCGGCGCGCCGCACCGATCCGCCGCCCGAACACGAGGATCACCGGGATGGTGCAGACCAGGGGCACGAGCAGCCAGATCGGCCGCTGCACCCACCAGGCTGGGGTCGGTTGGCTCGGCGGGCGGTAGCCGGTCAGCCACAGCAGGCTAAAGGCGATCGCATAGCCGGTGGTGTGGAACAGGAACAGCGGCAACGCGAAGCGGTTGACGACCTCGTTGGCCTGGGCCCAGCCGGGACGGCGCAGGCGCTCCATGATCCACGGCCGCACCAGCAGCACCAGGCCGGTCTGGAAGAAGCACAGCGCGACGATGCACAGCGTTGGCGGTCCCATGTTGGAGATCCGGTCGCCGGGCACGCCCACCATCGACGGTGGGTAGATGTTGGTGAGCACCAGGCCGACCAGGCCGAACAGGCCGCCCCATACAAGCACCACGCCAGGATCCGGTCGCCGTCGGCCAGCGTGCGGTAGAAGAACCCCAGCTGGTGGCACAGCGCCCAGACCACGAGCAGGTTGACCAGCGCCGCCCAGGCGACGTGCTGACCGAAGCGCAGCACGTCCACCAGCGCGGCGACCCCCGCCAGGACGACGACGACCAGCGGCCCGAACCGCTGGTGCAGCCGGATCGCCAGCGGGGCGAGCAGCACCAGGACCAGGTACACCGCGATGAACCACAGCGGGCTGACGATCAGCAGGGCCGCGTGGTGGAACCAGTACACGTGGAAGGCGCCCTCGGCGACCGCGGCGACCGCCGCCCACACCGCGAGCAGGGCGAGCGAGGGGACGAGCAGGCGGCGCATGCGGCCCACCACGAAGCTGACGCCTGAACCGTGCAGCTTGGACCACAGCTGCATGTGGGCGTAGCCGCCGACGAAGAAGAAGACAGGCATGACCTGCAGCACCCAGGTCAGGATCCACAGGTCGCGGGTGAAGCTGAGGGGGCTGTCGGCCGACGGCCCGCTGCCGCGCCAGACAACGATGGTGAACACCCAGTGCCATAGCACGACGACCAGGAGGCTGACCGCACGGCACAGGTCGATGAACTCGTCCCGTGCCGAGCTGGTGGCCGCGCTGCCAGCGCTGCCAGGTCGCTGTGGGGAAGAACCGTTCATGGTCGTCTCCCCGGGGGCCGCGAGGCGGTCACCTCGACTCGCCCTTGTGGTGTGATCGACACCGGAGCTGTAGCTGTCTGGTGAAGGCATACATGTTTAAACGGGCCACCACGGTGCGGTCAGGCGGCGGCGGATGACTCAAGGACCCTCCCCACGAACGCTTGCACCGCCCTGTCGTACCGGGCCGGATCCAGGTTCCACGAGTCCAGGTGGTCGGCGCCGGGCACGCGGACGTAGGTCACGTCACCGGCGGTCCTTGCCAGCTCGTCGCTGGTCGTCGCGGGCACTGTGGCATCCGCGGTCCCCTGGAACAGCAGCATGGGCGCCTGGATCTTGGCCGCCCCATCGAGGTAGTCGAGAGAGGTCCAGGCGACTCCATAGCGCCACCCGGCGATCCACTTCGCCGTGTTGGTGAGCGACTGAGGAAGGGGAAGCCCGACCAGCGGCAGTCGCTGCTTGGACGCGCCCAGATCCACCGCCCGGCTGAAGTCCATCATCGGGGAGTCCAGGATGACCCCGGACACCCGTGCCGCCAGCGGCGAGCGCTCCAGGAAGCTGGCCGCGATCCCGCCGCCCATGCTGTAGCCGACCAGCACCACGCGCCGGGCGCCGCGCACGAGCGCGTACTGGACAGCGGCGGCCAGGTCCCGCCATTCCGTCTGCCCGTATCGCAGCATTCCGCTTGGGTCCTGGGGCGCTCCGGCATCGTTGCGGTAGGAGATCATCAGCACCGGCAGGCCGAGGTGATGCAGGGTCGGAACGATCTTGACCGTGTCCAGTCGGTCCATCGAGTTGCCGTGGAGCAGGATCGCCCAGGTGTCGCGTGATCCAGAAACAAACCACGCCGGGTACGAGCCCAGCGGGCCCGGATAGGAGACGTCGTGGACGGGGATCTCCAGGCCACGGATGGATTGTTGGGGAAGGCCTTGTTGTCGAGCGCCACCCTGGTCCCTGCCACGAGCGGTGACCCGGTGACCTGGCGGAAATCCCGCGTCACCGTGCGGTCGCCGCGGGCCACGATCGTGGTGACCTGTCCGTAGCCGGTCGGCCACTGGATCCCCCACACGCCTGGCGTGAGGAGCTGACCCGGATCGGTTGGAATGCGGAGGGTGACGGTCCCTGGCGTCACGGCCGCCACGCTGAGGTTGTAGGTGGGCTTGGCGGCGCGTTTGGCGGCGCCGCTGAGTGCCTGCTGATAGAGGTGACCCGAGAAGTACCATCCGCCGCCCAGGTAGAACACGGCGGCCAGAACCGTGACCGAAGCCAGGGTCACCACTGGCCATCGACGCCGGCGTCGGCGCTGGCTGGCTTGTGTGCTACCCACTGACTGCTTCATCCTCCACCTCGACCTCGTTCTCGTCTTGCTTGGCTGAGGCGATGATTGGCTTGTCCGTGCAACGGGTCCATGGGGATTTGGACTCAATCGCCGGCGGCGAACTACCCAGGCGGTGGCGACGAGTGAGGCTGACGTGACGACGCGGAGAGGATCCACGATGCTCACCGGACGTGAGAAACCGGTCCTCCCGATGCCGCCGTCGGCTCGGGACCCTCGGGCCGCGCTGGAGTGGGAGTTGGACCCGGAGCGTGGCCGCCGGAACCTGGCGGGCGGCGTGGTCGTGTTCCGGATCGGATCGTTGCTGTGGATGATCGCGTTCAACCTTGCAAGCGGCGGGTTCGCCCAGCCGTTGCTCGCCTATCTGTCGTTCGCCGCGGCCGCGGCCTGGACGGGATGGCTCAGCGCTCATCGCGACGATCAGGGCCGCAACTGGGTCCTTGGATTGGACCTGGCGCTCTCCACCTATCTGGTTCTGGCGGCTGCCTATGTCGTGGCCCCGGGCGGCGTCACCTCTCCTGCCCGGCTGTTTTTCGCGACGGCCTACCCGGTGAGCACGCCGCTGATGTGGGGGATGTCACGGGGGGTCAGGGGCGGGCTTGGCTCTGCGTTGGTGTTGTCGGTCGCGATCGCGTTCACGCGTCCGCTGAACCACGTCCCCTATCAGCACCTGTCGTCGTTTGTTGGTGTCGCGAATGGCGCGGCCTACTACTTCATGGCGGGCGGCACGATGGGCGCGATCGCCAGAGCCCTCGACAGCTCGGCCCGATCGGTGAGCCAGGCCGTGGACAAGGTGATCCTGGAGCAGCAGCGCGTAATGGAGGAACAGCGCGTGGCGGCGCAGGAGAAGGAGCGGGCAGCCAGGATCGCCGTCCGCCAAGACCTTCGTCGCAGGGTCCACGACACGGTCCTCAATGTCCTGGGAGCGGTGAACAGGGACCTGCGCGAGCTGGTCGCTCGTCACAGCGATGCAGAGCTTGGAAGCTACTCCAGGCAGCTCGCCAGGGCGGAAGACGACCTTCGGTATCTGATCAACCAGGAGGACGAGGAGACGCCGCGTGGTCTGGTGTCGCTGGAGGATTGGCTCCATGCCACGAAAGCCAAGGTCATAGAGATCGAGGTGACGCTAAGCCGGGTGGCGAGGATCTACATCGCCATCGCTGCGGCCGACGAGCTGTGCGCGGCGGTCCATCAGGCGCTGCGGAACGTGGCGGACCACGCCGAGACCGACCATGCCTGGATCTTCGCCGATGTGGAAGACGGGCAGCTGCTGACATCTGTTCGCGATGCCGGCAAGGGCTTCCAGTACGACGAGCACAGACTGCGGGATGCCAGGAAGGTCGGGATGCTTGAGAGCATGAAGGGCAGGATCGAGTCGCTTGGAGGACGGATGAAGGTGACCACCGCGCCCGGCCTGGGGACGACGGTCGAGTTCTACGTCCCAATGCAGGCGGACTGGGTGAGCCGATGACCCTACCCGAGCCCTCCGACGGCGAGGCGTCAATGAGCAACGAGGAACTCGCGAGAGGGGACGCGTCCGGGCAGGAAAACCCGGCCGCCGACGAGCGGCTGCGCGTCATGATCGTCGACGACCATGAGGTTTGGCGGATCGGGCTCAAGCAGGCGCTGGAGGCGGACGGCAGTACGGTGGTCGTCGCGGAGGCGAAGGACGGAGCTTCGGCGACGGCGATGGCGGCCGAGACCATGCCCGATGTCGTCGTGATGGACATGATCATGCCCACAGTCGGCGGTGCCGCCGCGACCCGGCGAATCATCGAGCAGCTCACCTACGCCAAGGTTCTGGTGGTCTCCGTGTCTGGCGAGCGGGAGGACGTCCTCGATGCGATCAAGGCCGGCGCCAGCGGGTACGTCCTGAAAAGCGAGCCGGCCCAATCGATCGCTGACGCGGTCCACGCCACCTCGAGAGGCGAGCCGGTGATCACGGCGGCGCTGGCGGGCCTGGTGCTCAACGAATTCCGCGCCCTCGCGGGCAGGGACCCGACCGAGCCGCTGCTGACAACGACCGAGAGCGAGATCCTCCGCCTGGTCGCGAAGGGCTACAAGTATCGGGAGATCGCCGAGCAGCGGTTCATCGCAGTGAAGACCGTGCAGAACCACGTCCAGAACATCCTTGGCAAGCTGCACATGCACACGAAATACGAGTTGATTGCCTATGCGATCCGCCACGGGCTGGACCGCGCGGCTGACCAGCCAGCACCCCAGGGGAGCTCGAAGAAAGACTGACGTCGCGACCCAGCGACGCCGGCGCTGGCTTGATCGGCCGTTCACCGACGGCGGTGGGGGCGCGGGATCCGCTCAGCAGGCCGCGATCGCCAGGGCCAGCGGCAGCAGCCTCTGCTCGATCTCCCGGAGATCTTGATTCCAAGGGTGTCGGATGTGACGAGGGTGTCCAATGATCCTTGGCCTTCAGCGGCGTGGTGTACGAGAACGAGCGTCACCCCGATGGTCGGGACGCAGCGGTGCTGGCGATGACGTCCCGCCAAGTGGGTGTAGAAGACGGGCATCGCGCGGGCGGGCCGCCGCGAAATGTGGTCGAGCACGCCGCGGATGGTGGGAAGTGGTACAGCGCACATGCGAGGGTAACCAGCCGAGCGAAGGATAGGCGTTGCCGCGTTCCTGCTGGTCGCCGGCGGCGCGCTGCCTCGGCATGCTGCGGCTTTCCCATCGCGGGTCCAGACGGGAGTATCTCGGGGCCGGTTGGCGTGCTGCCTCCAAGAAGGAGGCGCAAGTGCGCTGTACATGTTCCAAAGCACTTTGATCGGCCTACCTACCACGGCTATCTTGTCCCCGTCGCTGGGGCATGCCATGCCCCTTCGTTCCTCCCGGGATGAGATGAGAAGATCATCGGCATGCCCAGGCTCTCCGTCATCATGCCCTTCGGAGTTCGTGAGCTGCCCGCCGACGGTGCTCATCTCGACTTCGACGCCGTCTACCACGATCTCATCCGTCCTGCCGCGCAAGAGGCAGGCTGGGAGCCGCTCCGCATAGATGAGCTTGCGCAGCCGGGGGTCATCACCGATCAGTACCTCCGCGAGTTGTACGCCGCTGATCTGGTCTTGGCCGATGTCAGCATGCCGAACGGCAACGTCTACTATGAGCTGGGCGTCCGGCAGGCGATCTCCGCAGCTGGGACCTTGCTGGTCGCGTTGGAGGGAACCGAGCTGCCCTTCGACCTGTCGACACAGCGAGTGCTCTTCTACAGTGGCGACTTCTCCCGCGAGTCTGGTCTGCGGCGACAGCTCGCTGCGGCTCTCAGGTCGTTCGACCCGACCACCACCACCAACCCGGTCCGGACGTTCCTTGAGCGGATGGGTCTGACCAGCAGCCCGCGACACGACGACGCAGCGTTCGAGCAGGACCTGAACGGCAGAATCAACCGGGCCCGGAATGCCGATCAGTTGGTCGCCGTTTGGCACTGGGCGAAGGCATTCCGTCCACTGCCTGCCTCGGCGTTGCTCGTCCTCGCCGATCACCTCGCTGAGTACCGTGTCTACGCGACCGCCGCGGATGTCCTCCGGGCCGCCGTTAGGACAGCGCCCGAGGATTACGAGGTGCATCGCAAGCTTGGGTTCTATTTGCGGCAGCTCGGACCTGAGCACGAGCAGGCGGCGATGGAGCACCTCTCGCGCGCCCGCGAGCTCAATCCCGACGACCCGGAAACGCTTGGCATGATCGGTGGCCTTCTCAAACGGCAAGGTCGCTACGTCGACGCCCATCAACTCTATGAGCTCGGCGCCAAGCTCTCACCCACCAACCTGTACATGCGCGTCAACCAAGCATGTATGGCAGTCCTGGCTGATGTCCGCTCACCCCAGCGCGGTGTCGAGCTCTATCAACAGTTGCTCACCCTTATCGCCTCTTGGCGGCCGACGGAGACCGGCCCATCGGCGCCAACGACGTTCGGCCTTGCGAACGTGCTCCGTCAGGTTGTCCATGCGCGCCCCGCCCCATGGCAAGACGCGCCGATTGAGATCATAAGTGCCTTGCGGCATCCGGTCTACATCGCCGCCTACCTGGACGCGCTCGTGCAGCTCGAAGCGCGGCTGGAGGCCGATGCGGGTCCCGCGCTGGCCCATGCGGCCGTGTTCGTAGCACGTGCCCGTGGCCACCGCCGCCCCTGCCGCAGCTTGCGCATGATCTGGGCCCGCCGGCTGGCACCGAGTGGTGCGCAGTGCGATCCTCGGCGGTCCTGCTGCTTCGTCGCCTGTGGTGGGAAGCCTATGACCTCGGTGACGCCCAGCCGGCCGCTTGGGCGCTGGTCACGGCGGCCGTGCGTGACCGCGCCGACGAGGCACACGCCGGCGAGCGTGACGCGATGGATGGCGCGCTGAACCGGCCAAGCATGCAAGCACTGGATGCCTGCTTTGGCTACGCCGTCCAGCAGGTACGCGCCGGGCAGCCGATCCCTGCAGTATTCCTCGACCTGCTGGATGAGACCCTGGGAGTCGACGGACCTGATGGGCTGCATGCCCGCGCGGTGATCGCCCGACGGCTGGGCTGGCTGTACGACGCCGCGCCGGAGTGGTTCGCCGGCCGCCAAGAGCGGCTCAGCGGCACCGCCGCGCCGGAGGACCTTGGCCAGCAGACCTGGGACCTGTACGTTGCGTGGGGACCACCGAGCCCGCACCTGCTCGTGGCCTTCTCCGACCGCTACCTGGACGCACTGGCACGCCAGCAGCAGGCGGCGCTGCCCCGCATCCTGACGGGCATGCTCTGGGTGTGGCGCCGTGGGCGGATGTGTCCCAGACGATCCAGCGCCTGGCCGACATCGACCCGCAGTGGGTCTCGCGGGGGGCCGAGGATCTCGGCGACTCGCTCCAGGCCCCAGGCGACCCGCCGAGCGTTCCCGTCAACGCCTGGCGATACTGGCAGGCCGCCCTTGCCGCCACGCTCCCAGCCGCGGCATATGCTGGCTTTGGCTGGTATGCGCAGATCACGCTGTTCGACCAGGACGCATGGCTCACAATGACCGAGCAGACCCTGGCGCGCAGCGGCGGCGGCCTGGATTGGGCCGATAGCGTGGCCAGGCGAGCTGCGAAGTCATCACACGACCCTTGCGTGCTGCGCATCATCGCGGCGTTGCTTCGCCACCCCGCTGATCCCTGGGACACCGCCATGCTCCTCGAGGTCGGCCACGACCTGCTGGTCAACTCGGCCGAACCGCTCCATGGCCACCCGGCACGAGCCGCCCTCCGGATCGTGTTGGTCGAGCGTGGCGATTACAGGGCACGCGACACTCCGTGACCACTGCTCCGCCGACTCGTCTTGCCGCGGTCCAGGCGATCCGGGCCACGCCCATCGCCGGTTCCCGCCGACGTCGACCTGGTGCTCGCGGCTCTGCCTGGCGTGGACGTTGCGGGGGCCTCGCCAGCGAACGGCGACTCGGCCAGCGTCCGCCGGATCAGCCACAGCGGCTCCTCGTCGCCGATCGGCGGCACCGGCCACCGGCCCGGACGGCCCGGCTGCCCGCCGGACCGGCGACTGGCGTGATTGTCGAGCGGCATACCCGGGACGTGATGACGGCACGGGAGTGGCGTTGTTACCCATGCTTGCGGTGTCCCCCACCAAGCCCGGGTAGGCAAGTACTGGCCTGCTCGTTTCTGCTGGTAGCAGCCCTGTCGGGCAGGACGCAGTGCAGGACGACCGGCACCATGGTGCGCGTTTGTCCTGGTCACAGTGTTTGCCGCTGGTCGTACCCCCCGGTACGACGAAAGCATGGGTAACCCCACGACCAGCAGAAACGTCCCGTCAACTGGTGATCCACGGGGGGTTCGTGGTCGACGACGGCCGCACCCGCCGCATGGAGCGGCACGCCCAGCGGCTCGGATTCGCCAAGCTGCGCAGCTACCTCCAAGCCGGCTGCGACACCGGCGTCAGCATCCCCGCGCTCGCCGCGCAGCTCGGCGTCAGCGACTGGACGGTCAAGCAGGCGCTCCACGCCCAAGGCGTCGTGCTGCCGGCCCGACCACAACGGCTGGCCCGCCAGCGACGGCGCTTCACCACCCAGCGGATCGCCGGGCGGGTGGCCGAGCTTGGGTTCGCCGATGTCAGGACGTACCTGGCCGATCGGCTGGTGAGGCAGGCGTGGCTGCTGGCCGACGTTGCGGCCGAGCTTGGCGCGCATCGGGCGACGGTGCGACGGCTCATGCACCAGCACGGCGTCCGGCGCGCCCGGCGGACCCCAAGGGAGCTGGCCGCGGGCGAGCGGGGCCGCCGGGTGCAGGCGGTCTCCTGGCAGGCGCGGCGGGCCGCCCGGCTGGCCGAGCTGGGCTTCCCGGACCTGGCTGCCTACCTGCAGCGCCGCTTCGTGGAGCAGGGCTGGTCGATCAAGCGGATGCGGGCGGAGCTTCGGGTCGGGCGCAACTGGCTGGTGGCCGAGATGGCACGACTGGGCTTCCGGGATTCGATCGGGTCCGGCGGTCGATAGCGCGACCGGGCCGTCCGACCGCCCTTCGGGTCGACCATGAACACGCACCGGGCCCCGGCCGCAGGATGCTGCATCAAGGTCAGGTGCTGCGACCAGGCTGGTGGAGAAGCTGCGTGCGAGGCATCGTCAGGGAACTTGGTTGCCCGCCGCGGGTGGGCACGGGCACCATGGCGAGCAAGCGGCCCTCCCCCACCAGCCGCATAGAACGCAAAGGCCATCGCCATGCCTACCCAGGCAAACGACAACCCGTCCGACGGGATGACCCAGCTCCTGCTGGAGCAGATCTTCCAGCTTTGGCTGCGACCCGAGTTGGAGGCCCGGGGGCTCGACAAGCAGCCCGAGGAGGTCATCCGCGCGCTGGTCATCTTCACGCCTGGCCAGAAGCCGAAGGTGCTGATCGACGCCGAGGCCGAGATGGTGGTCCGCGGGAGGACGACGCGGCCCATCGAGGCGGGCGAGCCCGTCACCGAGGCCGACCTCGAGGCCATCGAGGGCCTGGTCCCGCACGATATCGACCCCGACGCCGGCTGGATCGGCTTCATCCTGTTCAAGAACGTCTACACGATCGCGTTCGACTTCCGCCGCAACAAGGCCAGGGCCGCGAGGAGAATCGAGCGCGCCACCGAGTTCCTGGCCACAGCGCGGCTCGCCCTGGACAACCACCTGAAGGGCCCAGCGGTGGAGAACCTGTATGCCGCCGCGGAGCTGGTGGTAGTCGCGCAGATGGGGACGCTGGATGACAAGCCGCCCAACAGCCACCAGGAGCGCAGGCGCTGGTTCGCCGGGTGGACCAAGCTGGGGAACGCGCCCTCCGACCATGGCCGCGCCCTGGCTGACCTGGCTGGGTATCGGGCGTCTGCCCGCTACGCTGACGGGTCACTTCGGGTCCGCGACGTCCACCTGGCCAGGCTCGCCGACCAGGTGGCCGACATGATCGCGCACGCCGAGAAGGAGATCACCAACAGAGCCAGCACTTGATCGGCGCGGCGGACTCGGCCCGCCCACCCCTCCCCGGGGGGCGATGCCGCCGATTCGAGTACGCCGGGTGCTGCTGCCTCGCGCCGAGCCTGTTCAGCATCGTCCCGATCGAACCAGGTTCAAACGGCTCGCGTGTAGCGCACGTGTGGTGCGCCCTGCAGAGCGACCGCGACAGATGGCAGTGGTCGTCGAGCTACCCGACTGGAACGCCGATGCCTGGACCTCCAGCCGTCGCAGGCCTGCTCGGCAGGGTCGCCGCGTCCGAGCGTCCTCGTCGCAGCAGCGACCTCGTCGAGATCTCAAGGGGCGGGGGGTCGTTCGCACTCGAGGCAGGCTGTCGAGGTTGCGGTTCGGAACTGGGCCTTGCCTTTCTCAAGCCAGCAGACGGTGCAGACCCGGGTGGCCGGGCGGGGCGCGCCACAGCCGCAGCGATGGCAGGACCTGCACCGCACGTCACCGCAGTCCTCGCAGGCTGTGTACCCCCAGGTGGCCGCGCCGCAGTGTCGGCACGTGCCGCTGATGGAGATCGGCCGCGCGGCGGTCGGCGCCTCGTCCAAGAGGCTGAGCCCGTCACCACCCCAGTAGCGGGTCTCGGAGAAGACGGCGTGGACGAGCCCGCGGTCGGCGACCGCGTCAAGCCACAGGTTCATCCGCCCTCCGGAGGCCCAGATGACCTGGCCTTGGCCGCGGAACCGCCCGGCTGGCTGGCTGGGCGCGCCAAAGCGGGTGCTGCTTGGGGAGGACGGTCTGTCGGCCCCACCGGTAGGGGGCGCTTGGGGAGGGGCTGGCGAAGTGGATGCAGCGGCGCGCGGGGTCGGCGATGACCACGTAGCCGGTGGCGGGGAGGCGCTCGGCGAGCCGGACCGCGCAGGCCTCCAGGGAGCCGGTGGAGGCGGCGACGAGCTGGCGGAGATGGCGGGCCTGTGGGCGATCGCCGTTCAGCACGCGGGTGATCGCCTGGTCGGGGATGAGGATCTGGCCGACGAAGGCGTGGCAGACACGCTCCTCGGCGACCCGGCCGGCATCGTCGCCGAGGTCGTGCAGGGCGCTGAGCACGTCGTCGTTGCGGCGTACCAGGTAGTGGCCGCACTCGTGAACGAGGGTGAAGGATTCGCGCCGGCTGCCTGGGGTGGGCACGTAGCCGATGTTCGGGACCGGGAGTTCGAAGAACACCCCGTCGCAGGCGCACAGCTCGGAGGCGGAGGCGCTGCCCAGCGGGCGGACGCGGATGCCCCAGGCTTCCAGGAACGCTGCGGGCGCGGTGGCGAGCGCCGCGCGCTCGTGGTCGCCCAAGGTGGCGGCGAGCTGGCGGGCGAGGGTGTGGTAGCGGTCGCTCATGGGTCTTGGAGCAGGGAGGCGTAGTAGGTGAGCAGCCGTCGCCAGTCCTCGGTGGTGAGGTCGCCGCTGGCGCGCTTGGGCGCGGTGGCCAGGAAGTTGATCACCTCCTGGCGCACGTCCTGTGCGGGTCGGTCGGCGATCTCGGCGAGGCGTTGGACTCGTCGGGCGAAGTCGTCGCTGCGGACGAACCGCTGCAGGGAGACTGACAGCGGGGGCCCGTCGGCGACGCCTGCGTGGCCGCCGAGGAGGTCGGCGACGGTGGCGCCCAGCGCCTCGGCCAGGCTGGTGATGGTCTCCAGGGTGGGGTTGGCAACGGTGCTGCGCTCGATGTCGGAGAGGTACGGCACGGACAGGTTGGTCTTGCTGGCGAGGTCTTTGAGGGTGAGGCCGAGGCGTTGGCGGCGGGCGCGGACTCGGCTGCCCAGGGTCGAGTCGGTCATGGCACCTCCGGTCGGTCGGAATCTCAGGCTACGAGGTCTGTTGGCAGCAGACAAGCCCATGACCGCCCTATTCTGCCGTCAACAGAACTCGACTCCTGAGCATCTGGTACGATCCGGGGTGCGGCCCGTGAAGAACCAGCGAGCCCGGCGGTCGTCGGTGCGGTCGGCGTGGAAGGAGCCAGGGTGGCCACAGAGAAGCTCGAGTCCGTGCAGGAGGCGTTCGAGCAGTTCGAACGCGACACCGTCCGCGCCCCGAAGCGGGAGAACGACGCGGCCAAGCAGATCCATCCGCAGATCCGCGCGACCCTCGCGCAGGAGCTGGCCGAGCACCTGGAGACGTTCCTCTCCGGCTCGTACAGCCGCCGCGTCCAGATCGTCAAGCTGAAGGACATCGACATCATCGTCGTCCTCAACGACCCCGAGGGGAAGTTCGCCGCCTCGGCCGAGGCGGCGCTGGAGGCGATCCGCAAGGCGGCGGCGACCAGCGAGCTGGTGAAGAGCGCCCGCAAGCGCGTGCGCTCTGTGCGGCTCACGCTCCACGGCTACGAGTTCACGATCGACCTCGTCGCCGCGCTGGAGCCACCAGATAGTGATGGCGAGGACGGCCTGCTGCTGGCGCGTCGCATCCCCGAGGAGGGGCTGGACGACTGGACGCTGGGGCACCCGCGCGGCCAGCGCCAGGCCGCCATCGACAAGAACCAGGCGTGCGGCGGCATCTACATCCCGTCGGTGCGGCTGGCCAAGTACTGGCTCAGCACGGTCTGGGGCGACGGCCACAAGCCCTTCCGCAGCTACCACGCCGAGTCGGTGCTGCACGGCGCGCTGCACGAGGAGGTCGACTACGCCGAGGCCATGGTGGTGTTCTTCGACGCCGCCTACGACGCGCTGGCGCCTGGCGCCCGCACCCCCGACCCCGGCGCCCCCGACACCTACGTCGATGAGCGGCTGGACGACGACGAGCGCCGCGAGGCACGCGAGGCCGTGGCCCGTGCCCGCAAGGCCGCCCGCGCCGCCTACGAGCAGCCGGGCGTCGGCGACGCGCTGGACGCCTGGGTCGAGGTGTTCGGTCCCGCGTTCCCCGCCCCCAGCACCTCCCCGGAGCGGGTGGCGGCCTCGCTCGCCGCTGGGACCGCCGGTGTCGTGGGGGCCGGCATCCGAGTCGGCAAGGGCCGCCCGGTGATCCAGTCCCGACCGTGGCGTGGGCGCTGACCGGGCTGTCGCCGTGGCGGCGGCAGGCCCGCTGGTGGGAGCGGCTACCGGCCCGTGTGGGGGCGCTTGAGGGCGCGAGCCTGCGCGAGGACCGCACCATACGGCGGCTCGGCGCGGACGAGATCGAGCGCAACCCTGACCTGCACGCCTTCGCGACCTCCAACGGGATCGAGCCGGAGGACCTCCTGGGCTACCTGGCCTTTGCAGAGGGCGGCTTCGGCCGCTACCGGCTGGCCGCGCTGTTCCTGCTCCCGCCCGACGCCGCGCCGCCCAGGGTCTGCTGCTTGGACGGCCCGCGGGGAAGCGCGGCGTCGGCGCACCGCACCAGCGAGGTCGAGCTGTGCCTGTACTACAAGGACGACCCGGCTGAGCGGCGGTGGCAGGCCGAGGACGGCCTGCGGCGGCTGTTCGACCTGGCCCGCCGCCATGTCACCGGCGAGTACATCTGGCAGAAGACCGGCGCCTGGCCAGTTCAGGAGGCGCCACACGGGGAGACCGAGCCGGCACCCCGGGACCCGTCGCTGGCGCTGGGCCCCCTCCGCAAGCCCGGCCGCAACCAGCCCTGCACCTGCGGGTCGGCACGCAAGGCGAAGAGGTGCTGCTGGGGGTGACGATCAAGCCGTTCCTGAGCCACAAGCGCGAGAACGCGACCGCGGTCGGCCGGCTCTGCGACACGCTGAAGGCCTACGGCGCTGGCGGCTGGAAGGACACCGAAGACCTGCGCGTCGGCGACCGAACCCGCCAGAGAATCCGCCGCGCGATCTTCACCGAGACGGGCGGGATGCTGTGGTGGGGCACCCGGCCCGCGCTCACCTCCTGGTTCGTCAACAACATCGAGATCCCGACCGCGTTCGAGCGCAAAGACGCCGAGCCGCTGTACCCGATCGTGCCGCTCTTCATCGACCTCGACCCCGGAAACGACGCGGACCGCGCCGCAGTCCGGGCCGCGCTCGGCAGGCGCGGCGACGATCTCCTCGACTGCAACGGCCTCGTCCGGCGAGACCGCCGAGCAGTTCCGCCGCCGCGTCGCCCGCCGCTACGTGCGCGACGCCGTCAAGGCCAGCGCCGCCCAACACGGCGATGACGCGGCGACCGTCACCGTCGCGATCCGCATCCTGAGCGAGCCGGCCGGCGAGCACGAGCTGACCTTCGACTGGCGCGCGCTCATCGACCCCACCGCACGATCGCTCGCCCTGGGCGCCCGCGAGCTGATCGGCGACGCCCTCGCCACGGCACGCGAGGCACTCCAGGCGGCGTTCCCCTGGCCGGCCCTGCTGCTCGACCTCGACCTGCCCCTGCCGCTGGCCTTCCTCACCGGCTACCAGTGGCGAACCACCAGC
>Ga0137375_10005562_pt1 | contig 14966 bp, 10 predicted proteins | sample SagtaG_24_FD_104936 | JGI IMG/M metagenome (GOLD analysis project Ga0137375, IMG submission 104936) | Vadose zone soil microbial communities from Sagehorn Ranch, Mendocino, California, USA - Sage1_R_113_16 metaG | ecosystem: Environmental > Terrestrial > Soil > Vadose zone | place: USA...
TCAGACAAGGACCCGACCCAGGGCCGAATGGCGGGCACGGAATATGCCGCGTGGTACAAGTGTTCAATCAGGTGTTACGCCTCATCACCGCATAACAGCCAAGTGGGATCAAGGCATTTAAAGGAAGGACGGCCCTACGGTGGGACAGCTCTCACAGATTAGCGACGCGACGTTTGAGCAGGAGATCGGCGGCAGCACGCCGACGCTGGTCGATTTCTGGGCGGAGTGGTGCGGCCCGTGCCGTATGGTTGCGCCCGTGCTCGAGCAGATCGCGGCGGAACAAGCGGGCAAGCTGCGCATCGTCAAGCTCAACGTTGACGAGAACCAGCACACGCCGATGCACTTCAACGTCTCGGGCATCCCGACCATGATCCTGTTCAAGGATGGTCAGATGATCGAGCGCATCGTCGGCTTCATGCCCAAGCCGCAGCTGATGAAGCGGCTCGAGCCGCACCTCGTGGCCACCGCGCCCACGGCATAAGACCTCGCGTAGCGCGCCGCGGCATTGCACCCTGGCGCGCTGTCCTACCGGGCAGGCTTGACTGCAGCGCGGTCGTGTCGTGGGGTAAACTCCGGTTCGCTTGGGCGGGCCAATAGCTCAGTTGGCTAGAGCGCAGTCCTGATAAGACTGAGGTCCCTGGTTCGAATCCAGGTTGGCCCACTTTTTGTCCGACCCAACGACGGGGGCCGTAGCTCAGCTGGGAGAGCGCCGCCTTTGCAAGGCGGATGTCAGGGGTTCGAGTCCCCTCGGCTCCACCCCCATTTTGGTGTGAAAATGAGGCTCGGCCGCGCTGCTGCCTCGCCGGGCGCGATCGTTTCATGCCCCTTTGTGGTGCCGCGCGCGGCATGAGGAATTGAACTCGAAGCGGCACCGCCGCGGGCAGTTGCCGGCGTTCTCGTAGCGCCAAGGACCAATCTAGGGACCAATCCGGTCCGGGAAGCATTGCGGTCTATCTGGTCTGAGTCGCTTCGGGTCGGTTTGGCTTACCTCGACGACCAATGCGCAACCTCCCGGGATCCGCGCATAACGGGACCAATCCCGCACTCCGGCCCGTGTTCCAGGCAGTGTTGCTCATGGCCGCGGCTATGCGCGCGGCTGGATGACAGTGTCCGGACGTGCGGAATCGGCCATCTGGTCGTCAGGACGGCCCGCAGGCATGTCGGCTGACACCAGGTAGTCCTTGAGCCCTCCCCACCAGGCGGTTTGCACCACGAGTAGTCATATTTGTTAAGCTATTATGTACACGTACTTTGTTGTCAATAGATATAAGTGTGGTTGTTACGCATATTTAATCACCACCAGGAGCCTGGCTGAGCTCGTGCAGGGCCACGTGCACTGCGCCGCAAGTCACGCGCCGACAACGCGCCTCGCGACGTCAGCCGTGATTCGATGCGAATCGGTGCTGACTGCGGACTACGCCGGAGCCGGCATGGACTGAGCCAGGTTGCATTCCCGGATCTCGGGGTGCTGTCGATTCAGCTGCCGGCAGAACCAGCGCGTCGTGAGCAGCCGATCGTCGACCACGACCACATCGGCTCGCACACCCTCGACGCCTTGCAGATACCACAGCGCGAACAGCTGCTCATCGGCCTGGACGTGCACGACGCCCCCTTCGGGCACGCCCTGTAAGCGGTGCGTCGCCCACTCCCGAGCGGAGGTATCCCGCGCCACGTCGACCTCGGGCCAGCCCGACACCAACTGCCAGCCGATGGACATCAGCAGCACCAACATCAGGGGAGCGGCGACAATCTTGTGCGACGCCAGGCGCAGCAGCCACGTTGCCCCGAGCCCGGCGCCTAGTGCCAGCACCGTTACTACCGGCGCAAGGTACACCAGGCTGTCGCGGGCGTTGTACAACACCGCGAAGGCAACGAAGAACACTGCAACAGTGCAGAACATGACCGCGACCGGCCGCCACTCGTGCCACAGCCAGCTGATACCCACAGCCGCGAGTCCAGTGGCGAGCCAGCCACCCTGACGCACAAGAGTCGCCGCGGCATACGCGGTTCGCTGCACGTCCTCGGCCAGCGTGGCGGATAGAAAGTAGCGCTGATAGCTAGCCGCGGTCACGTGCGCGAACCAGTCCCCCAACGTGACCGCCTCACCCCAGCTCAGCCACGGCTGGAAGGTCGCTCGCACGGCAACGGTGGCCAACAGCAGTAGCGCGAGCGGCAGCGGCAGCGTGATGGCCAGCAGCCAGCTGCGCCAATCTGCGCTCCAGGCGCGACTCACCCAGGCTAGCGGCACGAGCAGCACGGCGAATGGCAGGTGGTGCGACATCAGCAGCCCCAGGCTGGCGGCTGTCAGGATCAGGCGCGACGTGCACGGCTGGCGGCAATATCTCACCAGCGCCAGTAAGAACAGGCTCAGCAGGAATGCCTCGAACGTGTAGACCTCGGTCACCACTGCCTGCGACCAGATCAGCGGGGCAAACGCAAACACGGCTGCGCCGAAGCTGGCGCCAATGCGGCCGCTGCCGTCCGTGCCGCCCAGGCGCGCCGGCTGCAGCGACGTGAGCGTCGCGCTCAGCAACGCGGCGGCCACTACGGCCGCCAGCGCCGAAAAGGCGTTTGATCGGACGGCGACCTCGCCGAACGGGGCGAGCTGAGCCACGCGCAGCACGCTCAGGTACAGCGGGTACCCGGGCGGATGCGCGACGCCCATGACGTACGCGGCGGTGGCCAGTTCCGCTCCGTCGCCACCACCATTTCCCCAGCTGAGATCGTGTGCGAGTGTCGCCGAGTACACCGCCAGCACCACCGCGCTCAACGAAGCCACCGCCAGCGCATCAGCCGCTGGGCGACCGAAGCGCATCTGATCCAGCCGCAACGCCAGTCCGAATCCGACCCACAGGGGCTGCGCCGCGCTGGGCACAGTCACACGTTCGACGCCGTCGCCGCTGAAATCAGGCCGAACGAGCTGCCGCTGGCCGTTCAGGTGCCGCCGGCGACCGGACCAACGCCTGAGGCATCGATCCAGCCGTAGCCCTGGGTCGCCTCATCGAACACGAAGATGCGACTTGTCACCTGCGGGCCGACGACCTTGAAGCGGGTGAACTGCGGTCCCGCGACACCGAAGTCAATCGCGTCCGTGAACGGTGAGGAGAAGATATGTGTTTCCGGATCGAAGTTGGCTACGAACGCAGGCACGATGAATCCCGGCAGGATCAGAGTTCCGCCAATGGCTCCCGCTGGCACCCGCGTTACCAGCGCGTTCGCGCCTGCGTCAAACGTGGCCGCGTCGCGAAAGTAGCCGACGAATTTACCGTTGACGCGGACCTCGCGCAGCCAGGCGAACTGGGTGTCGCTGTTGGTCGGATGCTGCGGGATGCACAAGTGCAGCGTCACCATCAGGTTGCTCAACGTTGGCGGTAGCTCAGTTTCGACACCTGTGTCGAGATCGCGCACCTTCAGGCTCAGGTCAACGGGCGGGCCGAGTGGCACAACGTTGCCACCGCCGAGGCTGCCGGCGGCAGCCTGATTAGGTGGCACTGGTGCCGGATCGAAAATCACTCTGAGCTGTTTGCCATTCGGGGCACCTTCGATGAGTTCGTTGGAAATGTCCAGCACGAACAGACAACCCGGCGCGAATGTGAACGTCACGGCTGCCGCGGCCGGCAGGTTCTGCGGCACGGGTGGAACGGTCGACTGGCTCTGTGACAGGGCGGTCGACCACGAGCCAGGCAGTAACGTCAGCGCGCCCAGAATACCCAGACCGGGAATGATCCAGCGCAGACTGCGGCGCAGCGACGGCTCAGAACTTTCACCCACAGGCATGGCAGTCCCCCGTTTGTGACAGGCCGATCTCACACACCAGCATACACACCCGTCCGCGAAGGTGCCATTACCGGCTTTTCATCCGGCAGTTCGTCCTGTCCGCTTGACGACGCAGGCGGGGACTGTCGCTGGCGGACCATCCGCTCGAACACGAGTCGGCCAAGGCCGATCAGGATGCCAACGCCCTGCGCCGCTGAGCGTGCGTACACCAGCAGCGGCACGCTGAGCATCAGTAGGAACCCGTCGGCCGCTGCTCTGGATGCCAGCGCGACAGTGGTCATACCGAACGCACCGAGCACTCCGGCCAGCGCCCAACGCAGTGCGCTGCGAGGTCGTGCAATCAGCAGAACCCCGAACAGCCACGAGCAGGCGACCAGGCCGATCTGCACCGCCATGACGGGCGGCGTGTACGAATCGCCAAGCGCCTTCCGCGGGTGCCGCCGGTAGACTGCGACGCGAAAGAACCCGTAACGCATCTTTTTCAGCAGGTACGCCGAGAGCGTCTCGGCGTGTCGGTGACACACGCCAGCGCGTGGATTGAAAACGAATCGCGCGCCGGCAGCCGAGAGGCGAAAGGCCAGTTCGACATCTTCGGCCGACTGGGCCGGAAAGCTTTCGTCGAATCCGCCAGAGGACAGAAACGCGTCTCGCCGGTAGGCCGCGGTACCAGTATCGACAAAATCGATGCGCCGCGCGCGCTCGAGACGCGCATACTTGTCCTCGAATTCGAGTTGTGCAAAGCGCGGCACCAATCCACATTGCACGGTGTGGTAACGGCCTTTGACCGCGACAACCTGAGGGTCGACGAACGGTGTTACGAGTTCAGCCAACCAACCCGGCCTCGGCACGGTGTCGGCGTCCAGGAACACCAGGATGTCGCCCTGGGCACAACTGGCTCCGAGGTTGCGCGCGACCGCGGGGCCGCGGCCGGCGCCGTGCAGGACCCGTGCGTTCGGGCGTTGGGCGATCGTGCGCGTCTGATCATGCGAGCAGTCGTCCACGACGATCAGCTCGGCGTTCGCCCCCGGCACCGCCTGGCCGGCCAGCGCATCCAGGCACGCGCCAAGCGTCGCCGCGGCATCCCGAGCCGGAATAATGACGCTTACCTGAACCATCGTCGCACCACCACGCTTGTCACAATCAGAAGCGCGAGCTCAATGAATTGAGCCACGTGAAGAGTGACACCGGCCGCCAGCGCGGTCAGTGGCGCGATGCCCGCTGAACCGAGTGCCAGCGCGACCGCCGTCTCGAAGACACCGACCCGGCCAGGCGGTGCCGGCAACACTCCGACAGCATAGCCAGCCACCAGCATGCGCGCGGCCAGGTCGAAAGTGGGCTCGATTCCGACCGCCGCCAAAATGGCAACATTCGCGAGTAAGCCGGCACACCAGGCCACGCCGCTGGTGAGGCCTACCAGCAGCAGCACGCGCTGGCTGTGTAAGGCGAACGCAACATCTTGCAGGTGGCCGATGCCGACGCGCTCCGCCATCGGCAGGCGCAGGAGTGCCAACTGGATCTGCCCACCGCCGCCGACGATAGCCATGCCTGCGGCTGCGCACGCCGCCGCGGCCCCGACCACGACCCATGCAGCCGACGCACCCAGCGCCGACACGCCAAAGATCGAGCTCGCAATGAACAGTAGCACGCATGCATCGAGGAGCTTGATGCCCACCAGCGTCGCGGCGGCCGGGGCCAGCGCTCCGCCTCGGACCGTGATAAACCCGATCTGGATCGCATCGCCGGCGCGCAACGGTGAGAGTAGATTGGTCAGCTGGCCCGAAACGAGTGCCTGCACGCACTGGCTGTAGGGAGGCCGGTTCGGACCGAGTAACGCAGCCCAGCGCGCCGCCTTGGCGAGCTCGACCGTCAACAGGAAGACGAGCGCTGCGAGTCCCAGCGTCAGGTCCGGCACACGTTTCCTACCCCTGGATCATCCTACACTCGCGCCCGGGCAGCGGTGCACAATAGCCCACATGGCGAGGCACGTTGTGGGCGGATCGCGCTTCGCCGCGTGGCGCGCGGTGGCAGCAGTTCCCGGGCTGGGCCGATTGCAACCATGGGTGTGGCAGTTGTGCATGCTGGTGCTGCTAGTCGAGCTGACGCTCGCCGGCTACCAACGCTACGTGGCAGCGACGCAGCATCTGCGGCAGGCGCAACAGGCCTTCGCCAGGAGCGATCTGGGCAGCCTCCGCATCGGCTGCTCCGAAGTCCGCGCCAGCGTCGACGCCGCACGTCCGCTGCTGCTTCCGCTGCGCGCGGGATCGATTGTTCCGATCGCGCGTGTGCGAGCCTGGGCTGAGCTGCCCGAGCTGGCAGCGGCTGGCGATCTCGCGTGTAAGGCACTGGACGATGTCGCTGCAGCGCTGCTGCAGACCACACCCGCTGATCAAGTCGCTGCCAGTGACCTGCTCGCCGCCATCACGTCTCGGCCGGACGCCTTCGCAAACGCCAGCTCCGGCCTCAGCATCGCTCTCGATCACCTGGAACGCGTGCAACCAGACACCCTGCGAGCCGAATCTCGTCTGGCACCGCTGGCCGATCTGCTCGATCGTACGCGCACATACCAGAGCCAGCTGCGGGCGGCAGTCACCACATTTCCGACTCTGCCGGATGTGGCTAGTACCCTGCTCGGCGGCGATGGCCCGCGCACTTACCTGCTCGTCGGCCAGAACGACGACGAGGCGCGCGCGACGGGTGGCTTCATCGGCACTCTTGGGCGGCTCACGGTCGACCATGGCCGCGTGGTGGCATCGGAGGTGCGCTCGAGCTACGACTGGGACAACCACAGTGTGCCCAGGCTGATGCCGCCTTTGCCGCTCCAGAAGTACATGAATTTTGGCGCGTGGTACCTGCGCGACGCGAACTGGTGGATTGATTTCCGCCAGACATCGCAACAGCTGCTCACGATCTGGCAGCAGCACCAGGGCGGCGCCGATGACATCGACGGTGTGATCGCGATCGACGGAGCAGCCCTGACTGGACTTCTAGATGCCGTCGGCGGGGTCGACGTGCCTGATCTGGGCGGCCACGTCGACGCGAGCAACGTCCAGCAGCGGCTCGATCAACGCCGCCGTAGTGATGAGGCCCTGCGCAGCGCCGCCGATTACCAGCGCGTCAAAACTGAGATCCTGGGTGCCCTGCACCATGCCCTCCTCACCAGGGTGGCCGATGCACGCGGAACGCAATTGCTGCGTGTGGTGCTGGCTCTCGAACGAGCCGCGCGCGACAAGCACCTTCTCGTGTGGTTTCGCGACACTCGGCTCGAGGACGTTGCCGCGGCGCAGGGATGGGACGGCGGCCTGCGGCCGGGTAGCGACGATTTTCTGGGTATCGTTGCTACCAGCATGTCCTACGGTAAGGTCATGCCGTACATCGTTCGCGAGCGCCAGTACACCCGCCAGGCCGACGGCTCAGCGCTGCTCACGCTGACGTATCGCAATCACTATCGTCCAACATACGGAGCGCCTTGGGACCCCCTGCTGGGCGGCACGTGGTGGGACTGGCGGGTCGGGTACCTGCGTGACGAGCAAGGCGTGTGGCTGGGTTACATTCGCGTCCTGGCGCCGCCCGGTTCCGCACTACTTGGCGCCGACGGTTGGGACGATCAGCCGACTACCAGTCGCGAGGGCAATGTGATCATCTTTGGCGCACCGATCCTGGTCGAGCCCGGCCGAGCGCGGACCGTCACCCTGACCTATTCAAACCCGAGCTCGGTCGACGCGCCGTTGCGCGTCTTTCATCAGCCCGGCGATCGCGATCCCTAGCCTGACCTCTAGACGCCGCTCGGGACCAGCGGGTCCGCCACGACCAACCCCTGAGTGCGACGCCGCCGTGCCAGCAAGTTGAACGTGCGCAGTATGACCAGCAGATCGAGGTACAAGGACTGATGGCCAATGTAAAACAGGTCGTACTGCAGCTTCTCGACCTCGTCGTCAAGGGATAGGCCATAGCCCCAGTTGACCTGTGCCCAGCCAGTGATACCCGGCCGCACCTGGGCACGACTGCGAAAGAATGGGATGCGCGCCTGAAAATCGGCGACTTCCTCGGGCACGTATGGCCGTGGCCCAACCAGGCTCATCTGGCCCTGCAGCACGTTCCAACACTGGGGCAATTCATCCAGCCCGGTGGAGCGCAGCAGCTCGCCCACTGCAGACGCGTGGTTATAGCTCTTGCGCTGCCAGTGGTCGGAGAAAGGCGGCAAATCCGGCAATGTACGCACTTTGAGGAGATCGAAGACCTTGCCATCCTGACCGACACGCCGTTGTCGGAACACTAGGGAGCCGCCGGTTTCGCGTCGTAGCAGGGGCGCGATCGGCGGCAGCACGACGATCAGGACGAGCAGTCCGACAAGCGCACCGACGATATCGATGCCTCGCTTGAGCGCGATGTAGAGCAAATCGCTCGACGGTCGCGGCAGAATCGCCCACCAGGTGTTGCCGAGGTGCCAGACGGGTACACACCCCGTGATCTCCTCGTAGACCGTCGCCAGGCTGACCACCTCGACTCCACTCTGGGCTAGCGCGGTGAGCTCCTCGTACACCTGAGCGCGAGACTCCTCGCCAACCCCGAGCACTACCCGTGGCCTTCGCCGCGCCCGGCGAACCAGCCTGGCCAACTGAGCCAGGGTCACAACCGGCGCACTTAGCTTGACCGAGGTGCTCGGGTTCGGCTCCGGCTCGACGAACGCCGCGATTCTCAGGCCGGTCTTGAGCCGAGTAGCCAGTGCACGATCCAACGCCTGCGCGCCGGCGCCGGTGCCGACGACGAGCAAGTCGGCTGGTTCATCAGGGATAGCTGACAGCGCCAGGTTCGACAGCACGAAGCGCCACACGACCATTCCCGCCGTCAAGACAAGCACGATCGCGGCGCTGGTTATGCGCGAGTCGACCGGTCCGCCTACCAGCGGGATCAGGTGAAAGACCGAACCCGCCAGGATCGTGACCTTGGCAGTTACGTACGGATTGCGGCAGCGCTCGCGCAGAAGCGAGACGTGGTACAGGCCGTTTCGGCTGGCGAAGGCGAGCCACACGAGCGCAAGCGCCCCACACCAGGTGACAAGGCGTAGCCGGTCCGACCCGTATACGCCCAGGCCAACCACCACCGACACATACAGCCCAACTAGTGTGAGGACATCGCCAACCGCGGCGCTGGTCTGCAGCAAGCTGAATCGCGTCAGCACATCTCGCTCTGCGTCGCCACGCATCGCCCAGCCTCGCCGCAACAGAACGTCCAGATGACCCGCTGGGGCAGTGGACAATCGAAACAACACTCGAGCGCCCCCTCCCGGCGCCCTGTACTAAGTAAGACCTCGACAGGCCATCTTGTCAAGCACGCACGTTTTCGCCAACCCTCGCGAAGCCGGCGCTTGCACGATTTCTGGGGAGGCTATACTGGGATCCTCGGCCATGGAGGTGCTAGCGCTTGCGCACGTAGTGCTCCGGCGGTGGTGGCTGCTGGTGCTATTGGGCGTCCTGGGCGTGACCTGCGCCTACCTCACGGTGTCGATCTTGCCGAAGCGCTATCAGTCGTCGGTCAGCCTGCAGCTGAATCCGGCTGGTAAGAGCGCGCTCCTGCCGTACACGGGCAGTAACTCGGACCAGGTCGCGCCGAGCGCTGTTGCCACGCTCGCGGCGTCCTACTCTGAGGTGCTGCGCAGTCGCACGTTCGACAAGATCGTCGTCGATCGACTCAAGCTTCCAATCGGACCCGACGAGCTTGCCCGCTCAATTGATGCCCGGCTCATACCGAATACCAACATTCTGCGCCTGAACGTCACGTGGGATCAGCCGCAGGATGCACAACAACTGGCGCAGCGGGTGGCCGAGCTGTTCATCAGCGAAAACGTCCAGGCGGCACAGAACGGCACGGTGCAGCGGATCCAGCAGCTGCAGGACTCGGCGCGGCAGATGCAGACGCGCTTGGGCACGCTTCAGCAGCAGCGGGACCGTCTTGACGATATGGTCTCGCGCGGCGACCTGACGCGCCTCAACGACCTGAACGACCTTGATACGCGCCTCGCCGCCCTGCAAACCAGCTACACCAACGCCCTGGTCGAAATCGAGCGAGCCCGGAGCAGCATGGATACCGCTGCCATCCTGGACAACGCGACACCTGGCGTCGCCGTCGGCACCTTGCCCTTACCTCAGGCATTGCTGCTGGGACTGCTCGTTGGCCTTGCCGCCGGTACTGGCGCCGGACTTCTGCTCGACCGGTTGGTCGGCGCGATCCATGCGCCGGAGGACATTGCCGCCGTATGTGGCAGTGCGCCGCTTGCCGCGGTGGGCCGAATCGCAGCAACCACACGTACGGGTTCGGCCAAGGGCGAACCACGCATCGACCCGCGCCTGGTGGTAGCCACGGCGCCGCGCTCCGCCTCCGCCGAGGCATTCCGCACGCTGCGCACCAACTTGCGCATTGCCGCACTGGAACAGCCGTTGCGCACGATCGTCGTGACCAGTGCGGGTGTTGGCGATGGCAAGACACTGGTTTCGGCCAATCTCGCCGCTGCTCTCGCCCAGTCCGGCAAGCGAGTACTCATGATCGACGGCGATCTGCGGCGACCGACCGCCCATCGCATACTTGGCCTTGACAAAAGCGCCGGACTTGTCGAGGCACTGCTCACCGAACACGAGCGAGCGCACCGCAACGGCAGCGAGCCTGACCCACAGTGGAGCGAGCACTACGTCGTCGCTACGCCCGTCGAGGGCCTCTTTCTGCTACCTTCGGGCTCGGTTCCACCCAACCCCAGCGAGATTCTCGGCTCCGAAAGCGCTGCGCGGTTGCTGCACGATCTCGCGCAGGTGTTCGAGATGCTGGTGATCGACACACCGCCAGTGGGCCCGGTGGCCGACGCGCTGCTATTGGCCACTCATGCGGATGGCATCCTGGTCGTTGCCCGGGCTGGTCAGACGCGCCAGGATGCGCTGCGCGGCGCGCTCGAAGCGCTTGGCCCGGCCGGCAAGCCGATTCTGGGCATCGTCATGAACGACCTCCGCCCGACCCCGCTCTCGCGCTACAGCCCATACCGCTACTACTACGCCGGCTACTACGGAAACCACTACTACCTGGACGATCCAGTCGCTACGAAGGGCAATGGACGCGTTGAGGACGCGAAGAACGGGACTGCAGCAGGACATTCGGAACCCGTCTCGGTCACCGAAAAGGGTTGAGACAGCCAGCGTTCGGAGGATCGCACGCGCGGCGCCACCGCGACTACTGGAAGGCTGGTATGGAGTCAACGCTACGTAGCACTTCCGCGTATAGCCGAAGGATTGGAGATCGGGGCCGCCAATACGGTCGCTTCGCCGCACACGTCGGATTGGCGATCTTGATGGTGCCGTTTGCCGCTTGCCAGGGTGTCGTTGGGGCGTCCGAACCACCGCAGCCGCGACTGGCCATTGACAAGACGACCCTGACAAGTTCCCCTGGCGGGCCGCGGTCGCCTTCGAACGTGACGTACGCCGTGCAGCGTGGCACCATCACAGATTCGTTGACAATCTCCGGCCGGGTGGTCCCGGCGGTGGCTTCACAGGTGACGCTTCAGCGACCAGGCATCGTGACGGCGATCCAGGTGCGCTCTGGGCAGGCGGTCAAGAAAGGCGAGGCATTGGTTGAAGTCGCCGTCGACGACAGCGTTATCGAGGATCTCGAGACGCGCGCCACTCTCGCCGAGCTGGAATACCAGAGCCAGGCGGCCAGAGTCACCGAAATAAAGCGGGGCGCAGGCCCAGACCAGCTCGCTGCCGCACGGGCTGAAGTAACAAAAGCCCAGGCCGACGTACAGCGCGCGATGCTGGAGCAGCAACTGGCCCAGCAGGAAGCGCAGCACGATCAGCAAACCGCCGCCTTGGCCAGGGACGACCGCGATCGCCAGATCGCGCTCCAGGAAGTCGCAGTGCAGACTGCCAACGACGACCTGGAGGCGGCCCAGACAGAGCTCAAGCGGACGCAGCGGCTGGTGCAGCTGGCGCAGGCCGACGTGGATGCGGCGACCCAAGCAGATGCGCAGTCGCTCGCCGAGCGGGTCGCGACGGCAGCCAAGGCGGCTCAGCAGGCGGCCTCGGCTAGTCGAGCTGCTCAGCGCAAGGTTGACGAGGCCACGGCCAAGCTCGCGGAAGCGCAGGCGGGTGCCAACGTGGCCAGGGTCCAGCTCGACATCGCCGCTCAGGAAAACCAGGTCGAGCTGATCAAGGAAGCGCTGCGTGATGCACAAGCCGATGCTGACCGCCTCGATTTCTCGAAGGACCCGACTGGCGTGATTGCCGCGAACGCCACAGAGTCCGTGCGGGCGGCGTCTCGCCAGCTGGGGCATGCTCTGGACGCCCTCCAGCTGCTTCAAGCCCAGCTCGAGCCCGCGAAGCAGGCCGACGATCGCGGCGTGCGCCTGGCGCAGCTCGACCTGGATCAGGCCAAGGACGACCTGGTCCAGGCACAGGCGGCGGAGGTGACGGCGAACCAGGATCTGGAGCGCGCCAGAGCCAGAACTGCGCCTGCCCCGAGACTGACTGCTGCCGATATGCAGCTGAATGTGCCGGCTGCTGAGGCGCGGGTCCGGGCGGCTCAGCGCAACGTCCAGGAGGAGAGTCTGCGCTTGGAGGCAGTCCGCGCGATTCAGACGACTGATTCGATGGCGCAGAACGAGCTCGAGTCGAAACTGGCGGATGTGAATGTTCAGTCGGCTCAGGCCGCACTCGACGTTGTGCGCTCCAAGCTGGCGTCACTGCAGCAAGGGCCGGCGGCCGATGATCTTGCACGTGAGGAGAACCGGGCCGCCATCCTGCAGGACGTGGCAAACGCGGCCCATCAAGCCGTCCAACGGACGATTGTCGCTGTGGCGCCGTTCGACGGAATCGTCGCGGCGGTCGATGTCAGGCTGGGCCAATCGGTAGACGCCCGCACGGTGGCCGCTCGGGTCGCGGGCGAGGGCGGTGTATCGATCGTCGCCCAGGCCTCCGAAAACGATGTCAGCCAGCTCTCACTGAATCAACAAGTCAGCGTCGCATTCCCTGGCCTGGGTGAGAACGTCTCGGTCGACGGGACCATCGTCGATATCAGCGGGGCGGCAGCGCCGTCGACCACGCTGACCAGTAGTGGCGAGACCAAGATCAGCTATCCGGTGACCGTAGAGCTCAGCTCGCCGCCGCGCGCACTCAAACTGGGTATGAGTGCGCTGCTCAATGTCAATCTCCGCTCCGCCAACAATGTGATCTACGTTCCAACCAACGCCATCCGCAAAGTCAACGAGCAGACCCTGGTGACCACGATCGACCCCGGCGGGCAGCTCGCGGACAGCCCCATCCGTGTTGGGGACGTGTTCGGCACCAATGTCGAAGTGCTGAGTGGACTGAAAGAGGGCGATGTAGTGGCTGTATTCGCCCCCTCGGCGGCGCCAGCCAGGTAGCTATCAGCGCGTAGCAGACTGGACGCGAATGGCCACGAGCGTCTTTCCTGAACATCCTGAAGACTTGCTGCTGGCCCGACCGCGGCGTGCGCCGTTCGACGAGCTCGCTCTGGGCTGCAAAACCATTGCAGGCATCGTGCAGCGCGCCGAGTGGGTCCTGCTGGCGGCCGCCGCTCCGACGCTGCTCTTTCCCGGCCGAGCGACGGCGCTGGGCATCGGTCTGATTGGCACCACCTGGATGGCGCGCCGCATGGCCACCGGCCGCTGGAGCAGCTCCACTCGTGTTGACCGCTTCGTGCCGATTTTCGGCCTGGCGTTGCTGGTGTCGCTCATCCCGTCAGTACGGCTCGACTACAGCGCGCCAAAGTTCTGGGGTGTTGTCCTTGGCCTCGCGGTGATGTACGCCATGGCCAACACCTGCCGCACCGGGCGGCACCTGCGCGTAGCCGAGCTCGGCCTGCTGCTGGTCGGCGCGCTGCTGAGTGGGGTCGGAGTGGTGGGAATGGCGGCACCACCCGACAAGCTCATCGACGACAGGGGCATTTACGCCGCTCTGCCTCACCTGGTGTCATCTGTCCAGTCGTCGACGGTGGTCACGCAGGGTGTGCATCCCAACGAGTTGGCGGGGACGCTCATCCTGCTGATTCCGTTGGCCATTGTGAGGGCGCGCCAACGCGGCTATGTGCGCTGGCCTGCGCTGGCCCTGGCCAGTGTCATGATCGCAGTGGTGGTGCTGAGCCAATCGCGTGCGGCGCTGTTGGGCGTGCTGGTCGCGGCGTGTGTCGGTGCTGTCTGGGCGGCCGGCCGGCGCGGGCTGGTAGCCGTGTTCGTGCTGCTGATCGTGGGCATACAGACCTTGATCGCCGTCGACGGTGCCGATCACCTGCGCCAACGGGTGCTGGGCGACGCTCCCACGGCTGGCGTCGAAAGCCTGAGCGGCCGAGTCGAGCTGTGGCAACGCGGGCTCGTGATGGCCGTGGACATGCCACTCACGGGCATCGGCCTGAACACCTATCCCGTCATCTTGCAGGCCTACTACCCCACCATCCTGCACTCACCGGCGACAGTCGTGCCTCACGTGCACGACCTGTATCTGCAAACGTTGCTCGATTTCGGGATGCCCGGGTTGTTCGCGTGGCTTGCGATCATCGGTACGGCAGTAACTGCCGGCCTGCGTGCCATGCGGGCTCGGGTCCATGGAGCGCTGGTCGCTGGTCTGCTGCTGGGCCTGCTGGCCCACGGCGTCTACAGCCTGGTCGATGCCGTAACGTTGGGCGCAAAACCTGGCGTTCTGGTGAGGGTCATACTCGGCGTGCTGTTAGTCGTCGGGGCACAAGCCGAGTTGGCGAAGCATTCGCGCCCGACTCGGGCACGTTCAGCATGGACCGCGCGACTCCGCTCGCGCTGGGCGTTGCTGGCCACGGCGATCGTGCTCAGTCCCCTGCTAGCCGCTGCCGTGAGCCTGAATGCCGCGAGGATCGCGGTCCATCAGCGCGTCGGCACGACCAGCCCGCTGCTCGAGGCTGACCTCCAGCTCGCCCAAGCTTTTGCCCCGGGCCCGCTGCTGGCCAGGGTGTATGCCGCCCGCGCACTGCTGGCTCAGCAGCGCGGCGACACGTCCGCCGAGCTCGAGTCCCTGGACCGCGGCGCGGCCATCGGCGGCGGCTGGGATTCGTCGCTTAACTTGCGCCTTGGCGACCTCCGCGTGGCCTACGGCGACCGCCCTCGTGCCATCGCCGCCTGGCGCGCCGCCGATGCCCTGCCCACGCTGCTCGACCGCGCCGCCGCA
>Ga0137375_10005563_pt1 | contig 14964 bp, 18 predicted proteins | sample SagtaG_24_FD_104936 | JGI IMG/M metagenome (GOLD analysis project Ga0137375, IMG submission 104936) | Vadose zone soil microbial communities from Sagehorn Ranch, Mendocino, California, USA - Sage1_R_113_16 metaG | ecosystem: Environmental > Terrestrial > Soil > Vadose zone | place: USA...
CTGAAGTGCCGGTGGTTGGCGCAGTGGGTGAGGTAGGCCTCGACCCCGCCGCGCAGCTGGTCGAGCACCGGCCGGTCGGGATCGGGAGCGGTCTCGGCCAGCATCGCCTCCGAGCCCTGCCGGACCAGCTCGGCGAAGAACGCTCGCTTGGTCGGGAAGTAGTGGTAGAGCAGCCCGCGTGACACGCCGGCCAGCTCGGCGACCCGCTCGATATGGACGTCGTCGTACGGCATCGCGGAGAAGAGCCGCGCGCCGAGGGCGAGCAGCTGGGTACGCCGCTCGTCGGGGCTGAGCCGGGTCCGGGCCATGCCGTCCACACTACTTGACATGGGTTCAGTAGTGGGGAAGGCTGCAACTACTGAACCCAGATGCAATAGGGAGTGGCCATGCGCAACGACTGGTCGGGGCAGGAGCTGCCCCACACGCCCGGCCGTCACTGGTTCACCGGTGACCTGGCCGGCCTCGACCGCGAGCGGCCGCTGCAGAGCATCATCGAGGCCAGCGCCGACCTCGGCCCGATCTTCGAGCGCCAGGTGTTCCGCCAGAAGTTCGTCTTCGTGACCGGCGCCGAGCTCTGCGCGCAGCTCTGCGACGAGTCGAAGTTCGAGAAGGCGCTGCCGCCCGCCCTGGTCGCGCTCCGGGACTTCGCGGGCGACGGGCTGTTCACGGCGTACAACGACGAGCCGGTCTGGCAGCTGGCCCACGACCTGCTGATGCCGGCGTTCACCCGGACGGCCATGCAGCGCTACCACGCGATCATGCTCGAGACCGTCGACGAGCTGTTCGCCACCTGGTCGGCGGACGGCGTGCCCGTCGACGTGGCCGGCGACATGACCAAGCTGACGATGGAGACGATCAGCCGGGCGGCGTTCAGCCACGACTTCGGGTCGTTCAGCCGCAGCGAGCCGCACCCGTTCGTGCCCGCGATGATCACCGCGCTCAAGACCGGGCGGCAGCTCGGCGCGCTCGCGAGCCTGCCGTGGTCGGGCCTGATCCGCCGCCGGCTCGAGAAGCGCAACGCGCATCACCTCGCCTACGTCGCGAACCTCCTCGACGAGCTGGTCGCCGAGCGCAAGGCCGAGCGCAGGGCCGGTGGGCGGCAAGGCCCCGACGACCTGCTCGACCTGATGCTCGGTACGGCGCATCCCACCACCGGCGAGCGGCTCGGGGACACCGCGATCCGGCACCAGATCCTGACCTTCCTCGTGGCCGGTCATGAGACGACGTCCGGTGCGCTGTCGTTCGCGTTCCACTTCCTGGCCCGCGACCCCGTCGTACTCGCGGCGGCGCAGGCGGAGACCGACCAGATCCTCGGGTCCGACCCCGACGCCGTACCCACCTTCGAGCAGGTGCCTCGGTTCCGCTACCTGCGGCGGGTGCTCGACGAGGCGCTGCGGCTGTGGCCGACCGCGCCCGCCTTCGCGCGCAGCCCGCTCGAGACGACCACGGTCGGTGGCTACACGATGCGGCCGCGGGACTGGGCGCTCGTGCTGCTGCCGATGGTCCACCGCGACCCGGCGGTGTGGGGCGACGATGCCGACGAGTTCGACCCCGACCGGTTCCTGCCGGAGCGGAGCCGCGGCCGGCTGCCGCACAGCTACAAGCCGTTCGGCACCGGCGAACGGGCCTGCATCGGGCGTCAGTTCGCGCTCCACGAGGCGATCCTGGTGCTGGCTCGGGTGCTGCACCGCTACGACCTCGTGGGGGACCCGGCGTACCAGCTGCGCATCTCCGAGCGGCTCACGCTGATGCCCGAGGACCTGCGCATCGAGTTCCGGCCCCGGGTACCCGCGCTGGCCGGCTGACCCGCTCGCCACCCCCCGCCCGCCACCACCCCCGCAACGTCATACCGAGGGAGCCGTCTATGACTCGGCCCGGATGACGTCCCGGGGAAGTTTCAGTCGAGCGGCTGCCAGCCGACGACGCCGACCACGACCATCCGGGCCTGGCGGCGCAGCGTCTCCTCGATGCTCTTGCGTACGCCGGGTCGCGCGCCGACCAGCTCGGCGGCCGACGACACCATCAGGTTGACGAAGAGACCCGCAAGCAGCCGCAGGTCCTCGCCGCCCCACTTCTCGAGTCCGGGCATCCGGGCCAGGTCGGTGGCCAGCTCGCGCTCGAAGAGCGACAGCTCGTGCCCGATCGCCTCGCGCACCGGCGTGACGCCGCCGTACCTCTCCCGGGCGATGAAGCGGAAGTGCACCTCGTGCGCGGTCAGCTGAGACGTGAGTACGTCGACCGAACGGTCGATCAGCTCCTCCGGCGCCGGGGCGTCCTGGCGGACCTCGCGGATCATCGAGCGCAGCGTCGCGAACGACTCGTCCACCAGCGCCAGGCCGAGCTCGTCGAGGGTCGCGAAGTGGCGGTAGAACGCCGTCGGCACGATCCCGACCGCCTTGGTCAGCTGGCGCAGCGACAGCGACCCGAGGCTCTCCGTCTCGAGCAGCTGCAGGGCGGTGTCGAGGATCGCGCGCCGGGTGCGCTCCTTGCGGTCCTGGCGCGACTCCGGCCCTGAGGCGGGCTGGCGTTCGGTGCCGGGCTCGCCGGCGGCTTCGGTGGACACGGAGGCAGTCTAACGCCAACTCAGTGAACGCCCGACCATGCGTAACCGGCCTCACAGCGCCGCCTTCTTGACGCTCAAGACCCGCCTGTGGCTACAGTTTCAGTGTACGGATGTTCACTGAAAGGAATGCCTCATGAGCATCACCCAGACCCTGCTGCGGTCCCGCTTCGCGGAGGCGCTCGCCTCGCCGCACAGCGTCGACCGCTACCTCGAGATCGTCAACCCGATGTGGGCCGCGAAGGAGGTGCGCGCGCGGATCGTCGACATCCACCGCGAGGTCGACCTGCCCGGCGTACCTCCGGTCGCCACGATCACCCTGCAGCCCACCAGCACCTGGCGTGGCCACCGCGCCGGCCAGTACGTCCAGCTCGGCATCGAGGTCGACGGCGCGCGGCGTACGACGCGCTGCTTCTCGGTGTCGAGCCCCGAGTCCGGCCCGGGCGACCGGTTCACCGTCACCCTGCGCGCCAACCCAGACGCCCCCGACGGGAGGAGCGTGTCGCGCTACCTCGTCGAGCGCGCCCGGCCCGGCACGATCGTGCACCTGTCACAGGCCGACGGCGAGTTCACGCTGCCCGCGCAGGTGCCCGACCGCGTCCTGTTCATCTCGGGTGGATCAGGCATCACGCCGGTGATGTCGATGCTGCGCACGCTGCAGCGGCGTACTCACCGCGGGCGGGTGACCTTCCTCCACTACGCCCGGTCGCCCCACCACCAGATCTACGCGGCCGAGCTGGAGCAGATCCGGCTGGCCGGGTACGGCGTCGACCTGCACCTGGTCTACCCAGAGGCGGGTGGTCCCGGCGCGGAGCGCCTCAATCGACGGAGGTTCACGCCTATGGAGCTCGAGCGGCTGGTGCCGGGCTTCAGGGACGTCGACACCTGGGCCTGCGGCCCGGCCGGCCTGATCGAGAAGGTGCGGGCGGCGTACTCCGTCGATGGGCAGGTTTCCGACAAGCTGCGGGTCGAGTTCTTCAAGACGCCCGTCGTCAGCACCGGCTCGGCCGAGGGTGAGGTCACCTTCAGCCGGGCCGGCACCACCGCCGCCAACACCGGCGCGACCCTCCTCGAGCAGGCCGAGGCCGCCGGGCTCACCCCGACCTTCGGCTGCCGGATGGGCATCTGCTTCTCCTGCACCGCCACCAAGAGCGAGGGCACGGTCCGCAACGTGCTGACCGGCGAGACCTCCTCCCTCCCCGACGAAGACATCCGGATCTGCGTCAGCGCCCCCGAGGGTGACTGCGCGATCGACCTGTGACGGCGTACGGCGGGGTAGTCCGTGACGTACCTGTCATCGACACGCCGACAGCCATGACAGAAACGTCACGGACTACCTCGGAAATCCTCCCAGAAAGGAACCCAGACATGAGCACCGAGACCACCAGGCTCACCCCGACCAGACTCAGCACCGAGCAGTTCGAGACGTTCGGCGAGGAGATGGACGCGATCCGGCAGCGGGTCATCTCCGAGCTCGGCGACGCGGACGCGGCGTACATCCGCAAGATCGTGAAGTGGCAGCGCGGCTTCGAGGTCGCCGGGCGGGTGATGTTCTACGTGCCGCCGCTGTGGCCGCTCGCGGTCGCCAGCCTGAGCGTGAGCAAGATCCTCGACAACATGGAGATCGGCCACAACGTCATGCACGGCCAGTACGACTGGATGGGCGACCCCGGACTGAACTCCCGGATGTACGACTGGGACAACGTCTGCCCGGCCGAGCAGTGGAAGTACTCCCACAACTACATGCACCACACCTATACCAACATCGTTGGCAAGGACCGCGACGTGGGGTACGGCGTCCTGCGCATGGACGAGGACCAGAAGTGGCGCCCCTACTACCTGGGCAACCCGGTCTACGCGTTCCTGCTGATGATCTTCTTCGAGTGGGGCGTGATGATGCACGACCTCGAGGTGGAGGAGATCGTCGCCGGACGTCGTACCTGGGCGGACACCAAGCACCTGCACGCCGGCATGCTGCGCAAGATCCTCAACCAGACGCTCAAGGACTATCTGCTCTTCCCGCTGCTGACCGGCCCGCTGTTCCCGCTGACCTTCGTCGGCAACGCGCTGGCCAACCTGGTCCGCAACATCTGGGCGTTCAACATCATCTTCTGCGGCCACTTCCCGGCCGGCGTGGCGACGTTCTCGGTCGAGGAGTCGGAGCACGAGTCCCGCGGCCAGTGGTACTACCGCCAGCTGCTCGGCTCGGCCAACATCACCGGCGGCAGGCTGATGCACGTGATGAGCGGCAACCTGTCGCACCAGATCGAGCACCACCTGTTCCCGGACCTGCCGGCCCGGCGCTACCCGGAGATCGCGGTCGAGGTGCGCGAGATCTGCGAACGGTATGACCTGCCCTACAACGGCGGGCCGCTGCACAAGCAGCTGGGCAGCGTGGCCTGGAAGATTCTCAGGCTGGCCGTCCCGAGCCGCAACGTGACCAAGACCCCCTCGCCGGAGGTTGTCGCCGTGCCCGACGCCGCCTGACACTGGTGCCATGACTCGCGACCACATCAGCCGCAACGAGATTCGCAAGGACGCCGTACAGGACACCCTGGACGCGACGATCACCGCCGTCGGCCGGGTCGGGGGGATCGTCACCGGTGCGGTCCGCGAGGTCGCCCACACCGTGGGAGACCTCGCCAGCGAGGTGTTCGAGATCCGCGACGCGGCGCGCAAGGCCAAGGAGGACTCCTCGGACGAGCCGCCGGTCAAGGCCGACGGTGAGCCCTGACGAGGAGCTCTAGAGACGAACGTGCGAAGGCGCCGCCGGGATCGCCCGGCGGCGCCTTTGCCATGTTTCGGTACGACGGTCGCTCAGTACTGACCGGTCGAGCTGGTGCTGTAGCCGGCGGCTCCGTCATGCGAAGCGTCCTGAGCCTTGGCGCGCCTGGTGTCGGTCTCGAGCTGGCCGAGCCAACCCTCCCAACGCTGCCGGATGGGGCCGATCAGGCCACCACCCACGCCGACGACCAGGATGCCGCCGATGGTGCCGAGCACGGCGATGAGCACCGGCAGGGTGACCGAGAGGCCGATGCCGATCTGGTTGAGAGCGGCGATCACGCCGAGGGCCACGATGAACGCGCCGACGATGTTGGTCAGGACCCGTCCGTAGGACAGGCCGCCGGTGGCGGCGCCCATGACGTCCTTCACGGCGTTGGCGACGGCGCCCGCGATCACGACGATCACGACGGCGACGAACGCCTGGGGCAGCCAGGCGACGATGTCGTTGACGATCTGGCTCACCGGGTTGGACTGGCCGAACGCAGTTAGTGCGAGCTGCAGCGCGATCAGCAGGACGAAGTAGTAGACGAGCTTCGTGATCAGCGAGATCGGCTGGATCTCGGTCTCACGGAGTACGTTGTCGGCGCCTGCCTTGTCCAGCAGACGGGTGAAGCCGACCTTCTCGAGAATCAGTCCGATGCCCTTCGACACGGCCTTGGCGACGAGCCAGCCGATGAAGAGGACAACCAGGAAGATCAGCAACTTGGGTACGAACGAGGCGATGGACGACCAAGCGTCCTCCAGGCCGGCGTTCCAGTCGATGGCCTGTGCCATCACAGGTGTGGACATGGTGTTCCTCCCGAGACGGAGTCGAATGAGACGGCGGTTTTTCCGCCGCTGCCACGACTCCAGGCCTACCAATACCCACTTCCTTTGTCCACATTCGGTGTATCCGCCAAGCGCTTCTCTAGACCGCTTAGTCAACATGGACCGTGGGGTCCAGTCTTAAGTCGAATGGTCTGGACCCCACTGGTGAGAGCTCAGCCCTCGACCGACGAATCCGTTTCCGCGCGCAAGGCCGAGAGCAGCCCCAGGTAGTCCTCGGCACAGGGCCCGCAGGACTCGAGATGGACGGTGATCCCTGGCATTGTGGCCTCCGGATCGCCTCCGCTGACGACGATCTCGGCATAGGCGTGAATCAGCTCAAAGGTCTCGGCGCAGCCGGCGTCGCGTGCGTCGGTCTCCAGCATCGACTCGAGGGCGTCCCAGGAACTCATCCGTGTCTCCCCAGTTTCGTGCTGCTCCCAGTCGCGAGGTAACCATGAGCGGCGAGATGGGCGCGCAACTTACGTCGAGCGTCGAACAGGGTCTTGTAGATCGCGTTGCGGTTGGACCCGAGCTCGGCGACAAGCACGTCCAGCGGGGTCGCGTCGAGCGCGATCGCGACGAAGATGCGTCGCTGGTGCGGGGTCAGCTCCTGCTCCACGGCCTCGTGCACGGCGGCGACGAGCGCGCGCGACTCCGCGACGTCCTCGGGATCGGTCCCCAGGCGACCAGGAAGCCGGTCCCAGTCCTCCTCATCGAACTGAGTGCGCTCGCGACGCCATACATGTCTCGCGAACCTGTTCGCCACCTCGAAGATGACGAACTTGTAGGCCCAGGTCGTGAACTTGCTGTCCCCGCGGAAGTCGTGCACCTTGCGCAGGATCGACATCGCTGCATCGGAGGCCGCCTGGTGAGCGAGATCGTCGAGCTCAGGGCCGGTGATGCCGTTCAGGCCGGATCGGCGGGCTGCCTCGGCGCGTGCGATTCGCAGCAGGAGCGCGTGCAGCCGATCGACAGCGAGCTCGCGTTCCGGTCCGATGCAACTGAGCCCACTGACCCACGAGGCCGATGCCTCGTCGAGTTGCGGTGACAGCTGGCGTCCCAGGAGGTCGTCGGGACCTTCGCTCACATCTCGTGAGTCTACGTCGCGGCCGGCTCGGTCGCGGGAAGCAATCCCTGCCGCCAGGGTAAGAAGTGCTCGCCGGCTGTGACGATCAGCTTAGGGACGTAGTTCTCGGTGATCCGCGCGGAAGGAGTAGTTCATGAGGTCGGTACCCACGGCTCCCGGTGGTCCAGAGCGCGTTCGCAACTTCCCGGTCATGGCGGCCGGAGTCAACAGGATCGAGCCCTGCCCGCGGCGCATTCGTGGTTTCCTCGGCGGTGAGGTCGTCTTCGACACCGTCCGTGCGGCCTACGTGTGGGAGTGGCCGGGCTATCCCCAGTACTACGTCCCCATCGAGGATGTACGCCGGCACCTGGTCGTCGATGAAGGAACATCGCTCGCGCTGCCTGCAGGGACGGCTCGCGAGCACGCACTGGTGATGGGCGACGTACGACGCCAGGGCGCGGCGCGTGTGCACACCGGCGACCTGCATGCTGTTCTCACGGGGATGGTCCGGTTCGAATGGGCGGCTCTCGACTCGTGGTTCGAGGAGGACGAGGAGGTCTTCGTCCATCCGCGCAATCCGTACGCCCGCGTCGACGCCGTGCGCTCCCAGCGCCACGTGCGGGTCGAGCTCGACGGTGTGGTGTTGGCGGACAGTCGCTCACCCGTGATGCTTTTCGAGACCGGGCTGCCGACGCGCTACTACGTCAGCAGGACCGACGTGCGTTTCGAGCACCTGACGCCCACCGACTCGCAGACCTCGTGCCCCTACAAGGGCATCACGACCGGCTACTGGTCGGTGGGGGGTTGCGACGTCGCGTGGTCCTACGACTTTCCCGCGGTCGCCGTATCGGCCGTCGCCGGGATGGTGGCGTTCTACAACGAGAAGGTGGACATCCTCCTCGACGGCGACCTGCTTCCGCGCCCGGAGGCGCTCCCTCAGCGTCCGCCAGTGAGTCGGGTACCGGCGCTGCCCTCGGACGATGATCAGGGCGCGTAGCCGGGCAGGAGGTGGAGCCCCGATGAGTACGACGGCCGAGGTCCGACCCGGGGTAAGAAACCCGCCGAGCCGGCCACCCACTTCCCGATGTCCCTCAACCGGGATGACCTCCAGGAGTCGACATGGACGACATGATGCACAACCCGGGCACCTACGTGGTTCTGATGGCTGTCCTCATCCTGCTGACGGCGCTGCCGTTGGTCGCGGTTCGTTCCCTCGCTGCGCAGGAGAAGAAGGGCGGAGATCGGCAAGACGATCGTCACCTCGGATGAGGGCCGCGTCCAACACCTAGCACGTCATGCCTCAGCTGGTCGAGGGGGCGCCCGGTCTGCCGTCTCGGTGATGCCGTTCGTAGTGCCGCGCGACCCGAGCGCGGTTGCCGCAGGCGGCAGAGCACCACTGTCGGCGGGGGTGGTCGCGCACGAAGTACAGGACACAGCCGGGCGCGTGACAGGCGCGCAGCTCACGTCTCAGGTCCCCGGCGAAGAAGGTCACCGCCTCTTCGGCCATGGCGGACACGGCGGCCTGGCCGGGGCTCGACCGCGACCTCATGAGGCGCCGGGGTTCGTTGTCTGAGGGCCACGTCAGCTGCGACCACGACGGTGACCGAGCGCAAGCACTGTTGAGTACGGCGATCGCCTTCTCACGCTCGCGCATCGGAGACACCGCTGCCGGCCGGTCGTCAGCGGTGATCTCGGCGGCGAGCCGACGCACGGCATCACGCAGGCGGCGCAGCGAGTGCGCGACGTCGGCGGCAACGGTGGCCTCGTGACCGCGCGGCTGTGCCGGAACCGCGATGGCCGTCGGCAGTCGATGCTCCACGGCGTTCAGCCAGCGGAGTGCGGTCGCGGGTTCGCGCAGCTCGTCGTGCACACCGTCCCTGTCGGCCCACAGCGTGTTCATCAGCTCGACGGGGAGTGGCTCTCCGAGCAGCGGTGCCGCAGTCTCGGTCTCGTCGGCTGCCATGGGGCCAGCATATCAGTTTCTAATGGATGCGGAGGGCGGTACCCATTGACAATATGGGGCGTGGGGTGGCAGCATAGCTAATGTCAAGCAGGCGCATTACCCATTAGAGATGGTTGATGCATGAACCAGGAAGAGGCTCACCCATGTCAAAGCTCCCGCAGATCGATCCCGCGACGGCGACGGGCCCCGCGAAGGAACTGCTCACCGAGGTGCAGAAGGCGCTCGGAGTCACGCCGAACATGACCAAGGTCATGGTCAACAGCCCGGCGCTCCTTCGTGGATACCTGGGACTTGCGAGCGCGCTGGACGGGGGTGTCCTGACGCCGGGCGTGCGCGAACGACTCGCGCTGGCCACGGCCGAGTACAACGGATGTGGCTACTGCTTGTCGGCGCACACCTATCTCGGTGCCAACGTCGCCCACGTCGAGGACGATGAGCTCGACCGCGCCCGACACGCCCAGTCTTCGGACCCCCACATCGCCGCGATCCTGGCTCTGTCGGACTCGGTCGTGCGAGGCAGGGGCGTCGTCAGCGAAGCGGCCTGGCAGGCCGCGCGCGAGTCCGGGGTCACCGATGCCGAGGTGGCCGAGGTTGTGGGACACGTCGCGCTCAACGTGCTGACCAACTACTTCAACATCCTCGCGGACGTGGACATCGACTGGCCGGTCGTGCAGCCACACGTGCACGCCGCCTGAACCCAGCCTGATCCGCAGCTCGCCGGGCGGCCTGTCCGAGTCTCCAGGACCCGGCCAGTTCCGGCGGGCCCCGCGTTCACAGAAGGAGCACGCATGGACACCGCGACCGGGTTCCACGAGGGCGAGCTGGCGGTCCAGGAGAAGGCGGGCGTGCGAGCGGAGGCGCAGCGTCTCTCGGGCATGCTGGCGGTTGCAGAACTGACCGGAGGTGCGCGCATCTTCCTGGCAGCGCAACGGTTCCTCGTCCTTACCGCTCGCGACGACAGCGGTCGTCTCTGGGCATCCCCTCTGGCTGGGCCTTCGGGATTCCTCGAGGGAGGAGGTACGACGCTCGAGGTCGCCGCCGCGCCGTCCGGCCGGGACCCGTTGGCCGGCCTGCCGGCGGGACAGGGCGTGGGCCTGATCGCCATCGACTTCGAGACCCGGCGCAGGCTCAGGGTCAATGGCACGCTTCGCGCTGTCGGCCAGTATCGGCTCCAGGTCGAGGTCGAGCAGGTGTACGGCAACTGCCCCCAGTACATCCGGCGACGCCGCTTCGAGAGCGGCCCCGGAGTGCGCGCCCCGGGACAGGCCCCGGTTCGCGGGGACTCGCTCACCCCACAGCACGCCGGGCTGATCGGGCGCGCCGACACGTTCTTCCTCGGCACGGCGCACCCAAGTCGCGGCGCAGACGCGTCCCATCGGGGCGGCCCGCCGGGCTTCGTCCGGGTCCGTGAGAGGGGTCTGTGGTGGCCGGACTACCCCGGCAACAACATGTTCAACAGCCTGGGCAACCTGGCCGTCGACGACACGGCGGCGCTGCTGTTCTTGGACTTCGCCACCGGAGCGACGCTGCACCTGTCCGGAACCGCGTCCCTCGAGTGGGCCGGGCCCAACGTGGCGCCCGACGCCGAGGAGACGGGCCGGCGAGTCTCCTTCTCGCTGGAGGCTCTGACCGAGGGACAAGGGCTCGGCGTACGCGACACAGACCTCACTGAGGACTCAGAGAGGAGGAACCCATGACCAACGCCCGCCCGCCACTTCCCCCCTTCACCCCGGAGACCGCCGTTGAGAAGGTGCAGGCCGCCGAGGACGCGTGGAACACCCGCGACCCCGAGCGGGTGAGCCTGGCCTACACCGAGGACTCCGTCTGGCGCAACCGCGACACGCTCGTCACCGGTCGCCCCGAGATCGTCGACTTCCTCACTGCGAAGTGGGCACGCGAGCTCGACTACGTGCTCCGCAAGAGCCTGTGGGGGTGCCAGGGCAACCGAATGGCGGTCCGCTTTCAGTACGAGTGGCACGACGCGGCCGGTCATTGGTTCCGCAGCTACGGCAACGAGCTCTGGGAGTTCGACGAGCTCGGCTTGATGCGCCGCCGCGAGGCAAGCATCAACGATTTCTCCATCACCGCGGCCGAGCGACGCTACTTCGGTCCGCGCGCGGAGGCAGAACGCGGTCCGGACCACGACATCGCGCTGTTCTGAACCGCCAGCCAACGTGAGCACGTTGACGATCCAACGGCGCGACCAGTGTCAGCGGCGGCGCCTCTTTCTCTCCTCGTCCCGGTCTTCGGGCTCGCCGTGAACGCCGTCCGAAGTACGAGCGGCCGGCGGTGCCGATTGGACGGGTGATCTCAGTGGAGGATTGTCGCTATGGCCTCATTTTCGAGCGTCGTCGACACCCCTCCCTCTGGATAGTGACTTCCTTGGGTACCCCAGCGATTGCCAGCCCTGAGCATTAAGGACAGACTCGAAGAGACATCGCCACCAGTTCGGCGGCGAGGAGGGACCGATGGTCGAGCAGACGTCGGCCGCGGGCACCGTGGGGGTTGCGGTGCACAAGCGACTGGAGCAGAGCTACGCGGCCTTGAGCGACCAGTTCGAGGCCGCCAACGAGGTGCTGGTCGCCCTCGGTCGGTCGGCGGGGGATCCGGACACCGTCCTCACACGATCGTCGAGAGCGCTCGGCGGCTCTGTCAGTCCCAGGCCGCCCTCCTCTTCCTGCTGGAAGACGGCGTCTACCGGCTCATCAAGGCTGTGGGGCTGACATCGTGGCTCGGCACGGGCTGCACTTCGACCAGTCGCGTCAGCAGGGAGTCGTCTTCCACATGATCAGCTGCTTGACCGAGCACGGCCGCGTCGGCATGACCGCAGTCGTCGACACTCCCGCGGAGGCAGACCGTCGCTATCGCGAAGCCGAGAGGATTCTGCTCGACGAGGCGCGGCTGGCGCTTGAGGAGCTACCACTCCGTGTCTGACCGGATCGCGGTGCCGGCGTTCTGGTACGTCGCCTACGGGTCGAACCTCGCTCTCGACCGGTTTCGCAGGTACCTCGTCGGCGGGCGTCCGACCGGCGGGCTGCGCGAGTACGTCGGCTGTCGCGACACGCGAGACCCGGCGCGTCTCGTCGGCCTGGAGGTGTCGGGTGGGCTTGTCTTCGCGGGTGAATCAACCGTGTGGGGTGGTGGCATGGCGTTCTTCGACCGGAGTGCGCTGGGTCGGATCGCATGCCGCGCCTATCTCATCTCGGCAGAGCAGTTCGCGGACGTGACGGCTCAGGAGATGCGCCGACCGCCAGGCGGCGAGTTCGCCAGAGGGCTGGAAGGCATGCTGACCGAGATCGAGTCACTGCAAACGCTTGGGCCGGGCCGCTACGAGACCATCGTCCGGCTTGGGGTCTACGAAGGCGCTCCACTTCTCACCGTGACAAGCGGCGACGTCGCAGACCTCGTTCCCGCCGCACCCTCAGCCGCCTACTTGTCACAGATCGCTACCGGGCTGCACGAAGCCCATGGCTGGCACGCCCGACGGATCGGAACGTACCTGGCTGCTGCTCCAGGAGTCCGCGGGGCCTGGACCGCGGACCAGATTGCGGAGGTCGCCCGGTCGGTCGCCTGACACCGGTCAGCACGTTTGTCCACATCCCCTATCCGCCAAGCACCGCTGCGGACCGGTTGTCCACAGGCCGTGACGTCACGAGTTTCCTCAAGCCCCGTCTCTGAAGTTGAATTGGCCGCGGCAGCATCCACTCGGGACGGGGACTCATGACTGCGACGTACGCCGACTCTCACGACGGACTGGTCGAACGGCTCGACGCCCAGGTGCGTGAGATCGTCCGCCGCGAGGGCGTGGATCCGCAGCGGGACGCAGGTCTGGTCCGGCGGATCGCCGAGGGCGTGGTGCGCGACCACGACGAGCTCAGCCTCACCGGCGCGGTGGCCCCGGTCCCGGACGCGCCGGCGATGGTCGGCGAGCTGCTGGCTCGGATCAGTGGCTTCGGGCCGCTGCAGCCGTTCCTCGACGACCCGACCGTCGAGGAGATCTGGATCAACGACCCGACCCGTGTCTTCATCGCGCGCAACGGCCGCCATGAGCTGACCAACCTGATGCTCACCTCGGCTCAGGTGCAGGAGCTGACCGAGCGGATGCTGAAGTCCAGCGGCCGGCGGATCGATATCAGCCAGCCGTTCGTCGACGCGATGCTGCCGGAGGGCCACCGGCTCCACGTCGTACTCGAGGGGATCAGCCGGGGCTTCTCGGCGGTCAACATCCGTAAGTTCGTGCTCAAGGCGGCTCGCCTGGGCGACCTGGTCGATCTCGGCAGCCTGAGCGGCCAGGCTGCGCAGTTCCTGGAGGCGAGCGTGCGCGCCGGCCTCAACATCCTGGTCGCGGGCGGCACCCAGGCCGGCAAGACCACGATGCTCAACTGCCTGGCGGCCGCGATCCCGGGCAGCGACCGGGTGGTGTCGGCCGAGGAGGTCTTCGAGCTGCGGTTCCCGCACCCCGACTGGGTGCCGATGCAGACCCGGCAGTCCGGCCTCGAGGGCACCGGCGAGATCCGGCTGCGCGACCTGGTCAAGGAGAGCCTGCGGATGCGGCCCAGCCGGGTGATCGTGGGCGAGGTCCGCTCCGAGGAGTGCCTCGACCTGCTGCTGGCCCTCAACGCCGGACTGCCCGGCATGTGCACGCTGCACGCCAACAGTGCCCGCGAGGCGCTGGTGAAGATGTGCACGCTGCCGCTGCTGGCGGGCGAGAACATCTCGGCGCGGTTCGTCGTACCCACCGTGGCGTCGTCGGTCGACCTCGTCGTGCACCTCTGCATCGACACCCACGGCGTACGCCGGGTCAACGAGATCGTCGCCGTGCCGGGGCGGGTCGAGAACGACATCATCGAGACCGAGCCGATCTTCCTGCGCACCGGCCCCAACCTGGTCCGCCAGAACGGCATGCCTCCGCGTCCGGAGCGCTATGACCGGGTCGGGATCGACGTACACCGCTTGCTGACCGGGGCCGCCTGATGGGTGCACTCGTCGGGCTCGGCGTCGGCATCGGGCTGATGCTGGTCTGGTCGGCCTTCTTCCTGCCCCGACAGCCCAAGCGGACCTCGGGCTCCCGCAGCCGTACGACGGAGCTCCTGGCGCGCGCCGGGATGAGCAACGTCAGCCAGACCAGCTTCTGGGTGCTGTGCGGGTCGTGCGGATTTCTCGCGATGGTCTTCATCCAGGTGGTCTCGGGCACCTTCCCGGTGGCGCTGACGTTCGGCGTGATCGCGTCGTACCTGCCGGTGGCGGTCGTCAAGGGCCGGGCCCGGACCCGGCAGCGCGAGTTCGCCGAGGTGTGGCCCGAGGCGGTCGACAACCTGGCCTCCGCCGTCCGGGCGGGGCTGTCGCTCCCGGAGGCGCTGACCGGGCTGGGGGTGCGCGGGCCGGAGCCACTGCGCGACGCCTTCAGGCAGTTCGGGCTCGACTACCAGGTGACCGGCCGGTTCAGCGACTGCCTCGACCGGCTCAAGGACCGGCTTGCCGATCCGGTCGGCGACCGCGTCGTCGAGGGCCTGCGGATCGCCCGCGAGGTCGGCGGCGGCGACCTGGGCCGGCTGCTGCGCAACCTTTCCAGCTATCTCCGCGACGACGCGCGCACCCGTTCCGAGCTCGAGGCCCGCCAGGCCTGGACGGTCAACGGGGCAAGGCTGGCGGTGTCCGCGCCCTGGCTGGTGCTGCTGATGATGTGCTTCCAGGGCGAGGTCATCGAGCGCTACTCCTCGCCGGGCGGCGTACTCCTGCTGATCGTGGGGGCCGGCCTCTGCTTCGTGGCCTACTGGCTGATGA
>Ga0137375_10005570_pt1 | contig 14959 bp, 11 predicted proteins | sample SagtaG_24_FD_104936 | JGI IMG/M metagenome (GOLD analysis project Ga0137375, IMG submission 104936) | Vadose zone soil microbial communities from Sagehorn Ranch, Mendocino, California, USA - Sage1_R_113_16 metaG | ecosystem: Environmental > Terrestrial > Soil > Vadose zone | place: USA...
GAGGTGCGGTACCCGCCCGACGGCGAGCTTGGCGCACGCGCCATGCAGGTACGGGGCGCCAGAGTGCCATGATTCGCCTTACCTCGTGGCTGACGAACCTCAACTAGCGACCAAGGATCGCTAGGTCCGGTCCTCCATGATTGCCGCCCGTGGGTATGGCTCAGCTTTCGGCCCGCGCAGTGATCGGACGCTCCGCAAGCAACGCGAATGCGCGGCTCAGCGATGCGACGACGTGGTCTTGTCGGCCCTTGCCGGTGGGCGTGTGACCGTTGGAGTACGTCGCGTAGCCGAAGATGATGTAACGGCCAACTACCACGCCATAGGCATAACCGCCCGTCTTGGAGACGGACTGTGCGCCGCTGCCGGACGGCCCATCAAGGCCGGCGAACCACACGTTGTGCGTGAGCTTCTTGGCCCGGTTGGCCCGCTTAGCCAGCGTTTTGGTTGGCAGCGCGGCCACCCCGGCCGTGACCGCGAAGCGCTTGGACGCGTCAACATAAGTCGCCCGTACGACGCGCTGACACTTGTGGGCCTCTAGCGACCGAGCGAAAGAGCCACGCGCGCTGCGTGCGCAGTTGCGGTTAACCACGGCGGCGACGCGAACGAACTGGCGGCCGTCGACGGAAAGGGCGCGATCAGGGAAGAACTCCGCTTTGGTGATCGGCTTGGGGTCGGTCTTGACATTGTCGATCTTGCTAGCCAGCCTGAGCTGCGGTGTCGCCGAGCTGGCCGGGCTTGGAGCCGCGCGTGGGGTGGTGTGCTGAGCCTTGGAATGGCGGTAGACGAGGCTGATCGCACCCGCGGCTACAGCGAGCGCCGTGATCCCTGCGCCAATCGCGATGAGCCTCCTTCGGCTCGGGCGGCGCGGGGGCGCTGGAGGAGGGCCGCCAATAATGGCGGTCTGCTGATCGGGTAGGCCAGCGCCGCCGCCGAACGCCGTCTGCGGCGGCGGCCAGGGAATCACCCCGCCGGGCGGCGTACCGGACGGTGGTGTCCGCTGCGGCGCTGGGACGCGCGGCCGTGGGACGGGCGGCAGTGTGCCGAGCGGCGGTGTCCCCGGCGGTGGTGTCCCCGGTGGTGCACCGAGGGGCGGTGTGCGAAGCGGCGGTGTGCCAAACGGCGGTGTGCCGAGCGGCGGTGTCCCGTGCGGCGGTGTGCCAAGCGGTGCGGGGGGTGCTGCGATTCCGTTCGGCATCATCTCGTGCGGCTGGAATTGCTGGGTCACGCCGCCCTGAACGCCCATGGGGAACCCAGGAGCTCCCGGCTGCACCGGCTGGCCCATGGGAAAGCCAGGCGTGTTCGCGTCGGGCTCTGTTGGGGGGCCGGTGGTGAAGGTGTGTGCCTCGGGCCCGGTTGGCGGGCCGGTAGTGAAGGTGTGTGCCTCGGGCCCGGTTGGCGGGCCGGTAGTGATGGTGTGTGCGTCGGGGCCGGTTGGCGGGCCGCTGGCGATGGTGTGTGCGTCGGGGCCGGTTGGCGGGCCGCTGGCGAGGTGGGGGGATTGCGGGTTCGCTTGCCGCCACATGGTGAAGGCGGGATTCTCAGACGTCGCCGGTCCGTCCGGGGCGAAGCCCGGTGACGGGACCTGTGGTCCCCCCCAGCCCGTCGCATCTCCGGCCCACGGGACGGTTTGCCCGCCGCCTGGCACCGCGGCGCCTGGGGTCTCGGCACTGGGCGCCTCAGCGCCCGGTGGAGGGCCGAAGATGTAGTCGGGCGGGCCCATGATCTCCTGCGCGAAATCAGCGATTGGCAGCGGTGCCGTCCCACCCGACTGACCGGCGGTCCCGCCGGATGGCCCGGCCGTCCCGCCGGATGGCCGGGACGCCGCGCCAGGTGTCCCTGCTGATTCGCCAGAGGGTTCGGCCGCTGCGTCCGCGTCGGCGTGGCCTCCCGCCGGTTCGGCAGGGGGGTGGGCTGTGGCTGCACCTGGCCATTGGGGTGGCCCAACGGCCAAACCGTCGGGTATCGGAGGCGGGCTTTCCATGCCCCCCGTCGGCCTAGGTCCGAACCGCGAGACCGACGGGGTCACCGACCCGCCCGATGGCGGGACCGAAGGTGTCGTGGGTCTAGTGGACGGAGGAGGCGGCGCGGCGGGGTCATCGTCGAATAGCACCCGGGGGTCAGCGCCGGATGGCGCCCCGGCTGGCGAATTATCGGGTAGTGGCTCATTGCGAACGGCCCCATGCCCGTCAGCCGACATTGCGCCGTGGTGAGCGCTGTCTGGATCGCTGCCCGCCTGCGATTGGGTCCCGTTACCGCCAGCCCGCAACCATGGCGGCGCCCAAAGGTCGTCGGCAGCCGAGCGCGATTCAGGCGCGCCGGAAGTCGGCCAGCGCTGCACTGTCCAGTGCCCGCTGCCTGCTGTGGCATCTGGGCCGGGAGTGTCAGCCGGGCTCCATGATGCCTCGTCCCTCTCGCCAGGCTCCGGTATCGGTGTGTCTGATGACATTGCAGGCCATTTCGGGGTCGATGGATCCATCGATTCTCCTGTACCTGGGGCGCGGAGGCCGGGCGATCCCCAATTTTGAGCCGCAATCACCGGTGCCGCGCCCGCGATGTTCAGGGCGTGAGTGGACTTCCGGTCACCATTCGCCTGGTCAGGCTCTGGTTGACGGTTTTCTCGTAGAGATCGTTATTGAATTGCATGAGGATTTTGCGATCGTGCGACGTGGAAGGACGGAACAGGCTGGCGTACTGCGCCCACATCAAGATCAGATAGTGGCCCTTGGCCACCGCCCAGACGACGCCGGTGCCCTTCCCCAGGTTCTTGGTCGCGCCATGCAGCCCCGGGAGTGGCTGAATGAACTGCCGTGGGGCCCCGACGACCTTGCCGACCCTCGCCGCCGCCTTCGCTGTCGCCAGGTTAAGAACGCCGATGGTGCCCATCCGTTTTCCGTTGACAGAAAGGTAACTGGCGCGCAGTGCCTGGCTGCAGCCATCGCGTACTGCGGCCTTGAGCTTTGAGCCGAACACGGCTTGTCGGCAACTCTGATTCGTCCGCTCTATCATCCGGGCATAGCTGCGTCGCCCGGCCTTGACCGTGACCTGAGCGGGAAAGAGTTCGGCGAGTGTCAGCGGGAGGGGGTCATCCGCCCGGTTCGCGATGTGTTGCCATCGGCCGAGTTTCGGCGACGGGCTCGGTGATGGCGTTGCCAGTAACGTGTTGGGGGGTGTTGCCGTCGGCGCTGCGGCTGCATGTCCGTGCCGGTTCACCGCGTAGACGGCAGTGGCTGCGACTGCCGTCGTCACCAGCACCGCCGCCGTTACGAGGAGGGATACTCCCACCCGGCGACGACGCGGACGCGGGTGCCCCCGATGGCCTGCCTGCCGCCGGCCCGGCGCCGCCACAGAGCCGGGGGGGCCCGCTACGGAGCCTGAGATCCTCGCGACGGAGCCTGGGGCCTGCGCCACGGCGCCTGAGACCCCTGCCATTGGGCCGGAAGGTGCCGTCCCAGCGCCCGCGGTTGGCGTCATGGCGTCAGAAGTGGTGGTCTGCGGCAGCGTGGCCGTATCTGAGTCCGAGAATGAGAACGTCGGCGACGGCGTGTCATCCGGCCCGTGCAATGCCCACGTCTCGGTTGGGTCGTCTTCGCCGTACGTCCAGGTTTGGGAGCCGTCAGCGAGGCCAGCGAGACCGCCGATCCCGGCCGTCTCCATGATGTCCGGTCCCCATGAGCTGACGGAACTCCTCACCCATGGGCCGCCTCCCCATTGGGTGCTCCACGTCGCTTTAGCCGGCCCTTTGGCCGGGCCGGGCCGGGCCGTCGCGGACGCGCTCGACATGCGGTAGCCGGCGGCCAGCGTATCCGTACCTCCACCCGGGTGACTGAGCGGCTGCCCAGCGTTTCCACTCGGATGCTCGCCGCTCGTCCCGTTCAACCCTGAGACGGTGTTGGACGGGTACTCCGGGCCAGGTGCACCCGGTGTGGGCGGAAACCCGTGCACCGGATCACGGTGCGGCGGCATACCGACGGGCCAATACCCCGAACGCGCCCGCTGCCAGCTTTCTGGCATGCGGGAACCCTCGTCGCCCGGGTAACTCATAGGGCGAGCGTAGCGTCCCGGTCGATGTCCCGCCGCCGCCAGCGAATATTCCGGCATTTGGGTACGATGACCCCCCTCACTTTGACCCGTACCGATAGTGCCCGGTATTCTGCACTGACGTCTGCGTTCACCGGCGCGGCGACGCCGCATGCCCCGGCATGTGGCGCACATGTGGCTAACGGTCGGACGGGGGCCCGGAGGCCTCTCGTGCGGCGTGTGGCGGGCCCGCCCCCACCGGGGATCGGAAAGATCAGGAACTACAGCGAAGGCTTACGACTGTGCGCACATTCAGCCCGAAGGCTAAGGACATCCAGCGGCAGTGGCACGTTGTGGACGCGTCTGATGTCGTCCTCGGGCGCCTGGCGAGCCACGTCGCGACGCTGCTGCGCGGAAAGCACAAGCCGATATTTGCGCCACACGTGGACACCGGTGATTTCGTGATAGTCGTCAACGCTTCGAAGGTTGCTCTCAGCGGCAACAAGCTCGAGCAGAAAAGGGCCTACCGGCACTCGGGATACCCCGGCGGGCTCCGCTCGGTTGCTTACCGCGACCTTCTTGACCGGCATCCAGAAAAGGTCGTCGAGAAGGCCGTCAAGGGTATGCTGCCGAAGAACTCCCTGGGCAGGAGGATGCATCGCAAGCTCAAGGTCTATGCAGGCCCGGACCACCCGCACCAGGCGCAGCAGCCAGTCGCGTACGAGTTCACCCAGATCGCCCAGTAGACATATCGCCCAGTAGACATACAGTTCAGTGGGCGCATTGGCGCCCGAGCCCAGAGGAAGCACGAGGGATAGAACCGTGGCCGAGCCCACCGGTACCGAGACACTCACTGAAGGTGTCGAGGAGAGCACCGGCACCGACGATTACGCGGGGGATGCCGGGACCGACGATGCCGAATACGCAGCGGACTACGCGTCGGATTACACGACTGCGACCCCGGCACAGCCGCCAGCACGGGAGGGACGGCAGCTGCTCACCGGGCATGGTGGGGCCACGGGCCGTCGCAAGGAGGCGATCGCTCGGGTCAGGGTAGTGCCGGGATCGGGTCAGTGGACGGTCAACGGGCGTGCGCTCGCTGATTACTTCCCGAACAAGGTGCACCAGCAGCTCATCAAGGAGCCGTTTGTCACCCTTGGCGCCGAGAGCCAGTTCGATGTGATCGCCCGCATATCCGGTGGCGGCGTCACTGGGCAAGCGGGTGCGCTGCGCCTAGGCCTGGCCCGGGCGCTGACGGAGATCGACCCGGAGAACCGCCCGGCGCTGAAGAAGGCCGGATTTCTCAGCCGCGATGCCAGGGCTAAGGAGCGCAAGAAGTACGGCCTGAAGAAGGCCCGTAAGGCGCCGCAGTACTCCAAGCGCTGAGGAAGCGCAGATCCTGCGCCAGGACCACCTGGAGCGTGTTTCATGGGCCGTCTCTTCGGTACTGATGGTGTTCGCGGGGTTGCAGGCCGTGATTTGACGGCGCGGCTGGCAATGGAGCTTGCGTCGGCCGCCGCGTCTGTTCTCCGCGATTCCGGTGAGTTTGATGGCGCGATCCGCGCCGGGCGCCGACCGGTCGCGGTTGTGGGCCGAGACCCGCGGGCATCCGGTGAGTTCCTGGAAGCTGCCGTGGTCGCTGGGCTGGCCGGCCATGGGGTGGATGTGTTGCGGCTCGGGGTCACTCCAACCCCGGCTGTGGCGTACCTGACCGGTGCGCTCGGCGCCGACGTCGGTGTGATGCTGTCGGCGAGTCACAATCCGGCCCCTGACAACGGGATTAAGTTCTTTTCGCGTGGTGGGTTCAAGCTTCCCGACCCGGTCGAGGACGCGATCGAGGAGCGGTTGGGCAAGACAGCGGCGAACGCACCGCCTTCGGCCGGATTCGGCCGCGTCGTCAGCGCTCCGGACGCGCATGAGCGTTATCTCGAGCACCTCCTCTCCACGCTGCGGCCGAGCGTGGAGGATCGCCAGCCCACCGGGGAAGCTGAGCCGGATGGTGTGCGACCGCTGGCAGGGCTGCGGGTTGTGGTGGATTGTGCGCATGGCGCCGCGTACAACGTGGCACCTGTGGCGCTGCGCCGGGCAGGCGCGGATGTCGTCGTGATCAATGCGGATCCGGATGGCCTGAACATCAACAAGGGATGCGGATCCACGCATCTCGAGGCCCTCATCGCGGCGGTCAGCGCGCACGGCGCCGACGCTGGCATAGCACATGACGGCGACGCCGACCGCTGCCTGGCGGTTACGGCGGGGGGCCAGGTCGTCGATGGCGACCAGATCCTCGCTGTGCTCGCGCTCGAGCTCAAGGAAGCGCAGCGGCTGGCCGGTGAGACGGTAGTGGCCACGGTCATGTCCAACCTCGGGTTCCGCCGCGCCATGCGCGACGCAGGTATCGAGGTGGTGGAGACCGCCGTAGGCGACCGCTATGTCCTTGAGGCAATGAAGGGCGGCGGCTACGTGCTCGGGGGCGAACAGTCCGGGCACATCATCATGCTTGAGCATGCGACCACAGGCGATGGCCTGCTGACGGCGCTCCATTTGCTCGCCGCGGCGGCTAGGCGCGGCCTGGCGCTCGGTGAGCTCGCGAAGGTGATGCAGAAGTTTCCGCAGGTTCTGATCAATGTGGTGGGTGTGGACAAGTCCCGCGTTAGTTCGTCGGAAAGCCTCGCCGCCGCCGTGGCCGAGGCGCGAGCCGAGCTGCAAGACAGCGGGCGGGTGCTGATCCGGCCGAGCGGCACGGAGCCCGCGGTGCGCGTGATGGTGGAAGCGGCCGAGGAAGGGCAGGCACTGCGCGTGGCAGGCTGCCTCGCGGATGCGGTCCGTGCGGCTCTGAGCTGACTAGTCACCGCAGCTGCCGGGGCCGGGCGGCGCGCTCGCGAGTGTGGGCCGGGGGTACGTAACTTGGGTCGGCCCACACGCGGTCGCGAGCGCGCATGGCAGGCTGGAAACGTGATCGTTGGCAAGGGCGCGGCCATTCGGCGCGGAGGCACAACGTGAGACAGGCGCATCGGGTAGCCAGAGTTCGGACGGCCGAGCAGGCTCTGATGGCACGGCTGCCGGACGGCGCGCTGATGCAGCGTGCGGCGGCCGGGCTTGCCGCGATCTGCGCTCGCCTGCTCGGCCAGGTGTACGGGGCCCAGGTCGTGGTGCTGGCCGGGAGCGGTGACAACGGCGGTGACGCGTTGTATGCAGCCGAACGGCTCACGCGGCGTGGCGCACACACGCATGCGGTTCTCGCCGGTTCGCGTGTCCACGAGCGCGGTGCCACCGCCCTGCGAGTGGCCGGAGGCCGCCTGGTGCCGGCGACGGATCAGGTGGTTGCCGGCCTTATTGATGAGGCGGACCTCATCATCGACGGGATGCTCGGCATCGGCGGCAGGGGCGGGCTGCGCGAACCACAGTCGTCCTTGGCCGAGCGAGCCGCGGGCGCCGATGGCGTGGTCGTCGCCGTCGATCTGCCCAGCGGCATCGACGCCGACACCGGGCAAGTGGACGGCGTGGCTGTGCGCGCCGATGTGACGGTAACGTTCGGCACCTACAAGCCCGGCCTGCTCATCGACCCCGGCGCCACGCATGCGGGTGTGGTCGAGCTCGTGAACATCGGCATCGGCCCCGATCTGGCCGTCCCAGACGTAACCACGCTGCAATCGGCGGATCTGGCCGCCCTATTGCCGCACCCCTCGGCCGAATCAGACAAGTACCGTCGGGGTGTCGTCGGCATTCTCGCCGGCAGTGACCGTTTCACCGGCGCGGCCGTGCTCGCCGTCGGCGGCGCTGTGCGCGGCGGCGCAGGGATGGTGCGCTACCTCGCACGGTCGCCTGGTGTCGCGGAACTGGTCCGACAGCGGTGGCCGGAGGTCGTGCTGACGCTGGTGGAGCCCCCCGCGGAGGCGGCTGCCGCCGCCGAGGTGCTTGCGCACGTGGGCCGGGTACAGGCGTGGGTTGCGGGGCCAGGGATGGGCACGGATGCTGATTCTGCTCGGCTGCTTGCCGCGGTGCTCGCCACCGATCTTCCCGTCCTCGTGGACGCCGATGGCCTCACCCTGCTCGGTGCGGACCGCTCACTGCTAAAGCGCACCGCGCCGACATTGCTCACGCCGCATGCGGGCGAGCTCGCGAGGCTGCTCGGCGTGGCGCGAGGCGACGTGGAGGCCAGACGCCTTGAGCACGCGCGCCGCGCCGCTGCGGAGCTGGGCGCCACCGTGCTGCTCAAGGGCTCCACGACGGTGATCACCGGACCCGATGGCCCGGCATGGGTCAACACCATGAGTACGTCATGGCTGGCCACGGCCGGCTCAGGCGATGTTTACTCCGGTCTGGCCGGGGCCTTGATCGCGCAGGGCATGGACGTCCCGATAGCTGCCGCTGCCGCGGCCCATCTGCACGGACTGGCGGCTCGGCTCGCTGCGGCCGGCGGACCCATTGGCGCCAGCGACATCGTCAGCGCTGTCCGCGAGTCGTTCAGGGCTGCTACCCACGATCGGCTGCCATGACAGTAATGCGATCGCTGGGCCTGTTCGTCGTCGCGGCCCTCGCCGAGATTGGCGGTGCATGGCTCGTCTGGCAGGGCGTGAGAGAGCACAGGGGGGTCGCGTGGGCGGGCGCAGGCGTACTGGTCCTAGGGGTCTACGGACTGGTCGCGACGCTCCAGCCAGACGCGCACTTTGGCCGGATCCTTGCGGCGTATGGAGGCATCTTCGTGGCAGGCTCGCTTGTCTGGGGCGTCGTCGCGGACGGATTCCGCCCGGACCGCTATGACCTGATCGGTGCCGTCATCTGCCTGATGGGCATGGCGGTCATCATGTACGCGCCGCGGCCGGGCTGATCCGGGTCCGTCGGGCCGTGCCTGCGCTGTCATGGCGCGGCTAGCCTCGGCGCATGGACAAGCCATCTGTCGGCCTTCGCCCCGTCGCCGAAGAGGATCTGCCCTTGCTCGAGCGATTCTGCGTGGAACCCGAACTCATGGGGCTGGATTGGCAGGGCTTCAGCGACCGCGGCAAGATCCGCCGTCGCTTTGCCGAGGACGGTTTCCTCGGCCAGAAGGACGGCCAGCTCATGGTGATCGCGAACGGGCATGGCGCCGGATTCGTGGCTTGGCGCGCGTTCGTCTACTACAGGGACGAGCATGCGTGCTGGAACATCGGCATCATCCTGCTCCCGGAGTGGCGGGGCCGTGGGGTCGGCAGCGAAGCGCAGCGGCAACTGGCCGATTACCTGTTCACCTACACCCCCGTGGTTCGTAACGAAGCCGGCACGCTGCCGGAGAACGTCGCTGAACAGCGCGCGCTGGAGCGAGCCGGCTTCACCAGGGAGGGCACGCTGCGCCGCATCGCGTTCGGCCACGGCCGCTGGTGCGACAACGTGGTTTACAGCCGGGTCCGTACCGACCCCATGATCTCCAGGCCAAGCTGACGCCCGACAGGGTCCTGGGTGGCCCGCCGTGGCCCCTGGAGGAGGTGTACTGGGTGGCCCGCCGTGGCCCTTGTGGACCGCCGCTCGCGCAACGCGACGAGACCGGATGCTGTCCGCGGGTTACTACCGCAGCGGAAATTGGACATATAACTCAGAGAAGCCGCCAACCCGTCAGGAGCTTATGAAGGCTTCCGAGATGCTCGCCCGTGATCTCGTGGTCCGGGTGTGCGCGAGCGATGGGGAGTTGCGCCGGGATTGGCTCGCCCGCGGCGTCGGCCCGAAGCGGGTCGTCCCGCTCGCCGTGGCACCAGGCGTGGACCCGGATTTAGCTGCTGCCATAGCTGGGGCGGCCACCGAAGTCGGCGCCAAGCGGCTGCTCGCCTGCCGAACCCGGGCGGCATTCATGTACGACACGGTTACGATCCTTCCCGCCCGCCCGCAGGCACTGGTCGAGCTGGCCGCCCGCTGGGGGCAGCCTGACGATTTCCTCGTCTGCCTACCAGACGGGTCGGCCGCCGTCGTGGTCAGCATGGCCGGTTTCGCCCTGGCTGCCGGGCCGCCGCCCTTCGTAGCGGCGCTGGCCGGGCCCGACGTGGCTGGCACACGCCAGCGGTTCACCGTCTGGGCGCGCGAGAGCGGTGATCAGCGACTTCGCATCGTCGCTGGCCGCTATGGCAGCGGTCCGTCGAGCCGCCACGCTCCCCGCCGCACGCTGCGTCCCGACCCTTCCGACCGGCTGTCCGCGCTGGCGGCAGCCGTCCAGCGTCGGCCTGCCATCACCGCCACGCTCCGACTTTGCCGAGCCGCGGCAGGCTGGGGAGCCGTCGCCCTCATCGTGATCACGCTGCTGTCCGCCCCACGCGCCAGCCACGTGCTACCCGCGCTCGGCAGCGGGTTGTGGCTGCTGCTTCAGGTGTACTTGCTCGCCCGCACCCATACCCTGAGCTGGGCGGCCTGCCTGCGGATGACGGCCGCGGGGGCGGCATCCGCGATCGCGTTTGCCGCCGCGACGTGGCTCACCGTGAGCCCGGGAACGCTGCACACCTGGCGCGCCTTCCTTGGGCCGACCGAGGAGGCCGTAAAACTGGTCCCGATCGCGGTTTTCTGGCTCGTGGCGAGAAACAGGTTCACCCGTCTTGCGGCAGTAGATTACCTGCTCCTCGGCGTCGCATCGGGTGCGGGCTTCGCGCTCGCCGAGAATACGGCGGCCGCGGTGGCGACGCCCGGCGCCGGATGGCATCTCGCCGCGCTGTTCCCGGGCTGGAGCGATCTGGGCGTTATCCGGTTTCCCGGTCACGCCGTAGCGACCGGATTGGCGGCTGCCGGAATGGGACTCGCTGCCGCGGCACGGGCCGCGGGCGCAGAGAAACCCGGGATGAACAGGCGCCGATGGCGCTGGTTTGCCTGGCTGCTCCTGCCCATCCTGCTGGGGGTGGCGGTGCTCGATCATTACCGCTATGACGCCGCCGCTTACGGTGTGGCCGTGCCCACGTGGGTGCACCGCCTGCACGCGACGCTTGGCAATGGCCACGCCAGCCGCTGGTTGTTGCTTGCGCTGATCGTGGCCGCGGTGGCCGTTGACTTCGGTGCACAGCGCCGGGTCGCGGATTTGGTCCCACCATTGCCAGGCGTGCCACGCTGGGCCAGGCTAGCGCGAACTGCCAGGGGATCCCAGATCAGTGTGCGGCTCCGCTGGTCCGCGCGGACCTTGCGCGGTCGGCTGGCCCGGTGGTGGGCTCGGGAGCGCGTAGCGATGGCCGAGGCCCTAGTGACTGGCGGGCATGAAGTGGCATTCATGCTCGTGGCGCTGCGGCCGCATCGGCGCCCGCGGGGGGTTTTCGCAGCCTCGCTCGTGTTCGCGAGGCAGCGGCGCGAACTGGCCATGCGGGAAGCCCGCGCGGGCGGGCGGACCAGGCGGGATACTCCCCGGCGGGAGGACGTCTGGACAGCCTGGCAACGGCTTGCCGCTGTGCTGGCGATTGGCGGCGCGCCCGTACTCGCCTCAGCGGTGACGCAACGACCCCCGGTCATGTGGCCCACCCTCGCGCGGCAGTGGGCGCAGGTCGAGCGGCCAGCCGACCTGGTGAGCACCATTCCCGCCCTGCACGCCTGGTTCAGCCAGTTCATCCTCGGCGGTCAGGTGCTCATCGCGGCCGCCCTGCTCGGCGTGTTCGTCCTCTTGGTCTCCGGATGGGCGCTCCCCGTGCCGCTAACGAGCCGCCGGGGTACACGACCTGTGGGCCGCAGGCCTGGCGGCCTGATTCGCGGCCTCGCCGCCGTGCCTGCCCCCGGCTACTTTGCGCTGCGCGTGCTAATGCTGTCCGGCGAGTTGTTGCCGCCGGGTACCGCGCGACTCCTTGACGGCGCCGGAGTCGCCCACCCGTATCAGCGGCTGCCGCCCGCGCAGCACGCGATATCGGCACCTGGGTTGCTCCGCGCTCTGCCGCAGGGCTCGGCCACGGAGGTGGCGCGGCGCGCGCCGCACCAGCCTGGTGGTGCTCTCAACCGAAGCGGCTGGATGTTCCCTCCCGAGCGGATTCGCCACTGGCTGGGCCACGCACCCGAATTTGGCGTGGAATCAGCCGATGCGAATGGACAGCCCGCTGCTCCCGGCGAAATGGCGACTCGCCTCACCGAGGTACTGCGGCAGATCGCAGAGGCCGCTGACTCAATTCGGCTCGAAGACGTGACCTTCCGCAACCGCCCGGTCCGTGCAGTGGTCGACCGCGCGAGCGGTGCAGCGGTGTTCTTCACCCCGGCGGGTGAGTTCACCGGTTGCGCCGTTTTGACGGAAGAGCAGCTTTTCCGCTTGATCACGGAGCGAAAGCTGTGACGCCTGACCGGGCGTCGGCGGGTCAAGAGTGGCGCCCATGGGCGATGGGTATAGGGGCGCGGTGGTGATTGGCTATGTGGCCGAGGAGATGACCGCACGGCTGCTTGCCGCCCCGCACCTGATCAGTCCCGATTGGCTGAAAGGCGGTAGGGATGCCGTGCCGTTCGCCGCCGCCAGTCCAATTCCGCCAGTGGTCGCGGGCCGGCTCGCCGCCGCTGTGCGAACTCGCGGTGAGCGGCTCGTACTTGGCTGCCCGGCGGTGCGCTGGCGCTCAACCGAGAAGGCCGTGGCGGTCCAGGCGGAGGGCGCTCGAATCCACGCTGCCATGCAGGCGATCGGCACGCCCGAGGCGCTGATCGCGGTGCCGGATCTGTCCGCGGCACTTCTCACCACTGGGGCGGGGTTCGCCGTTGCTGCGGGGCCACGCCAGTTCGTCGAGGCGGTCGCCGGGTCCGACGTGCGCCGGGCACGTTCGAGCTTCGCCGAGTTCGCCCTGGCGGCCCTCGGACTGTCAGCGCGGTCGCTGGCCGTAGCGGCATACTATGGCTGCGCTCTGTCAGGGCGGCCATGGCGACCAACCTGGCTGGCCTGGTGCCGGGCGGTCGACGTGCCTTATGGCAGTGGCATTGGCGGCCAGCTTGCGGCCATGCGTCAGTTCGCCGAGGGGTGGATTGGTGCTGACGAGTTCGCACGAATGTTTCGTGGTGCCCGGGGCCAGGAGATCGCGGCAGGTGAGCGTGCCGCCGGGCCACTTTCCGGCGCGCTGGATGCGGTGGGCTGGGCGCTCGACGGCTACGTTGCCGCCGACGAGGAGCTGCCGAGCACAGCCGCAGATATCGACCTGGCTGGACTCCGACAGGCCGTCAGCGCGGCCCTCGCAGAGATCACCCAGGACATCGGATGAGCGGCCACCTGGCCGCAAGTTACGATGTGTCTCGACTTAGCGCGCCTGGTCCACAATGCCGGGTGTCTTGGTGAAGGGAGAGAAAAGATGGAGCCGCGGTCGAACGGCGGCGGAGGCGGAACCGATTCCGAGCCCAGCGGCGGCCGAGGGGAAGACGCGGCGCTTGCCGCCGGTAGCCCTACACCGGTGCCCGGCCCAGCGCCGACGGCGGGCAGCTCATCTGGCCACACACCTGCAGGCAGTCCGCAGGCCCCGGCACCGCAGCAGCCTACGCTCGCCGGTTCAGCGATCCGGGTTTCCGACCGGGAGCGCGACGACGCCCTGCGGCGTCTGCAGAACGCGTTCGCGGAAGGCAGGCTCGGTGACGACGAGTTTGACGCACGAATGCATGCCGCGCTCGGTTCGCGCACCAGGGCGGACCTGGACCGGCTGTTTGGCGATCTGCCCGCTGAAGACGCAGCCAGGCCTGCGGCCTCGTCGGCGGATTGGCCGCCAGAAAGCCCGTTTGCCGTGGCCATCAAGGGCTCGGTGCGCCGTGGTGGCCGCTGGCGGGTTCCGCAGCGGATGACCACCCTCGCATACAAGGGCAGCTCGCTGCTTGACGTCCGCGCGGCCGAGCTGACCTCGGCCGTGACCACTATCCGCGCTTTCGCATACAAGTCAGACGTGGAGATCATCGTTCCCCCGGGTGTGCGCGTCGTCGTCGGCGGCTTCGGGGTGTCGCAGGACTCGCCTGAAGATGGCCAGCTCGATGACCTTTCGCAGGATGCGCCGGTTCTTCATGTGCGAGGCTTCGCCTACAAGGGCCGTATCGAGATCCGGGCACGGCCAGGCCGGCTGAATGGTTGACAGAATGATGCAAACTCCGGCCCAGGCTGTCGTCGATCTCAGCGCCATTCGTCACAACATCACCCTGTTGCGGCGCGAAGCCGCAGGGGCGCAATTGATGGCGGTTGTGAAGGCCGACGCCTATGGGCACGGGATGGTGCCATGCGCCGTTGCCGCGCTTGAGGCGGGCGCTGACTGGCTTGGTGTGGTCCAGGCGGCCGAAGCACTGCGGTTGCGCCGCGCCGGGATCACCGCTCCGGTGTTGTGCATGATGGCTGTTCCCGGTGAGCCCTACGAGGACGTCATCAAGGCCGGCGTCGACGTGTCCGCGGGGAACACTGCCTTGGTGGAGGAGATCGGCCGTGCCGCCGTGCAGGCCGGTCGGCCGGCCCGGCTCCACCTGAAGGTCGACACTGGCTTGGCCCGCGGCGGGGCACCCGCCAGCGAGTGGCCAGCTGTCGTGGAGGCTGCCCTTGCCGGGCAGGCCGCCGGTTACCTCGAGATCATTGGGCTCTGGTCACATTTCGCCTGTGCCGACGAGCCGGGCCACCCGTCGATCCGCGGCCAGCTCGACGCCTTTACCGAGGCTCTTGATCAGGCGGAGAAGGCGGGAGCCAGGCCGCAGGTGCGGCACATCGCCAACACGGCGGCGGCGCTGACATTGCCTGGCGCGAAGTTCGACTTGATCAGACCGGGCGGCGCCGTCTACGGGCTGTCGACCCTGCCGGGCGGTGCGCCACCGCCGTTCAGACCGGCCATGACGCTGCAGACCAAAGTGGCCCAGGTCAAGCGGGTGCCGCCCGGCACGGGGGTGTCTTATGGTCATCGGCACGTTACGACTGCGGCGGCGCTGCTCGGCCTGGTGCCGCTTGGATATGCGGATGGCGTGCCGCGCAGCGCGGTCGGCCGCGCCCTTGTGCAGGCACGGAGCCGCCGCCGGACCATCGCGGGGACCGTGTGCA
>Ga0137375_10005573_pt1 | contig 14954 bp, 16 predicted proteins | sample SagtaG_24_FD_104936 | JGI IMG/M metagenome (GOLD analysis project Ga0137375, IMG submission 104936) | Vadose zone soil microbial communities from Sagehorn Ranch, Mendocino, California, USA - Sage1_R_113_16 metaG | ecosystem: Environmental > Terrestrial > Soil > Vadose zone | place: USA...
GGCGAGGTAGCCGCGCTCGTGCTTGATGTTCCACCAGCCGGCGAAGAGGGGCGGAACTCGCTCGCGGGCGTTCTCGGAGACGTAGAAGACGGCACAGCCTTCCGCGCCGAGCAGCCACTTGTGGCTGTCGGCGGCCAGGACGTCCACTCCGGCTTTCTCGACATCGAGGGGAAGCGCCCCGAGTCCCTGGATCGCGTCGAGGACGAAGAGGATGCTGCGCTCGCGGCAGAACTTCGAGATTTCCTCGATGGGGAAGACCCAGCCGTTGTGGAAGGCGACCCAGGAGACGGCGACGATGCGCGTGCGGGCGTCCACCTTCTCCGCGATGTCGTCGAGGGCGACGCGGCCCTCGCGGTTCTTTGCCAGACGGCATTCAACGCCGCGTTTCTCGAGTGATAGCCACGGGTAGGCGTTGGAGGGAAACTCCATGTCGTCGGTGACGACGTTGTCTCCTTCTTTCCACGGGAAAGACTGAGCCACGAGGTTCAATCCCCAGCTCGTGTTCGGCAGGAAGGCAATTTCCTCCCGCGAGGATCCGATGAACCGCGCGACCTTCTCGCGCGCCGCCTCGATTGCCGCGTACCAGCGGCGCCAGTCGGCGGCGCCTCGATCGCGCACGTTCTCGTTGTGGGCGGCGATGGCCTCGGCGACCCGGCGCGGCAGGGGAGCCACCGCGGCGTGGTTGAAGTAGACGAGGTTCTTCCGTACCGGAAACTCGCGGGCGAGGCTTTCCACCGAGACGTCGAAGCCCACGAGACAATCTTCCTACATGTGGTCGCGTGCCGTCCGAGTGAGAGCATGATTTTCTCAGCGCGAACGCCGCCGCCGCGGGGTTCTTACAGTAGCAGTGAGAAAGGGCTTTCGCGGAAGAAGTCCGCCGATTGCTACTTTTTTGTCACATTCGCTCTCTCACCGCGATAACAGAAACAGATCATGATGGTCCTTCCGTCCGACGAGTTCCTGCTGGCCGCTTTCGCGAAAGGTGACCGGGACGCCTTCGATCGCCTGACGGCCCGGTACAGCGGCGTCCTCGATTCCTACTTCCGCCGGCGGCTGCCCGACGACGGGCGCGCCGAGGAGCTGCGGCAGGACACGCTGCTCGCGCTTTATGCGCTCCTGCCCTCCTACAGGGAGCAGGGGAGATTCCGTTCCCTCCTCTTCTCGATCGCCTACCGGAAGCTCGTTTCGTCGCGACGTTCGGAAAAGGAGTCGTCGCCCCTGTCTCACGACTTGCCGGGTCGATCGGAAGATGCGGGGGTTATCGGCATTCGGGCGGCGCTGTCCTCCCTGCCGGAGCCTCTGCGAGAGGCCCTCCTCCTGACGCGGCTCGAGGGCCTGCCGGCCGCTGAGGCAGGTGAGGTCCTGGGTTGCTCGGCGGACGCGGTGCGCGCGCGCGTCTGCCGGGCAAGGTCGCTCCTGGCTCGCCGACTGTCCATTTCCCGGAGGAAGAGATGACCCACGAGGAATATCTGACGCGGATCGAATTCTTCAGCGACTCGGCCGACGACGTCGCCGCCGTCCTGTCGCACGCCGGGGCCTGCGCGCTTTGCTGCCGGGACGAGCGCGCGGCCGACAAAGCTCTGGCGGGGCTCGAGCCGGCAGGCAAATCCCTGGCCGAAGAGCTCGCACGATGGACCGCGGTCGCTGCGATCGTCGTCCTGATCGTTCTCGGTTTTCAACGAGAGGCGCGCGAAACTGGGCGTCCTCTCGTTCTGACATCGGCCCGCTACGTTATCGTCGGAGACGCGTCCGGTGTCGTGGCGTACACACCCGAAGGCATCGTCGTCGGCGTGGCTCCGCCGGGCGCCTCCGGAAAGGAGATTTTGAGATGAAAAGACCCTGGCTCACGGCGGGAATCTTCCTGGCCCTCTCCGGCGCGTTGGCCGCTCTTAAAGCAGCCACTCCCAAAGAACCGGTGACTCTGGACCTTCGCGACGCCAGGTTGACGGACGTCATCAGCACCCTGGGCGCTCTCGCCAACCTGCCCGTAGTCATCGAGCCAGGGATCGAGGGGAAGGTCACGCTCCGGCTCGAGAAGGTTCCTTTCGACAAGATCCTCGAGCTCCTGTCGAGGGAGAACGGGATTTCCGTGCGCATCGAGGACGGAAAACTCATCGCGTCCCGCTCGCGCGAAGCGCCCATCGCGGCGCCGGCGCTCCCGGAACGGTTCCGGGACGCTCCGCGGATCCTCCTGACCGAGTATGCCCCGGCTGCGGCCAGCCCTCCACCCCTGCTGATTACGGCGGCGCGGAACGGCGAAGTCACGTGCTCCATCGCCAGAATTGGCAGCGGCGGAGGAGGTCTGCTGGAAGTCCCTCTCTCCAAGAGCGGCGCTCCGGATGCGCTCGTGGTCGCCGACATGGGTTATGACCCTGTCTGGAAGAGCCGCACCATAGCGTTGGAATCCGTGGACGGGAGCTTCCGGAACGCGTTCTTGCTCGCCGTGCATGGCGCCCCAGTCTCGGTCTATAAGACACGCGACGGCCAGTCCGTTCGTTTGTCGGTATCGCAGTCTCCGAAGCTCATCGCCCGATTCGTGCAGAGGGGAGATTGCGCCGATCTCGTCTTTCAGCCTTCCGGGGGCGGTGCTCCGGTGACGGTGTCCGTGCAGGCGTCCGCGATCTCGGAAGGAGGCACGCCCTCACCCGTGTTTTCTCCGCGGATTCACTCGACGGCCGGGAGCGTGTTCAAGGCTCTCGGAAGCGAGACGGATTCCGGAGTCGGCGTGCTGCGGGGATACGCCCTCACCGGTTACGTCTCGCGAGACGGCAAGAAAGTTGCTCTCGCGTTCAAGGCGCGGGCCGTGTGGACGGATCCCGAGGACGGGCGGCAGTACTACTTCACGCAGACGGGTATCCCCCCCGTGCAGTTCTTTCCGTTGAGTAAGTCGGGCTTCGTCCTTCCCGCCGCGGTTCAACCAGGCGTCGCGACGCCCTACGCGCTAGAGTTGCGGGTCTTCGGAGAAGAATAAGCTGAAGCCAAATCGCCTGTTCGCCCTGAGTCTCGGGTTTGCCGTGGCCTTGGCTCTTCCGGCCTCCGAGCCGGCGGCGGCCCCGTTTCGAAGCGCGTTCCTGGCCCAGTTCCCGAAAGCCGAGGCGACGGCGGCGGCGCTGGAGCTGGAGAGGATCGCGGCGACGCTCGGGCTCGACCTCGTTCCGAAGGAGGAGTCTCTTGCGCCTCCGGCCGAAGGCGGACCGAAGGAAACGGAAGCTCGCCCGAAATCCTTTCCGATCAACGGCAATCAGCGCTCTCGGCCTGCCGCAGAGGAGATTGCCGCTTATCAACAAGCTGCCTCCTCCGTGTCGGAGTTCGTGGAGCGCGAATTGAAAACTCCGGAGGAGAGGATCGGCGCGCCGCCAGCGCCCTCGGAACGCTTCCTCTCGGATCACGAGGGCGCGATGGCTGCCGTCGAGTCCGTTCTTCTGCGCGGCGCAGAGGTGCAGTGGGAGATGGACGTGACCCAGGGCCATACGGCTCCCATTCCCAACATCCAGGGACAACTGAGGTTGCAGAAGCTGCTCGTCGCGCGGGCGTTGATCGAAGCGCGACGAGGGGAGACAGAGAACGCTCTCCAGACGCTTGAAGCCTCGTGGCGGTTTAATGAGACTCTCTCTTCGCGGCCCGAATTCATCAGCCAACTGATCGTCGTCGCCATCGCGAAGCTCCAGGCCGGAGCACTCCGCAAGCTGGACACGCCCGTCTACGGCTGGGCGGATCGTCTCCGGAGTCAGAGCCTCTTCTCCGGCTTTCTGGCGGCGTTCCAGAATCAGGTCTGGTATTCCAACGACGTTCAGGATCTGACTGGGGAAGCTGGGGCGTTCGGTCGAATCCTTCGGCAAGTGGCCGAAGAATTTCAGCGGCGCGATCTCTGCTGGTGGACGCCGGAAAAACTCCAGGAGGCGTGGAACCTCGCAACTCGCGAGCAGGACGATCCTACGGCGGACTATCGCGCGCCGAACCTGATGCGGACCTTTGAGCGCTGGCGGCACTACCTCATCGACGTGGAGTTGACGGCGCTGATTCTGGACGCGCGGGCCGAGCGGGCGGCTTCAAGACAACAGGCGTGGCCGGAGAAGCTCCTGAGCGTCGGAAGAGGCGTGTGCCCGGATGCGGGATGGTCCTACCGGCCGTCGGCGAAAGGCACGGCGACCTTCGCGTTCGAAGGAAGAATCGTGGAGGACGAAGGCGTGGCGCTGCGACTCCCGCTCACCTTTACCGCGGGTGTGCCGGTGTCCCCGGCGACACAAACTACAAAGCCCACTCCCAAGCCGACGCCGAGAGCTGAGAGAGAGAAGCTACTGGACGGCGAACGGCACTAAGGCGCCGGTCTTCTCCCAGCCGATGCCGATGGCGCCGCCCTTGTCGGTCATGTTGACGAAGCCGATCGTGAATTGATCGATCGAGACGGCCGGCGTCACGATCTTCATCGGCGCCCGCACGACGTCATGCTTCGGGTCGTAGCCGAACGAGCCCCACGTCTTGACCTTCTCGTTGGGATCGTACTTCTCCTGGTAGGGCTGCTTCGAGACGATGAAAGTCCAGCCTGCCTCCTTCAGATCCACGAAGAGGCTGTACTCGCCGGGCTCGAGTTTCTTTCCTCCGATCTCGATCGGGACTTCGGTCTTCAACCTCGTCGTCTGGTTCGCGCCCAGGCGCCACACCGGCGCTCCCGCGTTGACGGTCTTGCCGTAGTCGGCGCCCGTGCCGAAAATGTTCGTGCGTCCGCGCAGGATCGGGCGGCTGTAGGTGATCTCGATCCACTTGCCTCCCGTGTAGCGGCGTTCCTCGCTTTCGGGATTGACCCAGGTGCCGCCTACCTGCGTCGCGGCGGTGCCGGGCGGGCTCGCGGCGCGGCGCGGGCCGGAAGGCGTCGGCTTGGCCGTGGGGACGGCCGTCTGCGCGAGAGTAAAGGCCGCGGCGAGCAGCGTCAAGACCCCTGTTATCCACTGGCGACGAAGCATCTTGTTCTCCTCCTCAGTGAGGGAGGAAGCATATTAGAATTCGCCGGCTTCGAAATGAGAAAAGTTCTTCGGTCCCGCGGGGTTGCGGTCCTGGGGTGCCTCGTGATGGCTCTGTCGCTTCCGCTGAGCGGCGGGCCCTCCGATGTGAGGAGCGGCGACCGCCTCTGCTACGCGCTGACCGGAGCGAAGGTCATCACGGCTCCCGGCCGGGTGATCGACCCGGGTGTCGTCGTCATCCGAGGCGGAGTCTTCGAGGCCGTCGGAGCACAGGGCCAGGTCTTTATCCCCGCCGACGCACGCGTCTTCGAACTGAAGGGGAAGGTCCTCCATGCCGCCTTCATCGATCCTTACGTGCCGGCGGATCGGCTGGCGGGCAGGCGTCCCCGCGGGCCGTCCGACGACGAGGAGGCGGCGGAGCAGACCCCTGGCGGCGGCCGGTCTCGACGGCCGTCCGCTGGACCTGACCGACAAACAGAAGAGGCTGTATGAGCGATACAAGAACCGCCCCAAGTAATCGTGCGTCATGAACTGGCTCTTCAAAGAGGAACCGACCCACTATTCCTACGACGACCTCGTGGGTGACGGGAAGACATCGTGGTCCGGCGTGAAGAACCCGCTCGCGCAGAAGCATCTGCGGTCGGTGAAAAAAGGGGACAAGATTTTCTACTATCACACCGGCGACGAGAAAGCGGTCGTCGCCATCGCCAAGGCTACCGGCGACGCCTACGCCGACCCGAAAGACAAGACGGGCAAGCTCGTGACCGTGGACATCGTTCCCGTCAAGAAACTGGCGCGCCCCGTGACTCTCGCCGAGATCAAGGCGAAGGCGTTCTTCAAGGACTTTCCGCTCGTGCGGATCTCGCGGCTCTCGGTCATGCCCGTGTCGGACAGGGAATGGACGGAGATAGAGAAACTCGCGCACACTTGAGGAGGTTCCTCATGCTTTTTTCAGGGATCGCGGCGCTTCTGCTCGCTCTCTCATCGGGGTCGGCCGTCCAGGGTCGCGCGGCACCCAGCGTCGCCACTCCGACCGTTGCCGCGCCGGTGACCGCGGCGGCGAGAGAGGAGAGTCTCCCTCCCTCGGAGCAGGAGGCGAAGGCGGCTCTGGAGAAGTCTCCGCGCCACGGCGAGTTCGTGGACGTCAAGGCGCCGTCGGGCGGACCGGTCAAGACGTGGATCGTTTATCCCGAGCGCAAGGACAAGGCCGGTGTCGTCATCGTGATCCACGAGGTCTTCGGGCTCTCCGACTGGATCCGCGGTGTGGCCGACCAGCTTGCTCGGAAAGGATTCATCGCCGTCGCGCCGGACCTGATCTCAGGCCACGGCCCCGGCGGCGGGGGCACGGATTCCGCGGGGAGCCGCGATGACGTCGTCAAGCTGATCCGAGGCCTCGCGCCCGAGGAGGTGACGGCGCGCCTGAACGCCGTCCGGGAGTGGGCGATCAAGCTTCCGGCCGCCAACGGCAGGAGCGCGACGATCGGCTTCTGCTGGGGGGGCGGACAGAGCTTTTCCTACGCGGCGGCCCAGCCGGGCTTGAACGCGGCCGTCGTCTATTACGGGACCTCGCCCGACGCGGCCGCCCTCGGCAAGATCCAGGCCTCAGTCCTCGGGCTCTACGGCGGCGACGACGCTCGCGTGGACGCGACCATCCCGCCGGCCGAAGCGGAGATGAAGAGGCTCGGCAAGACTTACGAGCCGCACATCTACGAGGGCGCGGGCCACGGTTTCCTGCGCGCGCAGTCGGAGCGCGACGGCGCGAACCTGAAGGCCACCCGCGAAGCCTCTCCCCGGACAATCGCCTTCCTGCGCGAGAGGCTCAAGTAGAGAACGCCGCGCCACTTGACGGTCCGGCGATTTCTGTACAGAATAGCTGTACAGGAGTTGCGATGGCATCTGAAGTCACTTACACGGCTGCCCGCGCGAGTCTGGCGGCCCTGTGCGATGCGGTGTCTTCCGGCCGCGAGGCGATCATCATTCATCGCCGGGGCTCGGAAGACGTTGCCCTCGTTTCGGCGGCGGAGTTGAGGAGTCTCACGGAGACCGCGCATCTTCTTCGTTCACCTCGAAACGCCCGCAGGCTCCTGACGGCCCTTCGGCGCGCCCGCGGGCGCCGCCTCACTCCACAATCGGTCGCGAAGTTACGGCGGTCCGCTGGTCTCGACTCCAAGAAGCGCTGAAGAACCGGATGGCGAAGCGCCTCGCGGTGTTTCATCCCGAATTCCGCCAGGATCTCCAGTTTTGGGTCAAGAACGACCGGAAGACCGCGCTTCGGGTTCTTGATCTCGTCGAAGCGATTCTTCGCGATCCCTTCACCGGAATCGGCAAGCCCGAGCCGCTGAAACACGTGCTCGCCGGCGCGTGGTCACGACGCTTGACCGAAGAGCACCGCGTGGTCTGCTACGTCGCGCAAGATCGTGTCGAGTTTCTCCAGGCGCGTTACCATTATTGATCAGCTGGCGGCGTTTGTTGGTTCCCCGCTTCGGAGCAGAGACCCGAGGGCTGAAAGCTCAGAGCTGGGAGCTACTTCGTTTCTGCTTTGCGCGGCGTGACCGTGATGTTCTTGGCGGCGTACCAGGGGTGCAGCTCGAAGCGGAGGCGTCCGGCCTGCACGGCGGGGTCGCTCTCGACGAGAGCCTTCGCCTCCTCGGCCGAGGCGACGCGGAAGACGTAGAGCCCGCGCAGGTCGCCGCCGTCGGTGAAGGGCCCGGCGATCACGAGCTTGCCCTCCGCTCCCATCCTCTGGATGTTAGCCATGTGCCCTTCCTGGATCTTGCGCGTTTCCGCCGTCTCTTCCGGCGTCCATTTCGCGCCCCTGTAAAGGAAGCCAACGTAGTAGGTCGTCATCTCCCAGCCGCCCGGCCCAACCTTCGGCTCCTCGGCGGCGGCGGCGCAGGAAGCCAGAAACAGGACGGCCAGGACCGGGATGAAGTTCTTCATTGCGTCTCCTTTTCTTGGCTAGCCTTGTGTCTTGACCGGACCGAGGTAACGGTCGAGCCAGTCGAGGATGTCCTTGATGAGGACCTGGATCTTGAGCGGGGCGTGCCCCCCTTCGAAGATGATGTGCCGCTTGTCCTTTTCGGGCGTTCCGAGAAGGTGGAAGAGGGGGATCTGAGCGGAGTCCACCGGATGGGGGAAGTCCTGGCGTCCGCCGAGGAGGAGGACGGGAATGCGGATGCGGGGCACGAAGTTGACCGGATCCGCCTCGGGCGGCACGCGGGTGAAGGGAAGCGCGCCCGCAAGCAGGACGGCCGCCTGGAACCTATCCTCGACGGCGAGGGCGGGCAGCGCGGTGATCGACCCCAGGCTCAGTCCGTAGTACGCCAGTTTCCCCCGGTCCACGTCTCGCCGTGTTCCGAGGTAGTCGAGCGAGCGGCCGAGGTCCTTCGACCACGCGATCACCTCGTCCCGCTCCTCGTTGGGGCCGCTCACGGAGGAGGGGTCTCGCCGCTCGTAGGTTCCCTTGTAGATCGGGTACAGGACGGCGCGGCCGCTGCGGATGACGAACTCGACGTAATGGAGTTCCAAATCCTGGCTCGACGTCAGACGGGTGGCTATGGAGCTGGGGAAATAGACGACCGTTTGATACGGAGGCGGTGCGTTACGCGGCAGGAAGAGGAACGCGGGAACGCGCTCGCGGCCGTAGGCGGCATCGAAGACGATTTTCTCCTTGCGCCAGTAGGGGGAGCTCTCGTCCACCGATTCGATCTTGGCGTTCAGGGGCGTTCGATCGTAGGCGTAGAAACCGCGATAGACCCGGAAGATGTCGTCGGAGACCGGTGTCTCGCGCGAATAGTCGCGCGTCAGCCGTTCCACCGGAGCGGCCAGCCTGCCGCCAACGGGCGCGGTGTACTTGACACAGCGAAGGCCGTTGGTCGGGGAACGATCGAAGGGTGGGAGCGCGTCGGCCGAGCTGAACATGTAGCCCGGGTCGGTCCATGCTCCTCCAAGGATGTAGCGGCGGTTTCCGATCTCGTTCCGGCACCACTCCTTGACGTTCCCGGCCATGTCGTAGGCGCCAGAAGGAGTCAATCCCTGATAGGTCCCGACGCGCGCGGGTCCCTGACGTCCGAAGTTGGAGAGCTTCAGGATGTCGGAAAAGATGCCGATGCCGGCCGCGTTGTACCAGTGGAAGATCGTAGGCAGGCTCTTGCCCGCAAACTCGGCGTAGGCCGCAGCGTCGTACCAGCTCACCCCATTGACGGGATAGTCGGCGTGCCCCTCGGGATACGTCCCGAGTTCCCAGGTCGAGGGTCCGGGCCGACCGGTCGAATCCTTGAATTCGGCCACGGCCTCTTCCCAGGAAAGAGTCTTCCCCTCTTTGATGAACGGCTCCTTCCAGAGTTCTCTCCTCTGGTATCCCCCACGGTCCACGAACTCCTTGAACTGTTTGTTGGTCACTTCGTACTTGTCGAGCCAATAATCGGTCAACTCGACGGGGTCCGAACTGCGGTACTGGAATGTTCCCCCCGCGACCCGGACCATTCCCGGCGGAATCGCGGCCGGAGGGTCGAGGCGGAAGGTCTGAGACCGGCTCATGGAAGCGCTCTCGATCGTCTGGAACCCGTCTTTGGAGATTCGCCACCGGTAGTAACCGAGGGGAAGCTTCGTCGGCGCGGTCGGAGAACGGCCGAGGGATAGCCAGTCGGAATCGACCCCCAGATAGTCCTTGAAATACACCTCGGCGCCCGCAGGCACGGCCGTCACGGTAACGGGAATCCAGGGCCGGCGCAGCGATGTCACTTCTCCGGGCAAGTAGCGCTCCGTCTCCCGCGCCAGCCGGATGGCCGCGACGACCTTTCCAGCTTCGATCAATCGCGGGATCTCCGGCAAGGCCTCGCGCGCGCGCCGGATCCGCGACTCGCGAATGAGGTACCAGCCGAGGGCTCCGAGCGAAGCGGCCAGGAGCAACGCGAGACCCGCGATGACTCCGGGCTTCCGCGCCGCGGGGAGTCGCTCCCTGATCGGGACGGAGCGCCGCGCCTGGCAGGCAAGAAGGTCGTCGCGCATCCCGACCGCCGAGGGATAACGGTCCTCGGGTCTCTTCTCGAGCGAGCGCGCGATGACTCGCTCGACGTCCGCCGGCACGTCCGGCCGTACGCTCTTCAACGGCGGAATGGGATCTCGCAGGATGGCCGCGAGCGTCATCAGGTTCGAGTCACCTTGAAAGGGGCGTTTTCCAGCGAGCATCTCGTAGAGGACCGATCCCAGCGAGAAGACATCCGAGCGCGCGTCCACGGGCTTTCCCTGCGCCTGCTCCGGCGACATGTAGGCCAGGGTTCCGAGCACGGTTCCCTGGAGAGTCCCCGGCGCGGCCGTGGCCGCCGTAATCGTCGCCGCGAGCGAATCGGTGGAAGACGCCGGGGTCGCCGCGGCGGTGTCCAGCAGTTTCGCCAGACCGAAATCGAGCACCTTGACCTGTCCGGACGCCGTGACGATGGCGTTGCCGGGCTTGACGTCGCGGTGGATGATCCCGGCCGCGTGGGCCGCCGCGAGCGCCGCGGCCATCTGCGCGCCGTAGGCGAGCGCTTCTTCGACGGTCAGGCGGCGCCCGGCGAGCACGCGGTCGAGCGCCTCTCCTTCGACGCATTCCATCGCGATGAAGTCCACCGGCTCGCCCTCGCCAAACGGCGCTCGGTCGATGTCGTAGATCGTGACGATGTTGGGATGGTTCAGCGCGGAGGCGGCCTTGGCCTCGCGCTCGAAGCGCCACCGGCGCTCGGGGTCTCCGACGGCCTCGCGGGGGAGGATCTTCAGGGCGACTGGCCGCTCGAGGCGCGTGTCGAGAGCGCGATAGACGACGCCCATTCCGCCCTCGCCGAGCTTGCCGAGGATGCGATAGTGCGAAATGGTCTGTTCGGTCATGGAAGAGAAGTCTAGCGCGCTCACGCGCGCGGCTTCAGGGCTCAGGAAGACAAGCTACCCCTCGTCCCCCGAAGCCTGAAACGTGAAACCTGAAACTTCTTCCTGGTGTCCTGTCCCAGAAATAGCGAAGCGAAGCTTCGGGAGAACACTCCCACCCTGGCATCCCGAGGAGCGCAGCGACGAGGGATCTGCTCCGAGAACATAGAAAGTCACGAGAGCAGATCCTTCGCTTCGCTCAGGATGACAGGTTGGACTTTGTCCGCGAACAAACGACTCAGGACACTAGCGGGTTCTTCGGCACCTCGAACCGACTGGCTCAGTGGTTCTTGGTGACGCGCGGTCCTCCGCGGCGCAGGGACTTGGAGATCGAGCGCTCGCAGGGGTCACCGATGCCGTTGTGGTTGGCGTCCGCCTGGTCGGGGTTGGGCGCGTTCGGACAGTTGTCCACGTCGTCGGGCACGCCGTCGGCGTCCAGATCCGGCGCCAGCCACCCGATGTCCCACAGGAGCGGCAGCGTCAGATCCACGTTGTGCGTCTCGTCCGGATTGATGTTGGGCTCCATGAGCAGATTGGGGAACGCGATCGGATCCCAGTGAGAGATGGACGAGCCGGGTTGGACGGGGTTGGTCGCGTTCAGGAACGGGCGCAGAGAACTGTCTGCGCCGGCGCGGACCGCCGGGTTGACCCGCAGCGTGACGTTGACGCCGGAGGAGAGGTTCGACCGGAGAGTCGCCCCGTCTGCCATCGTGATCCGGACCGCTGGGATCGTGATGCTGTCGTCGGTGCCGCCCATGCCGGCGGGCGGACTGTCCGAGACGTTGTCCGCGACGAGCATCGCGATCGCGCCGGCGTTCTGGCAGTTCCTGGCCTTGACGACAAACGTGCACGTGCCGCGGTCCACGAGCGCGATGTTCCCCCCGACCGCGGCGGCGTTGGTCAAGGGCGAGCAGGCATCGGTCGTCGCCGCGCCGGCCGCGTCTGACGGATCCGCCGCCGCCACGACCTGGCCGGTGACACCCGCGGCGGTGAGCTGCCTTCCAAACGAGGCGGTCCCGACGGAGAGTTCTCCGGCGATGCCGCCCGGGGAATTCACCGTCATCAGCGGAGTTCCTGGAGAGAGAGTGTGGGGCACCGCGGCGAACACGTGCGCGCCGTTCCAGACGACGTGACGCGCGTTGACCACGGATGCCGCGCGCTCGGCGCTCGTCATGGCGGGCCAGAACTTTCCGGATCCGGTGTCGAGCATGTTTCGCTCGAAAATGTCGGGAAGGCCCAGAAACTCGGCGCCGGTGCTCAAATCCATGAGCGTCAGGAAGCCGAGACCGTGGCCGAACTCGTGCAACAGGGTCGTGACGAGGTCCACGTTGTTGCCGTGGTTGCCATCCAGGCCGTAGTACCAGCCCGTTCCCGCCAGGCAGTCGGCGGCGCCCAGGTTCGAGTTGAACCTGGCGCGGATGTCGTCGGCGGAGGTCTTCGGGTCGCCGGGCATGAGGTCTATGCCGGCCTGCTTATTGGCGAGAGCGGTGACGTACAGGGTGCCGGGAACTCGCGCCCCCGAAAAATCCGCTACGACCTGGATTGTGCTGGCCGACCCGAGCACGGCCGAGGTTGCGTCGCAGGTGAGAGGGGTGAAGCTCGCCTGGACGCGGATCTCGACGCCGCTGTCGAGAAGCGCTCCCCAGATGTCCGCAGCGTATTGGAACGCGATCAGCCTCTGCTCTCCCACGGTCGTGCCCGTATTGCCGCCCACCGGCGTGGCCGCCGTCGGATCATTGAAGCCGACGCCGGCGGCATTCGTGTTCAGGATGGTGATTTGTGCTGCTGCGAGGACGGCCGGCGGCCAGAGACAGAACAAGCCGGCCAGGATCGCGGCCGCCGCCGTTTCTCGTAGAACTCGCGGATTCATCGAACCGGCGCTCCTCACCGCTCCTCGAGCGCGGGAACGGGCCTCGGGGGCGCCGGCGCGGCGGGAGTCAAGTCTTTCTCCGAGTCGGGCAAGCACCGCATCGACAGCGAGCCGTCGGGCCTCTTGACCACGACGAGGTTCTGCATGAAGAGTCCCTTCAGATCCACCGAGATCATCCCGTCGGGATGCACGACGACTTCGAGGTTCTCGACGGCTCGCGCGAACTCTGCGCGCGCGGCCCGGGAGAGGGCTTGCGCCTCCTCGGGCGTCGGCTCGCGAAGCTGGCCGGTCTGCGGATCGATGAAGGCTCGGAAACCGGCCCGCGCGAATCGGTCGTCGGCCGGGCATGCCGTGTCAGGCGCCGGCCGGGCCGCGGTCGCGCTGCTCGCAGATTCCCGCGCCTTGATCCTGGGTTTCTTCTGCTCTGCGGCCGCCGGCATTGCGCAGATGCTGAGCACTGCGAGGAGCAAGAGACCGCGAAACACCCTTGTTCTCATGATCATCCCCCGAGGTTTTGAGACACAGATTAACACGCCGAGGGCCGCCGGCGTCAGATCCGGCAGTGAGCGAGGCCGTGCTTCTCCAGGTAACGCTGGTGGTACTCCTCCGCCCGGTAGAACTTCGAGGCCGGCTGGATCTGCGTGACGATCGGGCGTTTGTACTTCCCGCTGTCCTCCAGTTTCGCCTTCGACGCGGTTGCCGCAGCCTGCTGCTCCGTCGTATGGAAGAAGATCGCGGACCGGTACTGCTCGCCGACGTCCGGCCCCTGGCGGTTCAACATCGTCGGATCGTGGTTCTCCCAGAAGACGTCCAGAAGCTGCTCGTAGGAGACGCGCGCCGGGTCGTATTCGACTTCCACGGTCTCGGCATGGCCGGTTCTTCCCGAGCAGACGTCCTCGTAGGTTGGATTCTCGAGCCGTCCTCCCGCGTAGCCCACGGCTGTGTCCAGCACGCCCTCGACCTGCCGGAACGCCGCCTCCACTCCCCAAAAACATCCCGCCGCGAAACTGGCCGTGGCCATAAGCAGATGTTAGGTCGTAGGTGTTAGGTGGTAGGGCCCTACGCCGTTGTCCTCCAGTTTCAAGGATATTTCGGCCTCACGGGCGGCGCAAGCGGCGAGCGATCGTCGCGGCGAGCCCCAGGGCAATCGACGGGAGCCAGACCCAGACTAACTCAGTCTTGAGGACGGCGATGCCCCGTGGGCCGAAGAAGCCGTACGTTCCGATGGGAGACACCTCGATGGGGCGCAGCGGCAGGAAGTAACGGCGGTTGTTCAATGGCGCGAAGAACGCGACGCCGAGTCCGCCGTTGGTCATCGCGTCGAAGAAGCCATGGGAGGCCCCGCAGAGAAAGAGGAAGGCGCCTATCGCGAGCCTTCGCCCGCGCCAAGCCGGCGCGCGGAAGAGAGCGGCAGTCAGGCCGGAGGCCATCAGAGCGGCAAAGGCCAGGGAATGCGTGATGCCGCGGTGGCCGAACAGGTCTCCGTACGGAATACCGTAATCAAAGCCGATCACGTCGATGTCCGGCGCGACCGCGCATGCCGCCCCGACAGCCCACGCCCGCCGCTCCACTCCCTTCGAAGCGAACAGAGGCCCGAGCCCCAACGCGATGGCCGGATGGGAAAAGACAGATGCCATCGATCTACGTCCCTGTGTGCCCGGCCAGCCGCAGAACTACGCCGACGTGAGTCCCGTCCGGCGGCAGAATTCCCGGCTTCGGGCGGAACCGCGTGACGTCCTTGGTGTAATCGCGGACCGTGTAGCGAACGTTGCCCACCTTGCTGCCGGGACAGGAGTAGAGGCACACGATGCAGCCGGATTTCCACTTGGGGATGTTCGCGGCGTTGCCCCCGAAACGCATGTCGAGCCCCCGGCCGGCGCTGTCCTCGAGGACCGCGGCGAGGGGGACCAGATCGGCCCGGGAGGGGAGACGCAGAAGAATCTGAACAGCCGCGCCCGCGATGACCGTGTCGGCCGCGGGATCCTTCGGGTTCTTCCTCTCCTCCCAGACCTCCATCGGGAGGTTGTTCCCGGGTCTTGATCCGAGTTTCGTCAAGGCGTCCAGGATCTGGGTGTCGGACACATCCGCCTGGAGGAGGGCGGCATGGGCCATCCGCCCGCCTTTCCAGACGATCGCGTGATAACCGGGCATCACCCAGCCGGAGTCGAACGCCTTTGCGTTGACGGCCGCGGTGAACTCCACTTCATTTGGGGACCGAACGATCA
>Ga0137375_10005577_pt1 | contig 14949 bp, 11 predicted proteins | sample SagtaG_24_FD_104936 | JGI IMG/M metagenome (GOLD analysis project Ga0137375, IMG submission 104936) | Vadose zone soil microbial communities from Sagehorn Ranch, Mendocino, California, USA - Sage1_R_113_16 metaG | ecosystem: Environmental > Terrestrial > Soil > Vadose zone | place: USA...
CGCAGCTGCAAGACGACCATCCCAACCTGCGAGCCGCGCTGCTCTGGGCGATCAATCTTAGCGATCGACAAGACCCGCCGGTCGGCGATCCGCTGGAGATCGGCAGGGGTCAGCGCGAAGACCGCGTTCGGCGTGCCGGCCGCCGCCCAGAGCATCTCGTATTGAAGCAGGTCTGCGTCGATGTAAGTTTCGAGCGGCGCCGGATGCCCGACCGGCGCGACCCCGCCGATCGCGCAGCCGGTGTGCGTGCGCACAAATGCGGCGTCGGCCTTCGCGATCGGCTTGCCGGCAAGCTCGCCCAGGCGCGCCTCGTCCACCCGGTTCGTGCCGCGGGCGACGACAAACAGCCGCCGGCCGCTTCGCGCGCCGCGAAACATCAGCGACTTGACGATCGGCCCGGCGGTACAGCGGACGGGCTCGGCCGCCTGGGCCGTGCGATGCTGGTGGGCAGCTCGACCACCGGGCACGGCAGCCCAAGCGCGCTCAATGCCTTCTGGACTCGCCGGGCGCTGGGGCTTAGCTCGATTGTCATAACGTATCCTTCTTTCTGTCACTGGCGATAGTCTTGTGAAATCCCGCCAGCGCCTCCTCGTAGGACACATGGCGGCCGCCCGTGACAATCACCTTCCCGGCGACCTGCACTCGATCGACCGCGCGCGGCGTTGCGCCGAACACGACCGCATCGGCGAGCAGATCGCCGTCGGCCCCGGCGATCGAGGCGTCCTCGGCGTCGAGCCAGACCGTGTCTGTACGCCACTCTGTATCGAAACCGATCGCCTGATAGCCGGTTCGCGTCGCCGCCTCGAGCAGCAGCGGCGCCTCGGCCGCGACATGGCGCGCCTCGGCCTGGACGCGCATATCCAGCTCAGCCGCCCGCACCTCCTCGAAGGCGTCGCCGCTGGCGTGGCTATCGACTCCAAAACAGAGCCGGGCGCCCGCCCGCACCAGTGCGGCTGTCTCCGGCGCGCCGTCGCCCAGATCGCGCTCGGTGGTGCGGCACAGGCCGACATAGGAGCGCGCCGCGCCCAGGGCGGCGATCTCCTCGTCGGTCAGATGCGTGGCATGGATCGCCACAAACCGCTCGTCGAGGATGCCGTGGCGCGCCAGTAGGGCGGCCGGTGTCGCGCCGTACTCGCTCCGGCACTCATCCAACTCGCGGCGCTGCTCGGCCACGTGCATATGAAAGGGTAGCTGCCGCGCGCGGGCGTAGGCCGCCAGCGCCGCCACATGCTCGAGTGGGACGGCGCGAATGCTGTGCGCGGCGAGGACGATCCGCACCATCGGATCGTGGGCGTAGCGGGCCTGCAAGGTCTCGACATCCGCGAGCACCTGCTCGACGCTCGGGTCGCAGAAGCGCTCCTGGCTGGGCGCCAGAGTCTGCTGGTACCCGGCGCGCATGTAGGCTGCCCGGATCAGCGCGATGCGGATGCCCGCCGCCCGCGCCGCCTGGATCAGCGCTTCGGAAAGCGCCACCCGATCGGCGTACGGGCGCCCGCCGCGGTCGTGATGCAGGTAGTGGAACTCGCCGACGGCCGTCACCCCCGACATGGCCAGCTCCACAAAGGCGAACCGCGCGATGTTGAACAGCTGCTCCGGGTCGATCCGCGCGGCCAGGGCGAACATCAGCCCGCGCCACGTCCAGAAGCTGGCCGCCGCCGTGCCGCGCCGTTGGGTCCGCCCGCGCAGCGCCCGCTGAAAGGCGTGTGAGTGGACCGTGGCCATGCCCGGCATCATCAGATGGCGCCCCGCGCGCCGGACGGCCGGCACCGCCATGTGCTCACCTGCATCCGCGCTGTGTGTCACAGTAGCGCCTCCAATCGCAGCAGCCCCGCGAGCAGCGCGCGCGCGCCCTGAACGCAATCCTCCGGCGTCGTGTATTCGTCGGGTGCGTGGCTGACCCCGCCCTGGCTGGGGACGAACAGCATGGCTTGCGGGCAGAGGGTCGCCATGCACATCGCGTCGTGGCCGGCGCCGCTGGGCATGCGCATGCAGTTCAGGCCCAGCGCTTCGCACGCTGCCATAAGTGCAGCGACCACCCGCGCGTCCGTGTGCACCGGTGGCTTGCTGATCACTGTGGCGAAAGAAGCGCCCGCGCCGCGCGCCCGCTCCGCCAGCGCGATCTCGACCGCATCCAGGATGGCCGGGTCGAGCCCGCGGATCTCGGCGATCAGCTCGACTCGGCCAGGAATCACATTCGGGGCGCCAGGGGACACCGTCAGCATGCCGATCGTCCCGACAATCGTGTGCTCGACCGCCAGATTGCGCACGAAGGTGATGAAAGGCGCCGCGGCGACCAGCGCATCCTGCCGGCGATGCATGGGCGTGGTGCCGGCGTGGTTGGCATAGCCCTGAAAGGCGACCGCATAGCGCCGGATGCCGACAAAGCCCTCGACCACGCCGATCTGCGCGCCCGTGCTGGTCAGCACGTCGCCCTGCTCGATATGCAGTTCGAGATAGGCGGCCAGGCTGCCCGGCGCACGCCGGGCGGCGACGAATGTCGCCGGGTCGAGGCCAGCCGCGAGCAGGTGCTGGCGCACCGGGCGACCATCCCAGGCGGCCTTGTCGAACATGGCCGGATCGAACAACCCGGCCATCGCCTGGCTGCCGGTCGTGCCGCCAGCCATGGTGGCTTCCTCGGCCGCGAAATTGATCAGCTCCACCGGGTGGCGCAGCTGCTGATCGGCCGCGTGCAGCGCGCGCACGCACGCGAGTGCCGCCACGACGCCTAGCGCGCCATCGTAGCTGCCGCCGTTCGGCACCGTGTCGGTGTGCGAACCAAGCCCGATCGGCGGAAGGTCGGCGGCGCCGCCATACACGCCGATCGTGTTGCCGGCGCCGTCGGCGCGCACGCGCAGGCCTAAGACTTGCATCTGCTCCGCGAGCCATGCGCGACCGGCCTGGTCGGCCACGCTATAGGCGACGCGGTTGAGCGAGCCGTCGGGATCGCGGCCGATCTGCGCGAGCGCGGCGAGATCGGCCAGCAGCCGCTCGCCATTAATGCTGGGCGGTAGAATCATGGGAGCATGCGCCAGTCGCGAAATGCTGCAACCAGGCACTGCATCTTCGGCCACCAATAGTCGGAAGCGACGGTGTTGGCGCTTAGACCACGACGATACTCGGCGGCTATTATGAATGCTTCGAGTTCGCTACTGATTGTGCGCGTGTGTTGTCGTGGGTGAATGCGGGAGATCGCGGCCATGGAGATCGCCTTCCTGTATTTTGCCGTATAATGCAAATTTCAAGAGGGTCGTGATGATGGAAGAATACGGGTAGGTACGCATTAGTATAGCATGTTTTCCAGTATAATTCAGATTATGCGGCGAAGGTAGCTCTACGCTAAACGGTGGTCTGGCTCCTGAACCTTGAAAAATCGTGCGGATCAGATGACACTCTTCGGTGCTTACAAACCGAAGGAGGTGGGTCATCGATCCGCAAACTGTATTCTGCCCGAACATGGATTGCCCCGCAAGGGGACAGGTCGGCGAGCGCAACAGCTGGATTCATAGTCGCACTCCACCACGCTATCGCTGTACCGTCTGTGGTAAAACGTTCAGCCAGCGTGCCGGAACACTCTTCTTTGGCCGTCGCATCGACGAGGAAACCATCACGCAGGTGGTCACACTTGTCGGTAACGGCTGTCCCATTCCTGCCATCGAAGCCGCCTTTGGCTTTCGAACCCAAACGGTTCGGGAATGGGTCGAGGCTGCCGGAGCGCAGTGTGAGCGAGTACATCACGCGCGGATTGTCCAGCCGCGCGATTTGCATCAGGTGCAAGCTGACGAGATTCGCCTCAAAACACAGGCCGGCGTGCTGTGGATGGCGATGGCGCTGATGGTCAGCACACGCTTGTGGCTGGGCGGGGCGGTCAGCGCGCATCGTGACCGCACCCTGATTGAGCGTTTGGTGGCGCTGGTGGCAGCCTGCGCCAGCTTTGGCCCTCTGTTGTTTGTAACCGACGGGCTGACGACCTATATCGATGTCGTGCGCAAGGCGTTTCGTACACGCCAGAGTGGCACCGGTGGACGTCCGCGCCTTCTGATCTGGCCGGATTTGGTCATCGCACAGGTGATCAAGCAGTATGCCGGGCGAGCAGTGACGGGCACAATCCATCGGCTTATCCACGGCAGTGTGCGGATGTTCTTGACACTGTTGTGGAGTACACCAGGCTGTCAGGTGCTGAACACCGCGTTCATCGAACGGTTGAACGGCACGTTTCGTTCGCGGTTGGCGGTGTTTGGGCGACGAACACGGCTGAGTGCCCGCAACACGGCGACCGTGGAGCGTGGCATGTATCTGGTTGGTACGCTGTATAACTTCTGTATGGTTCATAGCAGTCTGCGAACACAAGCAGCGGGCAAGCGAACACCGGCAATGGCGGCGGGCATCACGGATCACGTTTGGAGGGTGGCCGAACTGTTGCACTATCGCGTGCCGCCACCGCCGTGGCAGCCACCGCCGCGGCGGGGCCGCCGGTCACGCGCTCTTCAAATCCTGATTGAACGGTGGTGTGCCAACCACCGTTAAGCATAGAGCTACCGCGAGCTTTGCCTGCGCTAAGACGAGGTTCTTGCGCACCCTACACTTCGGGGTGGGGATCTGAGGCCTATGGCCCCTCCACACCTCCCCAAACTGTAGAACTCATGGCTGCCGAGCGAAACCTTGTCTAAGCAGCGTAAGGCGCGCGGCGGCTGAATGCTCTGGAAGAGCCGGCAGGGGGATACGCGCTCGCCGCCCGCGAAGGGTGAAGGGCGCCGTTAAGCATGCCCCGTCGCCTTGTGCGGCGGCGCTGTAGCCGTGCAGACGGGCATAGCTCCCATGCGCGGCATGGAATCCTTACTATCGCGAACCGCTTGGGTGCTAATCAGGCGCCGGGCGATGTGGTCGAGCGCGCCGCTCGGGAATGTAGGGAGATAGACAGCGTGTGGAAATGATATGATTTAGTATACCATAGATCGCGCTCCGGTGCGACGCGCCACTCGAAGCGTTATCCTCAGCTTATCCGGCCGCCACCGGGCATGTTATGGTACAATATGTGTCCTGCTTACCATAATATTATCACTGATGCCTGTGTAGCCACGGCATATTGCTCCCTGGGGAGGTCGGGAGGGGCCGAAGGCCCCTCGCGATCTCCCCAGCGGTGGGGCGCGGGGCGGCTTCGCCACTCCGCGCCCCACCAAATATGCCAAATTAGAGCACGTGTCAGTAGTGCATTATCGCCGGTCATACGAGCGTATTGATGGCGATGTGTGCGGGATGCACAAAAGGCGTCGCGATGACTTCTTCAAACGACATACCTCAGGCACCTGCGCCGATCGAAGCGTTCCCGGAGCAGCCGCGCGCGCCGCGCGCGCCCCCGTTCATTGTCGGCATCGGCGCGTCGGCCGGTGGCCTGGATGCGTTCACCGTCTTCTTCACCGCTATGCCTCCTGATAGCGGCATGGCGTTTGTGCTGGTGCAGCACCTCGATCCCCAGCAGCCGAGCCTGCTGCCGGAATTGCTCGCGCCGCACACCGCCATGGCGATGCACCCGGTGGTGGATCGCATGCCGATAGCGCCGAACCAGCTGTATCTGATCCCGCCCAATACGACGCTGACGATCGATCAGGGGATGCTGTGTCTGGCCACTCCGCTAGAGGCGCATGGGCGCCGCATGCCGATCGACCACTTCTTCCATTCGCTTGCCGCCAACCAGGGCTCCCGCGCGATCGGGATCATTCTCTCCGGCTCCGGAACCGACGGCACGCTCGGCCTCAGGGCGATCAAGGACTGTGGCGGGATGACGATCGTGCAGGCGCCCGAGACGGCCAGATACGACGCGATGCCGCGCAGCGCCATCGCCCGCAGGGTGGCCGATCACATCCTGCCGATCGGGCAGATGCCGGCGGCGCTGCTTGCGCATGTCCGGTATGGGATGCAGCATCCGCCGCTGGCCGAATCCGGCGCACTCCAGGCGCAAACCGCCGAAGAGCTGAATGCGATCTGCCTGGTGCTCCGGCACGCCACCGGGCACGATTTCCGCCACTACAAGCCAGCCACATTGCTCCGGCGGATGGCCCGCCGCATGCAGGTGCTCCAGATTTGCGCCCTGGCTGACTACGCCGAGCGATTGCGCCAGGATCGGCAAGAGGTCGACCAGCTGTTTCAGGATCTGCTTATCAGTGTGACGCAGTTCTTCCGCGATCGAGCCGCGTTCGACGCCCTGGCCGGCGCCACCATCCCGAATCTCTTCGGCGGCAAGGGCTACGACACGCCGGTGCGCGTCTGGGTGGCCGGCTGCGCTTCGGGCGAGGAGGCCTACACGATCGCCATGCTGCTGCGCGAGCAGATCGCTCGGCTTGAGGCGCCGCCGCCGGTGCAGGTGTTCGCGACCGACATTGACGAGCACGCGCTGGAGGTGGCCCGGCAAGGCCGGTACGACCACGGCATCGTCGAGCATGTTTCGGGCGAGCAGCTGGCGCGCTTCTTCATCCAGGATGGACGTTTCTATCAGGTCACCAAAGCGATCCGCGATATGTGCATCTTTTCGGCGCATAATCTGATCAGCGATCCGCCCTTCACGCGGATCGATCTGATCGCTTGCCGGAACGTGCTGATCTACTTCGACGCCGATTTGCAGCGCAAGCTGATCCCGCTCTTGCACTACGCGCTCGCTCCGCAAGGCTATCTCTTCCTGGGAGCCTCTGAGAGCATCGCGGGGCATGCCGATCTATTCCGAATGATCGACAAGCCGCATCGCATCTTCCAGCGCAAAGGGGCGGTGATTCGCCCGCGGATCGACTTTCCGTTGGCCGAGCCGAGCCGCCGGCCGATCCGGCACCAGGGAGCGGCGCGGCCGTCGTCGCAGGCTGCCGCGCCGGATATCGGCACGACGCTCGAACGCATCCTGTTGAAGCAGTACGCCCCACCATCCGCAGTTATCGATGAGCGGGGCGCGATCGTCTATTTCTCCGGCCGCACTGGCGCGTACCTCGAAGCCCCCGCCGGCGCGCCCAACCCGGATATTCTGGCGATGGTTCATCCACAGCTGCGCCTGACCCTGCAAACGGCGATCCATGCGACCCTGAAGAACCATGCGCCAACCATCCGCGAAAACCTGGGGATCACGACCGCCGACGCCGTGCAGCGACTCAATCTGATCGTCCGGCCGCTATCCGAGCTGGGGCCGGACTCCGGGCTGTTGCTGGTAGTCTTTCAGGAGCTCGGCCCGCCCACGCGCGCCGCGCTGGCCCAGCCGGACGGTATAGCAGCGCCGCAGCCCGGCGAGCCAGTCACGCAGCAGCTGGCTCAGGAGCTCCAGATAACGCGCGATGCGCTGGAGGCGACCATTGAGCAGCTGGGGGAGGCCAATACCGAGCAGATCTCGGCTAACGAAGATTTGTTAGCGATCAACGAAGAGCTTCAATCGGCTAATGAGGAGCTCCAGACATCCAAGGAAGAAATTCAATCGATCAACGAAGAGCTCCAGACGGTCAATACCGAGCTGAACCACAAAGTCGAGCAGCTCGATCGCGTCAACGCCGACCTTGCGAATCTGCTTGCGAGCATGCAGATCCCAGCTGTGTTTCTGCACGCGGATGGGCGGATTGCGCGTTTCACGCCGGCGGCTACCGATGTCTTCCGCCTGATCGAGAGCGATGTCGGCCGGCCGATCATCGATATCGCGGCGCGCTATCGCGATGGCGATCTGATGGGGGCGATTGCGATGGTGATGCGCACGCTCGCTCCCTACGATCAGCCGGTGTACGGGCCGGAGAGTGATACCTGGTGGATCATGCGCATCCGGCCGTACCGGACGCTCGCCAACCTGGTCGACGGCGTCGTCGTCACCTTCTCGGATATCACCGACCTGAAACGTGTCGAGGCCGAACGCGAGCAGTTGCTCGCGGCTGTTCAGCAGGCGCGCGCCTATGCCGAGCGAATCGTCGAAACCGTGCGCGAGCCGCTGCTGATCCTCGACGCCGATCTGCGCGTGCAGTCGGCCAACCGCGCCTTCTACGCCATGTTTCAGGCCACGCTGGCGGAGACGGAGCAGGCGCTGCTGTATGAGCTCGGCGATCAGCAGTGGGACACCCGCGAGCTGCGGGCGCTGCTGAGCCAGCCACTCGATCGAAACACCACGTTTGAGACCGTCGAGATCACCCACACATTTTCGCAGATGGGCACGCGGACGATGCTGCTGACCGCGCGCCTGATCGAGCAGACACCCGACGGTGCGCCGCTGATCTTGCTGGCGATTGAGGATATCACCGAGCGCAGGGATGCCGCTGCCAGGCTGCAGCACGCACACGATGCCTTGGAGGCGCGCGTCCAGGAACGCACCAGCGATCTCGCGGAGGCGAACGCGGTGCTGCACGCCCAGATCGGTGAGCGCGAGCGCGCCGAGCAGGCCCGGCAGCTGCTGCTGCGGCAGATTGTGACCGCGCAGGAAGAAGAGCGCCGCCGCATCTCGCGCGAACTGCACGACCAGATGGGTCAAGATCTGACGGTGCTCATGCTTGGGCTCAAGGCGCTGCGCGACGCCGCTCCAGGCGATTCGTCGCTCCACGAGCGTGTGGAGCCGCTGCAGTCGCTGGCCACGCGGATCGGCCGGGAAGTGCGAACGCTGGCGCTGCAGCTGCGCCCTTCCGCGCTGGACGAGCTCGGCCTAATCGCCACGCTGACGAACGACGTGGAGCAGTGGTCGGCGCGCACGTTGATCGCGGTCGACTTCCACACCACCGGGTTGGAGTCGCAGCGCCTGCCGTCGGCGATCGAGACCGCACTGTATCGGCTGGCCCAGGAAGCTCTGACCAACATCCTCAAACATGCCCAGGCCACCAGCGTGAGCCTGATCATCGAGCGGCGCGTGGACGCGATCCACATGATCGTGGAAGACAACGGCCTGGGCTTCGATGTCGCGGCAGTCCGCGACCGCGCGCATATCGAACATCGACTGGGGCTTGTGGACATGGACGAGCGCGTGGCGCAGCTTGGCGGCGTGCTGACGCTTGAGTCGGCGCCTGGCAGTGGGACGGCCGTCTTCATACGCATCCCACTGCCTGTTGACGCGGAAGGAGCCACCGATGGAGAAACTCCGGATCTTTCTCGCCGATGATCACATGGTCGTTCGCGAGGGCTTGAAGGCCCTGATCAACGCCCAGCCGGATATGAGTGTGATCGGCGAGGCCGGCGATGGGCAGACCGCCTGGCAGCAAGCGCAGGAGTGCCAGCCGGATGTGGTGATCATGGACATCACCATGCCGAACGTGAATGGCGTGCAGGCCACCGCGCAGCTCAAGCGCGCCTGCCCAAATATAAAGGTTTTGGCGCTCAGCGTGCATGACGACACCAGTTACCTGCGCCAGTTGCTCGCCGCTGGGGCTACCGGCTATATCCTCAAGCATACCGCCGCCGAGGATCTGATCCAGGCGATCCGGATGGTGGCCGCCGGTGGAGTCTATCTCGATCCCGCGCTGGCCAGCCATGTCGTCGCTGGGTATGTGCGAGTTCCTTCTAAGGCCGGTGAACTCTTCGGTGCCGAGCTAAGCGAACGCGAAGCCGAGGTAGTACAGCGCATCGCTCATGGTCACAGCAATAAAGAGATCGCCAGCCAGCTCAACCTGAGTGTCAAAACGGTCGAGACCTATCGCGCCCGGGCCATGGAAAAGCTCGGGCTGGAGAGCCGGTCCGCGCTGGTGCGCTACGCGCTGGAACGCGGCTGGCTACGCAGTGATTAAGCCATTGCCGGCTCCCGATCCCTCTTCGGAGCTGTTCCCCATAGTCTATTCCCCGACAGTGTCAGGGATACTACGGATACGCGATGCATAGTATCCCCGCTTCTTGACTCGGCACCAGCCGGCTATACTAGTGGCTCAACATACTGAAGGTGGCGGGTGAGGGTGCGGAGGCGGGCTGCGCCCGCCCTCGCACCCTCACCTTTGGGAGGTCTGGAGGAGCCTGCGGCCCTCCAGACCTCCCCCTCCAAAAATCACTAGGCTTAGGAGCATCCCATGAATATTGAATGCACAGACGAAACGGTCGTACCAATCGTCAGAGCGGTTCTCCAAAAATATGAGATGTCGCATGTTCGCCAGCAAGGGCCTAATCTCGGCAGCCCGATGATCTGGGTCATGGTCGATGTCGCTCGCAGTGATGGTAAAGAGCGCGCTATGCGACGCGAGATTGCAGCTATCGTCGGGACAGTGATCCATTAAAGAGGGAGCAAGTTCATGTCATCTGGTCTGCTATTCGTGGGGTTCGCCGTGATCCTGTTCGTGGCGCTCATGATTGTGCTGTCGGCCGTCAAGATCGTGCCGGAGTACGAGCGCGGCGTGGTGTTCCGGCTGGGCCGGCTGGTCGGCGCGCGCGGCCCTGGCCTGGTTCTGCTCGTGCCGATCGTCGAGCGGATGGTTCGCGTCGATACGCGCGTGATTACACTGGACGTGCCGGCGCAGGAGGTGATCACGCTTGACAATGTGACGATCAAGGTCAATGCGGTGCTGTACTTCATGGTCGTCAATCCCGATTGGGCGATCGTCAAGGTGATGGACTACGTCCGCGCCACGTTGCAGATCGCCCAGACGACGCTGCGCAGCGCGGTCGGCCAGGTCGATCTCGACACGCTGCTGGCGCATCGTGAGCAGGTCAACGCACGCTTGCAGGCCATTATCGACGAGCAGACTGAGCCGTGGGGTATCAAAGTCACGATCGTCGAAATCAAGGATGTCGAGCTGCCGCAGAGCATGCAGCGCGCGATGGCCAAGCAGGCCGAGGCCGAGCGTGAGAAACGCGCCAAAATTATCCACGCTGCAGGTGAATTCGAGGCCTCCAAGATGCTGGCCGCAGCCGCCGATGTGATGGCCAAGGAGCCGGTCACGCTCCAGCTACGGTATCTCCAGACGCTGACCGAGATCGCGGTCGAGAAGAATAGCACGATCATCTTCCCGCTGCCGGTCGATACGATCAAGGTGTTTCTCGATCGCCTAGTGACGGTTCATCACGACAACGGCGTGATGCCCAACAGACCACCAGCGCCGATTGAACCAGATAAGCAGCCGGATCCAGCGCTGCCGCAGCATGTGGATAACTGATAATGTCCTCCCCCACACGACCGCGCACAACCCGCGACGGTGACTCGGTGTTGGTGCTCGCCACCTGGGTGCGCCGCTGCGGCCTGCCATTCACCATCCTCGCCTGGACGGGCGTCGCGCTGCTGCTCCTGTGGCTAGCAGGGCAGGTGATCCAAACTCTGCTCTTGCTGACGCTCGCGGCCGTGCTCGCGTATGCGCTCGCGCCGGCCATGACGATCCTGGCGCGCGTGATGCCGCGCTTTCTCGCTATCGTCGTGGTCTACCTCGTTGTCTTGGGTGCGATCTGTGTGCTGCTCTATCTGATTGTGCGTACGGCAATCGCGCAGTTCGTCTCACTCGCCGACTATGTGGGGTTTTTGCTAACGCCCAATACGAGCGGGCAGCTCACGCCCTTGGATCAGGCCCTACAGTCCTTTGGAATCTCTCCAAGCCAGATTGCTTCCGCCCGCGATCAGATCGTTGCCAGCCTCGAAGGATTCGCTGGGAGTGTCGTCCCGCTGCTGACGGGCCTGGTCGGTGTTGTGCTGGACGTAATTCTGGTGTCCGTGCTCAGCATTTATCTCCTCGCCGATGGCGCGCGTGTCGCCGATTGGCTCCGCCAGAACATGCCTGAGCGGCAGCAAGGACGCATGCGGTTTTTGCTGGATACCCTGCAGCGAGTCGTCGGCGGCTACATACGCGGGCAGGTGCTGCTGTGCGGGCTACTTGGCCTGCTGGTTGGGGTCGGAATGGCGTTCATCGGCGTGCCCTATGCGCTCTTGCTGGGGGTGCTGGCGTTTGTGCTCGGATTCATTCCCGTCCTGGGCATGCTGGTCTCCGGCGCACTCTGCGTGCTGCTCGCCGTGCCGCAGGGCTGGCTGATCGCCGTGATTTTGCTGGTCTACTTCGTCGTCGTCCACGTGATCGAGAGCGATATCGTCGGGCCGCGCATCGTCGGGCAGAGCATTGGCTTGCATCCGGTCGTATCGCTCGCCGCGCTGATCGCCGGGGCTGAACTTTTTGGCATTGGCGGGGCGCTGTTCGCCTCACCGGTCGCCGGGGTGCTCCAGGCGCTGCTCGTCGCGATCTGGCTGGAATGGCGCGCAACCCATCCCCATCAGTTTCAGAACCCGCAAGACGATAGCGTTGCAGCGACGGCCGACGCCTATACGTCACGCGATTCAGCATCACCGCCGACGTTGCTGACATAGGTTGCAAGGGGCGTTCTGAGAAGGTGTCTGCAAAGCTTGGCCCTCGGGGCGCGGGGGCCGACATGGCCCCGCAATACCACGCAGTCGCGCCCATGGGGCAACCTGGTTGTATAACCACCGCCGAGCAACAAGCTCGCCTGGGAAAAAGAGGTACTGACGATCAGAGCCTGGTGAATTGTCGAGTAGCACATCGATCAAGTTGCGCTTTACTTGTACCACCGTTCCTGTCCGGCCAATGAAGAGCGATAGGCCCGCTACAATACATACCTGCTCGCCAACCGTGAAGTCCGTCTTTAGTCCGGTCATCTTAGTCTCCCTTTCTGTTACTGCTAAGACAAAACTGGCCGCCTGTGACCACGGTGTGGACGGCATCCTCACTGTGCCCTTCTCCCCCGAGGAGCTCGGCGCGCGGGTGCTGGCGGTCATGCGGCGCACGTACCACGAGACCGTGGTGTTCACACTCGTACTCCGGCTCGGCGATCTCGAGATCGACATCTTGAACCGTTCCGTGCGCATGCATGCCGATGAGCGAGCCGCGTCAGGTTCTTGCTCCGCCGGTAAACCGTTCCGTGCGCATGCATGCCGATGAGCACAGGGATAACTGCGTACAACGATACCGTTTCAGCCTGCCATCGAGACACATCAGCGGGCCGCAGCCACTGCTGGCTGCGGTCTGCTTTGGCGTATTCACACGCGTGTACGAATTCTTACACGAGCGCCTGGTACAGTCGTCGCGCTTGCTCCAGAGTTTCAGCATGGAAGTCAATCAGCCCCTCGTGGGTATCGACCCGGACAATCAGCGTGGCGGTCGTGTGATAGAGACCCTCCGGCAGTTCATCCAATGGGGTGCCTAAATCACCATGGTGAGCGATTAGGTCACGGATTTCCTGTATGGTCGTGACCGTGTAATCAATCGGCATTGTCTGATCCTTTCCTTTATAGTGTTGCTTTTGCGGTTTCCGTCTGCAATCGACACACCAGCGGGCCGCTGCCACTGCTGGCAGCGGCCCGCGATAGGATACCAACCGCATCAGCCCCTCCTCAACCATTCCCCATCGTTGGGGCGCGCGTTATGGAGCAGCGACGCTCACCGCGTTGCAGAACGGCGTGGTGGGAGTCGGTGCAGCTCGATCGGGAGGGATGCGAATACCTCTGCGACTGCGCTCTGGCCAGCGCCCCAGACCTCAATCTCAGCGACAGCGTTATTGGGCGGCTGCGCAAACAGCACGGCGGTTGTACCACGCAGCAAAACCACCGCCGTCGCACCTCGACTCTGTGCGTGTGACGGATCAGCAAGCGTGTAGCCCTTGGCAATCAGTGCCGCTTTAACGACTGGCAGCACCCCGGCATTACAGGTATAGCGCATGAACTGTGACACGGCGTGTTCTCCTTTCCTGATATCAGCGGATGTGCGCTACACGCACGCCACTATGGAGATCGACGCCCGTCGTCGCGCTGCATGTGGTGGCCCATTTCCACGCTGCGCTGATGGTGTTGGTGGTCGCATGTGGGCGCGAAAGCAGGGGCGGTGTGGTACTCCGCCCCGCTCCCCATGGGCGATCAGAAATCCATACCGCCCATACCGCCCGGCATCCCGCCGCCACCGCCGCCTGAAGTAGCTTCGGGGATGTCGGTGATCAGCGCCTCGGTGGTCAGCAGCAAGCCCGCGATCGAGACCGCGTTCTGCACCGCGCTGCGCGTCACCTTGACCGGGTCGACTACGCCCTGCGCCAGCATCGAGCCGAACTCACCTGAGAGCACATTGTAGCCATAGGTCGAATCCCCGCTCGACTGCTGGTTGCGCCGCACGCTGTCGATGATCACCGCGCCATCCTCGCCGGCGTTCCGCGCCAGGATGCGCATCGGCTCCTCCAGCGCACGCTTGAGAATCTGCACCCCGAACCGCTCGTCGTCGTTGCAGGTCTGCACCTTCTCCAGTGCTGGGATGGCGTTGATCAGCGCCACGCCGCCGCCTGGCACAATGCCCTCTTCCACCGCAGCCCGCGCGGTCGAAAGCGCATCCTCGACCCGGTGCTTCTTCTCCTTCAGCTCCGGCTCGGTCGCGCCGCCGACCTTGAGCACCGCCACCCCGCCGGCCAGCTTGGCCAGCCGCTCTTGCAGCTTCTCGCGGTCGAAATCGCTGGTGGTGGTCTCGATCTGCGCGCGGATCTGCGCGATGCGGGCCTTGATCGCCTGCGCATCGCCGCGGCCTTCGATGAAGGTGGTGTTGTCCTTGTCCGCCAGCACGCGGCGGGCGCGGCCCAGATCCTCGGTCGTCGCGCTGTCCAGCTTGCGGCCGATCTCCTCACTAATCACCGTGCCGCCGGTCAGGATCGCCATGTCCTGCAGCATGGCCTTGCGGCGGTCGCCGAAGCCAGGCGCCTTGATCGCCAGCGCATTGATCGTGCCGCGCATTTTATTTACGACTAACGTCGCTAGCGCCTCGCCGTCGATATCCTCGGCGATGATCACGAAGTTCTTGGTGACCTGCAACGCCTTCTCGAGCACCGGCAGAATCTCAGACAGGCCGGCAATCTTCTTGTCGGTGATCAGAATATAGGGGTCTTCCAGCTCGGCTTCCATGCGCTCGGAATTGGTCACGAAGTAAGCCGAGATGTAGCCGCGGTCGATCTGCATGCCCTCGGTGTATTCCGTCTCGAAAGCGATGCCCTTGCTCTCCTCGACCGTGA
>Ga0137375_10005578_pt1 | contig 14949 bp, 12 predicted proteins | sample SagtaG_24_FD_104936 | JGI IMG/M metagenome (GOLD analysis project Ga0137375, IMG submission 104936) | Vadose zone soil microbial communities from Sagehorn Ranch, Mendocino, California, USA - Sage1_R_113_16 metaG | ecosystem: Environmental > Terrestrial > Soil > Vadose zone | place: USA...
CAGGTTCTGCGCAGTCGAAGGTGACTTGGATCTGCTTGACCGACGCCATCGGTCCACCATAGAGGCGGGGTCTTTCGTCGTCTCCACGGGCCCGCCCCTGGCTAGGTTGTAGCGCATGCGGCCGACTCTTGAAGATGAGTGGGACCTTGAGCCATGGGATGACGATCCTGACGGTGTCGATGCCCACTACATTCGGGAGTCCAGTGAGCCCGAGATCGACGATGAGGGTCGAGAGGTCTGGTCTACCACTTCATCGGCTGATGCGGCCGGGAGACGCGCAGCAATAGGGCGCCGCTGTTGACCCAGCCGGATGGTGGCAGCGGTCACGACGGCGGAGGCCTGGATCGAGGACACATCCTGCCGCCCGTCAGTGCGACCTAAATCAATCTGCCAGGTGGCAGATTGACTACTTGCGGATTGCGCACGTCAGGCCGCATACTGGCATTGAGTCTGAAGCAGGGGTGGTCGCCATGGTCCCAATGATCTTCCTCGTCGGTACGCTTATCGGGCTTCTCATCGGCGCAGTCGTATGCATGCGCTACTTCCGCCAGGAAATGGTGGCCAACGTCAGTCCGCGGCTGAGGCTCATCCAGCTCCACCTCGAGCAACTCGAGTCCGAACTCGATCTCGTGCTGGCTACCCGGGCGGCGGACAGGCACCGTCCGCTCGGCGAGCGCTACCAGCCACCGGCGGCCTGAGCCTGGCGGGCCTGCTCCATCCGGGGCGGCGCGGGCCCGCCGGCTTCACTCCTCCCGGCACGGCGGGCGGCCTGATCATAGGCCGCCCGCCGTGCTGTGCTTGCGGTAGGCCGATTTCGCGCGCATTTTCAGATATGGCCGGCGCTTCCGCCGTCCTACCGGCCATCCCAGTGGGCACATAGCCCTACGAACAGGGTTGTTCCGGGAAGAGCGGGCAAGAGGCGGTCAGGGTGACGGGGGCCACCCGCAAGCACGGGAGGTACGGATGGCGGAACGGATAGCCGCGGATTCAGAACTTGACGCGGCGCTGGCCTGGTTCGTCAGGGACCGTCGGCTGGCTGGGGCCGCGGCAGGTGCGCTGTGCGGGGACGAGGCCCCTTGGTGCTCCGGGGCCGGCTTCGCCGATCTAGCCCTCGGCGCCGCGGCCGGACCGGCCACCCTCTACCGGGTCGCCTCCATCACCAAGACCTTCACCGGCACGGCCATCATGCAGCTCCGCGAGGCCGGCCGCCTGGACCTGGACGGTGCCGTGGCCGGCTACATCCCTGAGGTGCGGCAGGCCGCGCCCCCGGAGACGAGGATCGAGCAGGTCACCCTGCGCCGGATGCTGGCCCATGCCTCCGGGCTGGCGAGCGAGCCGCCGGGCACGGACTGGACCGTCCCGCTCTACGAAGGGCTGACCGACCTCGGCCAGCCGGGGGCGGTGGTCACGAGGATCCCGCCGAGCCAGCACCCGAAATACTCCAACCTCGCCTACCACCTTCTCGGGGAAGTGATCACGAGGGTCTCGGGAGTCAGCTACCCCGATTACATCCGGGAGGAGATCCTCCTCCCGCTCGGGATGAACTCGACCGCCTTCGTCATAGCCGACGAATGGCCGCAGTGGCGTCAGGCCACCGGCTATGCACCCCGCGCCTTTACCGACGAGCTGGCGGTGGCCGCGCCCGCCCCGCAGATGGGCGCCGAAGGCGGCCTGTGGTCGTGCGTCGATGATTTGCTCAAGTGGGCCCGGGTCCAGCTTGACGCGTACCGGCGGGGCGTGCCCGGCCCGGCGATCCTGCCAGCGGCCGGCCTGCGGGAAATGCACGCTCCCCGCTGGCTCGACGGTGATGACTGGACCCGGGCCTGGGGACTGTCGTGGTGTGCGGTCCGGCGCGACGACGCGGTGTGGATCCAGCATTCCGGCGGGCTGCCGGGCTTTTCCACGGCGATGTGCTTCAACCCGGAAAGCGAGGTAGGCGCAGTCGCCCTGATCAACGGAAGCGCGGACGCCGCGGAGCTGGCCATGGACCTGGCTGCGATCATGCGTCGGTGGGGCCGGTCACGGGCGCCCCGCATCAGCGTGCCCGAACCGACGCCTGAGCTGTTCCGCCCGCTCCTCGGCCTGTATTCCCGGACCGCCCACAGTCAGGTGATCAGGCTGGAATGGCGGGACAGCATGCTGGTCTTCATGAACCCCGACGAACCCCGGTGGCGGCTGGAACTGCTGCCCACCAGCGACCCGTTCCGCTTCACGGTCGGGGCCGGCTATCGCGAATCGGGGGAGCCGGTGGAGTTCCACCGGCTGCCGGACGGCCGGATCGACTCCGTGTTCCTGGCCGACGGAACCTGGCGCCGTCTGGAGCACGTGACGCCGCTGGACTGACACCGCGAGATCAGGCATCTTGCCCGTGGTCTGGCTGGGCACCCATACCGGGCAGGGCCCAGCCAGCCACACGGACCGTACGTCGTATCGGAGGGTCGCCCGTGCGGGGAGAGAACAGTCCACCGCGCGGGAACCGTCAGGCAAAGGGGCCTGTCAGCACTCCGGCCGCTGGTTGACGGCCACGACGAAGTCGCGCCAGGAGGTGCTGGGGAACTGAAGCATGCCGCCGCCGCGGTTCTTGGAGTCGCGCACCCAGACGGTGCCGGCCGAGAACGCGACTTCCACGCAAGCGGTACCGCCCGAAGCGCTGCTGATCTTCCAGTCAAGCGAGGACGGCGGGACGTCTGACATCTTTCCGATTCCTTTCCTGTCGGCCCGGACCAGCACGCAGGCAAGGCGGCACCCGTGGGGGTGCCGCCTTGCTCTAAGAGCCCGTCTCGGCCCGAATCCTGTTCAGGTATTCCATGGATCCCTTGACGCCCAGGGAGATTTTCCTGAGATCTCCGAATATCTCTTGGTAGAGCACTACCTCTTCGCTGTCGTCGTGACTGAAGAGAGCGTCGCGGGCATTCTCAAAATAGAGCACATCGTCGTCGGACGTGTCCCTGAACTCGAGCAGGGTGAAGGTCTCCCCCAGCCCACGGTGCAAGCCCGCGGAAAATGGGACTATCTCGATGGTAACGGCCGGCCTCCCAGCCATCTCGATGAGCTTCTCTATCTGCTCTTCCCTTACCCTCTCATCCCCCAGGAGAAGCCGGATCACGGCCTCGTCGAGGATGAAATGCATGCGCGGCGGTTTGCCCTGTTCGAGAAGCTGCTGCCGCGCCATGCGGATTTCGAGCCGGGTCTGAATGGTCTTGCTGCTGAAATTACCCTTGTACACGGAGATAGCACGGTGTGCGTAGTCCCTGGTCTGCAGCAGGCCGGGCACGAGGAAGCTCTCGTACAGGCGGATCGCAGACGCTGCTGCCTCATACTCCAGGTAGGAATAGAAGGCCGGCGGTACTTCGCCCCGATACTTGCTCCACCACGAAGGCTGCCGGGCGGCCCGGGCCAGCTCGATGAGCCGCTGGACCTCGGCCTTGTCTCTGATGCCGTATAGCGGGAGGAGCGCCAGCAGGTCGTTCCGGGAGATGCTGACCGAGCCGTTCTCAATCCTGATCAGCTTCGACAGCGACCAGTCCATCTCCGTCGCGACCTGATCCTGGGTCAGGTCCGCGTCCTGGCGCGCCCGGCGCAGCTCGGTGCGCAAGCGCCGGCGCTCGACGACCGTGCTCAGGTTGCTGGTCACGTGAGGATCCTTCTGCACACCCGTGATCTTGCCATATGGCAGATTGCCGTGCGGCACCCAGCCTAGGGCATATGGCTCTGGGCGCGAACGAGATTACGCCGAGGGCGTGTAACGAGTATGTGACGGCCGCCAGGCTCCCCGGGCGGTGGCGGATTCCCAGTACCCCTGCGCAGGCATGACTTGGCCGGCCGTAACCGGCTGGGGTGACGGCGGGTACGCGGACGCGTGGCTCAAGGGCAATCTGCGCGCAGGCTGGCTGGCCAGGACGAACGAGCCGCCTGCCGGCAACATGGGCAGGAACAGCTCCTTCAGCGGAGACTGGCGAGATGGGTGGTTACGACGCGAAGTCGGGCGTGGCGGACCTGGCGGACTCGCTGCGTCCCTTGGGTTCCTCCCACTCCTCTTGCCGGCCGAGCGCGGTGAGGTCGAGGAAGTAGTAGGAGCCGCCGGTGGACTCCAGGCCACGAGCGTACTGGGAGTAGGTGTGGAACACGCGCCCGCCGACTTGGAGGAAGCAGCTCCGGCCCGGCATCTCGAAGGGCTGGCCTGAGGCGAAGAAGTCCGACCCCATGGCCTCGGACTCGGCCCTGGTGCGGAAGTTGTACCCGCCGGGCGCGACCGACTCATCGATCGTGACCCCGAAGTCGTAGTTGAAGTCAGTCCCGAACGAGGAATACCAGGGGATGTCCCAGCCCTTCTTGGCCTTCCACCGCTCGAGCTTGGCCAGTGGCGCTCGCGACACCATGGCGTAGCTGGTGTCGCGGGTGTGCAGGTGCGCGAAGAAGCCGGCCGACAGCTCGTCGGTGCCGGCGGTGCAGCTCGGGCAGCCGTCCTCCCATCCGGGGTCGAACATGAAATGGTAGATGATCAGCTGGGGACGGCCCTCGAACATGTCGATGAGGCGCACGGCGCCGTTGGGGCCGTCGAATATGTAGTCCTTCTCGATTTCGACCATGGGCAGGTCGCGGCGCTCGGCGTTGAGCTCATCCCGCAGCCTGGTCAGGTCCTTCTCCTTGGCGAGCAGCTCCTTGCGGGCGGCCAGCCACGCCTCCCTGGTAGCGATCCGGGGAAGGCTCATCACAGTCTCCTTCGCGTTCGCGGCATGGTCTGGTGCCCCAGCCCACATTAGCTATGACCAGATGGCGAGCTCAAAGTCATCGGGAAGGGTGGGCACGGCGTAGTCGCCGCGATCCTGCTCGTTCCTGAAACCGCAGTCACAGCCCGGCGGACTTATCCATGACACCCGCCGCCGAAGCACCAGGCGCCCAGGTAACTGCCCGCAAGCACCGATGCCGCACGAGCGGTCGCCCCGCACACAACAGCGACTCAGGAGACCGCGCCAGAACTGGCCGTTCTGGCGCCGCCGGGAAGGTGTAGCAGTTTGGCCCACGGTGATGACCCCGGCGTCGGTCGCGCGATGCTGGGATAGCTGCGCGGCGGGATGGTCCACGACGACCTGGCGAACCGGCCAGTGATCTACGGATTTTCGAGGATTATGTCGTGCTTCGCCTGGTGCCGCGGCGCGTTCCAGCAGGTGCTGGCGAGCCAGCGTGGCCCGGTTGAGGCCACGCTGGCTCAGCACATCGGTCACTGCAGCGGCCCGAAGAACGCCTGCAGGTCCGCCGCTAGCTGGGCCGGGGCCTCCATTGCCGGGAAGTGCTGGCCGCGCGGGAACTCGGTCCAGTGCGCACCGGCCGGCGCGGGGACCAGCTTGCGTGCCGTCCCGTCGGCGCCGAAGACCGCGAATCCCTGCGGTACGGTCGGCGGCGCGCCCCAGTCGGACGAGTGCGCCTGGTCGTAGAGGGTGTGCGCGGCGGTGGCGCCGGAGCCGGTGAACCAGTACAGGCTGACCGTGGTGAGCAGCTGGTCGCGGTCGACGGGCAGGTCGGTCCACTCGTGAACCTTCTCGGCGATCCAGGCGAGCTGCAGCAGCGGTGAGTCGGCCAGGCCGTAGCCGATGGTCTGCGGGCGGCTGTTCTGGATCGCCAGGTAGCCGGAACCTTCCCGCTTGAACGCATCCATCCGGCCCAGGATCAGCTTGTCGACCGGGTCGTTCTCGTCGAGCCGGCCGGCCATCCCGGGGATGAAGGTGGCGGTCGCGGCGGCGGTCAGCGGATCGGTCACCACGTGTACGCCGATCACATGCTCACCGTCGAGGCCGGCGACCATGCCGGACACGCCGGCGCCAATGTCGCCGCCGTGCACGCCGTACCGCTGGTAGCCGAGCCGACGCATCACCTCGGCCCAGGCGCGTGCGGTGCGGCCCATCGCCCAGCCGGCCGTGCCCAGCGGGGTCGAGAAGGCGTACCCGGGCAGGGACGGTGCTACGACGTGGAAGGCCTGGCCCGCACCCGGGTTTACCAGCGGCTCGATCAGGTGCAGGAACTCGGCGACCGAACTCGGGAAGCCGTGCGTGATCAGCAACGGCTTCGCGTCGGGCTGGCCGGATTTGATGTGCAGGAAATGGATGCGCTGGCCGTCGATCTCGGTGGTGAACTGTGGGTACTGGTTGAGCTGCGCCTCTTGGGCGCGCCAGTCGTACCGCGTGCGCCAGTACTCGGCGAGCTGCTTCAGGTAGCCCAGCGGTACGCCGCGGGCCCACTCCACGCCGGGCAGCTCGCCGGGCCAGCGAGCATTGGCGAGGCGGTTATGCAGGTAGTCGACGTCGGCCTGGGGGATCTCGATACGGAAGGGCTGCATGCCGTGGCTCATCAGGCTTCTCCTCGTCAACGGGGCCGGTACGGCCGAGCGCTCAGCCAGGGCTCTTGTGCTCACGCAGAGAAGGCTAGAGACAATAGAGGAAAGTACCGTTCCTAGATTGTCGTCAGGATCGAAGAATGCTGGAAACTTCGGCGCGGCTGCTGCGCCTGCTGTCCCTGCTGCAGGCCCGGCGCGACTGGACCAGCACCGAGCTCGCCACCCGGCTTGGCGTCACCACCCGCACCATCCGCAATGACATGGAACGGCTGCGCGGACTCGGCTATCCAGTCGACGCGCGGCCGGGTGTGGCCGGCGGGTACCGGCTCGGCACAGGCGGTGCCCTGCCGCCGCTGCTGCTCGACGACGATGAGGCGGTAGCGGTCGCGATCGGATTGCGCACCGCCGCGAGCGGCTCGATCGCCGGGATCGAGGAGACCTCGGTGCGTGCGCTGGCGAAACTGCAGCAGGTGCTCCCCTCACGGCTGCGCCATAAGGTCAGCGCTTTCCAGTCGTACGCGCTGCCGATGCCGTCGCGCGGCCCGCAGGTGGATCCGGACGTGCTGACCGTGATCGCGAGCGCGTGCCGGGACCATGAGCAGCTCCGGTTTGACTACCAGGCGCATTCCGGGGCCGCCAGCCAGCGCTCAGTAGAGCCGTACCGCCTGGTTAACGACCGGCGGCGCTGGTACCTGGTGGCCTGGGACGTGGGCCGGGACGCCTGGCGTACCTTCCGGGCCGACCGGATCGAGCCGCGGACGCCGGCAGGGCCGCGCTTCACGCCCCGTGCGCTACCACCCGACCGGGAGATCGCGGCGCAGGTGGCACGCGGAGCCGCCGAGGCGACGTGGCGGTACCGGGCGCGGGTGATCGTCCACGCGCCCGCGGCATACGTGCGAGACCGGCTGCCGATCCCCGTGACCGTGGAGTCCCTGGGCGAGGACCAGTGCGCGTTCGAGCCGGGCTCAGACCATCCAGAGCTGCTCGCCCTCTATCTGGGAATGCTGGACGCGGACTTCCACATCGTGGACTCACCGGAGCTGGTGGACTCGCTGCGCAAGCTGACAAGGCGCTATCAGCGCGCGATCGACTCCAGCCAGCAGGCATCTGGCTAGCTCCGCGCCGCAGCCGCTGCCCGTTCAGGGATCCTTCAACGTGCGATGCGGCCATATCGATTAGGGTCGGTCTCGCTATTGGCCGGCTGTTGGAGTGTCGCCGTCCAGATTTATTTGCCTGATCTGCGCGGCGCTCGGACGGACCCTGCGGGAACGGCCCAAGCAGATCGATGTTTTTGTTGTCCAAAGGAGTGAGCGGCCGCAGCTCAGAACGTGTGCCGGCGGCGCCTGAAAAGGAGGACCCCGGGTGCGCGTTAAATTTCGGCCCTAGCTCATCCGAGCTGAGGGAGCACCTGTTGTCTGAGTCGGCGGGGGGGTTGCCGCATGGACGTCGCCGTGCCTAACATGAAGCGTTTTTGTCGTCTGGCCAGCCCCGGGAGGAGCCGATGGCGTCTCGAACCCGTCCCCTGGCGTTGTTTTCTGTTGTGTCTGCACTGTCCACGCTGGCGCTGGTGACCTCGCCGATGGCCGCGGACGCCGGGTCTGTCTCCGTCAGCACGCCGGTGAACGTCACGCATGACCTCTTCGCCGACAACGAGGAGTCGCTGGGCATGAACGGCTCAGGGACGCTGCTGGCGGGGGCCTGGAACGACTTCGATTTCAACGATGGCTGCGGCTTCGCCTTCTCCACCACCGGAGGGAGCACCTGGGCGCCGCGCACGTTCGTACCGGGGTTCACCAAGTTCACCAATGATCCGAACGTGGCCGGGACGGGCTCGTTTGATGTGGCCGGTGACCCTTCGGTTGCGTGGAACCCGAGATTTCACACGTTCGACGTGGTCTGCCAGGCCTTCGACGTGACCCCGCCATTCCCGATCCAGCTGCTGGGCACGACGTTCGACCCGGCGAAGGCCAATCCGAACGCGGGCGAGAACCTAAGCTACGGGGCGGCCGCGTGGACGCACCCGGTCTCGGTCGCCACCGGCATCAGTACCGGCACGATGAAAGGCAGCAACGGCCAGTTCCCTGACCATGAGTCGATCATGGTCGACACCAGCACCGCGGCCGGGCACCATTTCGGGCGCATCTATGTCACCTGGGCGAAGTTCAACGGGTCTGGCCGCTCACCGATCCAGGTCGCGTTCTCCGATGACAACGGCCAGCACTGGACCGGGCCGATCACTGTGAGCGACAAGGGCCACCAGTTCGACCAGGATGCCCGCATCAATATCGGCCCCGACGGCACGGTGTACGACACCTGGATCAACTCGCCGAACGAGGTGAGCCTGACCGGCAACCAGGCCATGGCCGCGGCTTCGGCCGACGGCGGCCGCACCTGGAGCTCCAGCACTACGGTCGCGCCGGTCCTGGACCCAACACCAGGGCTGCTGCCCAATTCGAACTACCGGGTCTTCGCCGACGTCACCTCCGCGGTCGATCAATCGACGGGGCAGCTCGCCGTCGCCTACACCGATCAGCGCAGCGGCGCCTCCAACGTGTGGGTCACCCACGCGCGTTCCGGTGGATCGATCTCGTCGTTTACCACGCCAGTTCGCGTGAAATCCAGCGCGAACGAGGAGTTCTTCCCCTGGATGTCGGCCGCGCCTGACGGGCGGGTCGACCTCGTCTACTACGACCGCAGCTGCGATCCCGCGAACACGCGCAACTGCGTCACACTGTCCTCGTCGTTCGACAGCGGGGCGAGCTGGACGAACACCCCGGTCACCACCAGCGGTTTCAACGGTGACACGTTCCAGGCCTGCCTGGCCTTCGTCCAGCCTTCGAACTGCGGCGTCTTCTTCTTGGGCGATTACATCGCGGTCGGGTCCACCAACGGTAAGGCCCAGATGCTCTACACCGGCAACGGGCCCTCCGCCATGGATGTGTTCTCGGTCCAGGCGGGCTTCTGAAAAGACAGCCGAGCCTATTCGGCGTGTGGCTCTTGCCGCCTGCGCAACGGGTCGATCCGGTTGCTCCGTGCGGCCCGCCAAATGATCACCGCCACGTGGAGTGTCCGAAGACGACGAGTTCGTGGATGGCAGCCCTGCGTGGTACTCGGGCATGAGCCGGCGCCTGCGCAGATGACGGCAGCTACGGGCGTCATTCACATCGAGCGCTCGTTGCCGAACGCGGAAGCGCCACTCAGCCAGCCGAGCGGCCTAGAAGCTGCCGAAGTGCCTCTTGACGATCACCTTCCGCTCACCAGGTCCCGCGCTGGGCAACCTGACCGCGACGCAGATCACCTTCTTGGGCACGTCGAGCCCGGCGACGCCCAAGCACCGCCGACAGGGCTGACGTCCGCCTCGGCGATGCCTTCTCGCTCACCAAGGCTCTCGATGACCTGCTGGAACGCGACGGCGATCACCTGGTAGCCAGTCGAATTTGCATAGATGTTCGGTCGGATGGGAGACGGGGCGCACATCCTGTGGGGCTCGATTACCCGCCGGCGTCACCCGCCAACCGGGTCGCCGAAGGCGAACGGCCGCGGGTACAGCGAGGGCTGGAAGCTCTCGAACGCGGGCGGGACGGGGACGACCGTGTTGCCCACCGCGAAGATGTTGAAGGTCGGGCCGAGCACGGCCGCCTGGCCGTTCAGATTGTCCGGGTCGAGCGCCGTGAGGTCCCACTGGCCGCTGTCGAGGCGGTTCATCAGGACCTGGACCGCGGTGATCGTCTCGGCCGGGGTGAACGTGCAGTGCCCGGCGCGGTGGACGAAGACCTGCTGAAGCAGGGACTGGTCGCCGGCCTGGTCCACGACGCTGCTGTAGGCCTGCTCGTTCTGCGGGATCACCAGGCCGTCCCCGGTGGTGTGCATCGACAGCACGGGCACTGGCAGCTGCCCAGTGAACGTGATGTTGTGCTCCAGGTAGTCGGCGGCCGAAACGTTGGGGCTGATCCGGTCGCCCACATTAAGCTTTGCCAGATCCCTGGTCAGGCTGAGCCTGGCGGCCTGATACAGCGCCGTAACCTCTTGCAGGTCAGCCGACTTCGACAGCTGGGCCGAGTAGTTCACGCCGGTGTTCCAGGACGGGTTTCCGCCCGCCCTGGCCTCCAGTTCCGCGCGGAAGTCGAAGATAAAGGGGAAGTCAACCTGGGTATCCCACGTGAACTGGTTCAGCTCCTGGTCGGCGAAGTCGCTCGGTGCTGGCTCCGTGGACAGCGGGTCGAACCAGCCGGGAGTATCCCCCAGCGCCGCGGCGAGGGCGAGCCTGGCCCGGCCCCGCGCTGTCGTTTGCGCTCGCTGGGCGGCCTGCTCCGCCTGACTCAGGTTCGCGCTCGGATCGGTGATATTGACGACCTGGACGTCCGGGTCGATCAGCCGCTGGAAGGCGTACTCCGCGTCAAGCGCGGTGTTCCACGTGGCTACCCCGCCGGCGAGCACGCCGCACATGGGCAGCGCCCCGCTGAACCTATCCGGGTACCGCTGAATCAGCCCAGCGGTGATGATGCCGCCGAGCGAGTGCCCCCACGCCACGGTCTGGCTGGGTGTACCGAAGGTCTGGTCGAAGACGTCCAGCGTGCTGATCTGATCGGGCAGCGCCTGCTGGATCGCCCAGCCGGTGGTGGCGTAGGACGAGCCCGCCAGCGCGAACCCGTGCGCGAGCATGTACCCGGCCGTGACCGGGTCACCGGCGTCCCTGGCTGGGTTCGGCGAGCCCGGCACGACGTAGCCGTGGCTGTAGAGGAAAAGCGTGCCGTTCCAGGCACCGGCCGGGCATTCGATCTTGTATGTCGCCCCGTCCGGCAGCGTCCCCGTGACCGGCGTCACGGTACCGGATCCGCCGCACTGCTGATCCGAGGCCACCGCGGGTCCCGCGGTGGTGAATGCCGCAGTCACCAGGGCCACGGAAACGAAGATGCCAGCGAGTCTTTTTGTCCGGTTCACGGCTTCGCTCCATATCGTCACGCCATTGTGATGAATGACCGCTGAGAGGACTGTAACCCGTTTGCACCGACGGCGACATCCGCGCGCCCATAGCGCGGCATGAGCGCCTGCCCGTCCGGGCCCGCCCGCCAGGGGCGGGCAGGCCGGGCCCTTGGACGGAGCAGATAGCGCCGTCCGACATCTGTCAATGACCGGCGACATGAAGGGGATCACATGCGCCTCATCAAGAGACTTTGCGCTGCAGCCGGAGCTGGGTGCCTCGCCGCCGCGCTGGCCGGGGCGGCGGCGACGCCCGCACTTGCCGACTACGGGACGGGCGCGCAGTACCAAATCGAGATCTCGGCCTGAGGTCGAGGCTGCACAATGCCGAAACTTCGTTTTACCTGGTGTGTACCCGAGGACCAGCCGTTATACGGCGCTGTGAAAGCACCCCGGCCCAGTGAACCCCCTGACCGGCAGGGGGTTCACTTAACTGGCCAACGTGAGTTCCGTTTGGGCCGCCAGCGGATTGCGGCCCCGGGTCCCCGGCCGGGCGTCAGGCCGCTGAGCCCCAGGCCATGCCCCGCGGCCGGAAGGTCGAAAAGGGCGTGATCTGGCGGAGGCCGCTACCGTCTGGATGGATCTTGTAGAGCGCGTAGAGGCCGTCATTTTCGAGCCGGAGGACGATCCAGCGCCCGTCGGGGGAGTAGGAGTTGCCGAAGGCCAGCGGGCCGCCGGCCGGGTAATGGGTCACCCAGAACAGGCCGGTCCCGTCGGGCCGGATGGTGGCGGTGTTGACCGTGCCGCCCGCTTGGGAGATGAACATGATGCGACCGCTGTCGGGTGACCAGTCCTCCTTGGTACCGACTTGGTTGGAGAACGGAGTCAGCTGGTGGAGATGGCTGCCATCGACGCGCGACACGAAAAGTGCCGAACCGGTGCGCGAGAAGCATGTGAAGGCGAGCATCGTGCCGCTGGGTGAGACTTCGGGGTCGGTGACGCCGCGGCCCTCGCAGGAGGTGATCCAGCGCCGGCCGGTGCCGGCCAGGGTCATGCTCCAGATCGCATCGCGATGGCCGTTGAATGCCTCATAGAAGATGCGCTGCCCGTCGGGACTGAACGACGGCGTGGCCTCGCAAATGTCGCCGTTGGCGAGCGGCAGGACCACCATGCGGCTGCCGTCGGCGTTCATGTAGGCGACGTTGGCGCAGGTGCTGGGGGTATCGAGCTCGAAGACGATGAGCCTGCTGTCGGGCGACCAGTGGGGCTGCTCGAGATTGTCGCCATTGAGGAAGGTGAGCTGGCGCTGGCCGGTGCCATCGGGCTTGATTGTGTAGATCTGGTCGCCGGTGCCGGTGTCAGCCCGGAACGCGATCAGGCCGTTCGGTCCCGGGACCGTCGCTAGTGCCGGGCCGCCGAGCCCAGCGAGACCCAGCGTGGTCAGCGCCGCCGCCACAACAGTCAGCTTGCGCATAGGGTCCTCCTTTTGCCTCTCTTGGCTCTCTTGAGGCGTGCTAGGTCAGCGCCGGAGTGAGCACGTCGCAGAACAGCTCGAAACCGCTTTCCAGGTCTGGGTGGCGGCCCGTGTTCCCCGTAGAAGCTCCGCGAGACGAACTCAAGGTCGCCGTTGGGCAGTGGGCGGAACGTCGTGCCGAGCGTGGCCACACCCGCGTCCCGCGTCGTCGGCCTACCGGCGATCGAGAGCTTCTCCGGCAACCCCTTGAAGGTGTTCATGAACGTGATCGTGCCGTCAGCCTTCTGGATCGGCTCGGCAGGTCCAGTCGCCTGCCCTGCCCCGAACTCATGCGGCGTCATCCGGCAAGAGCGGCACAGTACGCGGGGACGTCCCCGGAGATCACCGGGTCGTGCCCGGCTTCAAACAGCAGGTTTTCCTGATCATCGCTGAGCACCCTGCCAGCCGCGATAAGAACGGATCCACCGTTCGGGATGATCACGTGGGTGGTCACGCCCAGGTCGCCGTTGATCCCGGTGGTGAAGTCGAAGGTGTGGGTGAAGTCGGCGGTATCTGACAGGCTTACGCCGTTCGCCGAGTCTGTCCCTCTCAACTGGATGTGGGCCAGGGAGCGGATCAGGCTCCCCTGCTGGTCGTAGAAGAACTGCACGTCGGTAGCGAAGTTCTCGTGGATTGTGATGGGAAAACCGCACGTCTCGGTGTCCACATCGGTGAAAGAACCCTGGAAGTGCTGGAACGTCGGCTCGGCGGCACGGGCGAGCGGGGCGTTCACGCCCGCAAGGCCCACTGCGGCCAGGCCCGCCGTTATTGCCGCGCGTCGAAGTACTCGTCCCATAGTGACCGATCCCCCTTCTGGCCCGCCGATCGAGTCAGCCTGCCGGGACTACACTTCTCGGTTGGCGCGGTCAGGCTCATATCAGACACGCTGCAGCTTGCTCCTGCCCGGTCGGAAGGCGGTCGCAGATTGCTCGAAACGCTGGTAGGAGGCCGCCTCGCCGCCCCGTGGAGCGCCCTGGCCGGAGTCTCGGGCCGGTGCTAGTTTGCTGCCATGTGGGGGGCTTGTGAGTTCGAGTTCCGCATCCTCGGGCCGGTCGAGGTCTCGAACGGAGCCGGGGTCTTGCGGCTGGGCGGGCCGAAACAGCGGGCACTGCTCGCCGACCTGATCTTGAACGCGGGAACCACCGTTTCCACTGCTCGACTGATCGAGGACCTATGGGGGAACCACCCGCCACCGACCGCCGAGCATACGGTGGAGGCCTACATCTCACGGATCCGCCGCATTCTCCGAGATGATTCCGCGCGGGAGGTTCTCCTGACGAAACCGCCCGGGTATCTGCTGGACGTCGGGCGCGACCGCGTGGATGCGTTCCGGTTCGAGCAGCTCGTCGAGGAGGGAACGGCGGCAGCCGGCCGGGGTGACGATAACCAGGCCTCGGCGGTGTTGCGCGGCGCGCTCGGCCTCTGGCGCGGCGATGCCCTCGCCGACGTCTGCGAGGCGCCGTTCGCCCGCGGCGCCGCGCGGCGGCTGGCGGACCGGCGGCTGCTCGCGCTGGAGCGGCGCATCGAATTCGATCTCCGGCTCGGCCGGGCCCAGGACCTGATCGCGGAGCTGGAGGCGCTGGCTGCGGCCCATCCGTACCACGAGCCGTTCCAGGCGCAGCTCATGCTGGCGCTGTACCGGTCGGGGCGGCAGACCGAAGCGCTGGCGGCGTTCCGCCGCGCGCGGGTCTTGCTGGTCGATGAGCTCGGCATCGAGCCGGGACCAGAACTCAGGAAGCTGGAACAGGCGATCCTCCGCCAGGATCCGGAACTCGGCGGGGATCGGGTTGCACATACAGGCACCGCCACCCAGCGAGGCTCTCCTCCGGGGACCGCGCCGCGGCCGGCCTTGCCACCTCGCCGGGCACCTCGCCGAAGGCGCGCGCTGGTCGCCGCGGGGCTGGCGCTCGCCGTGGCCGCGACGGGCGTGCTGGTTGCGCTGCGGCAGTCGGCGACCGGCGCGCGCGTTCCCGCCTCGGGCGTGCACGCCAACGCCGTCGTATTTGTCGACCTCACTCGAACCGCGGTGCTTGGGCAGGCCGACACGCACGGACGTCCCGCAGGGATTGCCGCGGGGTTTGGCCGCCTGTGGGTCACTGATACTGCGAACGGACGGGTACTTGTCCTGGACCCGGCGACGTTTCGGATCGAGGATCAAATCCCTCTCGGCCGCGACCCGACGGGC
>Ga0137375_10005587_pt1 | contig 14938 bp, 17 predicted proteins | sample SagtaG_24_FD_104936 | JGI IMG/M metagenome (GOLD analysis project Ga0137375, IMG submission 104936) | Vadose zone soil microbial communities from Sagehorn Ranch, Mendocino, California, USA - Sage1_R_113_16 metaG | ecosystem: Environmental > Terrestrial > Soil > Vadose zone | place: USA...
CCGCTTGCCTCGCTCCCGACCGCGGTGACGACGCCCGTGCGGCAGTCCGTCTCGGCAGAAGCGGGAATGATCAGCCCGAGGTTCGTCTCCGACTCCTCGTCGGACGGCTGGATCACGACGTAGTCGTCGAGCGGCTCGAGCGAAAGGTCGATCCCGCGTGTCTCCGGCTCCTGCATGCCCTAAAGCTACAGCCGCCCGGCCTCGATGATGCGCTGGAGGAATTGCTGTGTCCGGGGCTCGGCCGGAGCGCTGAGGATTTGCTCCGGCCGTCCCTGCTCCAGGATCACGCCTTCGTCGAGGAAGCAGATCCGGTCGGCGATGTCGCGCGCGAAGCTCATCTCGTGCGTGGCGATCAGCATCGTCATGCCGCCCGCAGCCAGCTCGCGGATCACCTCCAGGACCTCCGCAACGAGCTCCGGGTCGAGCGCGCTCGTCACCTCGTCGAGCAGCATCAGGTCGGGTCGCATCGCGAGCGCGCGCACGATCGCGACACGCTGCTGCTGGCCGCCCGAGAGCGAGTCCGGAAAGTCGTTGCGCTTGTCGGCGAGACCGAAGCGCGCGAGGAGCGCGATCGCTTCGGACTCTGCCTCGGCTCGAGACCTCCGCAACGCGAGCGTCGGCGCGAGCGTCACGTTGCGCAGGACGCTCATGTGCGGGAAGAGGTTGTACGCCTGGAAGACGATGCCGATTCGGCGCCGAATCCGGTTGACGTCCACGTTGCGCGCGGTGATTTCCTGACCTTCGACGACGATCCTCCCCGCATCGATCACCTCGAGCAGGTTCACGCAACGGAGCAGCGTTGACTTGCCCGACCCGGAGGCCCCGATCAGGCAGACCACCTCGTGCTCCGCCAGCGCCAGGTCGACGCCGCGCAGCACCTCCAGCCGGCCGAACGACTTTTGGACGCTCTCCAGGAGCAGCGCCTCGCTCACGCGCCGGCCGCCTGCCGCCGGCGCCGGTCACGCAAGACGAGCCAGTCCGTGAAGCGCGCGAGCGGAATCGTCAGAGCGACGAACAGCAGCGCTGCCGCGACGTACGACGTGTAGTTGAACGTCGCCGCCGCGTCGATCTGCGACTGCTTGAAGGCCTCCACGGATCCGAGGAAGCCGACGAGCGCCGTGTCCTTCTGCAGCCCGATGAAATCGTTCAGCAGCGGCGGGATGACGCGACGGACGGCCTGAGGCAGCACGACCGTACGGAGTGCTTGCCAGTGGGTCAGTCCCAGTGACCGTGCCGCGGCCGCCTGGCTCGGATGCACGGACTCGATACCCGCGCGGTACACTTCGGACACGTACGCGGTGTAGACGAGGACGAGCGCGACGATGCCCCAGAACGTTGTCGAGAGCGGCACGTGGTTCAACCGCAGCGCCGGCGCGCCGAACCCGAGCATGGCGATCACGAGGATGGTCGGCACGCCGCGGAAGAAGTCTGCGTACCCGATACCGAGCAGTCGCAGAGGCAGGGCCGCCGGACCGGGCAGGCTGCGCAGGATCGCCAACAGCAGTGCGAAGACAAGGATGAACGCCTCCGCGATGGAGAAGATCTTCACGTTCAGCAGGAACGCGCGCGAGATCTCGGGCAGCGAGTCCTTGAACTGATCCCAGTCGAAGAACGTCCGGCGCACCTCCGGCCACCCCGGCGCGTGCGTGATCGCGACGGCAAGCAGTGTGAAGAAGACGACCGTGCTGGCGACGGCGATCACGATGCCGCGGCGGCCCTCGCCGCCGGACATCACGCTGCCGAGGATCCTCGAGCCGCGGTTCTCGTTCAGCGCGCTACTTCAGGACGGGCGCGCCCGCGACCTTCGAGAGCCACTTGTCCTGGATCTGCTGCAGCGTCCCGTCGGACTTCAACTCGGACAAGGCCTTGTTGACGCAGCGCACGAGCGAATTTCCCTTCTGGAAGACCAGACCGAAGTGCTCGCCGCTCGCGCTCGTCGGGAACTGCCCGAGGATCTTGCTGTTCGGCACCTGTGCAGCCGTCACGTAGAAAGCGGTCGGGAGGTCGACGACGAGTGCGTCGGTCTGTCCATTCTTGAGCGCGGCAACCGCTGCGTCGTTCGTCTCGTACACGGCGGGCTGCTTCGAGGGCTTGATGTTGTCCTTGATGTACTGGTAGCTCGTCGTGCCGATCTGCACGCCGAGCTTGTGCGGCTTCAGATCGGCAACGGACTTCGCGTTCGCGATCTTCGTGCCCTTTTTGACCACGATCGCCTGGTTGACGTTGTAGTAGGAGTCGCTGAAATCGACCACCTTCGCGCGCGCGGGGGTGAAGGAGATCTCGTTCACGTCGAAGTCGAACTTCTTCGGGCCGGGCGCGAACGAGGTGTTGAAGGGGACGACCACCCACTTGACCTCGCTCTTGGCGAAGCCGAGCTTGTCGGCAACTGCGTAGGCGACGGCGCTCTCGAAGCCCTCGCCGGACCGCGGATCGCTGACTTTCCACGGCGCCTTCTCGTTCCCGCCGAACCAGGGTGGGTAGGCCGGATTGTCGGTGCCGACGGTCAACTGGCCGGCGTTGACGAGGTTGAGATCGCCTTTGTCGCAGGAGGCCGAACTGCTGCTGCCCGAGGACTTGTTGCTCGAGCCGCCGCAGCCCGCGGCCGCGAAGGCGAGGGCCGCAACGAGGAGGAGAGCGAAGGATCGACGCACGCGGGCGACACTACCACGCTGATACTTGGCTCCAAATGCGCGTCGGCCGCCACGAGGTCCCCTTCTCGAATCCCGACAAGCCGTACTTCCCTGCGGTCGGCCTGAGGAAGGGCGACCTCGTCTCGTACTACCTTGACGTCGCCGACTGCGCTCTGCCGCATCTGCGCAAGCGGCCGTTCCACATGGTGCGCTACCCGAACGGCGTCGACGGCGACTTCTTCCACCAGAAGCGCGTCCCCGCGCATCCCGAATACGTTGGCGAGCAGTTCGTGCAGTTCCCGAGCGGGCACTCGACCGTGTTCGCGCTGATCGACAACGCGGCTGCGCTCGCCTGGGTGATCAATCTCGGCTGCATCGAGCTGCACACCTGGCATTCGCGCGTGCCGGAGATCGAGAAGCCCGACTACCTCCTGATCGACCTCGACCCCACCAGCGACGGCCAGTGGCCCTATGTGCGCGAGATCGCGCTCGTCGTGCGCGACGTGATGGAGGAGCTCGGGCTCTCGGCGTATCCGAAGACATCAGGGGCGACGGGACTGCACATCATGGCGCCGATCAAGCCGGAGCTCCCGTTTCCCGATGTTCGCCGCTTCGCGAAGGCGCTCGCCGAGGAGGTCGAGCGGCGCGTCGGCGATCAGGAGGTCGCGACGACGACCTGGCGCGTTGCCGAACGCAAAGGCGTGTTCGTCGACTTCGGCCAGAACTCACGCGACAAGACGATCGCGTGCGCCTACTCCGTGCGCCCGAGCCCGGACGCACGAGTGTCCGCGCCGCTGCGCTGGGAGGAGGTGGCCGATGTCGATCCGGCTGACTTCACCGTGCAGACGATGCGTGACCGGATCGCGAGCGTGGGCGATCTCACCGGCGGCATGTGGCGGCGTAAACGGACCTTGAAGCCCTTGTTCGCGAAGCTCGGTCTAGACGCGCCCGGCTAGGAGGCTTTCGAACGTCGGGTCGCCCTTGCGGCGCGGCGGCCTGACCTCGCGCCAGGTGCACTGCTCCGGATCCTTGTCGTCGCGGAACCGGATGAAGCGCGTGCCGTGACGGAACCGGTTGCCCTGCACCTTGTCGTAGCGCACCTCCGCCACCAGCTCCGGGCGGACGGCCGACTCCTCGAGCTCGCCGGTCCCCCAGCGGTTCGGCTCCGAGAACCCTCGGTCGGGCGCCCCTTTCAGCAACGGCTCGATCCGGTCGAAGATCTCCTTGTGCCGACTTGCCGCCACCGCGGCCGAGCCGACGTAGTCCATCTTCCCGCCCTTCCCGTACAGGCCGAACAGCAGCGTCGCAATGCGCGCCGGCTTCTCTTTCCAGCGCACGCCGACGATCACGCAGTCCGCGGTCTTGTGCGGCTTGACCTTCAGGACGCCCTCGCGTGATCCCGGCAGGTACGGCAGCCCGAGCCGCTTGGCGATCACGCCGTCAAGGCCCGCCGCTTCGAAGCTGTTCAGCCAGCCCTGAGCCGCGTCGGTGTCGTCCGTGGTCGGCGAGAGGCGGAAGCCGTCGGCGCGCTGCTCCAGCTCCCGGCGCCGTTCTTCGAGCGGTCTCTTGTGCACCGCCTCTCCGTTCCACAGGAGCAGATCGAAGACCACGAAGTCGGCCGGGATCTCCGCCGACAGCTTGCGTACGCGCGACTCGGCGGGGTGTAGGCGGAGCTGCATCGAGTCGAAGTCGAGGACCCCGTCCCGGGCGATCACGATCTCCCCGTCGAGCGCAGAATGGGGAGGAAGCAGATCACCGAGGGGGCGCAGCTCCGGGAAGTAGCGGAGGAGCGGCCGGCCGTTCCGCGACCAGAGCGCCAGGTCGCCGCCGTCGTTCTCCAGCACTCCGCGGAATCCGTCCCATTTGGGCTCGAACTGCCATCCGTTCGAGTCAGGCAGCTCCTTGACGAGCTGAGCCTCCATAGGTGGGAAGGGGACGTTTGGACCGGGCACGCCGTGGAACCCTAATGTCGTGGGAGAGCTCGACGGGGTCTGGGCGGTCGAGCGTGCCTCAGGCGCGCTGCCACCCCTGCACGGGTGCGTCAAGCGCATCCACGGCACCCGGGGCACGACGGGGTTTCCTCGCTTCCCCGGGATGCCGTTCGAGGTGCGGGGGCTCGAGCTGCATTACCGGGGCCCGTTCGCCTTGCTCGTGGACAAGCTCGAGCGGCGCAACGGCGGTTATCTCGGCCGAGCCACCGTGCTCGGCCGCGAGTTCGGCGAATTCACATTGAGGAGGTTGGATCCGATGGGCCAGTTGAAGGAGCAGCTGATCAAACACATCGACGAGGCGCATGCGCTGGAGCAGAACGTGCTGCGCATGCTCGACTCGATGATCTCCGACACGGACGATCCGCAGATGCTCGATGCGCTCGAGCACCACAAGATGCAGACGCAGGGTCACGCAGATCGCATGGCGCAGCGCCTCGAGGCGCACGACCGGTCACCGTCTGCGGTGAAGCAGATTGGCGGCGTTCTCGGGGCGCTCGCGAAGATGCCGCTCGACTTCATGCGCGGCGAGAAGGCCGGCCGAAACGCCCGGGACGGCTATGCGACGGAGCACCTGGAGATCGCGAGCTACGAGCTTCTACGGCGGATCGCGGAGAAGGCGGGCGACGAGGAGACGGCCCAGGCCGCGCGGGAGATTATCGAGGAAGAGAAGGTGATGGCGATGCTGATCGCCGACAACTGGGACAAGTTCGCCGAGCTGTCCCTCAAGGAGGAAGGGATCACGGTCTAGCCGCAACGGCCACAACGGCCACGCCCGGTGCCAGGCACGGGCCGTGGCCGTTTGGGCCTCCTCCTAATTCAGCCAGGGGGCGAGAAACCCCTCGATGTCGCGGCAGCCGCGGGGGCGTTCGAGCCGCGCGGCGACCACCCGTCCCTCGACGACGACGAGCGTCGGCACGGTCCCGATCTTGAAGCGCTTCAGCAGATCGGGGCGCTCCTCCTCGGCGACGCGGACGACCTGGAACGTCCCGTGGTTCCGTCGCCGCTGCAGCACCTGGGCGAGGAAGCCCTCGACTCGGCGGCATTGACCGGAGAGGCTCGAGTGGAAGAACACCAGCCTGGGCTGTTCTTGCTCCAGCGCGGGAGTGGCCACTGCCATGTCGCACCTCCGATGGTTCTTGAAGGGCGAGGACTTGGCCCTTGCCGGGAAACGAGTGGATTCTTCTCAAAATCTGCGTTTTCGTAACCTCGTAACCTCGGCTCGATCCACCACGTCTAAGCTCACGCGATGAGGAGGGTCGCCGTCACAGGCCTCGGCGCGGTCACGCCGATCGGAAACGACGCCCGCTCCACCTGGCGGGCCGCAGTCGCTGGGGAGAGCGGGATCGACTGGATCCGGTCGTTCGACGCGAGCGAGGCTCCGGTCAAGGTGGCCGCGGAGGTCAAGGACTTCGACCCGGCCCAGGTGGCCTCGCCGAAGGAGGTGCGGAAGCTGGAGCGAAACGTCCTGCTCTCGCTAGGCGCGGCGCGCGAGGCTATGGGCGACGCGGGGCTGAACGGCTTCGACCCGATGCGGGTGGGAGTCGTGTTCGGGACGGCGATCGGCGGCGTCAACGGGATCCTCGAGCAGGAGGAGATCCGGCGCGACCGCGGCCCCGACCGCGTCTCGCCGAACTTCCTCCCCAACGTCCTCGTCGACTCCGCCAGCGGCCAGCTGGCGATCTCGCTCGGAATCAAGGGCCTGAACTACGCGATCGTGTCTGCGTGCGCCACGGGCTCACACGCGATCGGCGAGGGCGCGGAGGTGATCAAGCGCGGCGATGCGGACGCGGTCCTGGCCGGCGGCGCGGAGGCGTGCATGCACCCGCTGATCCTGGCGGGCTTCACCGCGATGCGCGGGCTCGCCGTCGAGAACGAGGATCCGCCGCGCGCGTCACGTCCTTTCGACGCGACGCGGGCCGGCTTCGTGATGGGGGAGGGTGCGTGCGTGCTCGTGCTCGAGGAGCTCGACGCGGCGCGCGCTCGGGGGGCGACCCTCTACGCCGAGGTGCTCGGGTACGGCGGGTCGAATGACGCGCACCACATGGCGCAGCCCGAGCCGGAAGCGACGGGCGTGGCGGAGATGATGCGCGCCGCGCTGCGCCGGGCGAATGTCGAGCCCGACCGGGTCGGTTACATCAACGCCCACGGCACCTCCACGCCGCTCGGCGATCTCGCAGAGACGAAGGCGATCAAAGAGGTCTTCGGCGCCCACGCCTACGAGCTCGCCGTCTCGTCGACGAAATCCGTGATGGGCCACACGTTCGGCGCTGCCGGCGCGATCGAAGGGATGATGTGCGTGCTCGCGCTCCACGAAGGCGTGCTTCCGCCGACGATCAACTACCGGCATCCGGATCCCGACTGCGACCTCGACTACGTGCCGAACGAGGCCCGCGAGGCGAAGATCGACGTCGCGCTCTCGAACGCGATGGGCCTGGGCGGGCACAACGGCTGCGTGCTGTTCGGGAGGCTCGACTGAGTTTCATCGTCGACCCGCCGGTAGAGGAGTACGCAGAGGCTCACTCGTCTCCCGACGGCGAGCTTTTCGAACGGCTCGCGGCAGAGACGCGCGAGAAGACGACGGCGCCGCAGATGATGGTCGGGCTGATCGAGGGCCGGTTCCTCGGAGTCCTCGTCCGCACGGTTCGCGCCCGCCGGATCCTCGAGCTCGGGACGTTCACCGGCTACTCCTCGATCTCGATGGCCCTCGCGCTGCCACCGGGCGGCCGCGTGATCACCTGCGACGTGAACGAGGAGACGACGGCGATCGCGCGGCGCTATGCAGAGGAGGCGGGCGTCGCCGACCGCATCGACTTCCGCCTGGGGCCCGCCCTCGAGACGATTGCCGGACTCGATGGGCCGTTCGAGCTCGTCTTCATCGACGCGGACAAGGAGAACTACGTCAACTACTACGAGGTCACGCTGCCGCTCCTGGCGGACTCGGGCCTGATGGTCGTGGACAACACCCTGTGGTCGGGCCGCGTGGCCGATCCGGGCGAGGGGGACGAGAACACCCGCGCCATCCGAGCCCTGAACGACCGCGTGCGCAACGATCCCCGTGTCGAGAACGTCCTCTTGACCGTCCGCGACGGGATGAATCTCGTCTGGCGGGCATGACATGATCCGCACATGAGCGAGATGGCCTCGCCGATGGCCGCCGAGCAGGAGCGAGGGCCGATTGGGAATACCCGGTCCATTGGACTGTCGATCCTGTGGGCCGTGCTCACGATCGGCATCTACACGTTCATCTGGACGTACAAGACCCACGAGGAGATCAAGCGCTACTCCGGCAACGGCGTCGGCGGAGTCATCGGGCTCGTGATCTTCATCCTCATTTCGCCGGTGACGTACTTCGTCGTCGCGTCCGAGACCCGTTACATGTACGAGGACCTCGACGGGCAGAAGAGTCCGGTCCGTGGGATTACGGGTCTTTGGTTCATTCTCCCGCTGATCGGAAGCATCGTCTGGTTCGTAAAGGTGCAGGGCGCGCTCAACCGCTACTGGCAGTCGAAGGGCGCTCCGCCGCCGTAAGCACAGCCGGCTCGAGGTTCCCAATCGAGTCCAGCACGACCTCGGCGAGCGCAAGGGCGTCGTCGGGCGGCCGGAAGGTCGGATTCGGAATCGCGACCACGAGCATCCCGGCAGCATCAGCCGAGCGGATCCCGTTCCCCGAATCCTCGATCGCGGCGCAGTGCGTCGGGTCGATGTTCAGCCGCCGCGCGGCCTCGAGGTAGACGTCCGGCGCAGGCTTCCCACGCTCGACCTCCTCCGAGGACACCGTCGCGCGGAAGCGGGGCGCCAGCCCGGACATCTCGAGCGCCTGGTCGATCAGCCCGCGATTCGAAGAGGACGCGAGGGCGAGCGGCCAGCGCTCGGCGATCCGCTCCACCGCCGCCACCGAGCCGTCGATCAGCGGCAACTGCCGCGCGTAGCGGTCGAGCATGCGTCCGACGACCTCGCGGTTGATCTCCTCGGCCGGCTCGGCGAGTCCGACGACGTCGTGCATGTAGCGCGACCACTCCGGAGAGCTCATGCCCATCATGTCGGCCTGCGCCCGGTCGCTCCAGCGCCCGCCGTGCTCCCGCGCGAATCCCTCACGCACCTCGTCCCAGAGCTCCTCCGTGTCGAGGATGACTCCGTCGAGATCGAAGACGACGGCCTCGATCACGCGGGGTGGTACTCGCCGCCGCGGTAGACCAGACCGTTGCCGGAGGCGCCCAAATCGATCGACTCGACCTCGCCCACGAAGATCGTGTGGTCGCCCGCTTCGTGCTCGGAGAAGGTCCGGCACTCGAGCCAGCCCAGCGCTCCCACGACGAGCGGGCCGTGTGAACCTTCCCGGACGTCGACGCCGATCCAGAGGGCCACCGGCGGAATTCCGCTGCGCGCGAAGTGCTGAGCGATCCCCGCCTGCGAGCCTGAGAGAAGGCTGGCGGCCCATCCGCCCGCCCGACGAATCGGCTCGTGCGACGAAGAATCCTTTCCGATCGAGATCCCGACGAGCTGGGGCTCGAGCGAGAGCGAGACGAGCGAGCCGACGGTGAGGCCGAACCACTCGCCGTCGACCTCGGTCGTGACGACGGCGACCGGGGTCGGAAAGCGCCGCATCACCTCCCTCAGCTCGTCGCCGGTCATTCGCTCGATGATATGGACGTGCATCGACGCGACGTCATCGAGCTCGGCGCGGCCGCTGTGCTGGTGGCGGCGGCCGCGGCGTCTCACTTCGCCGATGCCGAGCCCGTGCTGTCTTTCGTGCTCGCGGCGATCGCCATCGCGATTCTGGCCCGTCTCGTCGGCAGTGCGACCGAGCAGCTCGGCGTCCGCCTCGGCTCGTCGATCGCGGGCGTGATCCAATCCGCGCTCGGCAACCTGCCGGAGCTCTTCATCGCGCTCTTCGCCCTGCACGAAGGCTTGACGCGAGTCGTGCAGTCTGCGCTTGTCGGCTCTGTGATCGCGAACGGCGTGCTGGTGCTCGGGATCGCGTTCTTCGCCGGGGGCGTGCGGAACGGCACGCAGAGATTCGACTCACCGCGTGCTCGGATGTTCGCGACCCTCACGACGGTGGCCGCCGCGATCCTGGCGATGCCGACGCTTGCGCATGCGTTCCACGCGCCCGCCGCTGCGCACTCGAGGTCGCTGAGCCTCATCTGCGCCGGCGTGTTGTTGGGCCTCTTCTTCCTCACGCTCCCCGGGTTCCTCGCGGGTGGGAAGGAGGCCGCGCCCTCGCCGGCCCGGTGGACCCTGAGAGCGACGATCGTCGTGCTCGGATCGGCAGGCGTCGCTGCGGCGTTCGTCAGCGATTGGTTCGTGACGGCGCTCAGGCCGGCGACGGAGACGCTCGGGATGAGTCAGGCATTCGCCGGGCTCGTGGTGGTCGCGATCGCGGGAAACGCGGTCGAGAACGTCGTCGGAGTGCAGCTGGCAATGCGCAACCGCCCCGACTTCGCGATCTCGGTGATCATGAACTCCGCGTCGCAGGTCGCGTTGCTACTGACGCCGGTTCTCGTCTTCGCAAGCCTCTTCTTCGCGACCAACCTGACGCTCGTCTTCCCGACGCTCCTGGCGATCTCGCTGCTCTTGACGGCAGGGATCGCCGCTCTCGTGATCTACGACGGGGAGAGTACGTGGGAAGAGGGAGCGATTCTGATCGGGCTCTACGTCGCCGTCGCCGCCAGCTTCTGGTGGGGCGCCTAGAAAGGCGGAAGCGCCTCGATCGAGTGAATTCTGGTCCTTTCTGACGGGACGTCGGTAAACTCTGAGTGGACGGCGCATCGCTGCGGCCGCCGATCCCAACGCCGATGGAAACGCCGCAGCAATATCCGGATTCTGGGTCAGGCTCACGCCGTCGTATTCTCGTCGTCGACGACGATCCTTCGCTCCGCTTGCTCCTCCGCGAGACTCTCCCCGCGGACGAGTTCGAGCTCGAGGAAGTCGCCTCGGCTGAAGAGGCGCGGGACGTCGCCCGCTTCTGGCGGCCTTCGGTCGTGCTGCTCGATGTGAGCTTGCCCGGTCTCGACGGCCTCTCCTTCTGCAAGCAGCTGACGAAAGGCGCCGCTCAGGGCGAGCCGGTCGTGATCCTGCTCACCGGAACCGAGATGACCGACGCCGAGGCGCGCGAGTCCGGGGCGCGGGCGATCTTGCGCAAACCCTTCAGCCCCCTGGAGCTGATTGGGCTCGTCGATCGGCTGGACGAGACGCCGAGCGAGCTGTTGGTGCGACGTACCGAAGGCGATGCGGAGCAGCTGCTTATCTATGCGCGCGATCTCAGCCGCATCGTCGAGGTCGAGCGGGCACAGCGGCGCCTTCTGCAGCAGGCGTACCGACAAACCGTCGCGGCACTGGCCGACGCGCTCGAGGCAAAGGATCCCGCAACGCGCCTCCATGCTCAGCGCGTTCAGCACTACGCGCTCACACTCACGGAGGTCGTAGATCCCGAGCTTCTCGACGATCCGAGCCTGGAGTACGGGTTTCTCCTGCACGACGTCGGCAAGATCGGCATCGCCGACCAGCTCCTCAACAAACGAGGTCCGCTGACGACAGACGAACGTCGGGTCATCGAGCTCCACCCCACGATCGGGGCCGAGATCCTCGCGGGGGTGGCCATGCTGCACGGAGAAGGTCTGAAGGTGGTGAACTTCCACCACGAGCGCTGGGACGGCTGCGGCTATCCAGCCGGGTTGGCCGGTGAAGCGATCCCACAGGGAGCACGCATCTTCGCGCTCGCAGATGCGCTCGACGCCATGACCAGCGATCGGCCCTATCGTGCGGCGCTCAGCTGGGAGCAGGCAATCGATCAGATCCTGTCCGAGGACGGCGGGCAGTTCGACCCGAAGGTGGTGCGAGCGTTCTGCGTGCGAGAGCGACAGCTCCGCCGCATTTACAACGGGCTCGCTGCCGTGGCGGCGTAAGCGTGTCCCACGCGAAGCGACGAGCTCTGGACGGAGTTCCTCAAAGACGGCTCAGGCCGTCCAGCCGTTTCCCCGACGATCCCTCGTTCAAGGGGCCAAGGGATCCTTCCGGCCGAGGTCAATAAAGAAAGATGCCGGTGTGGGGCTGGATAGCCGTTGGAGTGACCTTCCTGGTCTTCTCCATCGGTGTGGGACTTTCGGTAGCGAGAATCCTCGGATCGATTGGCCGCGAAGTCACGGCCCTCCTCGAATCCGAAGTCTGGGCAGCAGCTCCGCCCAGCCGCGCGACCGACGAACCGCCGGAGTCCGCGCGCAACGAGGCGGAGCATGAGGCGACTCAAGAACCCGACGAGATTTCGCCACGCCGGCGAGTTCGCTGACGGTTTCCGCAATCTGCTCCGCGGCTTAACCAAGCCGACTTTCGGCGCAATCAGTCCTCAGCATAAGCCGCAGTAGTCGGCCGCCGACAGCGCCGCAGCGTTGTCGGCGGCGACACAAATCATGTTCGCCCAGTGGTCGAACGACCACTGGGCGATCGGCTAGTCCCGACTCAGAAGATCGCGCAGGTGGAGAAACCCGGCGGTGAGTCGCGCACGAGCTTCTCCGCCTCCTCGATGTCCACTTCGACGTGCATCGCCGCCATCAGGGCACTCGTCGGCCCGTAGCCCGCCGCAGTGAGCCGCACATACCGCTCGGCGAGGAGTGCTTCGGCCTCGTCGGCTGAAAGCAATTCGAACTCTTCCGCAGTCATCTCGACCTCCGAGGACAAGGGCCGCAGGCCCGGAACGTCAACGCACTACGCGTTCTAGGGCGCGTCCGTGGCTCGGTCATCCCCCAAAGAAGGCATGAGCACGCGGGTGCCGGCCCATCTCCCCCTCGACGTTCAGCGGATTTGGGGCTACCCTCCGTGCGCCGTCCGGTCGTCAAGAGAGGGGTTTTCATGCGGATCGTCAAGTTCGCGCTTGCGGTTCTCACCGCTGCGCTGGTAGTCGGAGCCGTCGCCACGGCGGGGGCAAGCGGGGGCGAGCCGCCGTCCTCTCCGGGCCTGTCGTTGAAGCCGGTCGTCGGCCCGCCGGTCAAGCCGGGTGAATTTCGCGGCGACGTGCGGAGGATCCCCCGTGGAGCCGTCATCCAGCCCGATGAGCGACCGGCACCCCGCTCGCCAGACGAGACGCTGGGAGGACCCACCTCTGATCCCGCGGTCCAGGGCTCCTCGGCCGGGGCGCCCGCTCCTGCGCCCACCAACAGCTTTGCCGGCCTCGACTTCGCCGGCTGGGGCGCAGGCTGGCCGCCGGACACGAACGGCGACGTCGGGCCGACGCACTACATCCAGACGGTCAACACGTCGATCGGGATCTTCGACAAGGCCACGGGCACCCGCGTCGCCGCATTCACCTTCGACGACTTCTTCTCGGGCACCGGCACGCCGTGCGACGACGCAAACCAGGGCGACCCAGTCGTCGTCTACGACCCGATCGGCGATCGCTGGATCGTCAGCGATTTCGCCTGGTCGAACTACACGAGCGGCGCGATGTACCAGTGCTTCGCCGTCTCGAAGAGCGCCGATCCTGTCGACGGCGGCTGGTGGTTCTATGCCTTTCAGACCGAGACGGGCGGCGTGCTCCCCGACTATCCGAAGCTCGGCGTTTGGCCGGACGCGATCTACATGTCCGCGAACGATTTCGCCACGACCGGCTCGGGCTCGTTCCAGAACGTCCAGGCGTGGGCCTTCGACCGCGCGGCGATGGAAGCCGGAGCATCGGCGACGAGTGTCTCCTTCACGCTCCCGAGGACCGTCGGCGGTGTGACAGTCTTCAGCCTTCTTCCGAGCAACGCGCGTTCGGTGACCGGCCTGCCGGCGAGCGGTACGCCGAATTACTTCGCCTCGATTTGGGGCGCATACGACATCCGCGTCTGGAAGTTCCACGTCGACTTCGCATCGCCGGCGAGCTCGACGTTCACCGGCCCGACGAACGTTCCGATCGCGACCTTCAACGTCGGCCCCTCGACCGTGCCCGAGAAAAGCGGCAACAACCTCGACACCCTGTCGTACCGGCTGATGATGCAGAACCAGTACACGAAGCTGAACGGTGTCGAATCGCTCTGGCTTACGCACAAGGTGGGGAGCGGGGGCTCGCCGAACCGCGCCCAGCCACGCTGGTACCAGTTGAAGGTCACGGGCGGCGTGGTTGCGAGCTCTCCCACGCAGCAGTCGACATGGGCGCCGGACTCGAAGAACCGCTTCATGCCGAGTCTCGCGGTCGACGCGAATGGAGACATGGCCCTCGGCTACAGCGTCTCCGATTCGACGATGTATCCGGCGATTCGCTACGCCGGTCGGCTTGCCGCCGATCCTCTGGGCACGCTCGGCCAGGGTGAGACGTCGCTGATCGAAGGAACCGGATTCCAGTGCTGCACGTTCTCGAGCGGCTCCACGAATACGCGCTGGGGCGACTACAGCGCGATGTCGATCGATCCCGACGGCTGCACCTTCTGGTACACGAACGAGTACTACGACACGCTGCCGACGACGCTTGCCCAGGACAACTGGAAGACGCGGATCGGCTCCTTCCAGCTACCGGGTTGCAGCACCGTGCCGCCGGCCGTGCCGACGATCACGTCCTTCACGCCGACGAGCGGTCCGGTCGGGACATCGGTGTCGATCAGCGGCTCGGCCTTCACCGGCGCGACGTCGGTGACATTCAACGGGACGGCTGCTTCCTACGCAGTGAACTCGGACGCCGAGATCACTGCGACGGTTCCGAGCAGCGCGACGTCCGGACCGATCGCCGTGACCACCGCCGGCGGCACCGCGACCAGCTCGACGAGCTTCGAGGTGACACCTCCGAGTAAGCCGACGATCTCGTCCTTCACGCCGACGAGCGGCCCAGTCGGTACGACCGTCGTGATCAGCGGGACCGCATTCACAGGCGCGAGCTCCGTGACGTTCGCGGGCACGGGCGCGATCTACACTGTCGACTCGGATATGCAGATCACTGCGACCGTTCCCTCGGGTGCGACGAGCGGACCGATCGACGTCACCACCGGCAGCGGCATCGCGACGAGCGCGTCGAGCTTCACGGTGACGCAACCGGCGCCGACGATCTCGTCCTTCTCGCCGGCGATGGGACCGGTCGGAACCGTCGTGACCATCACCGGAAGCGCCTTCACGGGCGCGACGTCGGTGAAGTTCGACGGCATCGCGGCGTCCTACGCGGTCAACTCGGACACGCAGATCACCGCGACCGTCCCGGCGGGAGCGACGACGGGCCCGATCAGCGTGACGACCTCAAGCGGGACCGGGGCAAGCTCTAACCCGTTCCGCGTCAAGAAGCACTAGGAGTAGAGCAGCGCCCGCCGCGCCACGCGGCGGGCGCATTCCCCAAGTCCGCATCCGTGGCGACCGCTAGCC
>Ga0137375_10005593_pt1 | contig 14930 bp, 11 predicted proteins | sample SagtaG_24_FD_104936 | JGI IMG/M metagenome (GOLD analysis project Ga0137375, IMG submission 104936) | Vadose zone soil microbial communities from Sagehorn Ranch, Mendocino, California, USA - Sage1_R_113_16 metaG | ecosystem: Environmental > Terrestrial > Soil > Vadose zone | place: USA...
ACTCGGCGACGCAGAAGGTGAAGCCGCCGACTTCCGAGAGCAGGGCGCGCATCGTCGCGTCGGTGACGCCTTCCATCGGCGCCAGGACGATCGCCGGAACGCCGGCCTCGATCCTCGGTGTGTCCGCCGGGGTAGTCGGGGCAAGGTAGGTCAAAACAGGTATCCGGAGTATCGGAGCGGGCGACGCCCTGGGAGTGTGACGATGGGGCGGCACACTCCCAGGGTATCGTAGGGAGATCAGGGGAGAGTCAAGGGCAGGCTCAAGCGTTTGCCGTCGCGGAGGAGGTTCACCGCGACGCGATCCCCTGACAGATAATTGCGACGCACATGGTAGTAAAAACAATCGACGTCGATCCCCATGAGCGTCCGGTCGTCGAAGCCGAGAATGATGTCCCCGCCCTGAATCCCGGCGGCCTTGGCCTTGGAGTGGAGGTCATCGCGTTGCCGGAACGCCAATTGCTTCTCTGAAAGGCCAAGTTCCTTCTTCTCGTCGGCGGTCAATTCCTGACCGGACAGCGGCAACACCGGAACCATGTGCTGCATTGATGGACGCCAACTGATATCGCTCCGTTTCCAGTCCTTGGCGAGCGGCAGTTCGCCGGTTTTCGCCTCGCCGGCGCGCGTCCACTTGACCGGAATGGCGCCCTTCACGGGGGCTCGATCCAGCGCGAACTGAGCGTCCGCGAACGAGTGCATCGGCACGTCGTTGAGCTGTTGCAAGATATCGCCCGGCTGCAGACCGGCACGGGCCGCGGGGGAATCGGGCGTCACCTTGCCGACCACGTTCCCGCGATGGAGGTCGAGCACCAGGCCGAGATTATCCGGCAGCGGATAACGCCAGGCGTGCTCGCGCGTCCACTTTCCCTTGCGGTACAGGTCGTCGTTGAGGTATTCGCGGACATTGTGACAGTGGAAGCAGCGCCGCACCCCCGCGGCTCCCGGGATTTGCCGGGTGGTTTGGCTGCCCTCGGTGCGCGGGGCGTATTCCTTTTCCTGCTGCTGGTGCATCGCCAGCACCGAGTTCATCGTGTAGCGGAGACCGTCGAGCGATTGCCGCTCATCGGGGCTGATGCCGTCGCGGCCGCCGTAACGGGCGTAGACCTTCTCGTCGGCGTCGAGGAAGAACACCATGAAGGTCAGGTCGTAGTCGAACTCGAAGAGTTTGAGGTTGATGTTGTCGATGTTGGTTATGCGGACGCGGACAAAGCGATCGGCGATGTCCTTGATGCGCTCGAGACGGACAACCTGCCCGTCGAATCGATGGCAGGCAATTCAAGGTACGCAGCGGATCACCACCATGAGCGGCTTGCCGGTCTGCCGCGCTTGCTGCTTGCCCGCACTCAGGCTAAAAACCCATCCATTCTGCACGGCAGCCTGCTCGCTGCCGCGCGGCCCCTTCTGTGCCAGCACCGGGGATTCGCCCAGCGCAATGCCCGCCAACGCCAATGCAGCGACGACACCACTCCTCATGAACAACTCTCCCGCTTTGTGTGTCCTGTCATGTCTCAAATACTGCCTGTCTCGATGCAGGCGAGTGCCAAAGCAAATGCGGTGATGTCCGAGCCCGAAGCGCAAGCGAGGGACCAAGGAGTGTCCCTCGCTTGCGCTTCGGGCTCGGACAAACCGCGCAGGCACCGATCAGGCGCTACTCATTTAGCTGCGAACCGGAGCCCATCGGGCCGCACGCTCCGGGCCTGTCTTCATCGTATGGATGGACCTGACATGGTCCCAGGCCGGTCGAGTTCCTCGCGGAGCCGCCGGGCCAGGACAGCCGTTCGTTCGTCGGTGAGGTGGAGCGGGTTGACAGTCAACTTGCCCTCGTGCAGCAGGCCGTGGCCGACATGGACCGGCGGCTTGCCACACCGCAGACGACGGCACACTTCCAGGGCTGCGGTTGCGTCGCCAAGAGCGATCTCCAATAGTGGGATACTCTCACCGTCAGACGGTACGCGAACAACGCATTGCACGGGCAACCCATCAAGGGCGGTAGCAATCTGTTCGAGGCGCCGTCGCTGGGCGGATAGTTCGGCATCGTAGGCGCCGCTGGTGAACAGTTGCAGGGCCGTCAACAGTGCCGCAATCTGTTCCTTCGACACCTTCAGGGATCGCCCAATGCCGTGGCGCGGAATGCCGCCGAGCCGTCGCTTGTCGATCAGGTGCGCGGGCGGCTCCCAAAGTTCAAAGTGGTCGTCCATGTCGAGCATCTGCACGGCCGCGGCCCCGATCAGATCGCGCCGGCCGCACAGGATGCCGGTCGCCTGCGGCCCGCGGATCGCCTTGCCGCCGCTGAAGGCGACCAGATCGGCGCCCTGCGCCAGAAGCGCACGCAGGTTCGAGCGCGGCGGCAACTCTCCGGCGGCATCCACCAGCACCGGCAGCCCGCGGCGGTGCGCGCGTTCTACCAGTTCGGGCAGGGGCGGGCGCGATTGCGGATCGTGAACGTACAGTACACCCGCCGACATCGGCCCAAAGGCGGCCGCATACTCCCAGGACTCGGTACGACGCACGCCCGCACCGGCGACGATCTCGTTGAAACCGACCTCGACCAGCCGCGCTCCGGCGGCGCGGACCGCGTGATCGTAGCCGTTGCGCTGCTCACGGGCGACGACGAACTCGTGCGGGAAGCCGTCGCAGCGCGGCAGCTGTTCCATGCGGCCGAGGTCGTAGCCTGTCAGGATCGCCGCCGTGCCCAGCGTCAGGGCGGCCGCGGCCCCGCTCGTCACCAGACCGGCCTCGGCGCCGGTCGCCTCAGCGATGATGCGCGACGCGGCTCCCTGCAAGGCGTCGAGCGGGACCGATTCGCGCGCTGCCGCACAGAACGCCTCCAGGACCGCCTCCGGCATCGGGGCGCCGCCCAGACGAGTCACCGCCCCGCTCGCGTTGATGATCGGCTCCAGACCCCAATTATCGTAAATGCTCATGGGCCTTTCCGGTTCATGCGCTGGAGTGCTTCCCTCGCCTCGTCGGTCAACCGCGCTCCCTCCGCACCCTGCGCCAGCTCCTGAAGGTGCCGGCGGGCCTCAGGCGTGCCGATCCGCTCCAGCACCTCCACGCCGCGAATCAGTTGCAGTTGCTCAGGTGTGGGTAGCGTCGCTGCGATTGTCGATAGCAATTTCTCGATGCGTTGGGCCGTCTCCAGGGACGGGCCAGTGCGGAGTTTGGCGGTCAGGGCTTTACTGGCAAGCGGTCCCAGGTTGGCGAGTTCCCGCGTCGCCTGGTCCCGAATCGTGAACTTCGGATCGTCCAACTCGGCAATGAGTTTGGACAGTGTGTTCTGACCCACCGTCACGGGTTTGAGGTGCTTGCGCAACACCGCAAGGGCCTCCGCCGGACGAGCGACCATCGACCCGAGGGCCTGGCCCGCACGTTCTGGGCGAAGGTCTGCCAGCGAAGCCCAAAGGTCCACGGCGGTGCCCGGCAGTCTGGCAGTCGTCCCCGGTCCGGTGATGTCCCAGATCAGCACAGTGCCATCGCTGCTGGAACTAAGAAGAGTTTTCCCATCCGGTGTAAAGGCGACCGCGGTGACTTCCTGGAGGTGTCCTGCCAGGCGCAGGCGCGGTTGGCCGGAAGCGGTCTCGAACAGGACGATGCCGCCAACCCCCGGCGTTGCGAAGAGCCGGCCGTCTGGCGAAAAAGCGGCAGGCACGGCCGAACTTCGGCCAATGATCCAACCCATCGCACTTTCGGCCATTTCACGGGCAAGCGGATCCTGGAAACGGAACCGCTCGCGGGCTCCCGGAATGTCCCACAACCGGCTGGGTTCCAGGCGATCCTCCGGCGGTGGCATCACCATGTCAGGGAGAGCGAACCCAACGCGCGGGGCGTTCGCCGCGGCCGGCAAATGGATCCCCACCAGAGATTTGCCACTGGGATGAAAGACCATGGTGTGTGCGGTTCCACGCAGGCCAGAGGCGACGGGCCTTTCGCTGCCGTTGACTGAATCCCAAAGCCGCGCTCCATTCTGACTGGCAAGTACCTTGTTCGTCCTCTCCTCCAGGAAAACCGTCGCCTGACTACCAGTTGTGCCGAGCAGTTTTCCATCCGGGGAAAAGCCGACGGCGAAGGCCTGATGGTCTGGCGGGTCGATTCTCAGCACCATCTTTTTCAGAGCGACATCATAGAGCCGGACGGAACGCGCCTGGCCCGCTGTCTCCACAGTTGCCAGGCGCTTGCCGTCGGGCGCGAACGCGAAACTGGCTACCTTGCCCTCGCTGGAAATCACCGTCGTCGGCTTGCCGGTGAATGGCTTCGCGGTCCGCAACGTCGCCACGTCCCACAGCGCGATAGTCGTCTCGGACGCGAGGACAGCCAGATGCTGGCCCGTCGGCGAGAAGACGACACGGCCCCGACAGGGTATCACACCGTGGAACAGGGTTTTTCCGCTGGCCACCTCCACCAGTCGCACTTGCTCGTGGTCGTCGGCACAGGCGAGAGTTTTGCCGTCTGGCGACAGCGACAGCGACTGGATCGGATGGCAAGACTCCTTGAGGATCGGGATTTCCTTGGCGGTCGCCACGTCCCACAGATGCACCAGCGCTCGCCCAGTGATCAGGGATTTGCCGTCGGCCGAGAAAGCGAGAGCTTCCATTTGTTCCGACGTTGGCAGGCGGCGGACCTCTCGAACGGTCGCGTCAAGCAACCGCGTCGAACCGTCGGGCAAGGAAACCGCCAGGCTCTGCCCGTCGGCCGACACCGCGAGGGCAGCAAGGTTACCTTTCAGGCCATACTTTTCTGTTTTCGGTACTGAGACCTGGCGGATTTCCTTCCCGTCGGCGACCCGCCAGGAGCGAATGGTGCCGTCGTCGCCCAGCGAAATGGGCGTCTTGCCGTCCCTCGTAAATCCGACGCTCATCACCCGGCCGTTATGGCCTTTGAGGGTTTTTCCGGGCCTCGGCACACCGGGCGAATACAGGGAGATGTCGGCCCCCCTGGTTTCCGCCGCCGCGTACTCGCCGCCGGGAAGTTGTACCAAGGCCATGTGAACGACGGTGCCGTCGAACGGTGCGGGGGAATCCCCGCCCCTGGTCAATTCCCGACCGGTTGCCAGATCCCAGCGGCGAAAATCGCCCGACTCCCTGGTTTCAGGGGCAGACCGCGACAGCGCCGCCAGTTCCTTGCCGTCGCGGGAAAAGGCCAGCGCCCACGGCCCCCAATGGGGGAGCGAAAAACTCCATAATGGTCTGCCATCCTTGCCATCCCAGACGCGAACGGTCTGTCCGCCGCATGAGGCCAGCAGACGCCCGTCGTCGGAAACCGCCATGCCTTGAATCAAGCCTCCTTGTTGCAGGCGCGTTGTGCCGATGCGGAACAGGGCGCGTTCGGGAAGCGGGTCGCCGAGAAAATCGCGTCGTCTCTCCTGCGCGACGGCCAGGGGAGGAAGCAAGAGCGCGAGGAAAACCAACATGACGCGCATGGTCGGACCTCTCAACAGGCGAGACGCTCTGAGCCACGTGTCCAGGCACACGCATTGTATGCTGCGGCCCCAGCGACAGGATAGCGGCAAAGGCGTCCGGGGAAGGTGCTTGACAGTACACCCGAGCGCGCGACAATGTGCGGGCTTGTGGCGACGTGCGTCCCGAACGCACGCGGCAAACGGTCCTCATCAGGAGTTGTCTTCATGCGCGAACGCATCCGGTCCGGTTGGCGGTTGGCAGCGCTCGTTCTGGTCTTCACTCTGCTCGCCGTCGGCCCCACGACGGGCGGCGAGCAGAGCGGCCCGATCGACAAGGGGCAACGTGTCTTCACCTGCGGCCACAGTTTTCACGTATTCCTCCCGGGTATCCTGAGCGACCTGGCGAAGAAGGCGGAGATCAAGGATCACGTCCCAGTCGGTCTGTCGTCGATCGGCGGCTCGCGCGTCATCCAGCACTGGAACGTCCCCGAAGAGAAGAACAAAGCCAAGGAGAAACTGCGCGAGGGCAAGGTCGATGTGCTGACGCTGTCGCCGATTCACCTGCCCGACGAGGGCATCGAGAACTTCGTGAAGTTGGCCGTCGAGCACAACCCGAAGATCCGCGTCACCGTCCAGGAGTTCTGGCTGCCGTTCGACATCTACGACACGACCTTCAAGATCCGGCTGAAGAAAGTGGATCATAACGCTCTCACGGGCCCGGAATTACGCAAGCTGCACGAGCCGTATTTCAACAGCATGGACGAGCACGTCCGCGAACTGAACAAGAAAGTCGGCAAGCGGACGGTCGTCGTCGTGCCGGTCGGGCAGGCCGTAATCGCCCTGCGCGAGAAGATCATTGCGGGCAAGGCGCCGGGCCTGAAGACGCAGGACGATCTCTTCACCGACGCCATCGGCCACGCGAAGCCGCCGCTGCAAGCTCTGGCCGCGTACTGCCATTTCGCCGTGATCTATCATCGCACTCCCGTCGGCCTGCCGATGCCCGCCGTGCTGGCGAAGGCGAAGAACGCGAGCTATGACGACAACCTGAACCGCCTGCTGCAGGAGCTGGCCTGGGAGGCGGTGACGCAGCACCCGCTGAGCGGCGTCGCGGCGGCCAAAACGCCGGCCCCGCGGCAGGGCGCTCCGAGGGATTGAGATGAACCGCCTCACGGCGACCCGTTGTCTCTGGCTCCTGGCCCTCCTGCCCTGGCTCGTGTTTCCAAACACGACCCGGGGCCAGGAGCCAGGACCGCCACCGCCCAAAATCTCCGCGGCGAAGATTGACGCCAACGGCTTCCTCGTCCACACGGTGGAATGCGCCTTTCAGGATCGGCCAACGAAGATCAAGGTGCTGTTGCCCGACAAGCTGGAAAAGGGGCGATTGTACCCCGTCCTCTACGTCCTCCCGGTCGAGGCCGGCGACGGCAGCCGCTTCGGGGATGGGCTGCTCGAAATCAAGCAGTTCGATCTGCACAACAAGTACGGCCTGATCTGTGTCCAGCCGACCTTCGCCCGCCTGCCCTGGTACGCCGATCATCCTACCGACGCGAAGATCCGCCAGGAAAGCTACTTTTTGGAGGTCGTATTACCCTTTATCGAGAAAACCTATCCAGTTTTGGCGAAGATGCTGGGCCGGCGGCTGCTGGGCTTCAGCAAGTCCGGCTGGGGGGCGTTCACAGCGGACGGCGAGACGGCGGCCACGGTTGGCGCCGGCCGCATCGTGCGGCTGTGGGACACGACCAGCGGGCGCGAGATGCGACGGTGGGCCGACGAGCACGACGGCTTCGGAGCAGCGGCCTTCTCGCCTGACGGGCGCCTGTTCGCCTGCACCAATTCCGGCAGACGGCCGCGCGTCTGGGAGACCGCCACCGGCCGCGAACACCCCGCGTTCGGCGGACACGGCGACGACATCATCGCGCTATCGTTCTCCGCCGACGGCAAGACGCTGGTGAGCGCCAGTGCGCAGCGCCGGCATATCCGCCTGTGGGACGTGCCCACCAAGATACAGCGCCTGGTCCTGAGCGATCCGCAGGCGCCGCTGGTACACGTGACGCTTTCACCCGACGGCAAGACGCTGGCGGGCTGTCGTGATTACAAGGAGATCGTGCTGTGGGACGCGGCCACCGGCAAGGAGTTGCGTCGCTGGTCCACTCAACAAGAATGGGTCGCCGCTCTCGCCTTCGGCCTCGAAGGCAAGACGTTGCTCTCGGCTGGCGGCGATGGCACGCTCCGCTGCTGGGATGCGGCCACGGCGGCACCAGTGGGGATGAGTAAAAAGATCGTCATTGGACGTAATGCGACTCTCCTCGGACCGCCGCCGCGCTCCGACACCCGCGGCTACTTCTCCCCCGGCGCCGCGTCCGCTTACGTGGCCTTCTCGACCGACGGCCGCCGGCTCGCGGCGGTCGCGCTGGAGGGAGGCAGCTGGCTCGGTAACAGGTACGAGGGCGGGAAGTACGTCGTGCGGCTGTGGGACACCGCGACGGGCAGGCTGCGGCACGAGGCCGATGCCGGCGACGACTGCTCCCCGCAGTTCTCCGCCGAGGGCTACACCTTCCTGCTAAACGGCCCGCGGGGGATCTCTGTCCGCGAGACCCTGACCGGCCTGGTGCGGTTGTCGTCCCGCGGATCGCTGGGGGGCTACCGGGCTGCCGTCGCTCCGAGTGGGGAGGTGGTAGCGGTCCACCTTCGCAACCCGGATGGCAAGGCCGGCAAGATTCACGTCCAGCAAACAGAGACAGGGGGGGAACTGGCACAACTCCCCGCCGACCACGATGCCACGGCGCTCGCATTCAGCCCGGCCGGCAATCTGCTGGCGACGGGCGGCACCGACGGCGCCCTGCTGCTCTGGGACGGTCGGGGCCGTTGGGACCGTCGGCCGTTGCCTGTAGCGGAGTTATCGGAGGAAGAATTGGTGAAACTCTGGAGCGACCTGAGCGGCCCCGACAGCGGCCGTGCCTATCAAGCGATGCGGCGGCTCCTGCCAGCACCGCGGCAAGCCGTCTCCTTGTTGCGCAAGCACATTCGGACCGTCACCGCGGCGGAGTTGCGTCAGATGGCCCAGTTGATCGCGGATCTCGACAACAAGTCGTTCCAGGTGCGGCAACGAGCGGCAGCGCAGTTGGAGCGGTTGGGCGAGGTGGCAGAGCCGTTGGTACGGGCGGCCCTGGAAGGGGGGCCATCGCTGGAGGCTCGCCGCCGACTGGAGCAACTGCTCCCGAAGGTGACGAACATCCTCGCCTCGCCGGCGCGGCTGGGGAACGCACGGGCACTGGAAGTGCTCGATCGTCTGGGCACAGCCGAGGCGCGACGGCTGCTGGAAGAGTTGGCCCGCGGCGCGCCGGAGGATTGGGTCACGCAGGAGGCCAGTGCGTCGGTACGCCGTCTGGCTCGCGGTTCCCCGGCCCCCTGAGACGCAAGTGTCCGGGCAGCCGAACCCTCCGGCGCGGCCGAATTCCTGCACCTATTATCGACCGAAAAGGGGCCATTGTTTCGTAGGGAGCACAACCTAATGACTGAAGCGGAGTACGCAAGGAGGTTTGAGTTGCTCAGGACGAGGAACCTGGCAAGGCACAACCTAACGGAAGCCGATGTGGCCGATCTCGTCAATCAGTATGCCTCTCAAAACCAGGGACTCTTACAGCGACAGTAATGACGTGAGGAAATTGAAGACCAATGGCAACAAACAACCAGTCGTCATTTAGCGGAAGCTTTGAAGGAACGAGCCTCTGAAGGAGTGAGCTTATGATCCTTGTAAAGTGCACCCATTGTGATAAGATAGACGACGAGGCCAATCCTTGCATCCTGCTCACCACCGAACTTGTCAGGCCGATCAAGACGGAGCCCAACGACGGAGAGGGGGTTGAGTGGGAGTCTGTGACATGGTTCAATAACACAGAAAAGTTGCTGCCGAATCGCCCGGGTCCAGATAAGAAACTTGGGCTCGTTCCCCACCCGCACGGCACGGTGCCCGTGGTCATACCTGACAAACTCAGTGTCAGTGGAATGTGGGGTCGTTCGCTCTTTCTTTTCTTTCATATTTACAATATGCAGGCCGATGTCTCTGACTGTGTAGGCAAGATCTATTCAGTCGAGGTGGTTGGGGCGGAAAAGGATTGGCGGAGATGATGGCCGGCGAAATGTCAGCGGACGCCCAAATGCCTCAGCCAGCGCTTCCCCGGCTCGGCTGACGCACCCGCCGCTCACCGCCCGCAGCGAAAAGGTGCCGGGAACCGAATCCATAACAGGATAGCTATTGTCGGTATTTGGCCCTGCCGAACCAGGGAGCCATCCTGCCAAGGGCTGTGCCCGCGGCGGCTGCCAGCAGAGCGCACCCCGAACGCCTGCAGCGGTTGGAGGGGTGTGAACGTGCAATGCAATGCAATCAAACCCCACGCTCCAACTCCCTTTCCCTGCAGGATACCACAGCCAGCGTTGCCGCGGTAGCCCAGCTTGCGCCGCCTCAGCGCCGAGGGAGTTGCGCCGTAAGTCCGTGCGATTCGTGTCAGGAACCGAATTCTCGCGCCAGGTAGAGTGGCTTCGACTCAACGAGGAGCAGTCAACATGGCAAGGGACAAGTGTCACTTCGATTCGTGAGTGCTTTCTCCGATTGAGGCAGGCGCTTTACGCTTTCACCGCTGGCACCGCCGGCTGTGCTTCCGGCGGATTGAACGTCGCGGCGCGGAAAAGGCGGTAGGCGTCTCGGCCCGGCCGGTCGCTCAAGCCATCGGGGGCCAGCGGTCGCCCATCAGGTCGCGGTTGATGCGCGACGGGCACCTGATCGATCAGGCAGCCGACGAAGTTCGCCTTGGCGAGGATTTCCACCTGCGCGAAGTCGCCGTCGGTCTGGATGGGAAATCGCTGGAGGATCGAGCGCCGGAACAGGCGGAACGCACACTCGGGGTCGTCCACGCGGACGCCGAAGATCCAGCGCGCCACACGTCGCCGCAGCCAGCCCGACGCACCCAGCCAGCAGCGCGAGGGCTCCAACTGCAGGCCGAAGAGAACACGCACGAACAGGCGGTAAGTGGTCCCCAGCGCGTGGGCCCAGCCCGGCGTCGGCCGTCCGGCACGGCAGCCCGTCACCAGGTCAACTCGGTCGATGGCCGCGAGCAGCACCTTGAGATCTTCAGGGCGATATTGACGGTCGCAAATCGTGTAGAAGAGGAGCGGGTGCGAGGCGGCCTCGATGCCTGTGCGCAGCGCCGCCCCCAGGCCGCGGCGGACGGCATGGCGCAGCACGCGCAGGGCCGGCATCTGCCCCACCAGGGCCTCGGCGCGGACGGCAGTTTCGTCGGTGCTGGCGTCGTCCACCAGGAGGATCTCATAAGGCCGGGAGAGGCGATCCAGCTCCTTGACCCAGGCCGTGAGGATCGCTTCGAGGTCGGCCGCCGCGTTGAACGCTGGCAGAACGACGCTCAGGGGGGAAGTCGCAATGGGGGGACGTTGCCAGGGGTCGGACATGGACCGCTCGAAATAGGTGGCGGGTGGCGGGTGGTGGGTGGCGGGAGAAGAACCGTTCCTCGCCTGCCAACTCTCCCTTGCCCTCCATTCTACAACCCGCCACCCGCCACCCGCCACCCGCTACGCCGCCGGGAGCGGCTCGATGTGAACGACCACATCCTGAATCTTCAGGTTGGCAGCGAGGAGCCGGTCCTTGACGCGATGGCCGATTTCGTGGCCCGCGGTGACGGTCAGGTTGCCGTCAACCTGGACGTGGATGTCCATGAGGAACCCCAGCCCGCTCTTGCGGACGCGGCATTTCTCGATGGCCCCGACGCCGGGAACCTGCATGGCGACCTCCCGGATGCGGTCGAGCAGTTCGGCGGCCACCGCTGCGTCCATGACCTCGCGCAGGGCGGTGCGCAACAGGAAGATGCCATTGAAGGCGATCACGCCGCAGGCCAGCAGAGCGGCCCAGTCGTCCGCGGCCTCGTAGCCCGGCCCGCCGATCAGGGCGACCGTGATGCCGATGACCACCGCCGCCGAGGTGAGGGCGTCGGAGCGATGATGCCAGGCATCGACCTGCAAGGAGGTGCTGCCCAGTTCATCGCTGACGCGAAGGGCGTAGCGGGACAGCAATTCCTTGGTGAGGATGACGCCGAGCAGGACCGGGAGCGTGAACCAGGCCGGGGTCTTGTGGGGCTCGAGGATTTCATGGATGCTCTGCACTGCGATGACCGCGGCCGCAGCCAGCAGACCGAAGGCAGCGATGACGGCGGCGAGGGACTCGGCCTTGCCGTGGCCGAAGGGGTGGTTTTCGTCGGGCGGGCTCGCCGAGATGCGCAGCCCGCCCCAGACGATCAGCGAGGTAATGACATCGGTGGTCGATTCGATGCCGTCGCCGATCAGGGCGTAGGAGTTCCCGGCGAGGCCGGTCGCGATCTTGACCGCCGCGAGGACCAGGTTCACCACGATGCCGAGGGCAGCGGTCTGCGTCGCGGTGGTGGGTGTCCTGGCCATGCCGTGTCTCGCGGTCGCGTTTCCATTTCGGGCGATTTATTTCGGCGGCGGAGCGAGGCGGAAGATGTAAACGGTACCGTTCTCGTTGGCGCTGGCAAGGTGCCGCCCGTCTGGGGCGAAGGCGACCCGATTGACGAGTCCCGGCAGGATCCACTCGCGCTGCACTGCCTTGCCAGCCACATCCCACAAAATGATCCGGCCGTCGGCACCGCAGGATGCCAACGTCTTGCCATCCGGCGCGAACGCCACCGAAAATACCGACTCTTCATGGCGTTTGAGAACCCCTAACTCACTTGGTTCCTTGCCGGACACATCCCACAGGCGCACGGTGTAGTCACGGCTCGCTGACGCCAATAGTTTGCCGTTTGGCGCGAAAGCCACGCTGTAGACGACCTTGGTGTGGGGAGGCAGCCTGGTGATCTCCTTCGGCTCGGTGGCGGTGATGTCCCACAACCGCAGATGCACGCTGGTTGCGGGCTTCTCAGGAACACCTCGGTTGTAAACGAAGCGTCCCCCGGCGCTGGCTAACCACTTGCCGTCTGGACTTACTGTCAGACCGATCACAGCCCCCTTCTCTTCTTGGAGGACTGCCTTTTTCTTTGCTGTTGCCCCACTCACATCCCAGACGTGAATGGCGTCCTCGCTCGTCTCTTCCTTCTTAGAACCGTCCTCCTGAACCTCTAATCCTGTCCCGATGTACAGAGTCGTTCCAGCAGGAGAAAACGTGCTGCCCCAGGCATGGGCGTTGGGTAGGGGGGACAGGTTGTCGCGCTCCCGCGGCGGCTGCGCTGTCAGATCCCATAGTCGTACCCTCGTCGGGGTGAACCCGCTGGATACCATCAGGTGCGTGCGCGGCGCGAAGGCGAGATCGAACACGGCGCCGCCATGTTGTAGAGTCGCCTGCTCAACGAATTTGCCCTTTGCAGGCTCCCAGAACCGGATGGTGTGGTCGCCGCTCCCAGAGGCCAACCGTCGGCCGTCCGGGAGAAACCGGACACAGTACACCCGGTCGAGATGGCCCACCTCCGGCGCACGGCCCTCGGGTTTCCCAGTGGCAAGATCCCACCTGCACAGCCGCCTGTCCTTGCCCTCCAAAATCAACCTTTGCAGGTCTGTCGTGACTGCCCAGGGGAATTCGGGTGACATTGAGCGGGGCAGGTGAGAAACCAGAAATGTGGGCAACGCCTTGGCTCCAGGAGGGCCGAGTTCCCACTGCAACAGTTGAGCCAATCCTGGCTTGCCTGGCTCGGGAGCAAGGATAATCAGTCGGCTGCCCTTGTGGACGAGCACGAACTCCTTGGAGACTCCCTCCGGCATGGGGATCCTGCCCTGCAAGCGTGGGGGTGTTGCGCTTCGATCCCAGAGTTCCACGGCTGGCCTGGTTTTCTCCATCACTACAAGCGCGAGGCTCTTGCCATCCGGCGACAGCGCGAGGGATTTGACGAATCCCTTCGGGGCCAGTTCGACCCGCTTGAATGGCATTCCCTCTGGAATGGTCCACGCATTGAGGTGGGCTTTGGGCCACGGTTCGCCCCCTTCTTTTTCGGGTACCTGTCTCCCCTTTGTGAAGGCATTCAGGGTGACCATCACGAGCGTTGTGCCATCTTCGGAGACCGCCGTAACGACAGGTTCGCCGACAGGGACAAGATCTTTCTCACCAAGAGTCCGTTGCCGTTTCGGAGGGTTGCTCGACACATCCCAGAGTTCGAGCCCATCCTCTCCAGGCAGGAGAATTGTTTTGTTGTCAGCAAGGAACGCAGGGCGAACATGTCCAGCAGGCACTAGTCCCCCCTTTTCAGCAGGTTGCGGTTGCGTCAAACGCCTTTTCAGGCCGGTCGCTGTTACATCCCACACTTGCCAGAACTCTTCTGTCGCTTCATCTGGGCCCTTCCACCGGACATGAAAGGTCGCAAGGGTCCGGCTATCCCTTGATAGCAGCGTCCGGAAGATAAACTCTCGCTGGGCAAGCCGGACAAAGGCTCGCTCATTGAGGGTCACCGCGTCGAAGAGGCGGAGCCCACCCTGATCGGTGGTGATCAGATACTTGCCATCGCGACTGGCCGCTAAGCCAGCAATATACCCCCAGAGTCGGCCCCGTTGGTTGCCGAGTACCGCCACCACCTCCTTCGGCATCCAGTCGAACCGCTCTTCCTTTGGGATGTTCGCGGCGTCCAGTTCGTCAAGCGGCGACGGCAACCGCATTACCAATCGCGCCGCTCCAAGTGCTGCTCCGGTCCCAGGCGCCTCATACTGCAGACGGAGCAGCTCAAGTCGAATCTTTTCACGCTCCTCCTTGTCTGCTTTATCCAGCCGCGCCCTCAACCCTTCCAGGCGGGCCTGCGCCTTGGCACTGTCGGGCTTCCCAGGCTCATCAGCGCCGACCGGAGCCGACCCCGGTTGTGCGCCGGCCACGGTCATGCAGCCCAATCCCAACAGCAATAGCAGCGTCGCCCGGTTCATCGAGCCCGTCCTTTCTGCGAATCTTTCGCTGGAAACCATCGAGGTCATTATCGGTGACAGCGACCACGACGGGCAGGGCAAATCCGCCCTGGTGATTGCCGCCGCCGACGGATCGGGCTATTCTCCTCCCTCATCGAGACGTTCACTGCAGACTATCCATCGTGAGGGACACCGCCATGCGTCGTCTGTCGATCCGTGTGCCGCTTCTCGTCGCCGCTCTTGCCGTGCTGTGGGCGCTCGGCCATGGCAACCCACAAGCGGCGGGCCAGGAAAAGGGCAAGGACAAGGGCAAGAAGGAACAACCCAAGGCCCCCGAGATTCCGCCGAAAACCGGCGTCTCCGAGGTCATCTCACTGTTCAACGGCAAGGACTTCGAGGGCTGGGAGGGGCACAAACACCTGTGGTCGATCAAGGACGGCGTCATCATCGCGAAGAACACCGAGCCGATCAAGGTGAGCACCTATCTGCAGACCAAACGCAAGGTCACCGATTTCCGCCTGACGTGCAACGTGAAGCTCGTCGAATCGGAGATGCACTCGGGCATCGCGTTCTGGGGCCGCAAGGCGCCGGACAAGGGTGACCCGTACACCTACGCCGGCCATCTGGTGATGTTCCA
>Ga0137375_10005604_pt1 | contig 14919 bp, 15 predicted proteins | sample SagtaG_24_FD_104936 | JGI IMG/M metagenome (GOLD analysis project Ga0137375, IMG submission 104936) | Vadose zone soil microbial communities from Sagehorn Ranch, Mendocino, California, USA - Sage1_R_113_16 metaG | ecosystem: Environmental > Terrestrial > Soil > Vadose zone | place: USA...
CATCGCCATAGAAGAACTCGTTCGAGCACCGCTTGGAGCAGAAGTGGCGGCCGAAGGCGTGAGTCGAGCAGCTCTCGCAGGTCCACCGGAAGCAGATCGGGCACTTCTGGAGAAGCTTGTCCAGCTCACTTGCGTTGCAGGAGAAGCACTCCACGGCCGCGAAGTATACACCGCACTCTCCTTAACAACTTATGAGCGGCGCAGCGATCGTAGTACACTGTTCCGGGTAGAGTTATCGCCGAGCCGTAGTCCGTGGCGGTGTAGCTCAGTTGGTTAGAGCACGCGGCTCATATCCGCGGCGTCCGGGGTTCAAGTCCCTGCACCGCCACCATTTCCCTACCCGGAGGAGGAAGACTTCGCCGTGAGGCGTACCGCTCTCCAGTCCGGCGTCGCCCAGGCCCTGCGGAGCCTCGGGCATCCGTCCGCCGGGCAGCGCGTGGTGGTCGGCCTCTCCGGCGGCGCCGATTCCGTGGCCCTTCTCGACGTCATGACCGCCCTGGCCCGACACCGCGGCTTCACGGTGGTGGCGGCCCATCTCGATCACGCTTTGCGGCCGGACTCCGCCGACGATGCCGCGTTCTGCCGCGATCTTTGCGCCGCCCTCGGTGTTCCGTTCCGGACCGAGCGCAAGGATGTCGCCGCCCGACGGCGCGCGGAGGGCGGAGGCCTGGAGGAAGCCGCCCGCGGCGAGCGCCACGCCTTCCTGCGCCGGGTCAAGGACGAGGAGGGCGCGACCTGGATCGCGCTCGCGCACACACGTGACGACCAGGCGGAAACGGTGCTGCTGCGCCTCCTGCGCGGGGCCGGGGGCCTCGGCCTTTCCGCCATGCGGCCGCGTGCGGGCGACCTGCTGCGGCCGATGCTGGCCCGGTCGCGCCGCGACGTCCTCGATCATCTGGCCGCCCGCTCGCTCGCCTGGCGCGAAGACCCGAGCAACGCCGACGTCTCGATCGCGCGCAATCGCGTGCGGCACGAGCTGATCCCGTATCTCGAGCGGCACTTCAACCCCGCCGTGCGCGAGGCGCTGGCCCGTTCGGCGGCGCTGCTGGCCGAGGAATCGGACGTCCTGGCTTCGGTCGCGGGCGACGACGTGCTGACCGTGGAAGGGCTGCGATCTGCCCCCCGCGCCGTCGGGCGGCTGACCGTCCGCCGCGCCGTGCAGGACGCAGGCGGTCTCCGTGGCGTCGGCCTCAAGCACGTCGACGCGATCCTCGACCTCGCCGCCACCCCGGCGCCCTCCGGCCGCCGGGTCGCGCTGCCCGGAGGACGCGAGGCCGTCTTCCATTTCGACGAAGTGCGGATCACCCGCCGCCGCGCGCCGTCCGCGCCGTTCGCACTGCCGCTCCACGTGCCGGGGGCGGTCGCATTGCCCGACGGAAGCCGCCTCCTGGCCCGCGCCGCCCGGGGTCCCGCCGTCTCGAATGGCTCCGCCGCCGTGGTCGCCGTCCCGGACGGTCCCCTCGAAGTGCGGACGCGCCGGCCCGGTGATCGCGTGCGCGCCGCCGGCCGCGACGTGAGCCTGAAGCGGTTCCTCATGGACCGCCGCGTGCCGGCCCAGGAGCGGGGCGCGCTCCCGCTGCTGGCCGCCGGCCACCGGGTCCTTTGGGTGCCGGGACAGCGGATCGACGGCGCGGATGCGGGGGAGCGGCAGTTCGTCCGTCTCGAGCTGCTCCCGAGCGGGAGACACCACTGATGGACAAGCCAGACGTCCTCTTCACGCCCGAGCAGATCGCGGCGCGCATCCGGCAGATCGGCAGCGAGGTGGGGCGGGACTTCGACGGCAAGGAGGTCTGCGTCGTCGGCCTCATCAAGAGCTGCATGGTGTTCATGGCCGACCTCGTCCGCGCCATCCCCCTCGACCTGACCTGCCATTTCCTGCGGGTCTCGTCGCTGCGCGAGGGATCGGCGGCGGGACCGGCGCGGACGGACATCGTCTACACGACGGAAATCGCGTACGAGGACCGGCACATCCTTTTGCTCGACGACATCATCGATACCGGGATAACCTTGAATTTCCTCCTGGACCACATCCGGGAGCGCCGTCCGCGGAGCCTCAAGGTCGCCGCCTTGATCGACAAGCCGGCCGACCGCAAGATCGAAGTGCAGGTCGATTGGGCGGCCTTCACCCTCAAGGAACCGGTGGGGGAGCGCTTTCTCGTCGGCTACGGGTTGGACTACGCAGAGCGATACCGGGGGCTGCCTTACATCGGGACCATACCGCGCCCGGACAAGCCGGGTGAGGGGCGCACGATCAGCATCGCCCCCGGAAGGTAACGGGGTCGCACTCATGGATCGGGAGCCCGGGAGGGCTGGAAAGTGAACGCTACGTTCAAGACGGTCATGCTGTGGATGTCGCTGCTGGTGGTCATCTTCCTGGCCTGGCATTTCGCCCAGATCCAGAAGAAGGAGACCTCGCTGAAGTTCAGCGAGTTCATGACCCAGGTGGACGCGGGCCAGGTCAAGGACGCCACCATCGTCGGCTACGACATCAAGGGCCATTTCACGAGCAACGAGCCCTTCCGCACCACGGCGCCTCCGGACTTCCCGGACTACATCAAGGCGCTGCTGGCCAAGAAGGTCAAGGTCACGGTGGAGCGTGACCAGACGCCGGCCTGGGCCAACATGCTCATCTCCTGGGCCCCGTTCCTGCTCCTCATCGGCTTCTGGGTCTTCTTCATGAGGCAGATGCAGAGCGGGGGCAACAAGGCGCTCTCCTTCGGCAAGTCCAAGGCCAAGCTGCTCGCGTCGCAGCAGAAGAAGGTCACGTTCAAGGACGTGGCGGGCGTGGACGAGGCCAAGGAAGAGCTGCAGGAGATCATCGAGTTCCTGCGCGAGCCCCAGAAGTTCCAGAAGCTGGGCGGCCGCATCCCCAAGGGCGTTCTCCTGATGGGGCCCCCCGGGACGGGCAAGACCCTGCTCGCCCGCGCCATCGCGGGCGAGGCCAACGTGCCCTTCTTCTCGATCTCGGGCTCGGACTTCGTGGAGATGTTCGTGGGCGTGGGCGCCTCGCGCGTGCGCGACCTGTTCGAGCAGGGCAAGAAGAACGCGCCCTGCATCATCTTCATCGACGAGATCGACGCCGTCGGCCGCCATCGCGGGGCCGGCCTGGGCGGCGGGCACGACGAGCGCGAGCAGACCCTGAACCAGCTCCTGGTCGAGATGGACGGGTTCGAGAGCAACGACGGCGTCATCCTGATCGCGGCCACCAACCGTCCCGACGTGCTCGACCCCGCGCTCCTGCGCCCGGGCCGTTTCGACCGCCGGGTGGTGGTCTCGCGTCCCGACGTGCGCGGCCGCGAGGGCATCCTGCAGGTCCACACCCGCAAGATCCCGCTGGCGGAGGACGTGGACATCTCCGTGCTGGCCCGAGCCACGCCCGGCTTCTCGGGCGCCGACCTCGCGAACCTCGTGAACGAGGCCGCCTTGCTCGCCGCGCGCCGGAACCAGAAGTTCGTGACCATGGCCGACTTCGAGTCCAGCAAGGACAAGGTCCTCATGGGCGCCGAGCGCAAGTCCATGATCATCACGGACGAGGAGAAGCGCCTCACCGCCTTCCACGAGGGCGGCCACGCCCTGGTGGCCGCGCTGCTGCCCCATACGGACCCGCTGCACAAGGTCACGATCATCCCGCGCGGGATGGCCCTCGGCCTCACCCAGCAGCTCCCCACCGAGGAGAAGCACAACTACACCAAGGAGCAGCTCCAGAGCCGCATCGCGGTCTGCATGGGCGGCCGCATCGCGGAGGACATGGTGTTCGGCGAGATCTCCACCGGCGCCCAGAACGACATCGAGCAGGCCACGGAGATGGCGCGCAAGATGGTCTGCGAATGGGGCATGAGCGAGACTCTGGGCCCCCTCACCTACGGCAAGAAGGAAGAGCAGATCTTCCTGGGCAAGGAGTTCAACCGCCACCAGGACTACTCGGAGGCCACCGCGCTCAAGATCGACGCCGAGATCAAGCGCATCGTGACCGAGCAGTACGAGCGCGCGCAGCGCACGCTGGTGGACAACCGCGAGGTACTCAACCGGATCGCGGAGGCGCTGCTCGAGCACGAGGTGCTGGACGCGGATCAGCTCAAGGCGCTGGTGGAGGGGCGGCCCATCGAGGTCCGCGTCCGCACGCCCACGCCGACCGCGCCGCCGCCCCGGGAGGGCAAGATCGAGCACGAGGGCGGACGCGCCGGCGGCATCCTGCCGCCGCCCATGCCCGCGCCGAAGCCTACGTCTTAGGAATCTCGACGCCGGCCCCGCCGGCCTTCGTGCCCACTTCTGGGCGTCGAGATTCCTGAAGGAGGCGCGATCGACGCACGGGGCCCCAGGCGACCGTACCGGCTCACCCTGCGGGGGAGCGCGACCGTCCTCGGAGAGAGGACCTGGGTCATGGGTGTGCTCAACGTGACTCCGGACTCCTTCTCCGACGGCGGCCTCTACGCCGAGCCGGAGGCCGCGGTCGCGCGCGGGATCGCCCTCTTCGAAGCGGGGGCGGACGTCGTGGACGTGGGCGGGGAATCCACGCGCCCGGACGGCGTGCCCATGGACGCCGAGGCGGAGATCGCGCGCGTCGTCCCCGTCATCGAGGGGCTGCGCCGCCGCGGGCCCGGGCTCCTCTCCGTCGACACGACCAAGGCGTCGGTCGCCGGGGCCGCCCTCGACGCCGGGGCCGACCTCGTCAACGACGTCAGCGGCTTTGCCTTCGATCCGGGCCTGGCCCGCCTGGTCGCGCGCCGCGGCGTGCCCGCCGTGCTGATGCACCTCCGTGGCGACTTCCTCTCGATGCACCGCGATCCGTCCTACGCGGACGTCATGGCGGAGGTCATCGCGGAGCTGGGCCAGGCCGTCGGGCGCGCGGAGTCCGCGGGCGTCTCGCGCGCGCAGGTGATCGTCGACCCCGGCATCGGGTTCTCCAAGGCCGCCCCGCACAGCCTGGAGGTCATCCGGCGGCTCTCCGAGCTCGCCGTCCTCGACCAGCCCGTGCTGGCCGGCCCGTCGCGCAAGAGCTTCATCGGGCGCGTGCTCGACCTGCCCGTGGGCGAGCGGCTGATGGGCACGGCGGCGGCGGTGGCGGCCTGCGTGCTGGGCGGGGCGCACATCGTGCGCGTCCACGACGTCGCGCCCATGACCGAGGTCGTGCGGATGTGCGACGCCATCCGCGGGAAATGCGCGGCATGATCTCCCGCGCCTTCGGCTGGTTCCCGACCGTCGAGCCGAGCTGGCTCGACCTCATCGACATCCTCATCGTCGCCTTCCTCATCTACCAACTCCTCCAGTTCATCCGCGGGACGCACGCCGTGCAGATGGCGCTGGGGGCGCTGGTGCTGGTGCTGCTCTACTGGCTGTCCCAGCTCCTGCACCTGGAGACGGTGAACTGGCTGCTGCGCACGTTCATGCCGTACCTCGTCTTCGGCATCATCGTGGTGTTCCAGTCGGAGATACGGAAGGTGCTGGCCCAGCTCGGCAAGACCCCGCTGCCCGGCGTGTTCGGCTCGCCGCGCACGGAGGAGGTCATCGACGAGGTCGTGCTGGCCGCGACCACCCTCGCCGCTCAGCGGACGGGCGCGATCGTCGTCGTCGAGCGCGACATGGGCCTGCGCAGCTACATCGAGACCGGTATCGCCCTCGACGCCTACGTGACCTACGACCTGCTCATCAGCATCTTCAATCCGGGCACGCCGCTGCACGACGGGGCGGTCATCATCCAGGGCAACCGTGTGGCCGCCGCCGCCTGCTTCCTGCCCCTGACCGTCAACCCGCAGCTCAGCCGCGAGCTGGGCAGCCGCCACCGCGCCGCCATCGGCGTCACCGAGGACACGGACGCGCTGGCCGTCGTGGTCTCGGAGGAGACGGGGGTGATCTCGCTGGTCGTGGGCGGCCGCATCCGCCGCGAGCTGGACGCCGCTTCCCTCAAGTCCGCGCTCCTCGACGTCCTGGAAGTGGAGCAGGCGCCCCAGCCGGCGGCCACGCCCGCAGGCGTCCCCGCACGCGAGAAATAAATCATGAACGGGATGCAGCGCACGAGGCACGCCACGAAAGACGCCTCGCCGCTGATCCCGGTGGCCGGCTGGGGACTCGGGGACGGGGATGAAGCCTGGCCGCTGGTCCCGGGGATCGGCCACGGGGCCCACTGAGTGCGAATGCTCGTGGAGAACATCCCGCTGAAGCTCGTGAGCCTGGGCCTGGCCACCTTGCTGTGGTTCGTCATCGCCGGGGAGAAGACGTCGGAGATGGGGGTCTCCGCGCCCCTCGAGCTGCAGAACTTCCCCAAGGACCTGGAGGTGACGGGCGAGCCCGTGGACAACGTCGAGGTGCGCCTCCGCGCCTCGCCCGGGATCATCCAGCGCATCGGGCCGGGGGACGTCTCCGCGCAGCTGGACCTGGCCGGACTGCAGGAGGGGGAGCACATCGTCCACCTCACCGACAAGTCGATCCGCATGCCCTTCGGGGTAAAGGTCGTGAAGATCACGCCCTCGATCCTGACCCTCAGCCTCGAGCGCACGGTGCAGAAGGTCGTGCCCGTGCGCCCGCGCCTGGTCGGACGGCCGGCGGCTGGGTTCGAAGTCGGCGAAGTCCGGGCCGATCCGGCGGAGGTGCGCATCGCCGGCCCGCGCAGCCGCGTGCAGGCGGTGGAGAGCGCGTTCACGGAGCCGCTCTCGATCGAGGGGGCGCAGGCCGGCGTCAGCGACGTGGTGAACATGGGCCTGGACGACCCGCTGCTGCGGGTCCTGGGCAGCCCCCGCGTGCGCGCCACCGTGCGCATCCGGGAAGAGGAGGGTGAACGCGCGGTCGACGGCGTGCCCGTCGAAGTGCACGGCGGCGAGGCCTCGCTTCGCCCGGCGTCGGTGCGCGTGGTCGTGACCGGCCCCGCGTCCCTCCTGCGCACGCTGACGACCGCCGACCTGCACGCCTCCGTCGACCTGGCGGCGGCGCCGCCCAGCGAGAGTCCGGCCGTGACCGTCGATCTCGCCCCCGGCCACGCCGGCCTCCACGTGAAGGAGGTCTCCCCGCCGTTGGTCACCGTGCGTACGATTCGCCCCGCCCGCAAGGGAACGTAGAGCGCGGCGGCGCTGCGCAGCCGCAGCGCCGTGTGAGGGGGTTTCAGGGGGGGCCGCAGCCAACCAGCCCGTTGGTGGCCGCAGTGCGAACGGCCATCGCGATGATCCGTGAGTGCCCCCCCTGACTTGATAAGATCGCCCGATGGGTCGCTTTTTCGGAACCGACGGCATCCGCGGTCGGGCCGGGGAAGCGCCGCTCGACCCCGCGACCGTGCAGAAGATCGGGCGCGCGATCGTGCGCGCCCTCGGCATCTCCGAGCCGCGTGTGCTCATCGGCCGCGATACGCGCGAGAGCGGCCCCGGAATCGAGCAGCACCTCGCCGCCGGCCTCGCCGCCGAAGGCGCCCACCCGGAATCGGCGGGGGTCATCCCCACGCCCGCGATCGCGCATCTCGCTCGGCAGCGCAGCGGCCTCCGGCGCCGCGGCTATCACCTGGGCGTCGTGATCTCCGCATCCCACAATCCCTACCAGGACAACGGCATCAAGGTGTTCGGGGGCGCCGGCCGCAAGTTCAGCACCGACCTCGAGGACCGCACGGAAGCGATCATCGCGGAGCTGGAAGGGCAGCCGATGCGAGAGGCACGCGGCGTCGAACAGCACGACCTCGCCCGCCCCTATCTCAGCCACTTGAAGCGCTCGTATGGCGGCCCGCCGCTGAAGGGGATGCACCTCGTGGTGGACTGCGCCAACGGGGCGACGTCCTTCCTGGCCGGCCGCGTGTTCACGGAGCTGGGCGCGCGCGTCACCGCCATCAACGACCAGCCGGACGGCCGCAACATCAATCGCGAATGCGGAGCCACGCATGCCGAGACCGTGGCCGCGCGCGTGAAGGAAGCGGGCGCGCACCTGGGCCTGGCCTTCGACGGCGACGGTGATCGCTGCATCCTGGCCGACGCGACGGGGCGCGTGGTGGACGGCGACCACGTGCTGTTCCTGGCCGCGCGGCACCTCAAGTCGAAGGGCGCCCTCAAGGGGGGAGCGGTGGTGGCCACGGTCATGAGCAACGTGGGGCTCGAGATCGCCCTCGGCCAGGCGGGCATCCCGCTCGTGCGCACGGCGGTCGGGGACCGCAACGTGCTCGAGGAGATGGAGCGTCGCGGCGCCAACCTCGGGGGGGAGCAGAGCGGCCATGTGATCTTCCTGGACCACGAGCCCACCGGCGACGGCCTCCTGACCGGGCTGAAGGTCCTGGAAGTCGTCAAGGCGTCGGGCCGCCCCCTGCACGAGCTGGCCGCGGAGCTCGTCGTCTATCCCCAGGTCCTGCTCAACGTCCGCGTGCGCGAGCGCGCGGAGATCGAGGAGATCCCGGAGATCAAGCCGCATCTCGACCGGGCGCGCGCGGCCCTGAACGGACGCGGGCGGCTCGTCGTGCGCTACTCCGGAACGGAGCCGCTGCTGCGCGTCATGGCCGAAGGTCCCGACGAAGCGGAGGTGCGGTCGCTGGCGCAGGCGATCGTCGACGCGGTCCAGGCCCGCCTGGGCGAGTAGGGACGGCGATCCCGCTATACTGATTCGCATGCCGCGCCTCGGCGTCAACATCGACCACGTCGCCACCGTCCGCCAGGCGCGCCGCGTCCCGGACCCCGATCCCGTGCAGGCGGCCGTGCTGGCCGAGCTGGGTGGCGCGGACGGAATCACCGTCCATCTGCGCAGCGACCGCCGCCACATCCAGGATCGCGACGTCGAGGTCCTGCGCCAGGTCGTGAAGACGCGCCTGAACCTGGAGATGGCCTCCACCCAGGAGATGCTCAAGGTCGCCCTCACCATCAAGCCCGACCAGGTGACGCTGGTGCCGGAGCGGCGCGAGGAGCTGACTACGGAGGGGGGCCTGGACGTGGTCCTCAACGCGGTGCAGCTCAGACCCACGATCAAGATGCTGGAAGAGGGCGGCATCCACGTGAGCCTGTTCGTCGATCCCGATCTCGAGCAGGTGAAGGAGTCGCATCGCATCGACGCCCGCGCCGTCGAGCTCAACACCGCCGCCTACGCCGATGCCCGCGACGCCCGCTCGCGCGAAACCGCCCTGCGCAAGGCCGTCGACGCCGCGCGCCTCGGGGTCAAGCTGGGGATGGCCGTGCACGCCGGGCACGGCCTCACCTACCACAACGTCGGGCCCATCGCCCGCCTGCCGGAGATGACCGAGCTCAATATCGGCCACAACATCGTGGCGCGGGCCCTGCTGGTCGGGATGGAGCGCGCGGTGCGGGAGATGGTCGAGGTGCTGCGCCGCTGACCGACGATTGACCGGGCCCGCGAAGTCCCGCTATCCTTGGTCCTCACACGCGATGACCGACGCGGTCTGAGCCGCGCCGCGGTGCCGGGAGACAAGATGCCGCTGGAGGCCTTCGGGCAGACGGACGTCGGACGCCGACGCAAGCTCAACGAGGACAACTTCCTCGTCAAGCCGGAGACGAACCTCTACGCGGTCTGCGACGGGATGGGCGGGCACAACGCCGGTGAGGTCGCCTCGAAGATGGCCATCGAGACGCTCGAGGCCTTCATTCGCAAGAGCGCGGGCGAGGAGAAGGACATCACCTGGCCCTACGGCCTGGAGGCGCACCTCTCGTTCGAGGCCAACCGCCTGAAGACGGCGGTCAAGCTCGCCAACAAGAAGGTGTTCAAGTCCGCCGACAACCGGGAGGACTACACGGGCATGGGCACGACGCTCGTGGCCGCCATCGTGTCGGGAAAGGTCGTCACCATCGGCTCCGCCGGGGACAGCCGGGCCTACCTGTTCCGTCGAGGCGATCTCAAGCAGCTGACGCGTGACGACTCCTGGGTCTCCGCAGCCTGGGCCGAAGGTATCCTGACCCACGACGAGATCGACCGTCACCCCCTGCGCAACGTCATCACCAAGGCGGTGGGGGCCAAGGAAGAGATCGAGCTCGAGACCGTCGAGCACCAGCTCGAGAAGGGCGACGTGATCATGCTCTGCTCGGACGGCCTGCACTCGATGATCAACGACGAGGCCATTCTCAAGACGGTCACGCCCTTTCCGGCGACGCTCCCGGCCGCGGCGCAGAAGCTCATCGACGCCGCCAACGAGGCGGGGGGGAAGGACAACGTCTCCGTCGTCCTGCTCCGCTACACGGAGTAGGCCCCGGGTGGCCCGCAGGGGCTGACCCACCATGGCCACCTTCGGCCGCTACGAGATCCTCGGCAAGCTGGGCGAAGGCGCCATGGGCGTCGTCTACCGGGCGCGCGACACCGCCATCGGCCGCGTGGTCGCCCTCAAGATGCTCTCCGCGGAGCTCGGGGACGAGGACGAGCTGCACAAGCGCTTCCGCCGGGAAGCGGAGGCCATCGGGCGCCTGAGCCACCCCTGCATCGTGACCGTCTTCGACCTCGGCGAGTCCGACGGCCAGCTCTACATGGCCATGGAGCTGCTGGAGGGGGACGACCTGCGCTCGCTCATCGAACGGCGGGTCGAGGTTGCCTTGGCCGACCGCGTGCGCATCCTCGTCCAGATCTGCGAAGGCCTGGCCTACGCCCACTCCCGAGGCGTGGTGCACCGCGACATCAAGCCCGCGAACATCGTGGTCACCTCCGCCGGCCGCGTGAAGATCCTCGATTTCGGGCTGGCCCGCGTGGCCACGCGCGCCACCATCACGCGCAAGGGCATGATCCTCGGCACTCCCGACTACATGGCGCCCGAGCAGGCGATGGGCAAGCTGGTGGACCGCCGTTCGGACGTCTTCTCCGCGGGGTCGGTGTTCTACGAGTTCCTGACCGGGGAGAAGCCGTTCAAGGGCAAGACCCTGCACGCGGTGCTCTTCCAGATCATCCAGGAGCAACCCGACCCCGTGCTGACCCTCAACCCGGAGCTGCCGACGCGGCTGGCCGCGCTCGTGCACCGCATGCTGGTCAAGGACCCGGACAAGCGCTATCAGTCGATGGACGAGGTCGGGCGCGACCTGCAAGAGATGCATTTCGCGCTCCGGCGGACGCGGTCCCGCTCCGTGCTTCCCCAGGCGCCCGCGGCCGGAGGCGAGGAGGTGCGGTCGCGCGTACGCGAGCACGTGAGCCAGGGCCGCGCCCATTTCGACGGGGGCCGTCTGGATCAGGCGCTCGATGCCATGACGGAAGCGCTCGTCCTCGATCCCGCCTGCGAGGACGCGGCGGAGGTCGTGTGGCGCGCGCTCAAGACGCGGCAGGCGGGCCGGCCGGAGCCGGTGCCTCTCGACGCCGCCACCGAAGAGCGGGTGCGGGCGCTCCTCGCCCGCGCCGCCCCCGACGCCCCCATGACGCAGGCCCGCAACGCCCTGGCCGAGCTGGCCTTGATCGCCCCCGACGACGCGCGGCTGGTCGAGCTCCTGCGCGAGCGCTCGATCCGCGAGCGTTGACACGCGGCGCCGGGCGGGCCTAGGATCCCCGCCGGCCGTGCCCACCATCATCCAGCGCGAGAAGCGGCGGGGGCTGCGCCTGCCCCTGAACGTCTCCGGCCGTGACGCGCGCGGTGCCCCCTTCGCGGAACGGGGCCAGACCGTGAACATCAGCGGCGGTGGCCTGTGCTTCGAGGCCGTCCGGCGCCTTCCCGTCGGCTCGCGTATCGACCTCCGCATCCCCGTCCCGGCCGCCCTGCGCCGCCACTTCGGCGGGCGCGCCGCGTACGCCGTCAAGGCCGTGGTGTGCCGCCTGGAAGCGATCGAGGGCGGAGCCACCTATCGGATCGGCGCTCGATTCCTGGGGGAGCTCGAGGCCTAGGCTGCCGCTGCTGATATAATCGACAAGTTTGGGAGATTCCCGTCTACAGCATGGTCGAGCCCCGGCTCGAGGGGAAGATCGCCGTCGTCACCGGCGGCGGCACGGGCCTTGGGCGGGCGCTGGTGCTCGCGCTGGCGGAGCGCGGCGCCGACGTCGCCTTCTCGTTCCATGCGAGCGCGCGCGGAGCGGACGAGGCGGCGGCGGCGGTGCGCGCGGCGGGACGCCGGACTTGGACGTCGCGCGCGGACGCGCGGCGGCCGGGCGAGATCAGCGACTTCGTGGAGCGGGCGGCGGCGGAGCTGGGCGGCGTCGACCTGCTCGTGAACAACGTGGGCGTCTTCCGCAAGGCGGGGTTGGGGGAATTGACGGAGGAGGTGCTGGACGAGGCCTTCGCCGTCAACGTCAAGGCGGCGGTGATGGCGTCGCGGGCGGCCGCTCCGCACATGCGGCGGCGCGGGGGCGGGTCGATCGTGAACGTCGCCAGCCTGGGAGGGCTGCGGCCGTGGCCGTCGTACCTGGCCTATTGCGCGACCAAGGCGGCGCTCGTCATGGCCACCGAGTGCCTGGCCCTGGCCCTGGCCCCGGAGATCCGGGTGAACGCGGTCGCGCCGGGCATCATGCAGCCGCCGGGTGCGAGCGAGAAGGTACGGGCGAAGATCCCCCAGCGGCGCTTCGGCACGCTGGCGGAAGTGGTCGAGACGATAGTGTTCCTGGCCGCCGGTGGCGGCTACACGACGGGCGAGGTGATCCGGGTGGACGGAGGGCGAGCCCTCCGATGACCGCGGAAAGGTGAAAGGCGAGACTTTCATTGCAAGGAAGGGGAAAATCGAGGTGAACATGGCGTCGACGCGTGAGGACGAGAAGCCGTGGAAGACCGACCTCGCCCGCAAGTCTGCATTGCGGCGCGAGTCCGTCCTGCACGAGGTGGAGGACGCGATCAAGAAGGCGTCGTCGTTCGAGGACGCCCTCAAGCAGTCCGTCGAGATCATGAAGAAGCGCTTCGGGCGCTACTCGGCCATCACGGCCTACGTGGCGGACGGTGAGGACCTAGCGGTCCACACGTCGCTCGAGCGGCCGGCCGGACCGGACCGCATCTGGTCCGGGGGCGGGCCGCTGGCCGACGCCGCGCACGGGCACGTCACGACGAAGGTTTCCGATCTGGCCTCCCAGCCGCTGTGGGCGGCGGTCGGGCTCGCCACCGGCAGCGTGATGGTCGGTCCAGTGCGTACGGAAGCCGGCCTGTGGGCCGTGCTCGAGGTCTGGAGCGACTTCCGCGACGCGTTTACTCCGCACGACGTGAAGATGATGGACAAGGTGGTCGCCGCGCTGGCCAAGAAGACCCCGGCCGCCTGACCTGACCGTGCGGCCGCTGAGGGGCATCCTTCCTCCCGTCGTCACCCCCTTCGACTCCGACGGCGCTCTCGACCTCGCCGCCTTCGAGGCCAACCTCGAGGCCTGGGCGGGCGAGCACCTCGAGGGCTACGTCGTGCTGGGCTCGAACGGGGAGGCGGCCAGCCTCGAAGAAGACGAGAAGCTGGCCCTCGTGCGCGCCGCGCGGGCGCGCGCGGGCGGCCGGGCCGTGCTCGTCGGCACCGGCCTCGACTCCACGCGCGCCACCATCGCCTTGACGCGGAAGGTCGCCGACCTCGGCGCGGACGCCGTCCTCGTGCTGACTCCGCACTACTACAAGCCGCAGATGACGGCGGAGGCCCTGCGGCGGCACTTCGTCGCCGTCGCGGACGCGTCCCCGGTGCCCGTCTACCTGTACTCGATGACGCTCTTCACGGGGGTGCCCTGGCCCCCCGCCCTCGCCGCCGAGCTCGCATCCCATCCGCGCATCGCCGGCATCAAGGAGTCGTCCAGCGACCTCGGCCTGCTGGGACGGATACTCTCCTCGGTGCCCGCTCGGTTCGAGGTCGCCTGCGGGTCCGCTCCCGTTCTGTATCCCGCCCTGTGCCTCGGCGCCTGTGCGGGAATCCTCGCGGTGGCGAACTGCGCGCCCGCGCTGGCGGTGACGATCTACCGCGCGTTCGAGGCCGGGGATCACGCGCGGGCGAGAAAGCTGCAAGCGGCCCTGACGCCTTTGGCGGTAGCGGTCACGGCGACGTATGGGATCGCTGGGTTGAAGGCCGCGGTGGACGCGGCGGGATGGCGCGGCGGTCACGTGAGGCCGCCTTTGCTGCCGTTGGCGGCAGCGGCGCGCGAGGAGATTCGGGCGCTCGTCGCCGCGGCGAACGAGTCCTGGAGAGCCTAGCCCTGTAGCTCCATTTTCTGTTGTTTCCGTTCCGCCAGGGTTATCAGACTAGAGGTTGTGGCTCGAACGGCCCGCGAGAATCGCTGGCGGTGGCGCGCGGCACCAATATCCTCAGCGCGCGCGGAAGGACTGACGCCTCCAACCGCCCCGGCGCCGATTCCGGCTCCCCGTCGCGATGGTACGGGACGGTTCCGGTCGCGCTCAGCACCGCGGTCGACGACGCGATATGCCTGTACCGCCGATACTGCGCCAGCGTCCCGAAGAACAGCCGCTGCGCGTTCCACGCGATCTCCAGCGCGGGCGCGTCCTCGATGACCACGATGTCGAGCAGGCCGTCGTCGAGCCGCGCCCCGGGCACCAGCACCGCGCCTCCGCCATACTGCCGTCCGTTGACGAAGGCCACGATGTAGGCGCGCCCCTCGAACTTTTCCGCCCCCGCGTCCAGCGCCCAGCTCTCCGCGCGATAGTTCAGCGTCCGCAGCACGCTCAGCCACACGTAGGTGAACACGCCGCGCCGCCCCCCGCGGCGGCCGTGCTCGTGGAAGTCGAGCCCGACCTGCGCGTCGAAGCCGGCCCCGGCGACGTTCAGGAACGGGCGGCCGTTGACCATCCCGACGTCCATCGCGCGCGGCACGGCCCCCGCCAGCACGGCCAGCGCCGCGTCCGGCTTCAGGGGAATGCCCAGCGTCCGTGCGAGGCCGTTGCCGGAGCCCATCGGCACCAGGCCGAGGGCGGCCGTCGTGCCGAGCAGGCCCCACGCGGTCTCGTTCGCCGTGCCGTCGCCGCCGATGGCGAGCACGATCTCCGCGCCCGCCGCCGCCGCCGCCGAGGCGAAGCGGCGCGCGTCGCCCGGGGCCGTCGTGAGACGCACCTCCATCCCGCGCCAGTGCGCGCTGCGCTCGAGCGCGGCG
>Ga0137375_10005605_pt1 | contig 14918 bp, 12 predicted proteins | sample SagtaG_24_FD_104936 | JGI IMG/M metagenome (GOLD analysis project Ga0137375, IMG submission 104936) | Vadose zone soil microbial communities from Sagehorn Ranch, Mendocino, California, USA - Sage1_R_113_16 metaG | ecosystem: Environmental > Terrestrial > Soil > Vadose zone | place: USA...
GTGACCTTGACGGCATTGGCGAGCGCGTTGACGCCCGACAGAATGAGATTGCGAGCTACGTCGGTATAGACGATTTCTTTGGCTGACATGTGGTCCTCCAACGTCGGTTCTGGGTGTTTGGGTGGGCGGCCGAGGTCATTTCTCGATGACGCCCAGGATCTCGTCTTCTCGCAAAATAAGACGATCCTCGCCGTCGATCTTGACTTCGGTGCCGGCGTACTTGCCGAAGAGGATGGTGTCACCCGCCTTCACGTCGAGTTTGCGCACCGATCCGTTCTCGAGGACTTTGCCATTGCCGACGGCAATGATCTTGCCCTCGACGGGTTTCTCCTTGGCGCTGTCGGGGATGACGATGCCCCCTTTGGTCATTTCCTCTTCTTTGACTCGATTGACGATGACGCGGTCCTGTAGCGGCCGAAGGCTCATGGTGCGACCTCCTGGTGTGTCGTTCTCGCGAAACGACAATCGCTTCGCGACGAATTGTCCGAAAACATGTTGATCGCTGAAACCGGTCGTTCAGTCGTTCAGTTGCTAGCGTTGGTCTTCTTGTCGCCTGCAGGCTTGACCTTGCCGCCGGTCGCGTTCGTTGCTTCGTGGACCTTGTCGACAACCTTTTCGCCGGTGTGCTTGATCTTGTCGGCCGTTTCGACGGCGAGATCCTTGGCCTTGCGGGCAAAGCCGGAGAGCGCGTCATCGCCCTTGTGGATGGCTTCCGTCGCCGCGTGGCCGACCTTGTCGGCGGTTTCCGTGACCGCGTTCTTCATCTGTTCCGCAGTTGCGATGACCTTGTTCTTGAGATTCGTCATGGAATTCTCCTTCGGATGTGCGAGGACGCTTCGGATTTCCAAGAAATCTTTGCTGTTCGTGGCCGAAGGGCGACGGCCTTGGCGGGCCGCGAAGCTCTAAGACGACGACCGATGGCGGGAAATATAAGAATCAGTTTCGTCGCCAGCCATCGATAGTTGGCATGTCGGAGATGGCCCGGAGAAGACGTGCGCTACCGTTCACACCGGCCATCCATAGGGCAAGCGGGCGTATCCATGGGTCTTCTCGAGCCATCGATTGCCTGCATGCAATGAATCGATCCCGGCGATTGGCTCCGTTTTCGCTTGCGCGACTCGGTCGGACGAAAGCCGGACCGCGGGGGCGAAAGGTCGTGCGCCTCCTATGCCATCTTTCGTATGATTAAACATAGGTGACGAGCATTCTCGAAAGACTCTCGAGGGTCGTGGAGAACCACGTGCCTCTGCAGGTCCTCGATGCGGCGAGCAAGACGATCGCATCCGAGGTGGACGCAGACTCCTGCTCGATCTTCCTCATGGAATCCGGGTTGCCGGGTCTTCAGTTGCGGTCCGGCTTCGGCCACCTCGCGCTCAGCGACGCCTTGAAACAGGCCGCCCTCGCGGTCGCCACCCAGGCGCTCGACCACATGCGTCCGACGCGCGTCGAGACCCCGGTTGATTCGCTCACCGGAGTGCCGATGGCGCTGCGCGGGCGACCGCTCGGCGCGATCGTGGTGCACGCTTCCGCTCATTCGTTCTCGCCGGAGCAAGAGCGAACGCTTGGCGCGATCGCTGCGCACATGGTGGGGATCGTCGAGAGCGCCCGCTTCATCGAAGCTGTCGACAACGAACATCTCGTAGAAGACTACGTCGACATGAATGCGCCGCATTCTGGCGAGCTTTCGGGGGAACTCGTCCTCCAAGGGACGGCGACGGCGCCTGGTATCGCGATCGGCACGGCCGTCTTTCGACGCGCCTTTCCCCGCGAGCTCGCGCGGCGCGACGTCTCGTCTCGCGGCAAGGATCCCGAGCGACAACGCGTGCGCGACGGATTCGAGAAAACGCGCAACGACATCGTCAGGCTCCAGGCCGCTGCGAGGAGCGATCTCGGGGAGGAACAGGCCCTCATCTTCAGCTCCCATCTGATGCTGCTCAACGATCCGATCCTGCTCGCCCGCATCGAGGACGGTATCGAGCACGGCAAGACGGCCGCCGGCTCCATCGAGGCCGCCATCGACGAACTCGAGGGTCGCCTCCGAGGCGTGCGCGACCCGTACATTCAGGAACGCGTCGAAGATCTCGAGGATCTCTGTAGCCGGCTTCTCGGGCACCTCATGGAGTCGGGACTGCCGAGCCCTGTGCTTGCCCAGGTCGTCTTGAGCCCGCGCGTGGCGCCGTCTCTGGTGATGGAAATCAAGACGCGAGGGGCAGCAGGTATCGTTGCGGAAGCAGGAGGGCCCACATCGCATGGCGCCCTCCTCGCGCGATCCCTGGGCGTCCCGGCTGTGACTGGAATCACGCACGTCATGCGATCGGTCTTTGCGGGCGACGACGTGATCGTCGACGGAACGACGGGGCGCGTGGTCGTGCGGCCGAGCGCGGAAACGCTCGCTCGGTATCACCAGCTGGCAGAGGACTTGGAGCGACGGCGCACCGAATTCATGCTTTATCGCGAACGACTGCCGGAAACGGCGGACGGCGTGCGGATCCGTCTACAGGCCAACGTTGCACTCGGCGTCGATATCGTGCTGGCCAAGGAAAATCGCGCCGAGGGCATCGGTCTCTACCGCACCGAATTTCCCTTCATCGTGCGCGAGGGATTCCCGACGCGCGACGAGCAGGTGGAGATCTATCGAAAGGCATACGACTCGTTTCCCGGCGGCCCGATCGCGTTTCGATTGCTCGACTTGGCCGGCGACAAGTTCGTGCCGACGACCGCCGTCGGAGCTTCGGCTAGCGCGTTCCATGGGTACCGATCCATCCGCGTCCTCTACGACTATCCCGACCTGCTCCGGGACCAGGTGCAGGCCTTCGCGATAGCGGCAGGCAAGCGGCCTCTTCGCATCCTGATTCCCATGGTGAGCTCCCTCGACGACGTGGTCCGCATCAAGCGCATGATCGAGAATGCGATCGGGGAGTTGTCCGGGGTGGACGTGCAGCGTCGGCCCATGATAGGGGCGATGATCGAGGTTCCAGCCGCCGTCGAGCTCGCAGGCGATCTCGCAGCCGAGGTCGACTTTCTTTCGATCGGTACGAACGACCTCATCCAGTACACGCTCGTCGTCGATCGCGAAGACGCCCGGATGACCTCGCCGAGAGACGCCTACCATCCGGCGATCTTGCGAATGCTCCGGCGCACGGTGTCGACGATCCATTCCGCGAGCAAGGAAGTGAGCGTGTGCGGCGAAATGGCAGCTCGCCCCGATCTGGCCGCCTTTCTCGTGGCGATCGGCGTCGATTCGCTCAGCGTGAGCCCCCGGGCGATTCCCGAGCTCAAGCAGGCGCTCGCGGCTTTGCACGTGAAACCTCTTACTCGTGCGGTGGGAAGGGTCCTGGCGTGTCGAAATGCGACCGAAAGCGAGCTCGAGCTCCGAGCGTCGCTCGCCGACCGCGGTGACCTGCGCGAGGCGACCTCTCTCCGGCCAATGGATTGAGAGCATGCCGCACGGGCTTTTCGCCGATTCGGGCGGTCCCACCGTACGGCGTGGGCAATCGATGGTAGGGTATCCGGAATGAAACTGTCTGGCATCGACGCGAACCTCCTCGCGGCGCTCGACGCACTCTTGCGCGAGAAGAGCGTGACGCGCGCCGCGAGGCGACTCGGCGTGGGACAGCCCGCCTTGAGCCACTCCCTCTCGCGGCTGCGGGACCACTTCAAGGACGAGCTGCTCGTCCTGAAGGGGCGCAACTACGTTTTGACCGACAAGGCCGAAAGGCTCGCGAGCGTGGTCGCGAATGCGACGCGTGCGCTGGCCGAAGTGTTCGAGGAGCAGCCGAGTTTCGACGCGGCAACGTCGTCGTACCGCTTCGTCGTCGCATGCTCCGATCTGTTCGGAATCCTCATCATCCCCGAGCTATTGCGCACATTCAGGGGCGAGGCAGAGCACGTCGAAGTCGAGCTGCGCGCCATCGTGGCAACGTCGAAAGAGTCGATTCTCGAGGGGGGCGTCGATCTGGCGCTCGGCATCTTCGAGGACGTTCCCTCGAACATCAACCAGCAGACGCTTTACGAGGATCCGGCCGTTTGTGTCGTGCGCGCCAGCCACGAGCAGGTTGGCAAGCGTCTCACGCTCGAAACGTACGGCAGGCTTCCGCACCTGGAGATTGGACCCACCGCGGATTCGATCCCCGGGCGCCACATCGATCGCGCGCTCGCCGCTATCGGCAAACGCAGGAACGTCACATTGCGTGTCCCCTATTACTTGCTGGCGCCGCACATCCTCGAGCAGACCGACCACGTGGCCACCCTGTCGGCCAGCGGGGCGGAGGTCCTCGCCAAGTTGGCCCGCCTTCGGGTCGTCGAGCCGCCGATCGAGCTGCCGAGCTACAAGTTTTCGCAGATATGGCAGAACAGCCACAACGACGACCGCGCCCACACGTGGCTGCGGGAGAGAATCGCCATCATCTGTCGACGGCGAGGTCAGGCTCTCCAGGTCTGACGCCGGCGCGCCGCCCAAGCTTCGTTGCGCGCGCCGATCATGGAAGCAACAATTTTTCGAACCATAACTGGTCGACATAGCACCATGCCCATTCCTCGCCGGGCTCGATTGATCGAGCGATCGGATGCTGCGTGGTGCGAAAATGCCGTATGGCATGCTTGTGCTTGGACGAGTCGCAACAGCCAACGTATCCGCACGCCATGCACATCCGCAGCTGGAGCCACGCATCTCCCAACCTCACGCAGTCCTGGCATCCCGATCCGCTCGGTTGCACGTTGCGGAGAATGCCGTCGACGTGCGCGCACGTCATGGGGGTTTCGACATCATCCAAGGTGGATGGAACTTGCACTTGGCCGGGCACTCCGTCGAATCGATTGATGGCATGGCGCGGATGCGCGGGGTCGATTCGGTCATCGAGTGTTTGCATAGCTGACATGCGGAGAATCGATTGGCATGCGCGGGTCGGCGGACTTACGTTCAATGGGCTTGCAATCGTCAAGCCGAGGATTTCAAAAAATGCCGACGCCTTCAACGACCGAATCGAGAGCACAGACAATGCAAAGTGGAGCCAAGAACGAGCTCAAGAGCATTCTGGCCACGTACCGAGCACGCCGGCTCGAGGCTCAGGAGCGAGAGGCCAACATCAGGACTGCGCGAGCGGCCTTCGTCGAGAGCTTTCGTGCGTTGAAGGCCGAAAAGATCGGCCCGGTGCTCGATGAGTTCGTGGCGGAGCTGAACGAGGCGGGCCACCAGGCGAGCGTGGTCGATCAGCAGGAGGCCTCGGACCGCAACGGGCAATTCACCCCGGCCAGCATTGCTCTCCGGATCACGCCGCCGCGGATCGGAGACAGCCCGGGGTCGCCAGCCGCAGGCACCCGCATCGAGGTGACGTTCTCCGCGAACCAGCATACGATGAAGGTGCTCGTGTCCTCGAGCAACAACTCGAACGGCACCAGCGGCAGGCGCGGCGATCACGAGCTCGCGGAGCTGACGACGGCGTTCGTGGAGAAGAACGTTCTCCAGACGATCCGTGAGGCTTATGCCATCGGAAAGTGAAGTGCGGAACACGCAGTGCGAGGCGCGCTCAGGGCGCCCACAGCACGCCATACGGGTTATCGAGCGACGGCTGAGCCTCCGGTCCTTGAGGCAATTCCACCGTCACCTTCGTGCTGAGTCGGTCCGACCGTCGCAACAATGTTCCGGCTGAAGGCGACGGTGTTGGTGCGGCTGCAGCAAGCCTCGGGGCATCACGCTCTCGCTCGGCGTACGCCTGGGCGCGCTTGGATGGAGGCTGGGGCTCCACCGTTCCGCTGACTGGAAGAACAGTGGGTGCGTCCTCGCGCAGACTCCCGGGAATGAGTAGACCTCGAAGCGGACGGACGACGTCGTAGCCGATATAGGCGGTTGCGCCGGCCCCTATCACGGCAAGCGCCACGACGATACCGAGCGCCCACGCCCAGCGCGGACGTTCACCGGCGACGCGGCTGATACGCCCTTCGGCACGAGCCGGCGGCATTCGCTGCTCGGACCCCGAGGTCGACGGCTCGAGCACTGCGGGCTCGAGGCTGCGGCTCGAATCGGCAATCGCCCGCCGACGCTCTGCCGAATGGGCCCGATAGCCCATAGAACTGCAAGGGCCGCTACGAGCGGCGCAATTGCTCGATCGCACGCTCTAGTGATTGCGCGGACATGTTGGACCATAAATCCCCCACGTCGTTCACCCGTCGCACCAAATTGCGGAGGGTGAACGTCGTTGGGCAGGCGTCGCCGCGGGCGAGCTCTTCCCAGGTGCACGGCGCGGAAACGGGGGCGCCGGGTTTCGCGCGCACGGCGTAGGCCGCCGCAAACGTCGCGCCGAAGCCGTTCCGGCCGGTGTCGATGTAGATGCGACCGGCACGATCGACCTTGGCGAACTCCTGGGTGAGGTGCTCCGGATCGCGCTCGACGAGCAGCCTGCCAACCGCGTCGCCGAAGCTGAAAACCTCTCCGATGTGCCCCTTGCCGTCGAGGGGAACGACGATATGGAAGCCCTTCGAGCCAGACGTCTTCACCCAGCTTTCGAGCTCGAGCTCGAGCAGCAAATCCCGAAGCGCGAGCGCCGCAGCACGCAGCACCTGCGGCTCATCGCGCATGGGATCGAGATCGAAGACGCAGAGGTCAGGGTAGTACAGGTCCGGTGCGCGCGACGTCCACACGTGGGGGGTGATGGAGTTTTGATTCGCTAGCCAGAGCAACGATCGCGTGTCGCAGACCAGGGGATAGTGCACGGTGCCCCCCTTCTTCGGCACTTCCACCCGCTCGAGCCACTCGGGGAAACCCTTGGAGACGTTCTTCTGAAAAAAACCCTTCTCGGCGATGCCGCGATGATAGCGCTCCATCGTGACCGGCCGTGCGCGGATGTGCGGCAGCATGATCGGAGCGATCGCCTCATAGTAGGCCGCGAGCTCGCCCTTGGTGATTCCGTCGTCCGGAAACAGCACCTTCTCGGGGTGGGTGATCACGGCCGTTCCCTGACGACTTCGCACGCCGCCTTGTCGGCGCAGATGCCGGTCAGCCGAGGATGGCGAAGCTTGCCATGTACGGTCCATTCAATGAAGGCGACCTGCACGACGATTTCCGGCCGGACCCAGTGCGCTCGCACGCGTGGCAGGCCCAGGCTCCTGGTGAACGGCGCTTCCGGGATCTCGAGCGCGTCGAATCGTGCGCGGAGCTCGAGCAGCAGCTTCCTGTCGAAGCCCGTGCCGACTTTGCCCGCGAAGACGAGCTCATCCTGCTCGAAATAGCCGACGAGCAACGCGCCGAGGCCGACGCGCGTACCCCGAGGGTCGGTGAACCCGCCGACCACGAGCTCCTGCGAAGCCTCGCATTTCATCTTGAGCCACTGCAACGAGCGGCGTTGCTCGTAGACCGAGTCGCGTCGCTTGGCGATGACCCCCTCCCATCCTTCGCTGCACGCGCGCTCCCACGGCTTCGCCTCGTCGAGTGCTTGAACCCGTTCGAGCGGCGCTCGCAAGGGCAGCCCGCGGAGCAGCGCGCGGCGTTCCGCGAGAGGAAGCATCGTGACGTCGCGTCCGTCGAGCCACATCACGTCGAAAACATGGTACGCCTGCATCCCCCAGGTCAGCTCACCGTCGAGAATCAAGTCGGTCACCGGCAGCTTGGCGATCGCGGCGGCCACCGCGGGAACATTCTGAGGCAATCGGTTGCGCGACAGCAACTTGATGTCCTTCCCGTTCTTGAAGGCAAGCAGACGAATGCCATCGAGCTTGCGCTCGAAGATCCATTCCGGCCCGGCAAACCGCTCGTGGGTGAGCGTGGCGGCCATCGGCTGGATCCATTCGGGAAAGGACGTCATCTCGAAGCGGCCCGTCATTGTACGCTTTCTCGCGCCCGGATTCCGTAGACGCCACGGCGTGCGTCGGACTATGAACGGCTGCGAGGTTCAAATGCGCACTTGGATCTTTGGGGCTTCTCTTTCAATGGTCGGCGGCCTGCTCGCGACCTCCTGCGGAAGTGCAGAGGATTCGATGGGCGGCACCATGACGGGCGCGCCCACCTCTGGTTCCGAAACGCTCACCGGGGCCGGCGGCAAGGGCGGGTCGGCAGGCGCGACAGGTCAGGGAGGCGGCGGCAGTTCGAACGGCATCGGTGGCGGCGGAGTTTCGACGGACGGCGGTGGACAGGGCGGCGGCCTGAATGACGCGGCTCTCGGCACTGAAGGATCCGTCGATGGCGGACCTCGCGACGGCGGCGATGCACCAACCGTGTGTCCCGATCCGCCGAAGCCGCCCTGTGCAGCGACCGATCTCGCAGGGAAGTTGCGCTGCATTCCCGGGCTCACGATCAAGCCGAGCAGCGAGCCACCACGCGGGTACCAGCGTTTCGATTTGGATATCGAACAGCCGGTGGACCACCACGACCCGAACGGACCCAAATTCAAACAGCGGCTGATACTCTTGCACCGATCCGCGACCGCACCGCTCGTGCTTTCGACCAGCGGGTATTCGCTTTCAGCCGGCGCAACCGAGCTGACGACGACCTTTGCCACCAATCAAATCAGCATCGAGCATCGGTTCTTCACGCCGTCGGTTCCGGCCGGCTCGATCCCGTGGGACGATTTGACCATTGCCCAATCGGCAGCCGATTTTCATCACGTCTGGGAGGCCTTCAAATGGCTCTATCCAGCCAAGTGGGCGAACACCGGAGCGAGCAAAGGCGGAGAGACCTCGGTGTTCCATCGGCGGTTCTACCCTTGCGACGTCGACGCGACCGTTGCTTACGTTGCTCCTCTCGTTTTCGGCCTCGATGATCAGCGGTTCGTGAGCTTCGTGGCGAACGTGGGAGGCGCTGCCTACGCGTCGTGCCGCACGAAGCTCGTCGACCTCAGCAAGGCGCTGCTGAATCGCCGCGCGGAGCTCGTGCCCAAAATGGATGCGTCGAAGTTCACGAAGCTCGGAAGGGACGTGAGCTTCGAGCACGCAGTGTTGGACCTGATTTTCGCGTTTTGGCAATACCAGCCCGCGTCTCGTTGCAATACCCTTCCCGCTCCTACTGCGTCCGCCGACACGCTCTTTGCGTTCATGAATGACATCGGCTTGCTCGACGGGGCCGACGACAGCTCGTACGACTACTTCCTTCCCTATTACTACCAAGCTGGGCTCGAGCTCGGGCTGCCCGGCACCTACGATCAGCCGTTCACCTCGTTGCTCCGTTTTCCAGGCACCTACACCCTCGAAGCTTACCTGCCGATGGGACTAAGACCGGTATTTCGACCCGAGGCCATGCCGGACATCCAGAGCTGGGTGAGCCGGAACGGGCAGCGGTTGATGTTCATCTACGGCGAACTCGATCCGTGGACGGCCGGCGCCTACGATCTCGGCAACGCCAGCGACTCCTTCAAATTCGTGGCGCCTCTCAACAACCACGGCTCGTCGATCAGCGAGCTTCGCGCGGCCGATCAAGAGAAGGCGCTCTCCACGCTCGAACGCTGGTTGGGGGTGACGCGCCTGACCGCTCCGCCCCCGCCGGTCCGCTTCGAAGCTAGAAGAAGGTTCTTCCGTTTCTAGCTTGCCGCCGGCGTGAGCTAGCGCTTCTTGGCTGCAACCTTCTTCGCGGTTGCCTTCGCCGCGGGCGACGCTCGCTTGGTCGACTTCGACTTCTTGGGCGGCAGCTTGTCGCTCCAGTCGAGCGCTTCGGCGGCCAGCGTCGGCGAGCTTCGCCTTCGGCAGCGAGCCGGCGTCGAGCTGCACGTAATCTTTCCAGGCTCGCCCCGGCATCGGCTCGAAAATCCGAACCTTGCCTTTCGCCAGCTCCGCGGCCCGTTCCGGACCGACCCGCACGACCACGGTCTGGTGGAAGGTCCCGAAGAACATGTTGCCATTCACGAACGCGCAAGGATGGCCGAACATCTGTCCCTTGCGCGCGCGTGGATCGGCGGGGACCGCAGCATCGTAGTACGCAATGGTTTCAGCAGTCGGGCGCTCCATTGACCGGAGTCTACTGCACCCTTTTCCGCTATCGGCGACGATTTTCGGTGGTCCGCTTGCGTTCGTTCCATTCACCAGACATCGCATCGGTTCGCCGGAGCCATCGGACTTCCGGTGGCGCATTGAAACGATGCGGCGAACTCGGGCATGTTGCTGACTACTCCGTTGACCCGGAACTTCGGCGGAGAATGCACATCGGTGCGAACGCGACTCAGGAGAAGCTCGTCACGGAAGCTCGCACACCAGAGCTGCCCGTAGGCGAGGAAAAACTGCTGATCGGGGGTGAACGAGCCGGCGAATGACTCGTTCGCACCGCTCGCTTTGTAGGCCGCGTACGCCAACTTGAGCCCTCCGAGGTCGGCGATGTTTTCGCCGAGCGTTGCTCCGCCGTCGAGCGTCACGCCAGGAAGGGTCTCGTAGCGCGAGTACTGATCGACGAGACAGGACGCGCGGCGCACGAATTCGCTTTCGACGTCCGCCGCCCACCAATCTGTGAGCTTGCCGTCGCCGTCGAAATGGCGCCCCTCATCATCGAATCCATGGGTGAGCTCGTGACCCATGATCGACCCGATCGTGCCGTAATTGATGGCCGCCGCACGTCCGACGCCGAACTGGGGCGTCTGCAGAATGGCGGCGGGAAAGACGATCGCGTTCTGCAATGGACCATAGAAGGCATTGGTCACGCATGGCGGGGTCGTCCACGCTGCGCGGTCCGTCGGCTCGCCGAGGAGTGCCGCCCGCCTCCTGGCGGACCAATTATTGAGCGTGAACACCTGCGCTTGATAACTTCCCACGAAGCTCACGACTGGCCGCCCGGGCCACGAATCGGGAAAACCGACCTTTTCGATGACCTTGTCGAGCTTCGCTTCGGCGGACGCTCGGGTGACGGCGTCGAGCCAGTCCCGCGTGGCGAGCTGGTCGCGAAACGCTCGCTTGACCGAGCCGATCATGGCGATCGCTGCTTCTCTCTCGGCATCATCGAAGCGAAGCGATACGAACGGCCGAGACAATGCGAACCCGAGCGCCCAGCGGGTGCTGTTGAGGCAGGCCCACCAATCGGCGGGTACCGACGGATCCCCGGTGAACACTCCGTAGTGGAACCTGGCCTCCTCCGTTATGAACCGCTTTCCGAGTGTGTGGGCGTAGGCTTCGAGGATGCGCCAGGTGAGATAGCTCTTCAGCGCATCGAGCGGCGTTTCGGCGAAGACGGCGTCGAGCGCCATCAAGTAGCCCGGCTCGGTGACGTTCAGCTCCTGAATTGAGGAGAAGCCAATCGCGGCAAGGTAAGACGCCCAGGGAAAATGGGTCGCCGTCGCCGTGAAGGCGTCGAGCGCGAGAATGTTGTACGTGGCGACGGGGTCTCGTGCGGCCGCGTCGGCGAGCGAGCCTCGCGCGAGAGCCGTCTCCACGGCGGTGACGCCCACCGGGTCGACGACGGCCGGCGGCGCGTAGAGAGCGGCGAGGTTTCGCACATGATCCTCGAGCTGCACGACGATCGACATGCTCGCGTCGAGGTAATAGCTCTCGTCCATGCTCAGCCCGCCCCTTACGAAGGTCGCGACCGATCGCTGCGGGTTGCCTGGATCAACGCCCGCGTACATCGAAAAAAACGCGGAAACTCCGTCAGCATGCAAGCTGCCGAGCACCGTTGCGAGATCGGCAAGCGAGGCGACGTTGCTCACTTGGAGCAGCCGATTGTCGACCAACGAGTGATCGACGACGTCGGCCACGCGCGCCTCCATGCAGGCGCCGTAGTAGCTCCCGAGCGCGTCCGAATCGGGGTGCGCGACGATCGGGGCGAAGTTTCGATCGCTCTCGAGAATCTTTCGCAGCAAGTACGAATTGCGCCCGTCACCCTCGAACCATCGCTGGACGCTCGAGCTTGTCGTCGTAGGATGCTCTTCGATCCACTTGCCGCAGGCGAACTGGTAGAAGTCGGAGCAGGGGTCCGTCGATCGATCGAGGAAAGACTCGTCGATTCCCGACGTACCCGCTTCGTCGGCCTGACCGCACGCGACGAGCATCGATACAAACAGCACCCACCGGAGGAGCCGCTGGTTCATCTTAGCAAAATCCCCTTGCAGGTCGCGGGCAGCGGAAGACCCTTGCCTTCGACGTAGGCCGTACAAGAGCTCTGCTCGATGTCGCCCAAGCAGGAGTCGTACGTCGGAGCGAGCGCTCTGGTTTGGGAGCAATCGATCTCGAGCTTCGCCGTGAACTCGCAGTCCTCGACGGAGCGCGCGCGATCGCTCGGCGGGCGACACTCCGCGTTTTTGTTGCACCAGATGTCGATGAAGTCCTGACAGCCTTGCGGCGGGGCGGGAGGATCCGCGCTCGAGCATGAAAGAGCGCTCAGGAAGACCGCCCACGCCAACAGCTTCGAGAACCCTTCGAGCCTCATGTTCCCGGGTCGAGGTTATACGAAACGCGGCCCCCCTCCAACGGATGGCAAGCAGCCGTTAAGTGATTTCTCTCGTGCGGCCGGGCAGCGAACCGTTCGGACCGGCGAATCCGCCGAGGTCTCGCGGCGGGTCGAACATCTGCTTGGCAAAAGCAGGTCGGCATGAAAGGGTTCGGGCATGCAACGAGGTGATGCCGAGGGTCTCCCGCTGACGCCGTTCGAGACGGTGCCGCCCACCGAACCGGAGCAAATCCAGCATTTGATCCGCATCCTGCGCGACCAGATGGCGCGCGATTACCCTCGCGGCACGACCAAGCGCGACGCCCATCCCAAGCACCATGCCCTCCTCGAAGCGGAGTTCGCCATCGAACCGAACTTGCCCGAAGCGCTGCGCGTCGGTCTCTTTCGCGAGCCGCGCACCTACCGCGCGTACGTCCGCTCATCGAGCGCAAGTGGCAAGATCCAGCCGGACAGCGCCCGCGACTTGCGGGGTTTCGCGATCAAGATCATCGGCGTACAGGGCGAGAGCATCTTGCCGGACGGTGACCAGGCGACGCAGGACTTCGTGCTGCTCAGTTATCCGTTCATGCCCCTCGGGACGGTGGCGCTGTTTCACGATGCCATCTACTACGGAATCAAATTTCATCGGCTTCTGTTCATCGTGAAAATGGTGCTCACCGGGCGGAGGCACATCCTGGCCGAACTGGACGACGCGAGGCGCCACCATAGCTCTCCGCTCGACGTTCGCTATTGGAGCACGACTCCCTATCTGTTCGGTGCCGATCGCGTCGTCAAATATTCTGTGGTTCCGACGTCCGCCTATCGGAGCTCGTTGCCGGCCACGCTCACCGACGCCTATTTGTCCGACAACATGGCACAGCATCTCGGGGAGCATGACGCGACGTTCGATTTCAAGATCCAGTTCCAGACCGATCCCCAGCGTATGCCCATCGAAGACTGTAGGCCGGAGTGGAGGGAGAGCGACTCTCCTTTCGTCAAAGTAGCTACGCTGCGCATTCCCAAGCAGGACTTCCGCAGCGCGGAGCGGCACGAGCTCGCCGAAAACTTGCGGTTCACGCCCGGCCATTCTCTGGTCGACCACCGGCCCATCGGTGGACTGAACCGCGCGCGCACCCTGATTTATCGCGCCCTTGCTCAGTTTCGCCGCGAGCGCAACGGCGTGACGAGCTGACGATCAGCCGGATGACCGTTCGAGGTTGCGACCTACCGAGGGGAAGTACAGGGGCGCGAGCGTTTGGCGATAGAACGGGTTGCGGAACTTCCACACGAAAGCCTCGACGAAATAGTGCGCGACGAAGATGCCGCCCAGCAGATTGACGAAGAGCCAGCCGAAACGCGAATTGTCGTGGGTCACCTTCACGCCGCCGAGCGCGAGCAGAGGACCGCTCGACACGCAGGCCGCCACGACGAGCACCGCGCCATAGAACACTGCCTTGTGCCGCCTGAGCGACGCGGAAACCTGATCGACTCGGCTCGAGCTATCGAGCTCGGCGCGAAAGCAGCGGGGCACCATCAGCACGTGGTATTCGACGTAATGCATCGCCAGGCTCGCGAAATAAAGGCGGCTGCTATACACGACGAGCCACGCCGACGCGGACTGGAGCAAGAAGTATCCGAGAGCAGCGGCGAGCGCTCCCCTGTCGCTGCCCGTCTTTCGCCAAGCCGCCACGAATCCGTGTACCACGACCGTGAACAGGACCGTTGCGACGACCAACGCCGTGCGTGCCGGAAGGCTCGACCATTCGAATCTTCCGTCGAACCCATTCTGGGTGCCATTCGTGAACGTGATGATCTGGAGAACCCAGAGCGACAAAAAGTAGTAGTTGTCCGCCCTAGCTAGATAGCGGGGAAAGGCCGGGCCTTTTGCTCGGACTTTGAACATCTGCAAGACGCCGAAGCTTTGTCGAACGGCGTGGAAGTAATCGACCCCCATGAGCGCGACGAAGAACCATGTTGCTACGATGGTTCCTTCGGCCGGGATCTCGAGCACGCCGAGCGTGAAGAACGCCGCCATGATCGCGATCGGCGCCGCGAAGTAGACGAGCTTGCGAGCGGTCGACGATCGAAAGTGGCGGAGGTTGGCGCTGTTCAAATAGAGCGCCCAGGTGATGGCGAAGTGGGTGTTCCCGAGCAGAAAAAGATACGAAACCATGAGGTATCGCTTCACCGCGGGTGCAAAGCTCGTCGACACCTGAACCAATGACAAAGGAAGGGTAATCACCACGAACGCCAGGAAGATCAGCGCGATCTGATTTCGCCCAAGATAATGATCGTTCGCTGACATCCCACTCCCCTACCACATCGCGGGGCGCGGACCTGAGTTCGCTATTTCGGGCTGAAGTACGTGTACGACACCCGGGTCGATCGGACGCTGCAAGCCGACGAGTGCTCTCGGGATCGGTACGCCGTCGACGGTGACCATCGGGTTCCTGGCGGCGCCGTTGACCACGGTCCTCACATAAGGAATCCGGGGCTCGAGCTCTTTCAGCTCCTTTTGCGCATCGGCCTGCGCGTCGTGGAAAGCCTTCGGCGCGTTCGCCGGCAAGTTCTCCTTGATGACCTTGAGGTA
>Ga0137375_10005611_pt1 | contig 14911 bp, 19 predicted proteins | sample SagtaG_24_FD_104936 | JGI IMG/M metagenome (GOLD analysis project Ga0137375, IMG submission 104936) | Vadose zone soil microbial communities from Sagehorn Ranch, Mendocino, California, USA - Sage1_R_113_16 metaG | ecosystem: Environmental > Terrestrial > Soil > Vadose zone | place: USA...
CGGGGTAGGCTGCGGCACGGAGGCGCCGAGCCTGGAGGCTGCGATGTGTTACGACCGTGACGCCCGACCGCCGCCGCCGCCGATCGCCGGCGCCGCCGCCGAGGAGGGCGAGCTGGTGCTGACTGCCGCCGACGGCAACCGTCTGGCCGCCTACGCCGCCCGCGCCGCCTCCCCGACCGGCGCCGGGATCGTGATCCTGCCGGACGTCCGCGGCCTGCACCCCTTCTACCAGGAGCTGGCCAGGCGGTTCGCCGAGGCCGGGGTCGACGCGGTCGCGGTCGACTACTTCGGGCGCACCGCCGGGACCGGGCCGCGCGACGACGGCTTCGACTTCATGACCCACGTCCGGCAGACGACCGCCGAGGGGATCGGCGCCGATGTCGGCGCGGCCGTCGCGCACCTGCGCTCGCCGCAGGGCGGCGCCGTCCGCGCGGTGTTCACGGTGGGGTTCTGCTTCGGCGGCGGGCAGTCCTGGCGGCAGGCGGGCCTCGGGCACGACCTGGCCGGCGCGATCGGCCTCTACGGCAGCCCCGACCCCGCCCTCGAGCTGCTCGACGACCTCGCCGCGCCGCTGCTGGTGCTGGTCGCCGGCGACGACCGGGCACGGCCGGTGTCCGCCTTCGAGGAGTTCGGCAGGCGGCTGGAGGCCGCCGGCGTGCCCCACCAGCTGCACGTCTACCAGGGCGCACCACACTCCTTCTTCGACCGCACCTTCGCCGAGCACCGCGACGCCTCCGACGACGCCTGGCGTCGCATGCTGGACTTCATCGGCCGCCAGACCCCGACTGGTAGCCTGAGCTGACAGCGGAGGGAGGTGGTCGAGCGGTGCCCGTGCCAGCGCGGGTCCTGACCATCGCCGGCTCGGACTCCGGCGGCGGCGCAGGCATCCAGGCCGACCTGAAGACGATGCTCGCGCACGGCGTGCACGGCATGTCGGCGATCACCGCCGTGACCGTGCAGAACTCGGTCGGTGTGCAGGGCTTCTACGAGCTCGAGCCCCGCGCCGTCTACGAGCAGATCGAGTCGGTGGCCACCGATATCGGGGTGGACGCCGTCAAGACCGGCATGCTCGCCTCCGGCGCCATCATCGAGGCGGTCGCCGACGCCTGCGAGCGCTTCGCCCTCCCCAACCTGGTGGTCGACCCGGTCGCCGTCTCCAAGCACGGTGACCCGCTGCTGCGTCCCGACGCGGTCGAGGCGCTGCGGACCCGGCTGCTGCCCCTTGCCACCATCGTCACCCCCAACCTCGGGGAGGCCAGGCTGCTGACCGGCGTCGAGCCGCGCAGCCGCGCCGACCTGCAGGCGGCAGCCATCGCCCTGGCCGAGCTCGGGCCGCGCTGGGTGCTGGTCAAGGGCGGCCACCTGCCCGGCGACGAGGCGGTCGACCTGCTGTGGGATGGGACCAGCGGCATCGAGCTGCGCGCCCCGAGGGTCGCCACCCCACACACCCACGGCACCGGCTGCACGCTGGCGTCCGCGATCGCCTCCAACCTGGCCGTCGGCCTCGACGTGGCCACCGCCGTCGGCGAGGCCAAGCGGTTCGTGTCCGGGGCGATCGCCGGCGCCTTCCCGCTCGGCAAGGGCATCGGCCCGACCGATCACGCCTGGCGGTTCCGCGCCGCGGGCCTGCTGCGACCGGGCGGCCCCAGCCACCCGGCGGCCGCCTGGCCCTACGGCCCCAACCCCTACGAAGGCTGAGGCGGCGATGGCTTCCCGCAAGGACACGCTGGTCGCCCGGGTGCTGGTGGTCCACGACGGCAAGGTGCTCGCCGCTCACCACCGCCACCCGGACGGGGACGACTTCTGGTGCCTGCCAGGCGGCAAGGCGGAGCCGGGCGAGCGCCTGGAGGACGCCGCCAGGCGGGAGCTGCGGGAGGAGACCGGCCTGCCGGTCGGCCTCGCCGGGGTCGTGTGGCTGCAGGACCTGGTCGAGCGGCGCGAGCTGGTGGTGGTGTTCGCCGGCTGGCTGGCCGCCGGGCACGACGGCGTCCTCTCGCTGGAGCCCGACTACGCCGGCCACGACCGGCACCTGGTGGAGGTCGCCTGGCGCGACCCGCACGAGCTGCTGGCCGGCGACTTCCGGCCCGCCGCCCTGCTCAAGCTGCTCGACTTCGGCAACCTCCCCGAGCTGGCACGGCCGGAGTCCTAGCCGGCGCCGCTACCAGGAAGGCGGCGGCTCGACCTCGTCGGGGACCGGCGCCCTGCGCAGCAGCTCGGCGATGGACGCGTTGACCTCGTCGAGCGGCAGCCCTCCCGCCGCCAGCCGTTCCGGCTCCAGCGGCAGCAGCCGCCGGTAGAAGGCGATGCCGGCGTCGACCAGGTCGGGGTCGTCCGGGTCGGCGTCGATCGCCTCGAACACGGCGTCCTCGGCGTCGGCGTAGCGGCCGAGCGCCTCGAGCACCCGGGCGAGCTGCAGCCGCGCCGCCGCCGGCAGCTCCAGCTCCGCGGCGTGCCCCGCCAGGCGGGCGGCCAGCTCCGCGTCCAGCAGGGTCTCCGAACGGGCCGCCAGGAAGCCGGCGAGGGCGAGGGCGCGGCGGCGGCGGGCGGCCGCAGCCGCCGGCCGGCCGGTCGCCTCGTACAGGTCGGCCTCGACCTCGAGCACCTCGAGGACCTTCGCCACCCGCCGCAGGTCGGGGGTGGCGCCGGCGGTGAGCAGGCCGAGCAACTGCTCCTCGGTGAGGGTGGACACCACCCGCCCGCTCACCCCGAGCAGCGGCTGGTAGGCCTCGTCGAACAGGCCGAGCGCCTCCTCGCGGTTGCCGCCGGCGGCGATCCGCAGGATGCGGCCGAGCGCCTGCGCGGCCAGCTCGATCTGACGCATCAGGTAGTCCCGCTGGTACAGGTTGTCCTCCCAGGTATGCGGCCGGATGAGCAGGTATGGTGACCCCATGAGCGAGCCCGCGACAAGGACCGCCACCAGGCAGGACCCGCCGCCGGAGCGGCCACGACCCGAGGTGCCGCCGGCGCTTGCCCGCCTGGCCGCCTGGAGCTGGCGCCTCCTGGTGATCGTGCTCGCCGGCGGGCTGGTGCTCTACCTGCTCATCCTGTTGCGGGTGGTGGTCCTCCCGGTGATCGTGGCGCTGTTCCTGGCCACCCTGCTGGTCCCCATGGTGCGGTGGCTGGAGGTGCGCGGCTGGCGGCACCTGCCCGCCGTGCTGACCGTGTTCCTGGGCGCCCTGCTGGCGCTGGCGGCGATCATCGCCGGGTTCATCCCCCTCATCGGCAACGAGCTGCCGGCCCTCCGCGAACGGGCCGGGCAGGGCGTCCAGGAGATCGAGGACTTCATCGCCTCGCGGCCCTTCGGGCTCGACGAGCAGGACCTCAACCGCTGGATCGAGCAGGCCAGGCAGCAGCTCAGCGAGAACTCCAGCGGCATCACCCGCAGCGCGGTGCGCGGCGCGACCCTGGTCGGCGAGTTCGTCACCGGCCTGATCCTGACCCTGTTCCTGACCTTCTTCTTCGTCAAGGACTCCGAGCGCTTCACCCGCTGGATCCTCGACTTCATCGGCGAACCCCGGGCCGGGCACGTGCGCGAGCTCGGCCGCCGCTCCGCGACCGCGGTCAGCAGCTACCTCCGCGGGCAGGCGACGGTCGGGCTGATCGACGGGGTCTTCATCGGCATCGGGCTGGCCATCGTCGGCGTTCCCCTGGTGGTCCCGTTGGCCGTGCTGACCTTCGTCGCGGCGTTCCTGCCGCTGGTCGGGGCGTTCGCCGCCGGCGCCGTGGCTGCGCTGGTCGCCCTGGTCACCGAGGGCCTGACCGCCGCCCTGATCGTGGTCGGCATCACCGTGCTGGTGCAGCAGGTCGAGGGCCATGTGCTCGCCCCGCTGCTGCTCGGCCGGGCGGTCGCGCTGCACCCGGTGGTGATCATCCTCGCGCTGGCGGCCGGCGCCATCCTCGGCGGGATCATCGGGGCGTTCCTGGCGGTGCCGATCGCCGCCGTGGTCACCGCCGTCGGGACCTACATGCGCGGCGAACCGGTCGGCGGGCCTGCCGAGCCGGGGGCGCCGGAGCCCGAGACCAGCGCCCGTGGCGCCCTGCCGGCGTCGCCGCCCTAGACCGCGCGGCGGACCTTGTTGGCCTTGATGCAGGACGTGCAGACGTTGCGGCGGACGGCGGTGCGCCCCTCCATGATGCGGATGCGCTGGATGTTCGGGTTCCAGCGGCGCGGGCTGCGCTTGTGGGAGAAGCTCACCTTCATGCCGAAGCCCGGGTGCTTGCCGCAGATGTCGCAGACGGCGGCCATGATCGAAGAAGCCCTTCCTTGTTCTTTGAATAGCACGGAAGACTCCAAGGAGTCCCGCGGACGGTAGCACGGGCTGCTCAGGGCCGGCAAAGGGACCTGTGCGAGACCGCACCTATACTCGACCGATGCCCAAGACCGGAGCCAACGACCCGCTCGGCACCCCCCTGGCCGCGGCCCCTGGGGTGAGCGCCGCGCTGGCCAAGACGCTGGAGGAGGCCCTCGGCTACCGCACGGTGCGGGACCTGCTGGAGCACTACCCGCGCCGCTACCTGACCCGCGGCGAGCTAACCGACCTGGCCCACGCCAAGAAGGGCGCCGAGGTGACCCTGGTCGGCACCGTCCGCAACCAGGCCAAGAAGATGCCGCGGCGCAACCTCAGGATCCTCGAGGTGCGGGTCTCCGACGAGAGCGGCGCCTGGGTCTGCACCTGGTTCAACCAGCCGTGGCACGGGCAGCGGCTGACCGTCGGCACGGTCGCCGCCTTCTCGGGCAGGCTGGCCTGGAAGGCCGGCCGCCTGCAGATGGCCAACCCCGGCTACGAGGTGCTGCGGGAGGGCGACGACCCCGAGGAGTTCGCCAACGAGATCATCCCGGTCTACCCGGCGACCAAGGAGGTCTCCTCCGGGCGGCTGCGCCGGGCCGTCGGCGTCCTGCTCGACAGCTTCGGCGACGTGCCCGACTTCGTCCCCGGACCGCTGCGCCGGGCGCACCGGCTGCCGGAGCGCGCCGCCGCTCTCGCCGCCATCCACCGCCCCGCCGAGCGGGGCGCGGCTGCACGGGCGCGCGACCGCCTGGTCTACGACGAGCTGTTCGTGCTCCAGGTCGGCCTCGCTCTGCGGCGCCGCGCGCTGGACGCCGGCCAGCGCGGCCAGCCGCTGCAGACCGACGGCGACCTCACCAAGCGCCTGCTGGCCAGCCTCCCCTTCCAGCTCACCGGCGCCCAATCCCGCGCGCTCGGCGAGATCGGCGGCGACCTGGCCCGCACCCGGCCGATGCACCGCCTGCTCCAGGGGGAAGTGGGGAGCGGCAAGACCATTGTCAGCCTTTGGACCCTGCTCTGCGCGGTGCAGTCGGGGTTCCAGGGGGCGTTGATGGCGCCCACCGAGGTGCTCGCCGACCAGCACGGCATCAACCTGCGCGCGCTGCTGGCCCCGCTGGGGGAGGGCGGCGGGCTGTTCGGGGGGCCACGGGTCGAGGTGCTGACCGCCGCCACCTCAGGTGCGGCCAGGGGGCGCGTGCTCGCCGGCGCCGCCAGCGGCGAGGTCGACCTGGTGGTTGGCACCCACGCGCTGCTCTCCGAGGGGGTCGAGTTCCGCCGGCTGGGCGCGGTGGTGGTCGACGAGCAGCACCGCTTCGGCGTCCACCAGCGGGTGCGGCTGCGCGAGAAGGGCGACAGCCCGCACGTGCTGATCATGACCGCCACCCCGATCCCGCGGACGCTGGCGCTCACCCTCTACGGGGACCTTGACGTCTCCACCCTCGACGAGCTGCCACCCGGACGCATCCCGGTGGCCACCCACGTGGTCGCCGACGCGGACCTCCGCGAACGCGCCTACCAGCGGGTCCGAGAGGAGGTGGCCGCCGGCCACCAGGCCTACGTGGTCTGCGCCCTGAAGGACGAGTCCGACAAGATCGAGGTCCGCTCGGCCAAGGCGGAGGCGGAGCGGCTGCGGGCCGAGGTCTTCCCCGACCTCCGCGTCGGCCTGGTGTACGGCGACATGGCGGCCCGGGAGAAGGAGGCGACCATGGACCGCTTCCGCGCCGGCGAGGTCGACGTGCTGGTCTCCACCACCGTGATCGAGGTCGGCGTCGACGTCCCCAACGCCACCGTCATGCTGATCGAAGACGCCGACCGCTTCGGGCTGTCCCAGCTCCATCAGCTCAGGGGCCGCGTCGGTCGGGGGGAGGCGCCCGGCCTGTGCATCCTGTTCGCCGACCCGCAGACCGACGAGGGGCGGGCCCGGATGGAGGCGGTCACCCGCACCACCGACGGCTTCGAGCTGGCCAACGAGGACCTGCGCATCCGCGGCGAGGGCACCGTGTTCGACGCCCGCCAGTCGGGCCTTTCCGACCTCAAGCTGGCCCGCCTGATCGACGACTTCGACTGGGTACGGCGCGCCAGGAGCGACGCCTTCGCGCTGGTCGAGGCCGACCCGGAGCTGGCCGACCCCGCCCACCGCCGGCTCCGCCAGGAGGTGCTGGCGCGGCTCGGCGACGGCCGCGCCGAATGGCTGGCCCGCGGGTAGCTTCGCGGCCCGCAACGCACTACCCTCCAGCAATGACCCAAGAGACCGGGTGGGAGGGCGAGGAACAGCTCGTCCAGAACCTCTCCGAGTTCGGGCTGACCCGCAACGAGGCCCGGCTCTACCTGGCCGCGTTCGGCCGGCCGCCGCTGCGGGCCGCCGAGCTGGCCGAGCTGGCCGACATCAGCCGGCCGAAGGCCTACGACGCGCTGCGCCAGCTCGTCGACCGCGGGCTGTTCACCGAGCGGCCGGGACGCGTCGCCCGCTTCGAGGCCGCCGACCCGGCGCTGGTGGTGCAGCGTCTGCGCCAACAGAGCGTCCGTGACCACGCCGACCGGGTCGAAGACACCAGCCGCCTGGTGGCGGACCTGTTCGCCCGCTACTACGACGCCGCTCCAGGCGACGACCCGTTCGACTTCGTGGAGCTGCTCCGCAACTCGGAGGCGTCCTGGGCCCGCCGTGAAGCGATCGTCGCCGGGGCGGCGGTCGAGGTGATCCAGACCCGCAAGCTGCCACCGCCAGGCCTCGGGCCGCCGGTCTCCGATGAGGTCAGCCGGCGCAGCCTCGTCCGCTACCGGGTGCTGTACGAGCGCGGCTTCCTCGCCGACCAGGCCTTCCGGGCCAGGGTCGCCGAGCGCGAGCGTCAGGGCGAGGAGATCCGCTTCGTCGACCAGGTGGCGGTCGGGATGTGCGTGGTCGACCGCCGCAAGTGCGTGCTCAGCCTGAACCCGACCGGGGTCGTCAGCGGCCAGGGAAGCTGGGTGGTGCTCGAGCACCCCGCATTGGCCGCCCTGCTCACCGAGGCGTTCGACCTCGACTGGGCCCGCGCCGAACCCGCCCGTCCGCAGATCCCGACGACTGCCCAGCTACCACGCGGCCGCGTTTGACTTACCGGACAAGCGTCCCTACTGTTGCGGCTTGCCCTGTTGTCCCCGACGGGAAGGACAGATGCTGCCCCAGCCCGGCGAGTCCGATCTGATCGATCGGCTTGTCCGTCACGGCCTCGGCCAGGGTGAGGCGCGCTGTTACGTCGGCATGCTGGCGCCGCGGGCGTTCAAGGTCAGCGAGGTCGCCGGCGAGGCCGGGTTGCCGCGCTCCCGCGCCTACGAGCTGATCCGCTCGCTGGTCCGCTTCGGCCTCTGCACCGAGGTGGCCGGCGGCGTCGCCCGCTTCAGGGCGGTGCCACCCAACGAGGCGATCGGCCGCCTCGAGGCGTTCCTGGCCGAGCAGGCCCGCCGCCGCGACCACGCCCTCAACGGCATCCTGCAGGCGCTCAACGACCGGGGCGGCCCGCCGCCGGGTTCGGGCAGCGAGCCGGTCGACCTGCTGCGCCGCCCCGACCAGCTGCTGACCGCCCTCTCCGACACCGTCAAGGAGGCCGGCGACGAGGTCGTCACCGTCGTCAACGGCTCCTGGCTGCCGTCCAACTGCCCGGCCATGCGCGAACGGCTCGCCGCAGGGGTCCGCTTCCGTACCATCCTCGACCGGCCGTGCCTCGACAGCGAGCCGCACCGGGAGTGGTTCGCCGCCTATGCGGGCACTCCGGGCTTCGCCGCCAGGGTCATCGAGCGGGTCGACGTCCTGTTCTCGCTCGTCGACCAGCGGATCACCTTCCTCAACCTGGTCGTGCCAGGGGTCGGTGTCCCCGGCATCCACGCCGAGTCGCTGTTGATGCGCCACAGCGGGCTCAGCCATACCCTCCATCAGGCCTTCGAGCGGCTGTGGCAGCGCGGCCTCCCCTTCGAGCACGCCCTCGAAGGGGAAGCCGTGCCCGCCCTCCGCGGCGCCCTTCCCATCCCGCGCGGTACGGACCGGCCCCCACCGCGCGGCGGCAACGGCCGCTCGGCCGACCACGGCTGAGCCGGCCCAACCGGTTGGACGGCGGGGGAACGGCCTTGGCCCCCCCGGGCTCGACCCCCGCCGCCAACCACCTGCTGATCGCCGTCGCTCGCGGTGGGGTCGGCTTCCTCTCCTCCTTGGTTGATTCGGGGGGGAGCCCGCTCCCCCCCGAACCCCCCCAACAGCCGGCTCCGCCCGCACAGATCGGGGAGCTATCTCGCACCGGGCCGGGGCGTCGGGCAGGATTGCGGTGGGCGATGGGTGGGCTCCGAGGAGGGCGAGGTGCGGGTAGTGGCGGGGCGGTTGGGGGGGAGGCGGTTGCGGACGGTGGCGGGCAGGGAGACACGCCCGACCAGCGACCGGGTCCGCGAGGCGCTGTTCGGGATTCTCGGCGGACGGGTCGAGGGGGCGCGGGTGCTCGACCTGTTCGCCGGCACGGGCGCGCTGGCCATCGAGGCGCTGTCGCGCGGCGCGGCCTCGGCGGTGCTGGTCGAACAGGCCGCCCCGGCGGTCGAGGTGATCAGGGCCAACCTGGACGCCCTCGGGCTGGCCGGGGCAGCCCGCGTGCGCCGCACCAGGGCAGAGACCTACCTGCGCACCCAGCGGGACGGGCCGTTCGACCTGGTGCTGCTGGACCCGCCCTACGCCACCCCGGTCGGTCTGGTCGCCGGGCTGCTCGGCCGGCTGGCCCGCAGCGCCCTGGCTCCCGGCGCCGTGGTGGTCGTCGAGTCGGCCGCCAGGGCCGAGGCCACGCCCTGGCCGCCCGGGCTCACCCCCCAACCGCCGCGCCGCTACGGTGACACGGCGCTGCACCTCGCCACGTTCGGCGAACCGCCCGGGGCAGGTACCCTTGGAACCTCCCCAGAGTAGGAGGCCCCAACCCGTGCGGACCGCTTGCTGCCCAGGCACCTACGACCCGGTCACCAACGGCCACCTCGACATCGTGGCCCGCGCCGCCGCCTGCTTCGACCGGGTCGTGGTGGCCGTGCTGATCAATCCCGCCAAGCAGCCGCTCTTCACCCTCGAGGAGCGCGTCGGGATGCTCAAGGAGGCAACCGTCGGCATGCAGACGGTCGAGGTCGACACCTTCTCCGGCCTGCTGGTCGACTACGCCCGCCGCCGCAACGTCACCGCGATCATCAAGGGCCTGCGGGCCGTCTCCGACTTCGACTACGAGCTGCAGATGGCCCAGATGAACTATCGGCTGGCCGGCGTCGAGACGATGTTCATGACCACCAACCCGACCTGGTCGTACCTGAGCTCCAGCCTGGTCAAGGACGTGGCCAGGCACGGCGGGGACGTGGCCGGCCTGGTGCCCGATTTCGTCGCCGCCAGGCTGCGCGAACGCAGCCAGGGGCAGCCCGGGTAGCCGTGCCCGGGTTCTGCTAACCTGGGGGACTGCGGTAGCTCCCCAGCCGCCGTTTTCGTGTGTCCGCCCGCGTTTCGACGCGGCGTCACCTTCCCAGAGCGTCACAGCAAATGAGCAAGCACGTCACAGAAGCGGCGCTCGCGGTGAGCGTCCGCGAGCTGCTGCAGAAGCCAGGAGCGCACAAGCACGTGGTCCTTCGCGCCCCGCTGGCCGACCTGGCCACCCCGGTCGCCTCGGTCCCCTCCGAGGCGCCGGTCACCGTCGACTGCGAGGTCGAGAGCGTGGTGGAGGGTCTGCTGGTGACCGGGCGGGTCGGCACCACCGCTGTGCTGCAGTGCGTCCGCTGCCTGCGCGAGGTCGATCAGGACCTGCAGGTCGACGTCCGCGAGCTGTTCGCCCTCGATCCGCGGGAGGACCAGGACGAGGGCTACTCGGTGCTGCCCGACGACCGCCTGCCGCTCGACGTCATGGCCAGGGACGCCCTCGTGCTGGCCTTCCCGGCCTTCCCGCTGTGCCGACCCGACTGCGCCGGCCTCTGCCCGGAGTGCGGCGCCGACCGCAACGTCGGCGACTGCGGGCACGGCGGCGCCGGCGCCACCGATCCACGCTGGGCCGGCCTCGCCGGCCTGCGCCAACGACTGCAGTCGAACGAGGAGGAAGACGATGCCCGTCCCAAAGCGTAAGACGCCAAGGGCGGCCACCAGGCAGCGGCGGTCCCATTGGAAGTCGACCGCCCCCACCTACGCGGCCTGTCCCCAGTGCCGGCAGGCCAAGCTGCCGCACACCGTCTGCCAGAACTGCGGATACTACGGTGGGCGTCAGGTCGTCGAGGTTGACTAAGCGGTTGCCGATCGAGAAGGCGCTGGGCATCCGCTTCGGCGGCGAGCAGCTCTACGTCTGGGCATTCACGCACCGCTCCTACGCCTACGAGAACGGCGGCCTGCCCACCAACGAGCGACTGGAGTTCCTCGGCGACGCCGTACTGGGGCTGGTGATCACCGACATCATCTACCGGGCCTTCCCGGACCTGCCCGAAGGGCATCTGGCCAAGCTGCGGGCCGCCACCGTCAACATGAACGTGCTGGCCGACGTCGCCCGCGAGCTCGGGGTCGGCGACGCCGTCCGGCTCGGCCGCGGCGAAGAGCTGTCGGGCGGGCGCGACAAGTCCTCGATCCTGGCCGACACCCTCGAGGCCGTGCTCGGCGCCATCTACCTCGACAAGGGCCTGACCCGTGCGGCCGCCCTGATCCGCCGGCTGTTCCAGGCACGGGTGATGGAGGCGGCCGGTCGGGGCGCCGCGCTCGACTACAAGACCTCCCTGCAGGAGCTGGCCGCCTCCAACCTGGGCGGCATGCCCTTCTACTCGATCGAGGAGGAGGGCCCCGACCACGCCAAGCGCTTCACCGCCACCGTGTCGGTGGCCGGGACCTCCTACGGGACCGGCAAGGGGCGTTCCAAGAAGGAGGCCGAGCAGCAGGCGGCCCAGGAGGCGTTCGAGTCGCTGGCCGCGTCCCGCATGGTCACCGGCACCGGTGACGCCGGCCAGACCGACGTCGTCCCCGCCGAGCAGTAGCGTGCCGGAGCTGCCGGAGCTCGACGTGCTCGCCGAGAACCTGGCGGCGCGGCTGGGGGGCGCCTCGGTCAGCGGCGTCCGAGTGGTCTCGGTGGCCGCCCTCAAGACCTTCGACCCGCCGATCGACACCCTGGTCGGTCGGGCGGTGTCCGGCGCCGGCCGGCGGGCCAAGTACGTCTGGCTGGAGTTCCAGGACCTTCGGCTGGTCATGCACCTGTCGCTCGGCGGTCGCCTGGTCCTCGGGCCCAAGCCGGCCTCCCGCAAGATCGCCGTGCTCGCCGTCGACCTCGACGACGGCCAGGTGCTGTCCATGACCGAGGGCGGAACCCAGCGTCGCGCCGCCGTCTGGCTGGTCGACGACGTCGAGAAGGTGCCGGCGCTGGCGGGGCTCGGCCCCGAGCCGCTCGACCCGGACTTCACCGTCGAGCGCCTGAGCGCCATCCTGGCCGAGGGCGGCCACACCCTGAAGGGCATGCTCACCGACCAGCGGGCCATGGCCGGGGTCGGCAACGCCTGGAGCGACGACGTCCTCCACCGCGCCAAGCTGTCGCCCTTCGCCCGCCCCGAACGGCTCGGCGAGGACGAGGTCGCCCGCCTCCACGCCGCCCTTGTCGGGGTGCTCACCGAGGCCAGAGCCACCCTGGCGCAGCAGGTCGGCGGCGCGGTCGAGATCCCACGCGCCTCCGAGCGCCTGTTCGCCGTGCACGCCAAGGCCGGTGCCGCCTGTTTCGTCTGCGGCGACACCATCCGCTCGGTCTGGATGGGGGAGCGCGAGACCTCCTACTGCCCGACCTGCCAGACCGGCGGCCGTACCCTCGCCGACCGCCGGCGTTCCCGTTTCCTCCGCTAGAGGTCGTGTGCCCTGCGACACGTCCCTGCCGGCGCTTCTTGGACGCCTTCAGATGGTGGCGCGTCTCGGCTGCCGCGCGACGACGCCACGCCGCCGGTCGCCGGCGCGGCCGCGACGGCTCCGCCGGGCGGTCGCGCGCGCAAGGGCGCCCAGCCGGTAGCGGTCGGCGTCGCGGCGGAGGTCGGCCACCCGTTCGCGGGCCAACATCTCAGAAAGGGAGCTCTGCATCCGGTTCACCTCATCACTCGTCACGTATCTAGCCTGTGACCACGGTAGATCTAAGGTCCCCGGTCCCGGATCGGACGGCAGCCCTACCTCTGTCGCCCAGCCACCTCAGAATCAGCGCTCCGCACCACCGTGTACCTCAGAGCTGCGCTGTCGCCTCGATCTGGATCCTCCGCAAGCCAGGCGCCGACCACTCTCAGTGGTTTCACATGCGCACGAGGTAGGGGGTGGCTAGACTCGGACGTCCTGCCCGGGGATGGAACGCTCGGGCGTCGGCGTCCGCCGGAGGAGCCCGTGCCCGAGCTGCCCGAGGTCGAGACCCTCCGCCACGACCTCGACAAGGAGGTCCAGGGCAGGAGGGTCAAAGGCGTCGAGGTGCGGGCCGCCCACGTCGTGCGACGTCATCGCAACCGCAAGGAGTTCGCCAAGCGGCTGCTGGGGCGCAAGCTTGGCGGCGCCCGGCGCCTTGGCGTGCTGCTCGCGATCGCCCTCGACGGGGGAGAGGCGCTGGTGGTCGACCTCGGACCGGCCGGGCGGCTGCGCAAGGAGCGCAGCTCGGCCCCGGTCGACCGGCAGACCGACGCGGTGGTCAGCTTCACCGTCGGTGGCGACCTGCGTGCGGTGGACCTCGGCCAGGCGGGCGAGCTGTTCGTGGCCGGCGACGACGAGCTGGCCGAGCTGGTCGAGCGGTGGCGAGGGCCGATCGACCCACTCACCGACGCCTTCACCTGGCCGGCCTTCAGCGCCAAGCTCGAGTCCAGGCAGGCGGAGCTGCGGGCGCTGCTCACCGACGGCTCGTTCGTGGCCGGCATCGGCCCCATCTACGCCGACGAGATCCTCTGGGTAGGCGGCCTGCGGTGGGACCGGGGCTCTGACGCCCTGTCCGCCCAGGAGGTACGCCGCCTGCACCGGGCGATCCAGGAGGTGGTGCAGGAGGCCGTCCGGCTCAGGGGCACGTCGGTGGGCGAGGCGCCCTGGCTGGACCTGCACGGCAACAAGGGCGAGTTCGAGCCCTACCTCAACGTCTACGGCCGCGCCGGCCTGCCGTGCCGGCGCTGCCGCACGCCGCTCGTTGAGGAGCGCATCAACCACACCGAAACCACGTACCATTGCCCCAAATGTCAGAGCTGAAGGCCTGGCGTTCCTGGCTTCTGCGCGCGCTGCTGGTCGCCGCCATCACCGTGGCCGGCTGTAGCCCGAGCGCCCCGGTCGCGTCCGGTCCGCCGCCCGCCACGGCCAGCCAGGCCGCCCCGCCGACCACTCCTCCGCCCGGCCCGGTCCGGCTCGGCTCCGCGCCCGCCTACGTCGCTCTTGCCACCAGGGACGTGACCGTGCGCAACCGGCCAGGTGGCGGCCGGATCGTGGCGCTGTTCCCGGCAAGGCTTCCGTGGGGGAGCCCCACCCCGTTCCTGGTCCGGGCCGCCCACCGGGACACGTCCGGCAGCACCTGGCTCAAGGTGCTGCTGCCGCGCCGGCCCAACGAGTCCACCGGCTGGGTCCGGCGCGACCAGGTCCGCCTCGTCGCGACCAGCTACCGGGTCGAGGTCGACCTGTCGGACCGGACCGCCCGCCTGCTGCGCCACCGCCGGACCGTGCGCCGCTGGCAGGTCGGCGTCGGCCGCCCGTTCACCCCAACCCCCACCGGGCAGTTCTTCGTCACCGTCAAGCTCCGGCCGCCGCAGATCTCGACCGTCTACGGCGCCTGGGCGCTCGGGCTGTCCGGCTACTCGGAGGTGCTCGAGCAGTTCGGCACCGGCGACGGCCAGATCGCCCTGCACGGCACCGGCAACGTCGGCGACCTGGGCCGCGAGGTCTCCAACGGCTGCGTCCGCATGGACAACCAGACCATCACCGACCTGGCCCAGACCCTGCCGCTCGGCACCCCGGTGACCATCCGGGCATGACCGGGACGCGCGGCGACCTGCGCCTGCGGGCGGTGGTTCGAGGCGACGTCCAGGGCGTCGGCTTCCGCTGGGCGGTGCAGCGCCAGGCCCGCCAGCTCGGGCTCACCGGCTACGCCGAGAACCTGCCTGACGGCTCCGTGCGGGTCGAGGCCGAGGGTGTCCCCGAGGGTCTCGACCAGCTGGAGGCGTTCCTGCGCGTGGGCCCCCGCTTCGCCCAGGTCGACCTGTTGGACAGCCAGCGGCTGGCCGCCACCGGCGAGTTCCGCGGCTTCGCGACCAGATGATCTCCGGCCGGTTCGTCTCGATGGACGCACTTGGCGTCTCCCTCGGGAACGTGTTATAGTCCGCTTGTGAAATCGTCTCTCTGGGGCCGCCCTGACGCGGCAGCTGCCCCGCCCGGCTGCACCGGGTTGGGTGTTGCACACGCCAGGGGCGTTCCTCTCCCAGAGAACAAACCGTAAGTCGTCAGCCGTCGGATTTCCGCGCGGCGTTGGACGACCCATGTGGCGTGCCAACCCGGCGGACGGAGCGCAGCGGTAACCCCGAGGCCGCTGCTGATTGGAGGAGCTTCCCGGATGTCGAAGGCGCTCATGGGCTACGTAGGTCAGCCGCCCGCCTACATGATCCTGCGGGAGCTGAATGCCCTCAAGGCGCGTGTCGCC
>Ga0137375_10005612_pt1 | contig 14903 bp, 2 predicted proteins | sample SagtaG_24_FD_104936 | JGI IMG/M metagenome (GOLD analysis project Ga0137375, IMG submission 104936) | Vadose zone soil microbial communities from Sagehorn Ranch, Mendocino, California, USA - Sage1_R_113_16 metaG | ecosystem: Environmental > Terrestrial > Soil > Vadose zone | place: USA...
GGGCAAGGCTAAGGTTTCCCTCACGTTCGGTTTGTACGAAGGCGGCGAGCTCGTGCGTCGCGAGACCGTGACGCAAGACATCGTCAAAGTCGGCAAGGATCCCAAGAGTCATCTCCGAGTCGACGACGAGCTCGCGTCTCGTATGCACGCGGTCATCGAGGTCGCCTCGCCAGAGGACATTACGCTCATCGATCTCGGCAACGAGCCGGGCACGATCGTGAACGGCGCCCGCATCAACAAATGCCGAATCCAGCCGGGCGATCAGATTCAAATCGGCAATACGCTGATCATGCTCGAGCGAGCCGACGTGGCCTCGCCCTCCGCTCCGTCGCGTGCCGCGGGCACGCAGATGGGCATGGGCGCGACGGCTCCGCAGTACGGCGCTCCTCAGCATTACAGTCCTCCGCCGGCTCACGCGCCTGCTTATGGTGCGCCAGCTGCCAATCCGTTTGCGCATGCTGCCGGCGGCATGGCGTTCGCGAATCCCAATCCGTTTGCGCGCGATGCCTACGCCGTTCCGGACGACGCTCCGCCCGGTACCTATACGTACACGCTGATCAAGAGCGGTCCCGACGTGAATCCCGACGAGGTCGAGCTCGGCCACGTGACGACCGTCGAAGTCATGATCTTGTGGGAGACGACGGTTCTCCATGTGCAGCACCTCACTCCGCCGCGCTCGTTCTATGTCGGCGAGGAAGAGGGCAGGAATTACGCGTGCGACTACTTCATCCCGTCCGAGAAGCTCGGCACGACGCGGGCTCCGATCGTGCTCGCCGACCACGGATCGATCAACTTCGTGATCCTTCCTCGCGCGCGTGGAACGGTCGAGATCCCCGGTCAACCGAAGATGACGCTGGAGGACGCGATCCGAAGTGGCCGAACCCAGCCGAGTGCCGAGCTGTCCGGCGCGCAGCAGATGGCGCTTCCGTCAGGCGGCAAGGCTCGCATGGAGATCGATGGCCTCGTCTTCCAAGTGGCCGCCGTGCCCGCGGGCAAGCCCCTCGTTCATGGTCTGTTCGCCACGAGCGACTTCAACACGCTGCTGTACGTCGGCCTTTCGCTTCTCGCTCACATCGGGCTCATCGCCGCGATGGCGTTCTTCGTTCCGCCGATGGGCCTCAACGACGAAGAAGGCTTGAGCCGCGATCAGCAGTACTTGATTCAGCAGTATTTGCAGGCGGCCGCCGAGCGAGAGCAGGAGCAAAAGGAGACCGAACAGGTCGCCGAGACGAACGCGGACAACAAAGAGGGTGGAACTGGAACGCGAGCCAAAGGCGAAGAAGGCTCGATGGGTAATCCGAATACCAAAGAAACGGGTCACCGTTTCGGTATTCAGGGTCCCCAGGACAATCCCGATCCGCACGTGGCGCGTCAGGCTGCTCTGCGAGAGGCTGCCGAGTTCGGCATGATCGGCCTGTTGAACACCGGAGCTGGTGGCGATCCCAACGCGCCGACCGCACCGTGGGGTCGTGACGATTCGCTCGGTAACGATCCGATGAGCGCCCGCGGCAATATGTGGGGCGATTCCATCGGCGATTCGTTCGGCGCAGGCGGACTCGGCCTCTCCGGTATCGGTGAAGGCGGGGGCGGTCGTGGCGAAGGTATCGGCCTCGGTTCGATCGGCACGATCGGCCACGGCGCGGGTACCGGCACCGGCCAGGGCTTCGGCTCCGGTCACGGTCGGCTCGGCGGATCCCACTCCACGCGCGCACCTCAGGTTCGCATGGGAGCCACGACGGTCAATGGCCGGCTCCCGCCCGAGGTCATCCAGCGCATCGTTCGTCAGAACTACGGGCGATTCCGGCTCTGCTACGAGAATGGGCTGCGCAATAACCCGAACTTGCAGGGGCGCGTTTCGGTGCGCTTCGTGATTGGACGCGACGGCGCGGTCTCCAACGTCAGCAACGGCGGCTCGGACATGCCCGACGCTGGAGTCGTCCAGTGTGTGGTTCGCGCATACTACGGTCTATCGTTCCCGCAGCCGGAAGGCGGCATCGTGACCGTTGTGTATCCCATCATGTTCTCGCCCGGAGACTGAGGCAGGCTAGAGCTGCTACACCACCGTCTCACCCTTTCGTCGACTCGTCCTTTGCGAAGGGCGATGTCCGGCCGAGAGGGGAGGCGGGCGACCGCGACAGGCCTACGTGCTTGCGTGCGAGGTGTGCTCAAGAGAGCGACCCCAAGAGGTCCCTCGCTTGCGGGGTCGTCGTTGCGCGACGCGACGAGGCGACTGAACGAGGGCCGAACGCCGTGCCGAGCCACTCGCCCGCAGGCGGGCCGAAGGCCGCGCCGAGTCACAGTAGCGCTTGCCTCGTCTCAAGAAACTCGCGGATTCGAAGCGAAAAGGCCAATCTTTCGCCCTGGACTTCGCCACGCGCATCCGCTTAGACTGGAGCAGCTGCAACGCTCTGGAGGGACACCCTTGCACGGGTGTATTTCGCTATGGTGCGTTCTTTAGAGCGATTCGCATCATCAAGAATCTAGGCGCCGCTCGGTGCCGCGAAACTCGGGAAGGGTGAAACGTCCATGAAGCTGCGTGCTCTGATCGGTGTGGGTCTCATCCTTGCGTCGACAGCGACCCTCGGCTGCAGCCGCAATACGATCGAAGCGATCAACCTGGCCAACGAAGCCGACAAGCAAAAGGATGTCGACGTCGATGGAGCGATCTCCAAGTACGAGCAAGCGGTCCAGCTGGATCCGACCAATCACCGCATCTTGTACAAGCTTGCGCAGGCGTACCGGAAGAAGGAAGCGTGGGACAAAGTAGCCTCGACGCTCGCGCGCGCGGCCCAGCTCGCTCCCAAGTTCGCCAACTATCAATACTGGCGCGGCGCCGCGATTGAGCAGCAAGCGGAGAAGAAGACCATCTCCTGGGAAGAGGCCAAGGATCCGCTGAAGAAGTGCATCGATGCGGACCCGAACTTTGCGGACTGCTACCATGAGTTGGGGCGCGCGATGCTGTGGACCGACAACGAGCAGGATGCGCTCGTGAATTTCACGAAAGCCATCGAGCACAAACCCGATGAGCTCAAGTTCTATGGTCCACTCGCCGATTTGTACCTAAGCCTCAACTACACGGATCAGGCAGCCCAGGTGTTGAAAGAGGCGCTCGCCTACGGCAAAGAAGGGGACAAGTCGCTATTCGGCGTGCATGTGCTCTTGTCGCAGGTTTACCAGACCAAGAGTCAGATGAACGAAATGGTCACCGAGCTCGAAGCTGCGCGGCGTGTGGCGGGCGACGAGCATCCCGAGATTCTGTACAACCTCGGGTCGACCTATGCCGTTCTCACGCCTCCTCGTAAGACCGAAGCCATTCAACTGCTCAAGGGCTTTTCAGCGCGAGCGTGCCGCGGCGCGGGCGCTACTGGAAAGTACAAGGACCAGTGCGAGGCTTCGCAATCGCTCGTAGCCAAGCTCGGCGGCACCATGCAGTAGGGCTTGGCAGAGAGGAGGGGGCGCGGCTCTCTCCGGGTGGGGGATTTCCGAAGGTTAAGGGTCCGAGGGAATACATGGATTTGCAGGAGCAGATAAGCTTTTTCGAACGCAATCGGGATTGGCAAGGCCTGATCGAAGAACTCGAGAAAGGTCTCAGTGGCAACACGCAGAATGCGGTCAAGGCTTCGATTCACCTGAAGCTCGGCCGCGTTCTCGAGACCAAGTTCCTCCAGAGCGTCAAAGCACTGAAGCATTTCCAGGATGCCTACAAGCTGAATCCCGCTCTCGTCGAGGCACTCGAGGAGGCGCGTTTCATCTACTGGGATCTCGGAAAAACGGGGATGGTGCAGAAGCTCCTCGAGCTCGAGCTCAAGAACATGCAAGACGGCGTTCGCACGAGTGAGCTGCTCGTCGAACTCGGTGACGTCTACTGCGATCAGGGCGACCCCGACAAAGCCACACAGACCTACGCCCGCGCTCTCGGCGTCTCCAAGGGCAAGAACACGGAAGCGAGCGCTTGCCTCGAAGACGTGCAGGTGCAGGAAGGCTCTTGGCAAGACCGCGTCGCCGAGCTCTTGCGCAACGCTCACGAGTCGACCGAGGGGTCTGTGCGCGCCCGCCTGTTCATTCGGGCCGCGCGCATCGCGCGCAGGTTCGCTCCCGAAGCCGTAGAAGGCATGCTCGCCCAAGCGTACGGAGCCGATCCGGCCAACCGCGAAGCCGCTGCGCTCTACGAGAATCTCTTGGTCGAAGCGCAGCGCACCGACGCCATCGTGCAGCAGCAGCGCAAGGTGCTGCTCTCGATTGCCGACCCGACGATACGCGGTCAGGCAGCGTTTCGGTTTGGCACGCGATGGGTGACCCGGCATCAGAACCTCGAGCTCGGCGTCGAGTTCCTGCAAGAAGCTTTTGCGACCGATCCTTCCAACGAGGCGGCGTTCACGTTTCTACGCGAGATCTGGGGAACCAAGGAAGGCAACTGGGAGCGCGTTCTCGAGTTGCTCGAGAAGGCTTCGCAATCGCACGACAGCAGCAACGGATCGGAGACGTTCCTCCTCGCCCAAGCCGCGACGCTGACTTGGCGCCAGCTCGGCAACTTGATGCGAGCGCGCGGATATTTCGAGCGCCTGAGCGCCATTTCTCCCGACCATCCCAGCCTGCAAGCGTTCGAAAAGCAGATCGGCGAACCGGTTCGGCCACGCGAAGGAGGAAGGCCCGCTACGCCGATGCCCGGCGCCGTCGCGGTCAAGAGTGCCAAGTCGTCGGTCGCCAAGGCCCCCCCGCCGCCGCGCGAACCGCAGGCACCGCCGCCCGAGCCCCGAATCGTGGTTGCCGAGCCCGTGGTCCAGCCGGCTGCACCGGTGGTGGTGGGAGAGGAAGGTAAAGTCGCCGAGCTTCGCGCCGCCGCCGAAAAGCAAGAAGCTTCCAAGCGCTACAACGAGTTCGTCCGAACGCTGATGCAGCTCGCGGCCCTGGTCCCGAATCCGGCCGAGCGCGTCGATATCTACCAGCGCGCGGCCGACCTCTACATCACCAAGTTCGCCAATCAGGCCGAAGCGGTAAAAGCCTATGAGGCGATTCTCGAGCTCGAACCCGAGAACGAGCGAGCCATCGATTTCCTGCGCCAGATGTACGAAAAGCGGCGCGACTGGGAAAAGCTGCTCGGGCTGCAGCGCCGCTCGGCAGAGCGCCTTGCGCCAGGACCCGAGCGCTCCGCCCGGTTGCTCGACATCGCGCGACTCGCCACCGAGCGAGTCAAAAAGCCCGACGTTTGCATCGATCTCTGGCGGGAAGTGCTCGAGTCGGACCCGGACAACGTCGAGGCGCTCGGTAACCTGGGCGGCCTCTACGAGCGTGCGAAAGACTACTCCGCGCTTGCCACGGTGCTCGAGAAGCAATCGGAGCTCACCTACGACCCTGCTCAGCGCACCCAGATCCTCGGCAAGCTGGCCGTGATCTATGGCGATCGGCTGAACAACGACGAAGGTGCGGTGTCGGCGTGGCGCACGCTGCTCACGCTCGACCCCAATGATCGCAAGGCGCAAGAAGCGCTCAAGAAGAAGTACCTCGCGCTGGGGCGCTGGGACGATCTCGAGATCTTCTATTCCGAAACCGGCAAGTGGGACGAGTTCATCCGGGTGCTCGAAACCCAGGAGGCCCGCGAACAAGACAAAGCAGCCAAGATCGGCCTCTTGATGAAGATCGCCGAGCTGTGGGGCGACAAAAAGAAGAAGGACGATCGCGCTGCGAGGAGCTACGAGAAGGTGCTCGAGCTCGACCCCGATCACCTGCCCGCCGCCGAAGCGCTCATCCCGGTCTACAAGCAGATCAACAACTTCAAGGGGCTCTCTGGTGCCTACGAAGTCAAGCTTCGCCACGAGCAGGATCCGTTCGCGCAGCTCGAGCTCTACCGCGAGGTGGCGATCCTCTACGAGACTCGCCTCAAGGATCCGGCCAAAGCGTTCGAACGCTACCTGGCGGCCTTCGAAATAGCTCCTTCCGACGAACGTTGCGCCGACGATCTCGAGCGGGGGGCCAAGCTCGCCGATCGCTGGGAGGACGTCACCACCGCCTACCACAAAGCGATCGGCCGGGCGCAGGACTCGGGCGAAAGGGATTTGGCGATCTCGCTGCGCCTGCGGCTCGGCCGCGTGCTGGTCGACGAGTTGAATCGCGTCGACGATGCTCTCTCCGAGTTTCGCTCCGTCTACGAAGCGGACAATGAAAACGCGCTGGCGCTCGCCGCTCTCGAGCGGCTGTACCGTCAGGCGTCGCGCTACAGCGACTTGCTCGAGATCTACGAAAAGAAGCGGGAGCTCGTCCTCGATCCCAACGACAAGAGGGAGCTCAACTACGCGATCGCTCGCGTGTACGAGAGCGAGCTCAACGATCCCAAGCGAGCCATCGCGAGCTACCGCGCCGTACTCGACGACGAACCGTCGGATCCGGCGGCTCTCAAAGCTCTCGACATTCTCTATCGCGATCTCGCCGATTACGACGCCTACGTCGACGTGCTGCGCAAGCGCATCGAGCTCGACCTCGGTGAAGTGGAGCTCATCGATCTCAAGTTCCGCCTGGGACGCACCCTCGAGCGGCACCTGTCCGATCCCGCTTCGGCATTGGAGAATTATCGAGAGATTCTTTTCCTCGATCCTTCTCACGAGGGCGCGCGCGAGGCGCTCGAGAATCTTCTCGACAATCGCGACCTGCGTGCCCAAGCCGCGGGCATCCTGGAGGGCATCTACGAAGTCCGGGGGGATTGGCAGAAGCTCGTGCGCGCGCTGGAGATCCTGGCGGATGCGGAGAGCGACATCGGCAGGCGGGTGGCGCTGCAGCGCAAGGTTGCCCGCATTGCGACCGACGCCCTCGGCGACGTGAATCTCGCCTTCGAGGCGCAAGCCAAGGCGCTGAAAGACGATCCTTCCATCGCCGAATCGAGGGTCGAGCTCGAACGGCTCGCTGCCGAGGCCAACGCTTGGGACAAGCTCGACGCAATCTTCGACGAAATCGCCGAAGGCCTCGCCGACGCGGCGCTGGCGCGCGAATACTGGATGCGTCTGGCACATATCGACGAACGGCTCGACAAGGTCGACGAAGCCGCCAAGGGCTACGTTCACATCCTCTCGCAGAATCCCGCCGACGCCGAAGCTCTCGAAGCGCTCGACAATCTGTACCGGCGGACGGAGCGGTGGGGCGATCTGGTGGGCGTTTACCGCCGCCGGATCGAGCTCACCAACGAAGTGCCCGCGCGCGAAGCGCTGTATGCACAGATGGCGGAAGTTTACGAAGAGCGGCTGGGAAGCCCCGAAGACGCCATTGCCGCCTACAAAGAGGTGCTCGCCCTGGACGACACGAGCCAGGTGGCACTGGGCGCCCTCGACGCGCTCTACACGCGGCAGAGGATGTGGGTCGACTTGGCCGACAACCTCGAGTCGCAGCTGCGGCTCGCGCCGAACGAGGACGCCCAGCTCGAGCTCATGCTCCGCCTCGCATCGCTGCGCGAGCGCGAGATGGATCAGGTGGGCGAAGCCATCGAGGGCTACCGTCAGGTTCTCGATCGCGACCCGACGAACTTGCGAGCGCTCGCCGCCCTCGAGCGGCTCGGCCAATCGGAGGCTCACGAGCTGTCGATTGCCGAGATCCTCGAGCCGCTCTATCGGCAAGGGGGCAACTACCAAAAGCTCATCGGCGTGCACGAGGTGCAGGTCCGGAGATCGGCCGACGCGTCGCGCAAGGTCGAGCTGCTCCACCAAATTGCCGGTCTTTACGAAGACGCCGCCGGCGATCTCAACGCGGCCTTCGATACGTTGGCTCGTGCCCTGCAGGAGGATCCCGTCAACGAGCTCACCCAACAGGGGCTCGATCGGCTCGCGCGCGCCACCGGGCGCTTCGCCGACCTCGCCAGGGTGTTCGAGGATCTCGCGAGCGTGCAGGACGATCCCCACATCGCGAGCTCCCTCTATTCGATGAGCGCTCGGGTCTACCAGAGCGATCTTCGCGACATCGAAAGCTCGATTCGCCATTTCCGGCGGGTTCTCGACATCGACCCGGTCAACATTGCCGCGGCCGAAGCGCTGGAGGAGCTCTTCCGCGGCGCCGAACGCTACGCCGATCTATCGGTGATCCTGCAGCGCAAGGCCGAGATCCTCGATCATCCCGAAGAGCGCAAGTCGGCTCTCTATCAGGCTGCGCAGATCGAAGAGGATCTGCTCGAGCGCCACGACGCGGCGATCAACGTCTATCTGAAGATCCTCGAGGGCGATCCCGAGGACCTTCGCTCGGTCGACGCGCTGGTCAAGCTCTACCTCGGGCTATCGCGGTGGGAAGACCTCCTCAACGTCTACACCAAGAAGGCGGATCTCGTCGCCGATGTGGACGAGAAGAAGCGCATTTTCTACCAGGTAGGTGCGGTTTTCGAGCACGAGCTCGGCAAAGTCGACAAAGCGATCGATACCTACGCGCGCGTTCTCGAGCTCGACCCCGATGATGTGACGGCGCTGGGGAGGCTCGACGTCCTCTATCAGACGGCGGAAAATTGGCCGGAACTGCTCAGCGTGCTGACGCACGAGTCCGAGCTCTGCGATGACCCGAACGAGTCGATCTCCTTCCAGTACCGCATCGCCGAGCTCTACGAGAAACACTTGGACGACGTGCCTCGTGCCGTCGAGCTTTACCGCGAGATTCTGGCGCGAGAACCGTCCCACGGCCCCACGTTGGAAGCTCTGGAAGGATTGAAGTCGGGCACCCGCGATCCGCTGGGCGCTGCTTCGGTTCTCGAACCCGTCTACGAAGCGAGCGGCGAGTGGCCCAAGCTCATCAGCGTCCTCGAAGTGCAGGCGCGCTACTCCGACGACCCGATGACGAAGGTCGACATCCTTCACCGGGTGGCGAGGCTTGACGAGGACAGCCTGCGTGATCCGCATGCTGCTTTCGAGGTGTACGCCCGCGCTCTCGCAGCCGATAACGGCAACGAAGAGACGCTCGGCTCGCTCGAGAGGCTCGGCAGCGTGACCGATCGTTGGCCGCAAGTTGCCAAGCTTTATGATGCCGAGCTCGACAAGCTGTCCGACCAACCCGATCGGCTGGTCGATCTCGGCCTGCGTACGGCTCAAATCTACGAAGTGCAGCTCGAGGACATCGACAGCTCCGTCGCTCGCTATCGGCGGGTGCTCGGTGCCGATCCGGAGAATCAGTCTGCGGTCAGTGCGCTCGATCGGCTGTTCGTGCGCACCGAACGATGGGGTGATCTCGCTCAGGTTCTCGCCCGCGAGGCGGAGATTGGGCAAACGCCCGACGATATCCTGGAGTTCAAGTATCGGCTCGGACAGGTCTACGAGCTGCGCCTTTCCGATCTCGATTCGGCGATCGGCGCCTACCGCGAAGTTCTCGCGGCCGCACCCGAGCACGCTCCGACCTTGGAGGCCATCGAGCGGCTCTTTGCGTCCGGCACCAAGCAGGCCGAGATCGCCGAAATTCTGGAGCCCCTCTACCAAACGGCTGCCGAGTGGGAAAAGCTCGAGAAGGTATTCGAAGCACAGCTCAGTCATCTCACCGACCCCGCCGACCGACTGGCGATGTATTACCGCATCGCCGAGCTGGCCGAGGAGAAGCTGCTCGACGTGCCTCAAGCCATGGGCGTCTACATGCGCGCCCTCAAAGAAGAGCCGCTCGACGAAAAGTCCGGCGAGGAAGTGGAGCGCCTGGCGGGCTCGGTCGACGGCGGATGGGAGAAACTCGCCAACGCCTACGCCGACGTTCTCGGTATGCACTCCGATCAGAACGTGCAGCGGATCATCGGCGGTCGTCTGGCACGCACGTTCGAGGAAGAGCTCGGCGACATTACGAAAGCGGAGGAGACGTATCGCTACGTACTCGGGGTCCATCCGCTCGACTCCGATGCACTGGCGAACCTCGACCGCATCTACACCTCTCTCGAGCAGTGGGGCGATCTCGCTCAGGTCCTCGAGCAACGAGTCAAAGCTACCAGCGAGCCGCACGAGCTCGTCGAGCTCTACGCCCGGCTGGGTGAGACGTACGAAGAGAAGCTCGGCCAGGTCGACGATGCGGTGCGTGCCTACCGGCAGATCTTCGACGGACTGGACAAGACGCACGAGGGCGCCATCGAGGCCCTCTCGCGCATCTACGAGCAAAAGGAAGCTTGGCAGGATCTCAACACCGTCTACGAGCGCGAGCTGGAGAACGCGACCGGCGACGTGCAAGAAGCCGAGATTCGGGCGAAGATCGCCCATCTCGCTTTCGATCGGCTCGCCAATCCCGCTCGTGCGATCGAGACGTGGAAACGCGTCCTCGACCTTCGCGGAGAGGACCCCGAAGCACTCGGCGCGCTAGCCAACTTGTACGAACAGGCGGGACAGTGGGCGGAGCTCTGCGACGTGCTCGAGCGCGAGTACGATATCGCCGATTCCGACGACCTCCGCGTGGAAGTGCTGAACCGTCGCGCGCGGATCTTCCTCGAGCAGCTCGGCCGCGACGAGCAGGCCCTCTCCGACTACAACCGCGTGCTCGACCTCGATTACGCGAACGTGAACGCGCTGCGGGCGATCGCGGCGATCTGGCGCCAGCGGCAAGACCCCAACGAGCTGGTCGCGGCGCTGCACGCCATCGTCGATCGGGCCAGCGGCATGATCGAAGCCGACGAGCTGAAGGCGACGTTCCGCGAGCTCGGCAAAACCTACGGCGAAGTACTCGGGCAGCAGTTCGAAGCCGCCGATGCATGGCGCAAGCTGCTCGACGTCGACCCGGGAGACTTCGAGGCGATGGAGGCCCTGGAGGCGATCTACCGCGCCCAGGGGCAGTGGCCGGATGTCGTCTCCGTCAAAATGCAACGCGCCGACGCCCTGACCGAGCCGGAGGACAAGATCCGCGAGCTCCTGCAGGTGGCGGACATCTGGGACCTCGAAGTCCACGACAAGGATGGGGGGACCAGGGCTTACGAGAAGATTCTCACGATCGATCCCACCCACAACCGCGCCTACACGACGCTCGAGCAGCTCCACACCGGCGCCTCGCGGTGGGAGCCGCTCATCGAGCTCTACTTGGCGCGACTCGAAACACGCCAAGAAACGGGCGAACGGACCGACATTCTGCGGCGGATTGCCCGCGTCTTCGAAGAGAAGCTCGATGACAAGGGGCAAGCCTTCGACGCGCTCGTCAACGCGTTCGCCGAAGATTATGCCGATCGCGAGACTGCCAAGTACCTCGAACGCATGGCGCAAGCGACCGGGCGCTGGGGCGAGCTCATCCAAAACGCGAACACTTGGCTGCAGGGCGAAACCGATCCGCAAAAGCGTATTCGCCTCTGCTTGCGGCTGGCCAAGTGGTACGGCGAGGACCTCGGCCACCCCGAGTACGCCCAGCCTTACTACGCGCAGATTGTCCAGCTGGATCCGAACAACGTCTCCGTTCTGCGGCAGATGGGTAGCCTCTACCGCAAGAACAGCCAATGGCAGCAGTTCGGGCAGACGCTCACTCGGGCGCTCGACGTAGCGACCACCGATCTCGATCGCAAAGAAATCCTGACCGACCTCGGCGAGCTTCTCGAACGGCAGATGGGCGAGATCGATAACGGCCTCACGCATTACACGCGAGCGCTCGAAATCGACCCCTTGCATCTGCCTGCCCTCGAGGCCCTCGAGCGCATCTATACGCAGCGGACGATGAACCGCGAGCTCGTCGACGTGCTCGGCCGCAAGGTCAAGGCATTGAAGGAGCCGGAAGCGATCGCTTCGCACAAGCTGCGCATGGCGGCTCTCTACGAAAATACGCTGAACGATCCCGAGCGGGCCGCCCAGACGTACCGCGAGGTGCTCGACGTCGACGCCGCGTCGCTACCCGCCATGAGGGGTCTCGAGCGAATTTACACCTTGAGGTCGAGCTGGCCCGAGCTCGTAGCGGTGCTCGAGCAGCAGCTCGACGTGGTGACCAGCGAGCGCGAGCGCATCGAGGTCTTGATGAAGCTCGCGACCATCCAAGAGGAGCAGTTTCTCAAAGCCGATCTCGCGGCCGGTCGATTGGAGCAAGTGCTGGAGATCGACCCTGCGCACGAGCCCGCGCTGGTCGCACTCGAACGCTGCTATCGCCGCCTCCGGCAGTGGCTCGATCTCATCGGCACCTACGATCGGCACATCAGCACGACGCTCGAACGATCGACGAAGATCGAGCTCTACGCGGCGATGGCCCAGGTGTACGCCGACGAGGTCGAAGATCTCGACCGCGCCATCGACGCGTACCGCAACATCGTCGATATCGATGACGGCAACATCCCCGCTCTCGAAGCGCTCTCCAAGCTCTTCGAGAAGCAGGGCGATGCTGCACAAGCGATCGATTACATGACTCGCGTCGCCGACCTCACCGCGGACGGCAAGCAGCGCGTGGAGATGTACTACCGCATCGGCCGCGCCCTCGACGAGAAGCTCGGCGATCGTGGATCCGCGCAAGAGCGCTACGAGATGGCGCTCGACCTCGATCCCGCGCACTTGGCGACACTCGCCGCTCTGCGACAGATTGCCATCGATCAGGCCGATTGGGATCGCGCCGCGCGCTACCTCGATCAAGAACAGCTCAACACCCAAGCACCTCGACAGCGCGCCAAGCTGCTCGTCGAACTCGGTCGTCTGCGCGACGAGACGCTCGGCGAGCACGAGGCGGCCGTCCAAGCCTACGAACTCGCCTTGCAGTGCGATTCGGACAACGAAGACGCCGCGCTTCCCCTGGTTACCGAATACATCAACAACGAAAAGTGGGCCGAGGCCGAACCGCTCGCCGATTTGCTCATCAAGAAGGGCGCGAAGAAAGAGCGCCGCGAGCAGCACACGCTCTACAACCTGCTCGGGCGCATCGCCAGCGCGCTGCGCAAGGACGAAAAGGCACTCAAGGCATATCAGGACGCCCACAAGCTCGACCTCACGGATTCCGAGACGATCAAGGGTCTGGCCGACGTGTGCTTCCGGCTGCGAGATTGGTCCGGCGCGCTCACGAATTATCAGAAGGTGCTGACCAGCCTCGACGAAGGCGACACCGACGAGCGGGCCAACGTCTATTACAAGCTCGGCGCGATCAAGAAGGAACAGGGCCAGAACAAGCAGGCCATCAACAACTTCGAAAAGGCGCTCGCCGTAAAATCATATCGCCCCGCGCTCGAAGCACTGATCGGCGTCTACACCGACCTCAAGGACTTCAAGCAGGTTTGCGCCTACAAGCGGCAGATCCTGGACGATGTCTATGACTCGGCGGAGCGTTTCAAACTGCTCGTCGAGATCGGCGACACCTGGTCCGAGAAAGAGAAAAATCCGCACAAGGCGGTGGAGACCTACGAGGAAGCCCTCGAGCTCGAGCCCAACAACCACGTGCTCTTGCACAAACTGTTGCAGCTCTACCAGGCCACCTCGAACTGGCCGAAGATGATCGAGTCGCTGCAGTCCATCGCCGACCTCGAGAGCAGTCCCGAGCGCAAGTCCAAGTACATCTACACGATGGCGCAGATCTACCGCGACAAGGAGGAGGATCTCGACCGCGCCGTCGAAGCCTTCAACGAGACGCTCGATCTGAATCCCTTCTTCTTGGAAGCCTTCGAGCGCATCAACAAGATCCTCACCCAAAAGAAAGACTGGAAGCAGCTCGAGCGTGCGTTCCGCAAGATGCTCCACCGGGTGGCCGGCAAAGGCAACACCGACCTCGAATACAATCTCTGGCACAATCTCGGCCTCATCTACCGCGACCGCTTGAACGACCTCTCGCCGGGCATCGAGGCTTTCAAGATGGCTGCGCGCCTGCACCCTGATGAAGTCGTGGAGAGGCAGATCCTCGCCGAACTCTACGAGGCGACCGATCAGGTGGAGCTCGCCATCGAGGAGCAGCAGGCCATCTTGGCTCGCGACCCGCTGCGCGTCGACCCGTACCGCGCCCTCTACCGCCTCTACGTTCGCCAGCAGCACTACGATGCCGCTTGGTGCATGTGTCAGGCGCTGGCCTTCCTCGGCAAGGCCGACGAAGAAGAGCAGAAATTCTACGAGGACTACCGGGCCAAAGGCATGCTGCAGGTCAAGAGTCGTCTCGACAACGAGCTCTGGATCAAGAACCTCTTTCATCCCGACGAGAACCTCTACATCGGCAAGATCTTCGAGATGCTCGCGGCAGCCGCTTTGATGGCCAAGATCCAGCAGCTCAAGAACACGCGGCAGCTGCCCGTGCTCGACAAGCGTTTCAAGCAAGATCCGGCCACTTCGACGGTGACATTCGCCAAGACGTTTGGCTGGGCGGCGCAAGTCTTGGCGGTGCCCTGCCCCGAGCTCTACGTTCGAAACGATGTGGCCGGTGCTCTGGCGGCAGTTCCCATCGCGCCGCCCGCTTCGGTCGCCGGGCAGAGCGTGCTGACCGGCTTCCAACCGCAGGAGCTCACCTTCATCGTCGGTAAGCACCTCAGCTACTATCGTGGCGAGCACTACATCAAGCATCTCTTCCCCACCGTCCCCGAGCTGACGATGCTGCTCTTCGCCGGAATGAAGATGGTGCATCCGGAAACGCCGGTGCCGGGCGAGATGAGCGCGCAGGTGAATGCGACGGCGGCGGAGCTCGCCAAGTACATGCAGCCCATTCACATCGAGGGCTTGCGGCTGGTGGTGCGCAAGTTCATCGAAGATGGCGCGAAAGCGAACATCAAACGATGGAGTCAAGCGGTCGAGCTGACCGCATGCCGCGCCGGGCTGCTGCTCTGCGGCGATCTCGAGATCGCCAGGAAGATCATCGGGGCCGAGCCGCAGGCACCGGGAGATCTTCCTCCCCAGGAGAAGCTGAAGGAACTGGTCGTCTTCTCGGTGTCGACCCAGTACTTCGCGCTGCGCAAGTCGCTGGGAATCGCCATCGGCTAGCAATACTGCGTCAAATTCCCGCTACCAGATCGTTGCGTCGGAGTAGCCATGCCCCACGAAACGACTGACCGGACAGGCGGA
>Ga0137375_10005624_pt1 | contig 14881 bp, 9 predicted proteins | sample SagtaG_24_FD_104936 | JGI IMG/M metagenome (GOLD analysis project Ga0137375, IMG submission 104936) | Vadose zone soil microbial communities from Sagehorn Ranch, Mendocino, California, USA - Sage1_R_113_16 metaG | ecosystem: Environmental > Terrestrial > Soil > Vadose zone | place: USA...
ACGCCACCGCCGAGGAGGGCCAGCCGCTGACCTTCAACTGGGGGATCTGGGACGCGGGCAAGGTCGACCGCGACCAGATCTCCTGGACGCTCACATCGACGAACCCGGACTGGAAGGCGCAGTCGAACACCGAGCCGGCCTTCGACGGCAGCGTGACGGTCGAGCATGCGCCCGTCGGCGTCTACCCGATGACGCTGACGGTCAGCGACAAGGACGGAGATTCGTCGACCGCCGAGGCCACGTTCGAGGTGACCGAGGGACCGCCGCCGGTGTGCGATCCCGTCACCGGCGAGAACTGCCCGCCCGTCCCGCCGACGCCGCCGTACGTCGTCTGCGACGGGAGTGCGACGCTCGACGCCGAGGAGCAGGCGTTCCTCGACCTCGTCAACCTCTACCGGATCCAGAACGGCCTCTCGCCGCTCGGCGTCTCGCCGACGCTGCAGACCGCGGCGGGCGTGCACGCGCACGACATGGCGGTGAACGACTTCATGTCGCACGTCGGCTCCGACGGCAGCCAGCCCTGGGACCGCGCGTGGAAGGCGGGCTATCCGAAGACCGCGGGAATCGGCGAGAACATCGCGTCGCAGGCGGAGACGGGGTTCCAGGTGATGTGGGCGTGGAAGTCGTCGCCGCCCCACAACGCGAACATGCTCAACCCGGCCTGGAACGCGATCGGGATCGCGCGCGAGCAGGGCAACCAGTGGCGCTGGGCGACGAGCTTCGGCACCGAGCTCGACTGCCCGAGCACGGCGTCCGCCGCCGTCGCGGCCGCGGCTGCGCCCAAGGCCGCGCCACGGTCGCTCGCGAGCGTGCGCACGACGGCGCGCACTCCGATCCGGGGGGTACGGATCAATCGTCGCGTCTGGAACGTCCACCGCGCGCCGCTGCACGCGCGCCACCGCGCAGCGCGGCACGCGCGCCACCGCCGCCACCACCTCGTCCGCAGATCACGGCATGTGCTCACACGACGGCTCGCGCAGACGGCCGGTGCAGAGGACGTGGGCTTCGGGCCGGGTGCCGCGTTCACGATCTCGAATGTCTCGCCGATGGCCGGCAAGCCCCTGAGGCTGACGAACCGCTCGCGCGACGCCGATGGTCAACCGATCGCCGCGACCGCCGACTTCGGCGACGGAACCGCGCCCGTCTCGCTGGCCGCGGACGCTTCGACCGTGCACAGCTTCCCGCGCCCGTGGGAGGAGTACGACATCGCCCTCACCGCGGTCGACGCGTCCGGGAGCAGCACGACCGTCGACCGGAAGATCTTCCCCTGGCCGCTGCCGCAGCCGCTGATCGCATACAACGGGCCGGCGGTGCTGAGCGCGGCGACCAGGCACTTCACGGCAGGCGCGACGGTCCGCGACCCGACGGGAGCCCCCCTCGCCGGCGTGCCCGTGACGTTCACGCTCGAGGATGCGACCGCCGTCGGGACGACAGACGTCTCGGGGTCGGCCCAGGTGACGCTCGACGTCGCGGGTCTCGACCCCGGCGACGATCACCTGCTGACGATCTCGTTCGCCGGGAACGCCGACTATGGGGCCCGCGACGAGGTGGCGTCGATCTTCGTCGTCCGGATGAAGCCCGACCTGACGTACACCGGGTCGCTGAACGGGGCTGTCGGTAAGACGCTCGCCGTCGGCGCGAAGCTCCTCGACCCGTCGACGAAGGAGCCGATCGTCGGCGCGCAGCTGACGTTCACGCTCCTCACCTCGCCCTACCCGAACGCGATTGCGACCACGGACGCGTCCGGCGCTGCAAGTGCGACGCTCGACCTCACGGGGATCTCGTCCGGCGCCGAGGGGCTCATGACCACGTTCGCCGGCAGCGCCGACTACGAGATCGAGCAGGCCTTCACCAACGTCACGATCACGCGCAATACCGCTCCCGTCGCGAACGCAGGCGGGCCGTACGTCCTCGGCGTCGGCGGGACGCTGCTCCTCGACGGCGGCCTCTCGACCGATCCCGATCCCGGCGACGGCGTCGCGTCGTGGAACTGGGATCTGAACCGCGACGGCGCGACCGACGTCACCGGCGTCACTCCGCGCGCGCTCGGCTGGAGCGAGCTGCAGACGCTCCTCTGCACGGTCGCCTGCGCCGCCAACGTCGACTATTCAATCGGACTGACCGTCACCGACAGCCGCGGTGAGACGGCCTCGGCGACGACCACCGTGCGCTTCGCGAGCGACTTCGCGTTGCTTCTCGGCGGCGGCACGACGACCGTCGTCCCCGGTCAGTCGAACAGCGTCGCCGTCACCGTCGTCGGCTCGTCCGACTTCCATTCGCCGGTGACGCTCGCCACCGTCGGGCTGCCGAGCGGCGTGACCGCGCGCTTCAGCACGAACCCCGTGACGCCGCCTGGCATCTCGGTGCTGACGCTGACCGCCGCGTCGACCGCGCAGGCCGGCACGTCTCCGATCCGGATCACCGGCACGGCGAACGGCGTCACGCACGAGGTCTCCGAAGACGTCAAGGTCGCATTCGGCCTCGTCCCCGTCTGCTACGGAACCGCCGAGGGAACCGTCGTCGACGACGCCGGCGCACCGATCTCGGGCGCGACCGTCAGCAACTTCTTCTTCGTCACGGACACGACCGACGCGAACGGGCGCTTCACGCTGCGCAACCTGCCGCTCGGCGTCAACAACTCGCCGAGCACGGTCAACGTCCTGGCGACGAAGGACGGCTATTGGCAGACGACGGCATCAGCTCCCGTCTACTGCGGCGCGACGACGCACGTCGCCTTGACGATGCTCGCGAGCAGAACGGGCCGCGTCTCCGGAGTCGTCCAGGAAGGCACTGCCGACACGAGCGGCCAGATCGTCACGCCGACCGCGGCGACGATCCCAACGGCGTCGATCCAGTTCGTCACCGGTCCGACCGCGCTTGCCGACGCGAACGGCGCCTACGCCGCCGACCTCGCCCTGAACCAGAACAACTCGCCGCGCGCGTACGGCGCGACGGCGCACGCCCCCGGGTACTGGGAGCAGACGAAGAGCGTGCTCGCGGAGGCGTCGGCCCCGAAGCAGCTCGACTTCGCGCTCGTGAAGCAATGCCACGGAACGCTCGTCGGCGGAACGCTCCAGTTCGAAGACGAATCGCCGGCGGCCGCGCACACCGTCGGCATCGACGAGTTCGGCAACGGCTTCACCGCGGTGACGACGATGACCGACTCGCAAGGCAACTTCACCTTCGAGCGCGACGAGCTGCTCGGCTACAACAACGTCCCTCGCGACTACACGTTGATCGCGTACGGGAGCCCGCTCGACCCGCCGGGCATGCAGACGCAACGCCTCAGCTGGCCGCTCACCGGCTGCGGCGATCGCTCGAGCCGCATCTTCAGGTTGCGCCTCCCGCCGGCGACTCACGGCGCGATCGACGGGGTCGTGCGCGACGAGGAGACGGGCTTCCCGATCGCGGGCGCGACGGTGAGCGGTTACACGGACTTCTCGCTGCCGGGGAACACGAGCCCCGGAACGGCGACGACCGATGCGAACGGGCACTACCACGTCGACAACGTCCTGATCGGTTACGGCACGAGCACCGCTTTCAGGTTCGTCGCGGCGACGAGGGACGGCTACTACTCGAGCCAGACAGCCGTAACGCTCGCCGCCGACGCGGCGACAACCGTCAACCTCGCGCTGTTGCGAAAGCGCACGGGCGCCGTGAACGGTCAGGTCCGCGACGCCGTCAGCGGCGCTCCCATCGCCGGCGCGTCCGTCGAGGGCGGATTCCGATGCTCGATCGTGTGCACGACCACGGACGGCGACGGGCTCTACGCAGCGACCAACATCGCGCTCGGCGCCCGAAACGCAGCGGTCTCCGGCTCCGTCACGGCATCCGCAGACGATTATTGGCCGCAGTCGAAGATCGTGCGCGTGGTCGGGGATACGGCGACCACCACCGACTTCGACCTGATCCGGAAGTGCACGCCGGCGAAGATCGTCGGGCTGGTCCTCGACGCATCGACGCAGCAGCCGATAGAGCATGCCCAGATTTCGGCTAACGCGCGCCTTGCATTCACGAACGCAAGCGGGCGCTTCGAACTCGCCGACGTCGAGCCTGGTCCTGCGAACGCGCCGCTCCAGGTCACGCTGACCGCGTCCGCACCGGGCTTCATCTCGCAGTCGAAGACGGTAACCATCTTCTGCGGCGCGACGATCGTCGTCGACTTTGGAACTCGGCAGTCGGCGCTCGGCGTCATCGTCGGGCGGATCACGGACGCTGACACGGGCACGGCGCTCGCGAACGTGTTCGTCGGCTCCGAATTCGGCGGCGCGGCCACCACCGACGCGAACGGCAACTACCGGTTCGCGAACGTGCCGCTCGGCGAACAAGACGGCGACCGCACGTGGACCGTCACCGCGATGCCCGCGGGATATGCGCCGATCACAAAGACGGTCGTCGCCAGGGCGAACGTCGAGGTGCGGGCGGACTTCGCGTTCAGCAAGCTCGCGAACCATCCGCCGATCGCGTCGGACGGCACCGTCACGACGAGCGCGGGCATCGCGACGGCCGTCGTCCTGCACGCGTCCGATCCCGACGGTGACGCGCTCGTCTACTCGGTCGTCGTCGGGCCGGCACACGGCGTCCTCACGGGCATTGCGCCGGCGCTGACGTACACGCCCGACGCGGGCTACGCCGGCCCCGACTCCTTCACGTTCAAGGCCTCCGACGGCCGGCTCGACTCGAACGTCGCGACAGTGTCGGTGACGGTCGCCGGGACGAGCCGCGCACCAGTAGCCGTCGACGACGAGGCGTCGACGCACGCAAACGTTCCGCTGGCGCTCGACCCGACGGCGAACGACGACGACCCCGACGGCGATCCGATTCAGGTCGTGGCGACGAGCCTCACCGCGCCGGCACACGGAACGCTGACCCTCGACGGCAACTCGGTGACGTATACGCCCGACGACGGCTTCGTCGGCAACGACGGGTTCCGCTACCGCGTCACCGACGGTCTCGCCACGTCGGAGCCGGCCACCGTCACGGTACGCGTCACGAACTCAGCGCCGGTCGCGCAAAGCGCTGCGCTCGCCCTCGACGAGGACACGGAGGTTGCGCTCGCCTTCGCGGCCTCGGACAGCGATGGCGACCCCACGACGTTCACGATCGTCGGCGGCTCCGAACACGGCACGGCCGCGGACGGGCGCTACACCCCGGCGGTCGACTACTTCGGGTCGGACACGATCGTCTACACGGCAAACGACGGCTTCGCGGACTCGCCGCCGGCGACGATCGAGATCACGGTGCGCCCGGTCAACGACGCGCCCCGCCCGGCCGACGACCACGCGATGACGGCGGAGGACACACGCGCGACGCTCGACGTCCTCGCGAACGACACAGCGGGACCGGCGAACGAGTCGGATCAGAAGCTGGCGCTCGCATCCGTCGCCGTTCCGGTCCACGGCACGGCGACCGTCGCCGGCACCGACATTCGCTACGAGCCCGATGCAAACTTCAACGGCACCGACACGTTCGGCTACCGCGCGTGCGACGACGTCGCCATCGACCCGCGTTGCGCCGAAGGAACGGTCACGATCGTCGTCACGCCCGTGAACGACCCGCCGGCCGTCACACTTGCGCCTGCGCTGGTGGACGAAGGATCGGCGGTCGCACTCGACGCCGACGCAAGCGACCCCGACGGGGATTCGCTCACGTACAGCTGGGGGAGCGATCTCGGCATCGTCGCTCCGGACCCGGACCCCTCGAACGCGACGTTCACCGCGGACGACGGACCGGCAACCGCTCACGTCACGCTGACGGTATCCGACGGATCACTCGAGGCCGGCGCCACAACCGAGGTCACCGTGCTGAACGCCGACCCCACCGCCGTGGCAAGCGCGACCCCGTCGAAGCAGTACTGGGGCCTGCCCGTGCACTTCATCGGCTCGGCAACCGACCCGAGCCGGGCCGACGCGGCGGCGGGGCTCGATCAATCCTGGAGCTTCGGCGACGGTGCCACTTCTTTCGGCGGCGAGGCGAGCCACGCCTTCGCGCAGCCCGGCCGGTACACGGCGACGTTCGCGGTCCGAGACAAGGACGGCGACGCCGACTCGGCGACCGTCGAGGTCGGGGTCGAGCGGCGCGAATCGCGCCTGACGTATACCGGTTCCCCGACGATCGACGCGAACGGCGAGGTCGTCCTCTCGGCCCGCTTGTCCGACCCCGTCGACAACGCGACCGCGGACCTGGCCGGCCACGACGTCGTCTTCACGATCGGCGGGAAGACGTTCGTCACGACCACCGATGCGTCCGGTCTGGCCGCGGTTACCGAGCATCCGACCGTCGAGCCTAGCGTCGTCACGATGACCTTCGCCGGGGACGGGCTCTACGGTCCGGCGCAGGCGGAGAAGCGAATCGACTTCCCGGTCGTGTTCGGCGACGGCAGCGGCTTCTTCGCCGTCGGCCCGAGCTCAGCCGCGGTCGGGCGGACGATCACCTTCTGGAGCAGCTCGTGGGCCGCCGCGAACCTCACCCCCGCGCCGCCCTCGTTCAAGGGCTTCGTCGCATCACTCGACACGCCGGTTTGTGGAGCGGCGTGGACGAGTCGCCCGGGAAACAGCAGCGACCCGCCGCGCACAGTCCCGCGCTATCTCGCAGTCGTGGTCACGCGCGCGCTCGGCGAGTCGCACTCCGTCCTCTTCGGCGACGTCGCTCACATCGCAATCGTGAAGACCGCCGCCGGATACGGACCTTCACCGGGACATCACGGCGTCGGTCAGGTCGTGAGCATCGTCTGCTGATCAGCGCCGAGTCGACACTGTCGGGACGACATCACCGTCGAGGCTGCACTGCGCACCACGCGCAACAAGGAGCGTGACGCGCAGCCCGAGACGAAGTGCGTGGCCGTCCATAGGGGCGCACAAGGATTCTCGCGTGCGCGAGTGTCGTGTCACCGGAGCGGCTCAACGACGGCTTGGTAGTGCGTCGTTGGTCGCTGTTGTCGCGACAGCAAACACGATGGGCGTACGGTGGGCGTACGGGCTTGACTCCGCACGCCGCATCTAGCTGCGGTTCGTTGCAGCGATGAACGGCGCGATCTGCAGCACGTTTCAGTCTCGGGCAGCTCGTTGCCCATTCCGCACGGCGAAGTCGAGCCCGTATCCTCAGCGTCGTGGCGGTGACGATGGACGAGGTTCGCGCGTTCGCGTCGACGCTGCCGCGTAGCAACGAGGCGTTCGTCCGCGGCAGGATGAAGTTCAGAGTTGGGAGAATCGTCTTCCTGTCGTTCTCGAAAGACGGCACCGTGATGGGGTTCGGTTTCCCGAAAGAGTGGCGTGCTGCCCTCGTCGAATCGGAGCTTGAGAAGTTTTCGATGCCCAGCGAGTCCGACATGCGCTACAGCTGGGTGCACGCCAGGCTTGCGGCGATCGACCGGGACGAGATGCGCGACCTTGTTGAAAACGCCTGGGCGCTGTGCGTTCCGATGCGCGTCGTGGATGACTACGCAGGGGCGCGCGGCTACCGCACGGGGCGCGTGAGCGAACAACGAGTCGGCAGCGAGGGCCATTGATCAAACGGCTAGCGGAGAATCAGGCAAGCGCGACGCAACTCACGCTTGAGCCGTACTACGAGTCCAAATGCCCATCTCGCATGTAACGCACCAGCGCAAAGGTTTCGTGTTCGATGTCACCGCCTACTCCGGCGGCAACGATTTTTCCGTCGCCCTGAATCGCAACGGCTAACGCGCCCGAAAGCGGGCCGAGGTTCGTCACAACCCTGCCTTCCTCCCGAAACTGTGATCGAGTTGCCCGTCTCGCGCGTAGCGAACGACTTCGAAGCTGCTGATTTCGCTGTCGTCACGTGACGATTCACCCGCGACGACGATCGCGCCGTCGCGCTGAATCGCGACCGCCGTAGCCCGACGGATCGCCCCGCGAAACGGGTCTGCGCCGTGCCGGCGCGACCGAAGCTCGCGTCAAGATATCCGTCGCCTGTGTAGCGGGTAATCGTGACCCCCCGACCTCCGACGGCCACGATTTTTGCCGTCACGCTGAATGGCAATTAGGGAGCTAGATGCGGCGACCTTGCCGCCCTCGCCGAAGCTCGCATCGATCTGGCCGGCCGAACGGTGGATCTCCCCTGAACGAAGAGCGAGCTTTCGGACGGACGACCAGCACGCGAGCTATGCCCAGGCGCGGTTCGAGCAAAACGAGCGGCCGGGTGGGCCGCTGGGGAGAAGGACGTTCTGCTCCCCTTCTCCCCCAGCGCCGTTTAGCTTGCCGAGCAGGTCGCCGGTTGCGGCTGATCAATCCTGAGCGACGTCGCGCTCTTCGGAACGATCAACGTGACGTACAACACGGCATTCGAGGCCGTGTTGTTCCTGACCAACAGCGGGTCGTCGCCGACCTCGACGAACGCCTGTCCCGGGCCGTACTGCGTCGTATGGCACGCGGCGTCATAGAGCGTCACCGTGCCCGACTGAACCGCCACCAACACGACGCCGGGATGGCTGTGCCAACCCGAGCTCCCCCCGGGCGGAGAGGTGATCGTCTGCACGGCGACGTCGGTTACTCCCTTGGTGTGGAGCTTGACCTGGTGGCCGGCATACGCCTTGACGCCACCGTGCGGCTTGTTGGAGGCGAGCGTTGCTCGGACGAACGTGGTCACGGCAATGCCCGAAGGCATCGTCGCCAGCGCCGTGCCCACCACGGCCAGCGCGGTGACGACCGCAAGCATCAGCGCGGTGCGTTTACGCATAGGAATCACCTCCTCTGCTTACCCGCACCATGGTGTTCACCCGCTTTGAGTCCCGCAAAACAATCGCGGTCGCGACTCGACGCCCGCGGCCTTCCAAACTCCCACCAAACGGCTCACGCTGGCCTGCGCGAACGTCATCTCGCCCGATCGCCCACACCGGATGAGCACATTGACCGTTGCCGCCACAGCCAACGAAATGGGCGTACGGTGTGCGCACACGCTAGTCTCCGTTTGCTGCGGTTTGCTTCAGTTGGTTGCAGCGTTGATTGACGGCAGTTGCAGCACGTTTCAGTCTCTCGCAGTTCGTTTCAGCTAGTCGAGCCGGACTTTTAATCCCGAGGTCGCGGGTTCGAATCCCGCCCGGCCCATCACAAATAGCCTGCAAATCAGCCTCTTCTCAGTCGGTGTCCCCTCCTGAACGAGTCGATGTGCGTACGAAATGACGTACAGCTCGGCGCTGCTCGCCGCAGCACGTTGCCGTCTCTTGCAGCTCGTTTCAGCTCGTGCCAGGGGACTTCAGATCCCATGATCCCCATGCTTTCGGCGGGGTCCGCGCATCGCCGCATCGCTGCTTGCGCTCCGAGCGGTCGGTTCGGCCCCTTCCTTATTACTTATGCAGCTCCCAAAAGCTGGACATCTCATCGTCTTGCCGCTGAATGCCGGTGGCAGGACTGACGGCGTTACAGCGAGACCAGCGAGACCAGCGAGACGAAGGTAATCGAGTGCGCGCCGTCGGGCATTGGGGGGTCCGAGTGAAGCGCCGACCAAGCCTGCCCTCGACAGCCTCCGGCCCGGTCCGACTCATGCGAATAACCCGCGCCTAGGATGGCCGACGCGGGGAGAGCGTGTTCCGGATCAAGGAGAGGTAGTCGCCGTGGGCGAGCGCCAGCCCTGATGCCTCAGATGCATCGAACCACCCGAGGTCGTCGTGCTCTACCGGCGAGGCATTGACGGGATCCCCTGCCCATCCTTCGACGAGCCAGATCCGCAAAACGAATTCGGGCTCGACGACTCGCGCGAGTTCGGGCCCCGGCTCTCCGATCTGTATGCCTACCTCCTCCTCCAACTCACGGGCGAGAGCCTCGATGGGTGTTTCCCAGCTCTCAACGTGGCCGCCAGGCAGGTCCCAGACATCGGGGATACCACCGACGGGCCGCCGCGCGGTGGCACAACAACACGCGGCCGTCCCGCACCAACAGTGCGTCCACCACTTCATGCGGGTCTGATGGGCTGGCAGGCCCGTCGTTCACCTCAAGACTCTGCCACGGCGCTCGTTGCCAGCGGCCGGACCACCAATGACGGCGCAGCGGGTGGTAAGACCCGCACGGGCGCTCGATGTCGAGGCGGCGTCGACGCTCAGCCCCGCGTAGCTCGTCACTCCCTCGGCACGAATGCAAAAGCCCGTCCCGGCGCCCCGGTGCCGCCTTCGACCTTCAGCGGAGCGAAGCAGAACCAGGCGCCGCGTGGGGGCAGGGCCGCGAGGTTCGTCAGCCCCTCTACGAACACCGCGCCGGCCGACAGCCCGGCGACGTGGACGGGGACTCCGTCGTGAGCGGCTCCCATCGTCGGCGCGTCCGTTCCGACGCAACGCACGCCCCGCTCGAGCAGCAGGCGCATCGCGTCGACGGACGGGGCGGGCCAGCCGCTCGCGCTCCGGTTGACCGTCACGTCCTCCGCGTAGGCGCTTCCGTCCGGCATGCGCCGGTAGTGCTCGTCCCAGCCGGAACGGAGAAGGACGATTTCGTTCGGGTGCAGTTCTCCGTGTTTCGTCTCCCAAGCGAGCACGGCGTCGGGCTCGACGTACGGGCTCGTGCCCGGCGCCGCGTCCGCACCCCCGGCCGCGTCGACGACCGCTGCCGGCCCCATCAACTGGTCGAGCCTGACGCGGTCGGCCGACAGCTCACCTGCCGAGCCGGCTTCGGGAAGCCCCGAGTCCGGGGGCGGGATGAAGTGCGTCGGTGCGTCGAAGTGCGTCCCCGTGTGTTCGTCGATGAGCAGCCACCTCGTGTGGTAGGCACCCGCGCGCGACCGGACCGGCTGCAGCGCCTGGACCTGGTCTGCGAAGTAATTGAACGTCTTCTGCTGGTATGGCATGTGCGCCGGCCACCAGCACGGGAGGTCCTCGGCGAGGAGCAGCGTCAGGTCGACGAGTTCGTACCGAGCGAACCAAGGTGCGAGGGTCTGGGTGTTGGCCTCGGCCATCATTGGTAGGCCCCCGCCGAGTAGGTCAGCTCGTAGCTGTGGCTGTAGATCTCGACGATGTTCCCGAACGGGTCCTCGCAGTAGACCATCCGGTAGGGCTTCTCGCCGGGGTAGTAGTGGCGCACCGGCATCCGCTGCTTCCCACCGGCGGCGACGATCCGCGCGGCGAGTCCCTCGAGGTCCGGATCCTGGACGCAGAAGTGGAATACGCCGCCTTTCCAGTACTGGAACTCGGCACTTGGAGGCTCCGCCTCGCGGAACTGGAAGAACTCGACGCCGATCCCGTCGGACGTCGAGAGGTGGGCGATCTTGAAGCTCCCGAAGCCAGGGCCGAAGACGTCCTTGCACATGATCCCGATCGCGCTGTCGTCCTCGCTGACCTCTGTCGGCGGGAAGAGCATGTACCACCCCATGACCTCCGTGTAGAACTCGACAGCGCGTTCCAGGTCGGGAACGCTAAGACCGATGTGCGAGAACGCCTTTGGATATGTCGCTGTCACTGTGACCTCCTGTTCACGTGGCGGCGGCCGGCAGCCGCTCGAGGTTGACGGGAGAATGGGGCGGCTCGCCCTGAAGCACGCGAACGACTTCTTCGGATGCAAACGTGCGCGCGTAACGGATCGATTCCTCGCTGTAGTAGGCAACGTGAGGGGTCACGAGGCAGTTCGGCAGGTCGAGCAGGGGGTTCTCCGGGACCCAGGCACGTTGCTTCCGCGGCTCTTCTGGGAGGTCGTCGAGGGCCGCGCCCGCTAGCCGCCCGTCGCGGAGGGCGTCGAAGAGCGCGGCGCCGTCCACGATGGGACCTCTTGCCGTGTTCACGAGCACGGCGCCCGGCTTCATCCGGGCCAACGCGTCCCGGTCGAAGAGCCCACGCGTCTGGTCGGTGAGCGGGGCTTGGATTACGACGTAGTCGCTCGTCCCCAGCAACTCGTCGAACTCGACGAGCGTCGCTCCGAAGCGCTCTGCCGTGCCGGCGTCCACGTATGGGTCGCGGACGACGATCTCGGGACCGAACGCGCGGGCGCGGTCGGCGATCGCGCGGCCGATGGTGCCGAAGCCGACGATGCCGAGCCGCGATCCGCGGAGGCGGTGCAGCGGCGCGCCGCTCTTCCAGTGCCATGCGCCGCCGTGGACCGCCTCGTCGTATACACGCAGCCGCCGCGCGAAGAAGAGGACCATCGCAAGGGCGTGGTCCGCGACCTCGTCGTGGCAGTAGTCGGCGGGGACATTGGTGACGAGGACGCTAGCCTCCGTCGCAGCGTCGACGTCGACGATGTCGAGGCCGACGCCGTAGCGGGCGATGTGGCGAAGTCGCGGCAGCGCCCGGATTGTGGGTGCCCCGACGCGCGTGTACTGCGTAACGACCGATACCGCGTCGCCGGCGCCCTCGATCAGCTCTTCCTCCGACCTGCACTGCAGGGCCTGCAACGTGAAGCCGGCACCTTCGACGATTGCCCGCTCGATCTCGACGTCGCCGTAGTCGTAGTCTGCGATGACGACCCGCTCGCCGCTCATTTCTTGTGCACGGATTGATCGACGTTGACGCGGTTCAGCCGCCGCTCGACCACCAACACGGGCGCTTGCACGTCAGAGCCTCCCGAACTCCGCGAGCAGCTCGTCGACGGTCTTGCCCTCGCCGATCAGCCGCCGCGTCGCGTCCTCCTGCGTGGCTTGTGCTCGTGCGCGCGCGAGCACGTCCTCCGCCTCCGCCTTCGGCACCGCGACCACCCCGATCTCGTCCGCGAGGACGATGTCGCCTGGGTCGACGAGCGCGCCGCCGCAGGTGATCGCCACGTTCACCTCGATCGGCTCGAGGCGCGAGGAGTACGGCGAATGGGTCGACCGCGGCACGACCGCGCGCGACAGGATCGGAAAACCGAGGTCGCGGATCTCGTCGACGTCGCGGATCGCACCGTCGACCACGGCACCCGCGACGCCGCGCTTCAGACACAGGCCGGCCATGAGTCCGCCCCAGATCGAGGTCTCCGTCTCGCCCGCCGCGTCGACGACGACCACGTCGCCAGGCCCCGCGACCCTGAGCGCGTCGAGACAGTCGACGAGGTCGCCCGGAGCGAGGCGGACGGTCAGGGCAGGGCCGGCGAACCGCCCGGCGACGACCGGCCTGATGTCGCTCCGGAGCGTCCGGGCTCGCTCCATCACGTCGCTGACGATGCAGCTCGGGCTGTAGTAAGAGAGGAGCTCGCGGAACCCGCCAACCAACGCCGGGTCTGGCCGCTCGAGCTCATTCACGATCCTACGCATGCAGTTTCCTCCCTTCGTCGCCGCTCACCAGACCGCCGCGCCGCTCGTAGAGGACGCGCGCGCCGATCGCGCCGAGCGGCTCGTCGATGACCTGCACCGCGCCGAGCCCCGCACGGCTCAGCAGGTGACGGTACGCGTCGAGCAGCGGCCCGTGTCCGCTGAGCGCGATCCGCTCGAGCGTAGCCCCTGCGGGAAGGGCGACCTCGAGCGCGCGCAGGTCGGCACGCGCGATCGCGCCGTGCAGAAACGCGGAGCACTCCTCGGGCGGCGCATGGCCGAGGCGGTTCAGGAGTCGAGCCGCGAACAGCGCCCGGGAGAGACCGGCCGACTCCACGATGCGAGCGCCGTGGTCGATCGCGTCGAGATCGGTGATCGCGCCGCCGGGGTCGACCAGGTCGGCGAGGATCGTCTCGCGGTGCAGTGCCCAGACCAGCTCGCCCGAGAGCGTGGTGAGGCTCCAGGCGATGCGACCGGTCGCGTCGACCCAGACGAACTTCGGGTGCGAGCCGATCGACACGAACAACAGCGGCGGCTCGGTCTGCCCGAGCGAGAGCAGCCCGACCACCTGCGTCTCCTCACCGCGCATAAAGTCCGCGCGCTCCACCTCGTCGGAGACGTTCCGCACGCCGGGCACGAGGAAGAGGCTCGCCGGGAGCTCCCGAATACCCGGCAGCTCGAGCATCGCCCGCACAAGCTCGCCGGCGCCGGCCGGAGCGACGAGGTGCGGCAACTCCACCAACCCCAGCTCGGACGTGATCATCCCGGACGCGACAATCGCCTCGACGTCGTGCCACTCGGCCTCGGCCGACGCGAGGGCACGATCGGCGACCTCACGTACCTGTCGGAGGAGCCACGCGCGGTCGCGCGTGCGCGCGAGATCGCGGGCGCCGGCGACCGTGGAGGCGCCCTCGCCGACGACACCGTCTCCGACGAGCCACGCGCGCGTGCGCGTCGTACCTGAGTCGACGGCGATGATCATGCACGCGCCTCCTCTGCCGCGCCGATCCGTCGTCCAATCTCGCGTGCCGCCGAGATCGCGGCTTTCGCAAGGTCTCGCTCGAGGAGCTCCTTCGGCATCCGCTGCGCAGGGCCGGCGATCGAGATCGCGGCCGCCGCGCGTCCGTCGGGACCGGGGACGATCGTGGCGACGCAGCGCACACCGGGCTCGTGTTCCTCGAGGTCGAGCGAGTAGCCGCGCTCGCGAATCCGCGCCAGGTCGATTCGCAGCTCTTCTGGGTCGCAGAGCGTGTTCGGCGTGAAACGCTGCAGCTCGCCGCGCTCGGCGAGCAGCGTTACAGGGTCGCCGTCGTGGGCCGAGAGCAGCGCCTTCCCGAGGCCCGTGCAGTAGGACGGGGCGGTCCGACCGACGCGCGACATCATGATCCCGACGGCGTGCGCGCTGTCGAGCTTCTCCAGGTAAACGACGCGCAGCCGATCGTCGAGAACGCCGAGATGCACGGTCTCGTTGAACTCCACCAGCAGCCGCTTCATCACCGGCAGCGCCTCACGGCGGAGATCGATCTGCTCGAGGTACGCCTGCCCGAACTCAAGGCAGCGGACGCCGAGACGGTAGCGCTCCTGCCCGGGGATCCGCTCGACGAGCCCGATCTGCTCGAGCGTCCGGATCATCCGGAAGATCGACGGTTTCGCGAGTCCCGAGTGGTCGACGAGCTCCTGCATGGAGGCGCCGCCGTCGCTCGTGCGGAGGATCTCGAGCAGCTGC